>Ga0326728_10002617_pt1 | contig 59121 bp, 50 predicted proteins | sample MB3enrmetagenome_FD_207602 | JGI IMG/M metagenome (GOLD analysis project Ga0326728, IMG submission 207602) | Lab enriched peat soil microbial communities from McLean, Ithaca, NY, United States - MB31MN | ecosystem: Environmental > Terrestrial > Soil > Wetlands > Peat | place: USA: New York... | reverse complement strand
CCGGCCTGGAAGGTAGCTGCCGATAAAGACCCCACGGATGCCCGTCCCTACAACAATATGGGCGTGTCGCTGGCCGCAGTCGGAAAGACCAGCGACGCCATCGCCGCGTATGAGAAATCGCTCTCGATGAACAACGACAGCTCGCAGACCCACAACAACCTGGGCAGCGCGCTGGCAGAAGCGGGACGCTTCGACGAGGCGATGCAGAACATCCAGAAGGCGATTGAACTCGACCCCGACAACGGAGCCGCGCACATCAACCTCGGGCACCTGCTCGAAGTGACGGGCAAACGCCAGGAGGCGATCGAGCAGCTCACCCTGGGAATGCAGATCGCGCCCAAGAACGCCGACGGCCACAACATCTACGGCGTCATCCTCGCGCGCGAGGGCAAGCTCGACGAGGCCATCGCGGAACTGCAGAAAGCCGTGACGCTAGCACCGGGTTCGGCTGAAAGCCGCTACAATCTTGGCCGGGCCTTCGCTGCCTCCAGCCGGTTTGCCGAGGCTCTCCCGCAATTCGAGGCTGCCTCCAAAATCACCGGTTATGGCGAGCCGGCCATCCTGCAGATGCTTGCGGCCATGTACTCCGAAACCGGCAACTTCCAGCAGGCAGTCACAGTCGCGCAGCAGGCACTCGACCTCGCCGAGAAGAAGCAGAACGGCGATCTGGCCAACGAACTGCGCGGCAATCTCGCCCGGTATCAGCACCAGGCCCAGGAAGCGCACGTCCCCGGAAACGCACAGCAGCCATAATGTTCAGGTCCTGAACTCATTTCGCCTGCTTGCACGACAGGATCTCCTGATTCTTCACATACAAATTGCAAAGCCCCATCATCCCCTGCGGACACGTGTACGTACCGTCGTTATTCGTACACTTCCCGCGTGTGAGAATCTGGTCCACGACCGTGGGTACCAATGCGCCGCAACTCGACACAGCGTTATTGCTCATCATGGTTTTACACAGCCCGAGCATCCCTTTCACGGGACACAAGTAATTCCCTTCCTGTCCATTCACGCGCTGGCATCCGCCGCCCAGCAGCGTTCTGTCCGCTACGTCTCTTTCCTTGCGCGTATCGCCGATCTGTCCTGTGCTCGGGTTAAACACTGGTTCAAAATCGAGCACGCAGGTTGTTCCCGCATGACAGCCGAAATCAACGCCACCCGGCGGAAGATCCACCGCAAGCTGTGGGAACCAAAGCGTCCAACTCCAGTTATCCGACCATATGGCGATATCCACAAACACATTCGGCGTCAGGCCCGGCGTCACCGTGAATCCCAGGTTGTAGACGGGGTCTCCGATGCTGAAATGGCTCAAGACCCCATCTCCGCTCCGAGTCGTCCCAAGAGACACCGGCCGGGGAAGTGAATCGAGATTCGTTTGACGTCTTTGCACCTCGTCGTTCAACGTGAACTGCAGCTTGTCGGAGTGAAGATTGATCTGAACCGACGGGAAAAGTTGCCCGCCAACTGCACCAAAGTTGAGTAGCCCGCCAAGCAGGTCAATCTGGTTAAAGGTGTAATTGGAGTTGATGCCTCCCGAGCCCGGCGCGGGTGGCTGAAAGTGGCCGCCTGTATAGGGACTCGGCAGGAAGTTGGTGAAGTCGACGCCCGCGTTAAAACTATCGCCGACACCAAGCCCCGGCAGATTTATATTGAAACCGGCGTTGGCGCCCACCTGCGCCACGATTTCCTTTGCGTCATACATCTGATCGGCCGAAAGTCCGGTCTGGAAGAAATCGTCATCATTGCCTTCGATCGGTTCGAACGTCCCCGACAGGTTCGCCTCATACGAATTATTAGAGTGGACCACGGTGTGATATTTGAACTGGGCTTGTATCGGAAAGCGCAACCCAAAGGCATAATTGAAGCCGGCATTCAGTTGGATCCCGTAGGTTGAAGAGCACCCGACGACACACCAATTGATCGTCACAGAGACTCCCCAATTCCACTCGTAGTCGTGGCCAATCGTGAATCCAGTGAGGAAGTAGTATGGACCCAATTCAAGGTCCGCAGCCTTGTCTCCCGCAGGAGCTGTGGACGGATTCAAATGAAGAGCGCTGCCCGGCAACACTTTCAACAGTTTTGGGAAATTGGACGGCCCGGGGCCATTCACGCCATCGCGCAACAACCGGTGCACCGCGTCCACTTCTGCGGAGCTGGACGCGATCGTAAGCGTGTGCTGGGGATGCGCGTAGTTAGCAGATTCGACCTTTGGCACAAACAGAGTCTCTTCATAATGCTGGACTGATGAGTTGATCAGCTCTTCCTTCAGTTGGTCATCCGACATCGCGCTCATGCGCGCCGTCTCGGCATCGCCAACCTGGGCGACAATTGCCGCACGCTGACTGGGATTGGCCAGCGCTTTTCGTAAATTGCCGATACCCTGATTCGCGTCGGCAGTGGAAGCAGCGATATTGCGCTGGTAGTTCGCGGTTGCCGCCTGGCGTTTGTTTGGGTCGGCTACATAGCGAGGAGCACCGGGTCTGCTGAATTCTGCCATGCGCTCCGTCGGCGCGGCCCGCTCAAAGCATCCCACCCCTGCACGAGCAAGCTCCGCCTTCGCATTTGCATCGGCGCACTTCCCGGGAAGAATGCGGTAGGTCAAGGTGTGATGGATTACCAATCCCTCGTCAACCTCACTGATCTCGGAACTATCCTCCTTGACTTCCACATGCTGCGGCATCGCATGGAGCTTTAGCGCGATATTGAACAGCGCCTTTTCGTTCTTCAGCATGGGCGTCAAGTCCAATCGCGCCTGCCCCAACGTAACTTGCGGCCTGCTGCGCACATCAGCCAGCGCATATTTGCGCACCACGCGCAAGCGCTGCATCGTTTCGGGATATGTGCCGCGCAGCATCACCGAGTTCGAAATCGGGCGTTGCGCCACAAGCACGGGGATTTGGCCTCTCGCGCCGCCGCTGGCCATTGGCGCAGGAGCTTGCCGCGTTCCAGATCGAACGTCTTGCTGAGCGGCCGGAGGGTTTTCATTGTTTATTCCAGCTGTTTGCATTTCTGGCGCAGCGCTTCCGGCTGGCCTGGAAGGCGTGAGCCGGGCCGTCCGCGGTGGTCCGGCAACGAAAATTCTCGCGGCATCTATCTCGGTGCTAGTGCCGTTGCGACGCATGGGACCAAAGACGGAGACACTCGCCCCGCGCACAAGTGCGTCAACCGCTGCAGGCTGTCCTCCCTGGCAGACTAAAACGGAGCTGGTGTAGTGCACGACAACCGTGTCACTTGCGTAGCTCACCTGCATGGTGCTCCCGTCGGGACTATTGGAGATTTGTCCCGTGAACTTTCCTTCGCCCTTCAGACTGTTCGGGGCGCTACAGTCACCTTGTGCGGTTGTAGCAGGGGTGCTTTGAGCAGCTTTCGCGAGTGGTGCCGCAAACAGACCTGCAAAAAGCGATATCGTAAGCAGAGATGCCGCAGGTTTTCTCACAGTCTTCTCCCAAGTTGATCGCGATTGTTTCAGTCTTGATCGGGGAAGTTACTTCAACTTGACTACGATGTGCAGTACCGCTACAGCAAACAGATACGATTGCGAGGGATATTTCCCTTTCGACTTCGGAAACGGTGACCATTTTACTCTCGTTTCGGCCCGTGGCGCGATGTTTGATTGACATCCGGATGCGTCGGCCGGCCAAATCGCTGCAGCGCAGCAACGTACCTGAGTCGTGAACCTCCGCGTTCAGTTGCGCTTGAGAGTTGAGTTGAGAAGATCGGTTAGTTTTTTGTAGGCGCGCTCGGCTTGGGGCTCGTTGTATGCGGGATTGTCGGGAACGGTCCAGCCGTGGTGCGCTTCGTAAACTTCGCTCTCGTAATCTCCGCCCCACACCGCAAGGGCGCGATTGAGCTTCTCGATGGCTTCCTGCGGCATCGAGCGATCCTCGGTGCCGTGGCCGAAATAGAGATGCGCCTTGACGCAAGAAAGGAGCGTGTGCGGGCTGGTCGGTGCGTCGGTGTAAAGACCGCCGCCGTGGAATGAAGCAGCGGCGACAATCTGGTCGGATCGCGTGGCAGCGATCCGCAACACCATTTGCCCGGAGAAACAGAAGCCAACGGCGCCAAAGGCCTTTCCACTGACACTCGGCTGCTCTGCGAGAAAATCGACGTACGCGGAAAGATCACCGTCCATGGCGTCGGGCGTTAGCAGACCGCGAATCTCGTTCATGCGTTTCATGAAGCGCTCGTCGCCTATCTTGAAAGGGAAATTGAAGATGGGCGGTTTGCCATTGCGATAGAAGATGTTTGGGAGAAGCACCGCGTAGCCCTCGGCGGCTAGACGGCTGGCCATGCCCAGGCTTGCATCGCGAATACCAAAGATGTCCGTCAGGTAGAGGACACCCGGCCAGCGGCCTTCCTCTTCCGGATGAATCAGGAAGCCGTCTGCAGCGCCGTCCGGAGTTCGAATCTCAATTGGTTCTTCGATCATGCCTGCTACTCGATGAAAAGTGCGAAGACCGCACGCGGATTTTACCCGGATGCGTTAACGATCCATACTTCGTTGCTGCGCTGCCGGCAGTGTAGGCAAGCCAATGAGACTTCGGCTTTGAACCAGTTATCCGGCAGTGATTCGAATTTTACTCCTGATAAACGCACTCCAATGATTTCGGCCAGCGCTTTGCGAGGAGTTCAAAACTCGTCATTGCACTCGCTCAATCGCTTCAACGCCGTCTCCTTCACTGGCTCAAAGAAGGTCGGGCACTCCGAGTTGCAGCGTCGCCACGCAGTGATCCATCGGGCGAGGAGAACCTCGAGGACGATCGCCGGCAGCAGCGAGGCGCGATCAGCGCGGATTTCGCGGTCCAGCGGTTTCAAGAACGGCACGATCTCGGATTGCAGCTCGTCGTCATCCGCGATCGACGCGGCCAGGCTGTATGCGAGTTGTTGCACCGGTACCGTGAACTGGTTCATGTCAAATGTTGGGGCGCACGCTTTGGCCCGATTCAAAAGCCGGTACCGCAGCAGCTTAGCCTGATATTCCGCAGCGATGCGCTCGGCCTCCGACGCGCTTATCGGGGGTACATATTCGCGCGTTGGAGGGAGCACGAGCTCGAGCGGGAACCCAGCATTTGCAGGGTCACGCAGCGGTTCCGGTGCGAACATAATTTTTGAGCAGAAGGCATCCTTAGCTTTACCTCCAGCGGCAACGAACGCGCCGTGCCGAGTCGATGCGCGTAACAGATTGAGCGCGCGACGCGTAGGCTGGAAGATCTCGGTTATCAGGGTGGGCTCGAGCTCCAGCGGGAGGGACTGAAATCTCACCGACGAGAGATCGCTCACGACGAGCGCACGGCGGCAGAGCAGACCCAGCAGCCGTGCCAAGGGCGCCCCAGTTGTCGTGGGCGGAGTCACGATCCACACGAACGGCGCTACGGGCAGGCTGTCGGCCAGCCACGTCGCGAAAACAGAAAACGTCAGTGGCAGCACGACGCTGTCGCCCGCCTGGGTGGCCTGCGAGATCAAGCCGGCGATCTCGGTGAAGAGCTTGCGTGTGGACCCGTATTTCGCGATCTTGCTTGGAAGCCGCATCGCGCGGAGAATGGCTGGATCTACTCGCAGCGGGACGAAGGTTTCATCCCCTTGCACAACCTGCCCCGCCGTCTTCGCGGATTTCCCATCCCAGAGCAGAAGGTTCAGTTCGCACTTTGGACCCTGGATCAGCTCCAGGACCGAGCCATCGGAGAGAACTTCGCCGCCGGTGTGCACCATAGCTCTCGCCCCTTAATTGAAAGCGTACCTTTTTATCGGGCATTTACCCCACATCGCCGTTGCCGATTTTTTTCATTTTTTTCGCCCCTTCTAATCCTTCAGACGGAAGATTGCGTAGCTCACAGCGGCAAAGCGAATGCGATTGGAGACGCGAGTGGCACCTAGTCGATCAAAAAACGACTTTCAATCAGTTCGCAGTCTCTCGAATCGGCTCCTAATGGATGGATTGTCCGGTAGCGATGCCGGGGCCAGCTGGCGCGGATGGCTTAATGCGGCCTTTGCGGCGGTCTTGCTCTTGATCTCATGGTTCGCACTCCCGACATGGTTCACCTTGTCCTCTCTAACCCAATCCTCCGCCCATTTGATGATGTAGGGCCAAAGGCCTGCCGGAATACTGCCATTCGAGGAATTTGCCCTCCTGGAATGACAGCCCAGTGCTCGCGGTGAGTTACAGCGGCGGAGAGTTGCTACGCTTATTGTTCACGCATTTACGGGACATCGAGGAAAGCGCACGGTTCTCCGTTTTGCAGACCCGGCAGTGTTACATGCTTGAAGAATCCCTCCCAGGTATTCCCGAAGGAATAGAAGAGGAGCTTGCCATACGCGCTCTTCGTTGCCTTCCAAGACTTGGTCTCGCTGTCGTACTCAACGACGACAACCCATGAACTGTCCAGCGTATTCCGGTATTTAAGCGCTATCAGCTTCGTGTCCAGCACAACCGTTGCCAGATCCGGAGTGTAAAGCGCCGCGCCTGTGACCACTTTTCCATTCTGCACTTTGCTCTTGGCGAAGACGATATCCACGGGTAGTACATCGATTGCCGGGTGCCCTGCGATGTGAAGCCGATTGGGGACGAACATATGCAGGCACGGATCAACGTGTGACTGGATGGTGGTATTTAGATTGGTTTGCGCGTTGTTGATGGTCTTGGCAGTTTCAGAGTCGAACGACATGAAACTCTCCTTTTTAGCCGCATTTAGCTGATCGCCTCGTGCGGCAAGCTGGAACAAATCTCCGTTGGTCCCTGCAATGAAGAAATAGTTCAACTCAGGACTCTTCTAGCGGACCATTCTCGTTCGAGTTTCGCTGGTCCCCTCCCGCTCCAACGCGAGCGCGTACACTTCATCGGTCCGTCATCAATCCGTTCCCCGATGCACAATTGCGTGGCATGCAGTGCAAAGCGTAATGAGGTTTTGCTCTGCGTCATCCCCTGACTGGCTACGCAATTCCCGATGATGAACCTCGAGATGCGACAGCGCACCGCAACTCTGGCACCTCCATCCGTCCCGGCGTAACACCTGCTGGCGCAGCTCTTCGTTCAGATGGGGAGCGAGGCGGAGGCGGGAACTCTTTGCCGGAACGCGGTTCATGACATTTCTCCGTGATCTGCTGGACGAACGCCTGACGTTGTTCGCCGGGCAGGAACTCAAACAACCGGGAGATCGAGGACAAGAGCACGTCGGGTTGTCCGCTGTCGAGGTTGGCTCCCGCCAGGAAATCCGCGCAGATCATCTCCAGACAATATCCGCGGGATTTGTCCGAACCCAGCATCAGGGCTGCCGTCTCAATGGCCTGCTCGATCACCGGGATCTGGCTCTTGTAAAACTTGAAGTAGATGATCTCGGTCGGTTCCGTGTCCTTGCCGGTGAGGTGCTGATCGACTTCGCGTTTGAACTGATCCCGAGGTAAGGAACGGGCCTTGTGCATCCATGCTGCACAATCGAAGTCCTTCCCGTCGGAACGCGCGACCTTGGTCAGCTCCGCCGCCTTGGTCCAGCCCACCTGCTTCAGGTCCCGCCGGATCTGGGCCGGCAGGTGTTCGTGGATGGACATCAGATAGTAGGCGGTGCGGCGCGAATCGGGAAAACGTCTTTGCAGAAACTCCTCGAAGGATTTCAAGTTCTCGAGGCGCCAGTACTGCCCCGCCCGCACCTCGCACAGATACCTGCCTAGATCGACGAAGCGCGTGTCGCGCTCCTGCGCCTTCTGCTCTTCCCAGGCCAGGATCTCGTCGATCTTCGTCAGAACGAACAGAGCGCGCTTGCGATTGAGCTTGGGCGGCATCGGCATCGGCCTAAAACGAAAGTTCGTCAAACAGACCAAGGTCCACTCCGGGCTTGCGCACCAGTGCAGTTTCGACCAAGTCGGACTGATCGAGGCAGAGCCCGATAAAGGGGCAGGTGGTGCACGGATTTTGGGGAAAGCGGATGCCGCTATGCGGCAGGAACCATCCGGACTCGATCCGTCGCACCGTGTCATCGACCAGGGTTGCAAACTCCTGCCGCTGTTCCTCAGAAATGGTGGCCCGGAGGTACTGAACCTCGACCAGCCGCTTGCGCACGAAAACAATTTGGGCGACTTCGTTGATGCCGGTCATCCACGAATAGCAGACCAGTTGCGGATCGAGTGCCGCAATGCCGGCCGGTTCTTCTGGATATCGCGCCGAGCTAGTCTTCCATTCCAGAACGCAGTGCGTACCGTCCAGTTCACCAATGGCATCGACGTAGGAGACGAAATTGTTGCCCGAGCCGAGCATCCGCGTGAACTGAATCTGCTGGCTTGAATGCGGGTCGTGAATCTGAACGCGGCCGTCCTGAACGAAGCGCTCCAGCAACTGGACGCCCTGTTGCAGCATCCGGTCCCAGGTGTCGTTTGCAGAGTAGGTCAGACCCATCTCCTTGCACAGACTCCACTGCTCCGACAACACAGCCGCCGGGTCTTCCCGGCGAAAAAGGGCGGCTATGGCCTGTTCGAAGGCTCGACCAAAGAGCATGGCGGCACGCGTGTCTTTCTCTTGCCATCCGTCGAGGTAGCGGTGCCGGTAACGGCGCGGACAGCCCAGATACTGGCTGATCTGGGTGTAGGAATAGGTCATCAGGACGCCTCCGCATTCTTGGAGCGAGAAGCACTCGAAACCGGAGCCGCAGACAGTTCTTCCCACTGGCTGGCCGGGGCGAAGCCGTCGAGGTTGATCAGCGAAATGCCATTGATCACGGTGTGGCTGATCTTGACGACGCCGCGGAGTCCGGGCAAAGCCTTCTCATCGACCTGCTCGTGGGCCAGAAGTTCCGGATCATAGAGAAAGTCCCTCAGGAACCAGCCCAGCTTCCACATTGCTTTTTGCGTGCAGTAGAGCCGGCCGACAATGGGCTGCCCGGCCAGTGTCCGGGGCTCGATGACCGAGAGTCGGAGGACGTAGAACGGCTTGCGGGCATGCCAGCGGAACTGGGCGCCATCGACGCGCACAAGAAAGACGCCGTCGGGAATCTCCGGACGAGAATCGCGGGCCGTTTCGGCGAGGCCTGGGACTTTGCGGTTCATGCGGACCCCTCCTGCTTCGGGTGCGTGTAGCTATTGAGCTGGCAGAGCAGAGCATTTCGGTCACCTTCGGCCCAGTCGGCCAGTTGCAGTACGAAGTTCTCAACCTGTTCCCTGCTGGCCTCTCGGAGCGTCTTCGTGCCGCAGAAGTCGACGGCATAGGCCTTGACCAATTCGGGGTCGAGCTTGTGCTGGCGGATGATCTGGCACAGACGGTCGCGGACCTTGGGGCCAGTGCCATGCCCGTTCCCATTCGCGTTTTGCGGAGGAAGCTTCTCGCCCGAGTTCGAAACTGTGCCGATTTCCTCAACTGAGCAAATGCCGATGCCGTAGGCTTTGCGCAGGGCACGGTTGACGGCACGAGTCTCGGCGATCCGCATTTCGGCGCCGCGGACGCGCGAGGAAACGTTCGAGGGATCTGCGTCACCAAACCCGACGAAGCCTGCGGACTTGTCAGAAGGGAAAACAGTTGCCCTGAATGCCCAGCGGGCGCCCGTTGGATCGCAGAAATCGCGGACCATCTCAACTTGAATGCCAACGCAGTGGCGTCGAGAGGCCAATCGCAACAATCCAGAATGCGTGATGTACCAATGTCCATCGAGACAGATAATGTCTCCCCTGCCAACCGAAAGACTGAAGTCGGAGGTGAGGCTTCTCAGCGAAGTAACGAGGCGGCTAGATAGCCGCCCCCAAGAATGCTCCGCTAACCGTTTATTGATTTGAAAGGCTCTTGAGGATCGCTTCATGCACGTCGTCTCCTTAGCAGGTTTTGCGGTAGGCGATCGTTTCATCGTTGTAGCGTCATAATGACGCTATTATCATAGCGCAATTATTCAGCCATAATCAAGTATTTTTCTTAGCGGGATCGTTGGCGGGAATTGAGCTTGCGCGCTTCTTTGAGGGCAACGGAGGCTATAAATGAGCTTAGGCTAATACCTTGGGCGGCGGCGGCAGATGCGATTTCCTGTTGCTCTTTCTCAGTGTAGTAGGACGTAATCCTCTTCCTGATGGAAGTCGCTAATCTTCGACGTCGCGGAACATCTTTCTTCTGCATGAGTGCATCTTATCTCCCCCTCACCCTGTATGGCCCGGGATGTATCTTAAACATCACGGTGGAAAGCGGCTGCGAAGCGGGCACCTAAAGTCGAAAACGCGCGAGACCAACCCGGATGAGGCGCCATATTCACCGTTGTTTTCCTTGCGATTCATCCCTTCCAGGACGGCAATGGCCGTCTGAGCCGAGTGCTGACGACGCTGTTGCTGCTCAAGGCCGGCTACGCCTATGTGCCCTTCAGCTCGCTTGAAAGCGTGATTGAGAACAGCAAGGAAGGCTACTACCTGGCGCTACGCCAAACACAGTCAACGATACGAACCAACAATCCGAACTGGCAGCCATGGCTGCTTTTCTTTTTACGTGCTCTGCAGCAGCAGAAGCGCCGCTTGTCAGTCAAAGTGGAGCGTGAGCGGCTAGTTCTTACCACATTGCCAGAATTGGCTGTGACCATCCTCGAATACGCGCGCGAGCATGGCCGCGTAACGATGGCGGACATAATCCGGCTGACCGGTGCCAGCAGGAACACACTCAAAGAACACTTCCGCAAACTCGTTGAAATGCAGCAGCTCGTGATGCATGGAAGCAGAAAGGGATCCTGGTATACGCTCAAGTGATCAACAGCCATCGTTGCAAATTCCGTGATTCACTTGGCGAGAATTTCATTCCAGGAGCGGAGCTAAATGACCCACAGTTCATCTGATCTTACCTTCATGACAAACGAGAAAGGCAACGCGCTGCAAGACCGCTTCGCGGTTTTTGCTAAAGAAAGAAGGATACTCGCCATTTCGACTGTTTGGTCGGCTACTTCTTCGTGAGTGGTTTCTACAGGCTCTATCCCGCGCTAGAAAAGGTTGAAAAGATTCGCATTCTCATCGGGCTAAATACGGATGATGCCGCCATGGAGCAACCTGCATTGCTCCAACGTGGTTATCAACTATGACATTCCGTGGAACCCGACGCGGCTGATTCAGCGCGTTGGCCGCGTCTACATGCAGAGGATCGATCAGAGTGTCGTTCAGGCAGTGAACTCACGCACGAATGCAGTGCTCAACGGATTGCAAATCTCGACGAACAACTTGGGCTTGAAGGGAAGGAACTTTCAACCTCCAGAAGCAATCCGGCGAAGTTCGGCGAAGTTCGACTTGGAAGAGGCTGTAAGTGCTTGATTCTATGGTGGACGCGGAAGGAATCGAACCTTCAACCTGTCGGTTAAGAGCCGAATGCTCTGCCAGTTGAGCTACGCGTCCAGAGGGTCTTAGTACGCCGTGCTGCGGGGACGGTGCACGACGCGGATCAGACAAAATTCATCACTGACCTTTGAAAAATATAACACAGCGCGCGGGTGGATTCCAAAGGCCCGCGCCGCTTTTCAGGATGCGCGGAATTAATTGCAAAGCCTGCGCGACTGACAAGAACGCCTGCTGTGCGCGGCATTCACAGCCGCACTCACGCGCACGACTTCAGCGCATTACCGTGTCCACCATTTCCTCTAACAAAGCTAATCTGTCTATGGGTCCTTCACTATGCTCAGGATTTCGCTTGCAGGCTCCGACGCCCGCACAAAACTGCTCAACTTCAGAACGTGAATGCCACGCCGGCGCCAATGCTGCGCTGATCCTGTGCGAAGACCAACATCCTGCCGTTCACCAGGTAAGGCCGGTATCCTTCCGCGAGCAGGTTATTCACATTCAGCAGCGCCTCGATGTCCAGGCCCTCGTGGTGCGTGCAAATCGGCTGGCGAAGGTGCACATTGAGGAAAGGCTCGATGGCGCTCACGGAATACGGAGCCACCGAGGTTACCGTGTCTGCCGGTTGCCAGCGATAGCTGGCGCGCCAGCGGGTTCCCGATCCATCCAGTGTGCCGGAGAGCGAGATTGAGTACATTTGCGCGTGCCGTGGCTTTGCAGCGGCGAACAGCTGGCTCACCGCCGCGGGATGCGCAAGCGCGGGCATGACCAGCGCGTCTCCATTGGCATAGCTGAGGCGAATCTGATTGCCGGCAATTCGGTGTTCAAAAGCGGCCATCACGCCCGTATTTGAGAAACTCTGCCCCGCACCGCGGAGCAGTCCGCTGACCGGGTCGCTCAGCACCGAGTCACCGTCCGCAGCTTGTCCGCTGGCCTCGATTACCGGGTTGTCGATCTGGTCGGAATAGACGAGGAACGAAACGCCAGAGGCGTCTGTCCGGCGCTCCCAGCCGATCTCCTGGTGCAAACCACGCTCGAGGGTCAGTTGGCCGTCGCGCATGGAGAGCATGGGAAGGTAGTAGCCCGCCTCCGACTCGTCCTGGTTCGGACCAGAGGGAGCGCTGGCCATGCGGTAGTTGACCGTCGAGTTGCCGCCATGCCAGGCGACCGTCGCAAAGGGCAATGCGGCAAGAATGGTATTCGGGGAGTTCCGGCTGAAGCGCGCCATCATCTGCTGCGCGCCCGCATCGATCTCGAATTCGTCGCCGAGATTAATAGTCTCGGAGTTGCGCATCGCGGCCTCAACCAAGCCCTCAGAATCCGTTCCCCCGCTAATGGGGTGAATCGAAATGGCGGCCAGTGACTCTACCGATCCTGCAAACCCAAGATCCTGGCGGAACCCAAGCATCGATTCCATGCCCTCGTCGGTGTCGGGAGCGAAGTCAACCCGCGCCAGCAGTTCACGGCTGTCCGAAGGCGTCTCTTCGACACTGGCCGTAAAGCGCTCGCCGCTCTCGCCGAAGGTTCCTTCCTGGCCGGTGGCCATGAGGCGCGCTTTCAGCTTCGGTTTTCCCCCGGGGCGATCGGAAACCACCATCAACGGCCCATCCTCAAGCCAGCGCAGCAAGGGGCGGTTCGCGGCCGAACGCAATGTCCACGCCCAGTCGTCCTTGGGGGCGTTGGCGGCACGCGGCTGTGCGGGAAGCCACTGCATCACCTCGTACAAGGTGTTCATGGTGAGGTTAACGACCGTGTTGGTGCGGACGCGGACGTTCTCGCGCAGAGACGGGAGGAACGACGCTCCCATCGCCTTGACGGCATAGCGGCCAGGGATGAGATCGCCAAAGGCGTAGAAGCCCCTGCTGTTGGTGTAGACCGCCGCGATGACTGTGAGGTCGGGACGCAGCAACTGCACGGCCGCTCCGATTTGGGGAACTCCTGCAGAATCTCGGACTACCCCCGACACCGAACCCTGTGACGCGGCATGCAGCTGCGCGCTCGCCAGAACGATCAGCGCGACCAGAGATACGAGATGGAGCCTGCGCATCATCACTCGTGTTGGTGACCCGGCGGCGTCCTGGCTCAAGTCCTGGGAATCAAAAGCCCGCTGGTTTACCGATCTAGTGTCGGTTAGCCGGATTTGCGGAACCCACGTACTATTCCACGACAAAAGGTGCCGATTGCGCAATCTCTTGTTTCGAGATTTCGTCATTTATTTTGATCGTCACCTTGTACTTACCCGGCTGCAGGCCAGCCACCGGCAGAGTTTTCTCTACCGTCAACTGGTCGCTGTGTTCGCCAAAGTCTTTGGAATCCTGCTGCTTCTCAAAGACAACCGTGTTCGTTGCAGTGTCAATGATCTGGTACGTCACCTTTGCTTCGTTGCTCTTGGTCTGGTCGTTAATGCCAAGGTTATAGACCTGCATCCAGAAGTTCAAGTCCTGGTTGCGTTTATAGCTGACGGGCGTGGCCGCATTTTGCGTCACGCGCGGACAAATATGGATATTGCCGATCACGCAGCTTCCCTGACCGATGTCGTGGGAGCTGACCGGGTAGATCCTGTCGGCCAGAATGAGGGACGAAGTTCCGAGCTTTTCGTCATGGTAGGCCGGCACGTCCAGACTCTTGCCGTAAATGCCGATGTGATCCGGGTTGTTCACGTCCTTGACGGCAATGTCAAGCCGGTAGAGGCCGGGGAGCAGGGGAACCGCCTTCCAGTAGATCGACTTCTTGTCCAGCGACTTCTCGAGCAGTTCGGCGGGCTGTTCGATTTCGACCGTGTCTTCGAAGGTCTGCACTGTTTTGTGCGTAAGGGTCGTCACCTTGCCGAGGATGTTGACTACGCCCTTGGCAACCCCGTCCTTGGTCACAAAGGTGACATCGCGGTTCTTGATCTGGATTGTTACCGGAACCAGCACGGTGCTGGACGTCACCTTCACATAATCCGTCCGCACGTCGAACGGGAAGATCGGCCCGGAGAGCAGCTTGTGCTCGGACATGAAGCTCTCAAGGTCCTTGAACTTGATGGGTGGCGGTGCAAACAGCTTGGCGGCCAGTTCGATGCGGTCAAACTCCTTCGACTGGTTCTGTTGCCCCAAGGGCCCGGAGCCAAGATTCTCGAAGCCGCCCTTGAAGCGGTCGGCTTTCTTGGCCATGCCCATATCTTCCCACTGCGTCAGGCCTGCGCCGGGAACCTTCGCGAGGGCGTCCTTCTCGCTTCGGTCGATGGTGAAGTGGTAGTCACCGCACTGGCAGGTATCGACGAATTCCATGTCGATGTTTTCGCCAACGCCCTCGATGTAGCGGTAGTGCCAGATCTCGAACGGGAAAGTGGAAGTCTCGCCGCCGCCTTCCTCGGTCGGGCGCTGGTAGGAACCGCCGGAGGGGTGCGAATCAGTGGAGTCAGGAGGCCCGAATGCGATGTACATGTGGCCGCGGTCGGTCTTCCATCCCGGCTTGCCGGCGGCAAAGTGGTCGTTGGCGTACTGGATGCGCCGATAGTGCTCTTCGCGAAATTCGTTGTCGGGAGAATCGGGATTGGGGTTGCGCCGGAGCCAGAACTGCTCAATGAAGGCCTCGCGCTCCTCGTCGTTGCTCAGGCTCTTGAAAGCCTTTCGTTCCTCTTCGGTAATGATGTAGGCCACGTCCTGATCGAGCCAGGACCTGTAGGCGCCCTTCAACTCCTTGCGGACCTCTTTCTTGGCTTGAAACTTTTCCTCGTCGGTGCGCGGTCTGTTGAGAGGATCGGATTCCTGGTCCTGGCCCGAGGCCGGCCGGTTTTGCACGGAGGGGTCTTGTGTCTGTTGGGCGTCGATCCCTCGAACCGGGACTAGACTTACGCCGAAACCAAGTGCGACAAGGAGGAACGTACGGCCATTTAAAATCATTGCGTCGGAAAGCTCCCTACAATCCCCTTATTCTACGGTCACGAAAGGTGCGCGGCAAGGCAAGATGCAGATGTCGCTGGCGATTGGACGTCCCGGTAACCATTCGGTCACCTCTGGCAGGCTGATTTTAGAGCCAAAATAGGCCGGATCCTGAGACGAATGAGGCCGGTTGCACGTCACATAGAAGAAGCGCAATCGACTCGCAAACGGACTGAGCTGTTCCGTCGCTCCTGGAACACTTTGCGAATGCTCGGCTGTGTCGGGGATCCGGCTGACTTCCGCCTTTCGGCGCAATGTTAACAATTCATGACTTTTATGAATTTGACGGCGTTCGGGAACCGGAAGTGAATCGATTGCGTAAAATAATCTCGGGCTACCTGGAGTCCTGAAACGCTCATGAAAAAGACCCTTCTCATTATTTCGGCCGTCATTGTGGCTGTCATCCTGGTTGCCGTCTTTGTCGTCAAGCAACAATCGGGTTACACCAAGGTTCTCACTGCGAAGATCCACCGCCAGGACCTTGCCACGATTGTCAGCGGCACGGGCCAGATCAAGCCCAAGACCTACGTGAATGTGGGGGCCACGTCGTTTGGCCGTATCACTCACCTCCTGGTGAAAGAGGGAGACCACGTGACCAAGGGTCAGGTGGTTGCCACCGTTGAGAATGTGCAGCCGACGGCCAACGTTGAAGCCCAGCAGGCCACCATCGCCGCTGCCAAGACTGATATTGCCTCCTATATCGCGGCCGAAAAGACAGCCGAAGCCAACCTCGACCACGCCAAGGCTGACCTTGAGCAGAAGAGGCTCGACTGGGCTCGTGCGCAGAGCCTATATCAGGAAGGGATCATGGCCAAGCAGGACTACGACGCCAAGAAGGCCGCTTACGACACCGATGTAGCATCAGTGGCGCAGGCAGTTGCGCAGCTCAACCAGGCGAAGGCACAGACCGACTCGGCACGTGGGCACCTGGGAACCCAGATGGCGACCCTGCGCGCCAACCAGGACGCACTGAGCAAGACAGTTTCAATTGCGCCATTTGACGGAATCGTCACCAACCTCCCGGTCCGCGAAGGCGAGACGGTTGTGGTCGGAATCCAGAACGCCGAGGGTTCCACACTGATGACCATCGCCGACATGAGCGTGGTGACCGCCGAGGTCAAGGTGGATGAGACGGACATCGTTAACATCAAGATTGGACAACCAGCCGAAGTCAGCGTCGATGCGATTCCGGGCAAGGTCTTCAAGGGACACGTAACCCTGGTCGGCGATCAGGCGCTGTTGCGCTCTACGGGCGTTGCTACCTCTCAGTCGACAACCGGAACCGAAGAGGCCAAGGACTTCAAGGTCGTTGTCACCCTGGATAACCCGAATGACGAACTGCGGCCTGGACTGTCCACTACCGCCAAGATCACAACCGCATCGAAACCGAATGTGCTTTCGCTGCCTATCCAGGCCTTGACCATGTACACGCCGCCCGCTGCGCCCAACAAAGGCAATGTTGAGGCAGCGTCCACTTCGTCCGGCCCGAAACCAGCGCCGGTGCAGGGCGTCTACGTAGTGGAGAAGGATGCGCACGGCAAGCAGCGCGCCAAGTTTGTTCCGGTCACAACGGGCATCACCGGTGCGACCGATATCGAGGTGCTCAGCGGGCTCAAGGACGGCGAGGAAATCGTCACCGGTCCCTACAAGACGCTGCGGGTCCTGAAAGACGGCGCGCTGTTGAAGCGCGACACGCAACCTGCGGCGACAGCAACTTCCAACAATTCGTAGGCGTTCGGCGGGATCGAGGAACAGGGATAGACCAGCCCGCCAAGCGGAAGGCATCGAGCAGCGAAAAGGATGAGGTCCACATGGCTCTGAACAGCGTCATCTCCGAGGTGGAACAGCGGCACTCCCCTGGACCGAACGGCGACATGATTGTTGTCGAAGACCTGTGGCGCACCTACGACATGGGTTCGGAGCAGCAGGTGCACGCGCTGCGCGGCGTGAATCTCCGCATCAAGCACAACGAGTATGTCGCCATCATGGGTCCGTCGGGCTCGGGCAAGTCGACCCTGATGAACCTGATCGGCTGCCTCGATACGCCCTCGAAGGGCAAGTACTGGCTGAACGGACAGCTGGTGAGCGAACTCGACGATGACGAGCTTGCGCGCATCCGCAACAAGGAGATCGGCTTCGTCTTCCAGACGTTCAACCTGCTGTCGCGAGCGACTTCACTGCATAATGTGGAGCTGCCACTCATCTACAACGGCACGCCCGCAGCCGCGCGCATCGAGCGCGCCAAGCAGTCCCTGATCAGCGTTGGACTCGAATCGCGCATGAATCACAAACCAAACGAGCTCTCCGGCGGACAGCGGCAGCGCGTCGCCGTCGCCCGCGCGCTCGTCAACAGTCCGTCGATCATCCTGGCCGACGAGCCCACCGGCAACCTGGACTCGAAGACGGGCGTGGAGATTATGGCGCTGTTTGATCAACTCCATGCCAAGGGCAACACCATCGTGCTGGTCACCCACGAGCCCGACATCGCCGACTATGCGCATCGCGTGGTGCACATCCGCGACGGCCAGATCTACTCCGACGAGCCCTCGAAGCGCTTCCGCAGCTAGTGCGAGGGGCCGCGCCCATTCATGCGTTTCGTGAATGCGCCGATGAACCTGATGCGGCCCGCATTCATCTGCCAGGGGCGCAGAGGGGCTAACGATGTCGACGCCGAACCTGGTCGAGCCAGAGCCAAAACCCTTCGCGTTTGCCTCGTTTCCGGAACAGCGCACACCGGAATCGGAACAGACGCTCAACCTCGATGCAGTGGTTCACAACCACATCCATTTTGTTCTCGGCCTCAATCGCGGCAACAAACTCAAGACCGCCCGCCAGCTCGGCATCAGCCGCTCCACGCTCTATCGCATTCTCGACCGCGAATCCGAGCGCTAATGCAGCCTTGCGCCTGCTGTGGACGCCCCGTCGGCCTCGTGCTCTACACTCGATCCCGAAGCCTATTCCGAACCTCACCCGAAGGATCCGCACCGTTGAAACGACTCTTCTCGCTCGCTCTTGCCGCCGTCCTCTTTGTTCCCGCTTCCCTTCCCGCACAACTTGCGCCGGCCGCTTCTGCTCCCACCGCGCCGGAGGATCGCGCCAAGGCGCTGCAAGGCCTCTTTCACGATTACTGGGAAGACAGTCTCAAGCGGTCGCCTGAGTTCGCCTCGACAATCGGCGACAAGCGCTACAACGACCAGATCTCCGACTACTCGGTGAAGGCGGTCAACGACCGGCTCGCGGCTGAGCAAGAATTGCTGATGAAGCTCGCCGCCATCGATCCCACCGGCCTCTCCGACCAGGACCGGACGAGCCGGGAGTTGCTTCTTCGCAGCCTGACCGAAGACCAGGAGGCTGCAGAGTTCAAAGAGTGGGAGATGCCCGTCAACCAGATGGGTGGCATCTACTCCACTTATCCGCAACTTGTGGCTGAGCTGAGCTTCACCACGGTGAAGGACTACGACGACTGGATCGCGCGCCTTCACCAGATTCCGAAGGCTTTCGAGCAGGTCTCCGACAATATGTCGATCGGCATCGAGGACAAGCGCGTCCCACCGAAGTACCTCCTCGAAAAGACACTCGAGCAGGTGAAGCAACTGGCCGATCAGAAGCCGGAAGACTCGCCGCTCGCTTTGCCGCTCAAGCAGTTTCCGGCTTCCATTCCGGCGGCCGAGCAGACCCGGATCAAGACCGAGATGCTGGATGCAATCGGCAAGGAGGTGCTTCCGGCCTACAAGCGATTCGCCCGCTTCCTCGAGGTCAGCTACGTTCCCGACGGACGGACGGAGCCCGGCATCTCCGCCCTGCCGGATGGCGCAAAGTACTACCGGTTCCTGATCAGCCGCACGACGACGACCGATCTCACCGCCGACCAGATTCACCAGATCGGCCTCGACGAGGTAAACAAGGATGAAGCCGCGATGCTTGCCATCGCGAAGAAACTCGGATTCCAGGATCTGAAGAGCTTCCAGGCCAGCCTCAGGAGCAATCCCAAGCTGAAGGCCACTTCGCGCGAACAGCTTCTCGATAGCTACCGCGGCTATCTCGGGCCCATGCAGGCCAAGCTGCCGCAGCTCTTCGGGCATCTGCCCAAGGCGGCGTTCGAAGTGGTTCCCGTGCCCGACTATCTCGAAAAGACTTCTGCGCCTGCCTACTACCAGGCCGGTTCGCCTGATGGCAGCCGTCCCGGCAGGCTCTTCATCGACACCTACAACGCCACCGACCGCGATCTCTACCAGGTTGAGTCCATCGCTTACCACGAAGGACTTCCCGGCCATCACCTCCAAATCTCGATCTCCCGCGAACAACAGGGTGTGCCGGAATTCCGCAAATTCGGCAGGTATGGCGCGTTCGCCGAGGGCTGGGGTTTGTATGCGGAGCGCCTGGGCAGGGACGTCGGCTTCTACCAGGATCCCTACTCGGATTACGGACGCCTCCAGGGGGATATCTGGCGCGCGATCCGTCTTGTTGTCGATACTGGTGTGCACTCGCAGCACTGGACGCGGCAGCAGATGGTCGACTACTTCCACGAGCACTCGGTCATCGACGAAACCAGCGTCCAGGCCGAGGTTGATCGCTACATCGGGTGGCCCGGCCAGGCCCTCGCCTACAAGATCGGGCAGCTCAAGATTCTGCAACTCCGCGATCGCGCGCAGAAAGAGCTGGGCGACAAGTTCGACATCCGCGCCTTCCACGACCAGGTGATCGACTCAGGCGCCCTGCCGCTGGATGTGCTCGATGAGCGCATCACGGCGTGGATCGCCAGCCAGAAAGCCTTAAGTCATTGAATTCGTCCCGGGAAATCGCGCGGCGCCCGCCGGGCAGAAATGGCTTGCAAATGTCCTCTGCAAACGATGACAATCCGAGGGTCGCTCCGTCCCGCGGCATGGCGACACCGTCTCCCGAACTGGTTGTGGAATCTGGGCTGCCCCCCCAAAGGACTTGAAGAAGACGGCGCCAGGAAGGAAGCCTCCGATGTTGACCCCCAATGGGCAAATCTGGGGCGGTTCCACCTTCGCCATCGAGCGCAAACTGGGCGAGACACCCGGCAGCGTGATCTTCCGCTTTTCGGGCCCCTTCACGAGCCATGAAATGTACGCCGTGCTCTCTCCGACGGCCCTGCGCAACATCTTCGAAACCGACCCCACACCAGATCACCACGTCGCGGTAAATATCCTCGATCTCACCGAGGTCCCCTACATGGATTCCTGCGGACTCGGACTGATCGCGAGCCATTTCGTCCGCTGCCAGAGCAACGGCGTGCGGGTGATTGCCGCGGGCGTCTCGCCACGCGTTCTGCAACTGTTCAAGACCACCCGGATTGACAGGCTTATCCCGATGGCCGCGACGGTTGACGAGGCTTCAATCCTTGCTCATCACAAGCCGATGTGATGAGCAGGGATTCATACGGAAGTTGCATTTCTTTGTTGCACTGGAGCTGCTAAGGTCATCAAAACAAACAAACTGTTGTATTCTTACTCGCTTCAGAGGTGGTAGCTTTCAGTCCATGGGCTATGCAAGAGCAACAAGTTCGGAAACCCCCCGGCAGGACGTCCAGCACACGGCATTCCTCATCGAGCAGATATGCCTTGTACTCGTTGCCCAGATAGCCTTGATCAACCTGCTTTCGCAGGTCTTCACGCCGCTCAACCATTTGTTGCCCACGGGCCTTCTGCACATGCATACCGCCTCTGCGTGTGCAGCGGTCTCGGCCACACTCTCTCTTTTTTTGAGTGAGTCGAACCGCTCAAAGTCGGCCAGGCGCTGGGGCAGGGTGTTCGCCGCGCTGACGGCGCTGATCGCCGTCGCCGGGTTCGCCACAGGCGGGTCTCTGCGGCTCGGACAATTCTCCGGAATCAGCCAGATTGCCGCGAGATATACCCACCTTCCCGCCTCGGCATTCGCCTTTCTGCTCATGGGACTCGTGATCTTTTTCATCCGAGCTCGCGGCATAATCTCGGCGCCCATGGCTGACGGAGCCGCATCGTGTCTGGCCTTTCTAACGCTCATGCTGGTTTTGGAGCTGGGTTTCGGACTGGCCCGGATTCCAGGTTCATCGATGGTCGGCCTCACCTCGGCTCCCACCCTGGCATGTCTCGCATTGCTGACGGTCGTCATTGTTATTCGCCGCGCGGAGCATGGAGTGTTCGCCGTGTTCCTGGGAGGTGGCATCGCGGGGCAGATCGCCCGCATTCTCGCGCCATTTCTTCTCTTTATGCCATTTCTTCGTGAACTCGGAAGGGCACGGTTGCTTGATGCGCATCTCGTCCCGACGCGCTATGCCACGGCTTTGCTCACGTCGACGATGACAGTCGTCGCGTTTGGTTTGCTCCTTGTTCTGACGCGGCTCATCAACAGAATGCAGAGCAAGATCCAGGACCTGACCCTGCGCGATGAGATGACCGGTCTTTACAACTACAGGGGATTCAACCTCTTTGCCGAGCAGGCATTTCGGCTTGCGCGCCGCGCCCGGAGTCCGTTCGGTGTCCTTTTTATTGACATGGACAGCTTAAAGAAGGTCAATGACGAACTGGGCCACAATGCCGGGTCGGCCTTGATCGTCGAGACCGGGAAGCTTCTGAATGAGACATTTCGCGAAACCGACGTGATTGGACGGCTGGGCGGAGATGAGTTCGTGGTCGCGGGCCAATTTGACAGCGCGGAGATTTCGGCGGTAATCGCGAGACTGCGATCGGGCGCCGCAGCCAGAATAGGGGCGGCGTCGAAAGGCCTCTCGACCGGCCTGAGCGTGGGTTTCGCCGCAACCGAACATAGCGTGGGCGAGACGCTGAAGAGCGTCCTGGCGCAAGCAGACCATGCGATGTACAAAGAAAAGCGGGAGAAAAAGCGAATGTCACTCGCTGAAGGTTGACGACGCGAATCAATTCGCCGTCGGCTGCTCATCGATGTGGTCGATGACGAGCACCGGCATCGGGCGCTTCTCCTTTTCCAGCTTCAGCCCCAGTACGTTCTTGAACGCATCGAACAATAACCCTGCGGCAAAGTTCCGGCAGCGTTTATGCTCGGAGATGAACCACCACTCTCACCGAAAAAGGAACACCATGGCGGAGATAGCCGTTGAAGCTGCTCAAGTTCCCGCGCAGTTGCCCGACCTGCACGTTGCCGTACTCGGCGCAGGCAAGATGGGCGGAATCCTGCTGCAGGCCTTTCTGAAGCAGAACCTGTTTGCCGCGGACCAAATTCACGCGACCGTGGCTCACGCGGAAAAGGCGATTGCACGCAGCGCCCAGTGGGGTGTTGACGTCAGCATCGACAACCTGGCAGCGGCGCGGCAGGCTGACCTCATTCTGCTGGGCGTCAAGCCGTTCCAGGTGCCCGACCTGATCGCGGAGATCAAGCCCGCACTCACGCCGGCCAAGACACTTGTGTCGTTCGCGGCTTCAGTGAAGACGCGCGCCATTGAGGAAGCCGCGGGGATCGAAATCGGCGTCATTCGGGCGATGCCTAATACCCCCTCGGCGCTCGGCGCCGGCATGGCGGGCCTGTGCCGTGGGCGCTTTGTGAAGGCCGAGCAGATGGAACTGGCGCGGCGCATCTTTGAAACCGTAGGCCGCTCGGTGATCGTCGACGAGAAGCACATGGACGCCGTCACGGGGCTTTCCGCTTCGGGGCCGGCATACATCTACATCATCATCGAGGCGCTGGCCGAAGCCGGCGTCAAGGTGGGCCTGCCGCGCGATACCGCGACGCAACTGGCCGCGCAAACGGTATTCGGCGCAGGAAAGATGGTGCTCGAAACCGGCTATCACCCCGCGCTGCTCAAGGACGAGGTGACCACGCCGGCGGGCTGCACCATCGACGGCATACTCGAACTCGAAGAGGGCGGCCTGCGTGTAACGCTGATCAAAGCGGTGATGCGGGCCACGGAGAGGGCAAAGCAACTGGCTGCGGGATAAGCCGACGCAAGGATGGGGTAACCGGCAGACTCGCTGACCTGCTAACCTTCATATTTGCCCATCCAACGTCCAAACTGGCTGCCGTCGTACATTCCTGAGCTTCAGGGATTGCGTGGGATTGCGGTGCTGGCGGTGGTCGCCTACCACTGCCACCCTCGATTGATGGGCACGTGGTTCTACGTGGCGTCGCTGTGGGGATGGGCCGGCGTCAACCTGTTCTTTGTTCTCTCGGGATTCCTGATTACGTCGATCCTGCTCGAGGCTCGGGACGGGCCGCGTTATTTCCGCAATTTCTATGCGCGCCGCGCGCTGCGCATCTGGCCGGTGTACGTGCTGGCTCTCATCGTCTGCTATTTGAATGCCCCATGGTTTGTCGGACCTCCGGTCTGGGTTGCGATAAGGACAGCGCCGTGGTGGGCCTACCTGCTGTTCCTGCAAAACCTCTTCCACCTCAGCCTGCCGCCACCGCTCGGGCCCACGTGGTCGCTGGCCATCGAGGAGCAGTACTACTTTCTGTGGGCTCCGGTGGTGCGTGTGCTTCGCGCGCCGTGGCTGCTGGCCAGCGTCCTCATCAGCTTTCTGATCGCGGCGCCGTTGTTCCGGCTGAGTCACTTCGCGTGGATCACGCCAACGCACACCCTGACGCACATCGACGGCATCGCCATGGGCAGCCTGCTTTCTCTCGGGCTGTACATCTTGCCGTTCAGCCGTCGCGCATGGCTTGCGATCGGGCTTGCGGCCATGCCCGCAGGATTCATCGCCGCCGCCACCATCGCCGGGGGCACGGCTTTCCTCGACACTGCGCTCACCACACTCTTCGGCGGAGCCGTTCTGTCGTCCATTGCATCCACCGGCGCGCGCACTCCTGTGAGCGCAATACTGCGGCGCGGGCCGCTCGCCTACTACGGCCGGATCAGCTATGGGCTATACATGACGCACATCATGGTGTTTGTCTATTTCGGCTGGTTCGACGGCCGGATGGACCGTTACGGCACTGCCGGCAGCATGGCCGTGGTGGGCTTTCGACTGATCGCCTGTACCGTGGTAGCCACGGTGCTCTGGTACGGGTTCGAATCGAGGATTCTCCGTCTCAAGCGGTTCTTTGAAAACAAATCCCGGAAAAACCAATAGCTCCCAGTCCCGACAATCCCATCTGGTGGAGCGGCATCTCAAAAACTTGTGACTTTAATCACCCACGTCTTTAACACTGGACTGGTAGCCTGAATAGTCACGGAAATCTTCCCTACCGAGGTGCCCAATGACCAGCGCGACGACCGAAGCCAACCGGGCCGGAGCAACGACGGAAGGCCCCCTTAGCCCTGAACTCCTCAAAAAGATGGACGCCTACTGGCGCGCCGCAAACTATCTTTCTGTCGGCCAGATCTATCTGAAAGACAATCCGCTGCTTGAGCGGCCGCTCACGCTCGATGACGTGAAGCCGCGCCTGCTGGGTCACTGGGGCACCACGCCCGGTCTGAATTTTCTTTACGTGCACTGGAACCGGTTGATCCGCGAGCGGCATCTAGACATGATTTACGTCATCGGTCCGGGACACGGCGGCCCGGGGCTGGTGGCGAATACCTACCTCGAAGGTTCGTATTCGGAGATCTATCCGCCCATCGAACAGAATCGCGACGGCATCAAGCGCCTGTTCCGGCAATTCAGTTGGCCCTATGGCATTCCCAGCCACGTCGCGCCGGAGACGCCGGGTTCGATCCACGAGGGTGGCGAGCTGGGCTACTCGCTGGTGCACGCGTATGGCGCGGCGTTCGACAACCCGAGCCTCATCGTCGCCTGCGTGGTGGGCGACGGAGAAGCGGAGACCGGGCCCCTTGCCACAAGCTGGCACTCGAACAAGTTCTTGAATCCGGCGACCGATGGTGCGGTGCTGCCGATTCTTCATCTGAACGGGTACAAGATCGCCAATCCGACGGTGCTGGCGCGCATTCCGCATGCCGAGCTGGAAGACCTGATGCGCGGCTATGGATACGAGCCATTCACGCTGGAAGGCAATGACCCGCTCACCATGCACCAGAAGGCAGCGGCGGTTTTCGACAAGATCTTTGATCGCATAGCGGAGATCCAGAAAGCCGCGCGCGAGGGCGGATCGACGGATCGGCCGACGTGGCCCATGCTGATCATGCGGACGCCGAAAGGCTGGACCGGGCCGAAGGAAGTGGACGGCAAGCCGGTGGAGGGCACCTGGCGCGCACACCAGGTTCCGTTTGCGGAGTTGCGCGAAAAGCCCGATCATCTGCGCCTGCTTGAAGAATGGATGCGCAGTTACAAGCCGGAGGAGCTCTTCGATGAGAAGGGCGCATTCCGCGAAGAGCTGGCCGATATCGCGCCCAAGGGCCGCCTGCGCATGGGCATGAATGAACACGCTAACGGCGGCCTGCTGCTGCAACCGCTGAAGGTGCCGAGTTTCCGCAACTTTGCCGTAAACGTTGAGGAACCCGGCAAGACCATCGCCGAGACGACGCGCGTCTTGGGCAAGATGCTGCACGCGGTGATGGAGGCGAACAAGGATACGAAGAATTTCCGCGTCTTCGGCCCCGACGAGACGGCCAGCAATCGCCTCGGCGACGTGATCACGGGGACGGGTAAAACCTGGGAGTCGGAGGTTCTTCCTGTCGACGAGGACCTTTCGCGCACCGGGCGCGTGATGGAGATCCTGAGCGAACACATGTGCCAGGGCTGGCTCGAGGGCTACCTGCTCACCGGCCGGCATGGATTTTTCAGTTGCTACGAAGCGTTCATCCACATCATTGACTCGATGGTGAACCAGCACGCGAAGTGGCTGAAGGTGACGCGGCAGATACCGTGGCGCAAGCCGATCGCTTCGCTCAACTACCTTCTGAGTTCGCTGGTGTGGCGGCAGGATCACAACGGCTTCTCGCATCAGGATCCGGGTTTTATCGATCACCTGCTGAACAAGAAGGCGGACGTGGTGCGAATCTACCTGCCGCCAGACGCCAATACTCTGCTCTCAGTCGCGGATCACTGCCTGCGCAGCAAGCACTACATCAACCTGATCGTTGCCGGCAAGCAGCCTGCGCCGCAGTGGCTGACGATGGACGAAGCTGTCGCGCACTGCACGACCGGACTCGGCGCCTGGAAGTGGGCTTCAAATGATGAGGGCAATCCCGACGTGGTGATGGCCTGCTGCGGCGACGTGCCTACGATGGAAGCGCTCGCAGCCGTCATGCTGCTGCGGACGCAGGCGCCCGACCTGCGTGTGCGCGTGGTCAACGTCGTCGACCTGATGACGCTGCAGCCTGCGTCGGAGCATCCGCACGGGCTCTCGGACGAGGAGTACGACGGCATCTTCCCGCCGAACATACCGACCGTCTTTGCATTCCACGGCTATCCGTGGCTGATTCATCGGCTGACGTATCGGCGGCACAATCACGTCAACATCCACGTGCGCGGCTACAAGGAAGAGGGCACCACAACAACACCGTTCGATATGTGCGTGCTGAACAACATCGATCGCTTCCAGCTCGCGCTCGACGCGATTGCGCGTGTTCCGCGGCTTGCGTCCCGGGTTGACGACGCGCGGCAGTGGTATTCAGAGGAGATTCAGCGGCATCGCCTGTACGTATCAGAAAACGGCGAGGACTTGCCGGAGATTCAGAACTGGCAGTGGCAGCCGGCTAATACCCGTTAGGTTTGGGTTTGTTTGAAGAAGTTCAAATTATGAGTAATAAGAGGAAGTTTTCATGTCGTCTTTGCCTGTTTTAGTTTTAAACAGCGGTTCGTCTTCCATCAAGTTTGCAATGTATGAAGCCGGCGACGGCCAGCGCACGAAGATCTTCGAGGGCGCGGTCGATGGGATCGGCACAGATAACGGCAAGTTCTGGATCAAGGATGCAGAGGGCGAGAAGCTGGTGGATCAGACGCCGGCATTGCCCAACCGGTCTGTCGCCTTCACGATGGTTTCGGAGGCGCTCCACTCCGGCCAGTTCCCTGCTCCCAGGGCTATCGGGCACCGCACGGTCTGCGGCGGGCCCACGATTCGCGAGAATCAGCGGATCACGCCCGAGTTGATCGACGAGATCGAAAGCTATGCCGCGCTCGCTCCGCTGCACACGCCGATCGCGGTCTACATCATGCGCGAGGCGCTGAGGTTATTCCCTGGCGTTCCGAATTTCGCAGTGCTCGATACGTACTTCCATCGCACCATGCCGGAAGTGGTTACGCGCATGCCGATTCCCGATGAATACGCGGCAATGGGCGTGCGGCGTTATGGATATCACGGCATCTCGTACGAGTCGATCATTTACCAACTGCAGCCGGATATTCCGGAGAAGCTAATTGTTGCGCATCTCGGCAACGGCGCGTCCATCTCGGCGATTCGCAATGGCGAGTGCCTCGACACCTCGATGGGGCTGACGCCGACCGGCGGCATCATCAGCGGCTCGCGCACGGGTGACATCGATCCGGGCGTGGTGATCTTCATCCTGAAGAAGATTGCGGAGACCACGCCGAATGCGGCCGAAGCAGCGGACAAACTCGAGACCGTGGTCAGCAAGAAGTCGGGGCTGATCGGCGTGAGCGAGTTGTCGAACGACATGCGCGACCTGCGCGAGGCCATCAAGGACGGCAACGAGAAGGCACGGCTGGCTGTCGACAAGTTCACTTGGACGATTGCCAGGTGGATCGGCAGCTATTATGCGGAGTTGGGCGGGCTGGACATGCTGGTGTTCACCGGCGGCATCGGTGAGAACGACATCGCCTCGCGCGCGGAGATCTGCAAGGGGCTTGGCGCCCTGGGAATCGTCGTCGATCCGGAGCGGAACAACGTGCGCGGCGAAGCGGTGATTTCCGCCGACAACTCGAGGGTGAAGGTGCGCGTGATTCCGCCGGCCGAGGACCTGATGATCGTGAATCACGTGGTGCGGCTGCTGGGCGAGTAACGGCACAACCGCGGTTGGGACCAGCAGCAGAGAAGCCGCTGGTCTACACTGAAGAGTTGGGCCTGGAATTATCTCTGATGCATACAGTCACAACTCCAATCAGCCTGAAGCCGCAGCCCTCGCCGGCGTTGCGGCGTTTTGCCTGGGCAGTGCTGGCATACTTCATCACCGTAATTCTTTGGGGCGCGGTGGTGCGCGCGACGAGTGCGGGCGCGGGATGCGGAAACCACTGGCCGCTGTGCAACGGGACAGTGCTGCAGCACTCGGCGAGCGTGAACACGATGATCGAGTTCACCCACCGCATCACCAGCGGGATTTCGTTCATCTCCGCGGTCGGGCTGCTCGTCTGGACGTTTGCGGCCACGATACGCGGGCACCTGGCCCGATACGCCGCCGGCGCAGCGGTCTTTTTTACGCTTGTCGAGGCGATTCTCGGTGCGCTGCTGGTGAAGCTCGGACTCACCGCGCAGAGCCAGTCGCCGCTGCGGCCTTGGTATCTTGCTCTGCACCTGACGAACACGCTGCTGATGCTGGCTGCGCTGACGCTGACGGCGCATATGCTGAGCCGCAGGAAAGGATTCTTGCGGAGCACGATCCGGCTGGTGGCGCCGATTGGAGCGATGGCGGCCATCTTCGTTGTGCTCCTGGTGGGAGTCACCGGGTCGCTGGCCGCGCTGGGAGACACGCTGTTTCCTGCAACCTCGCTGGGAGCGGCGCTGGCCCAGGACTTTTCGGCCACCAGCGGTTGGCTGGTGCGCTGGCGGTGGACGCATCCGACGATTGCGTTTCTGGCGAGCATCTTCCTGATCTGGGTACTGGTGCGCGCAGCCCGACGCACGACCCACTGGGATAACCGTGGCCTGTCGGCGCTGGTGCTGGTTCTGCTGGCCGCGCAGTATGTGCTGGGCGTGCTGGACGTGGTGCTGCTGGCGCCGGTGTGGCTGCAAATCGCACATCTGCTGGGCGCGGATGTGCTGTGGGCAGCACTCGTCGTGCTGACTGCGAGGCTGACTCTGCAACCGGTAGAGACAGAGACAAAGGCTGTAAGTAACCCCCGGCAGAGCCGGAGGCTTTAATTGTCCGCTCAAAGCGGCTTGAGCAAAGCCGGGGTCTCCCGTTTGTACCAGGGATCCGGCCAATTACGGAAATCAAGCGCGGTATGGGAGATGGCCACCGCGGCCCTGAGGCGGTGGACTTAAGCTGCGGAAGAGCCTATCCACCCGGCTCAGGTCGCATCCGTTGATGATGGGATCACATTCCGGGAAGGCCGGAATCCTTCTGCTTGTTTGGGGTTAGTGCCGCGCCAAAAAACTACTGGCGGTAAGACAAGGCCGCTCGGAATCAGCAAGGTAATATCTGCGACCATCTTAGCCAGAAGCTTGGCTCCACAAACAGGCCGGATTCATGTGAGCAGGACTAACGTGGAGAAGCGGGTGTCAGTCCCACAAACCGGCGAGAATGGCCGAAGTCATAATCGACACCGACTGTAAGGCCTTGTGGGTTCAACGCGTGGTGGCTAAAGAAGTCTGTCCAGAATTGATACTCATAGTCGCCTCGTACTGAGAGGTTCTTCCAAAAGCGATAATCGACTCCTCCGCCCGGGGTGTACACCGTGCGCGTGTCATGAGAGTAGCCAGGGACAGCCGTGAAGTCGATGCTGCCGTAGCCAAACAGAAACTTTCCATACGGGCGGATCCTGCGATCGCGGCGCCACGTATAGATCGGTCCGCCACTGATGGTATCCATGCGCAGTTTTGGATCGCCTCCAGTACGGTCAAAGTTAAGGTCACGGCCCACCAACTCAACTCCAACTCCGTGCCATATCCCAGGCAGTCTGTTGAAGGTCCAGTCTGCCCAGAATGACGGGCCACTCAACCGGCCGCTCCAGTCAGTGTGGAAGTTCGAATAGCCGACTCCAACGACCAGAGGCCAGGTCCCTTCTGTGGCTCCCGGAGCCGTCTGCGAAAGGGCCGGAATGGCTCTGATAATGAGGAGAACTGCCAAAAGCATCTTCGGGAACTTTCGAAACATTACAAACCTCCCATGAGTTTCTTGATCTTGGGCAGTGAGGTCCATCATAGGAATACATCTTAATTCCTACATTTGAATCGCCTGCCTGCTATTGTCTACCGCCAAGGAGAGCCTTTTAACCTGAGGCAGCTGCATCGGGCTTTTCGCAGGCAGGCTGATCCGGGCGGGGCGAAGCTTCCTTTCAGGTCTGTCGTAGGACATCAGCGATTACTTGGTTGCCGCTCGGATCACCTTCGTAACAGTTTCGCATGTCCGCTCGACCTGATCCAATCCCAAAGTTGGATGCACGAGAAACATCAGGCTGGTCTCGCCAAGTTCGCGCGCGACCGGCAGACGGCTCTTCGGTCTCATGTCGAGCGCGAAGGCTTTCTCAAGGTAGATTTCGCTGCAGCTGCCTGAGAAGCACGGGACACCGGCGTCGAGAATGGCGGCTTGAATCCTGTCGCGGTCCCAGCCCGGGCGCAGGGCTTCCGGGCGAACGAAGGCGTAGTACTTGTAATAGGAATGCTGGATGTGGGATGGCGGAACGGTCACGCGCAGGCCGTGGAGTTGCGCAAAGCAGTCCGATAAGCGCCCCGCGTTTCTTCTTCGCGCTTCGACCCATTTGGGGAGCTTACGAAGCTGCATGCGCCCGATGGCTGACTGGACTTCTGTCATCCTCCAGTTGGTGCCAAAAGACTCATGCAGCCAACGGAAGCCCGGCGGATGCTCGCGACGGTACACTGCGTCGTAGCTCTTGCCGTGGTCTTTCAGAGACCACATTGTCTCCCACAATTCGGTGGAGTTGGTCGCGACCATTCCTCCTTCGCCCGCGGTGGTCATGATCTTGTCCTGGCAGAAAGAGAAGGCAGCCACATCTCCAAATGACCCGACGGGTTTGCCTTTGTAGGTAGCCCCGTGCGCCTGCGCGCAATCTTCGATCACCTTGAGGTTATGTTCCTGTGCCAGAGCGAGGATCTCATCCATCTCGCAGGGCCATCCGGCGAGATGGACCGCAATGATCGCTTTGGTTCGGGGGGTAATCGCGTTGCGAATGGTGCCTGCAGTCAGGTTCTGACTCTCTCTGTCGACGTCGGCCAATACAGGGCGTGCCCCGACCATTACCGCACAACTTGCGGAGGCGATGAATGTGCGGCTGGTTGTTACTACTTCGTCCCCGGGACCGACCCCCAATGCTCTCAGTGCACATTCCAGCGCCACTGACCCATTCGCCAACGCAATGGCATGCTTGCATTTGGTAAATGCCGCGAACTCGGCCTCGAATGACTTCCCTTCCTGTCCGGTCCAGTAATTCACGTTTCCAGATTGCAGGACTTGCATGGCTGATTCAATCTCATCAGCAGAGAAACATGGCCACTTCCCTTCCGCCAATCCTACGGTCTCTTTCAACACCATTTGATCCCCTGGTTTCTAGAGTTCGATGAAATACATTTCCGAAACTAGATGTGGGACCGGTTCCAGGCTAGGCACTTCAGCATGGACCAGTCCAGATGAGCATTCCGTGTCCTCATGCAGACTCTTGGGACGACGTACTCTAATCGCATTCCAGCCGAGTGAACGCAGCGCAAAGAAATCCTTTGATGGATTGTCTGCCACGTAAACGAATCGACCGCTGCATGATCGTAGTTTTGATTCTAGGTACCGATAACCTCTTACGTGGGGCTTGAAATATTCATGTCCCCAATCGCCCGTCACGACAATCGCGTCAAAGCGGTCACTTAATTCCAACGCTTTGATCTTTGCGCGTTGCGAAATCGGATTTCCATCCGTTAGCAAAGCAAGATGGACCCGTTCCTGCAACCGAGCCAGGCATTCAAGAGCATCAGGCAACAACCTAATGCATGGTATATGTTCCCGGTAGACCTTGACCATCGCGGAAACGGTTCTGGAATCGCACTCAACACCCAGCTGGTCAAGTACAGCGTCAAAGATGTCTCCACGTCGCCCCAGTGCGAACAGCGCTCGAGCCCGATCCTGAATTCCTTCGACACCAAGCTTTTCGGCGCACCATTCTCCGACTGCGCGAAAACCGCTAATGGCATAGTCACGTTCCAAGTAAAGCGTGTCGTCCAGATCGAACGCCACACATACGTTCTTCTTACTCATGCGAAGGGTGCGCCTTGGGAACAAAAACCGCTGCGTCGTAACGAAGCATCAAAAGTCTATCTTGCCATTCATTGTTTGCGGAGCAGGGCTTTCCGAGCAATGGTTCCAGAAGCCACAACGGAAACTTCGCCCCAGCTTGATTCGCGAGCGGAAATCCCCCGCCAAATCTCGCGTTTATCTCAACGATGGTCGTGGTTCCGTCGGCATCCATAAAGCATTGGACATTGAGAGCTCCTCTCGCTCCAGGAAGCTTCTCCGCAACAGATGCTGCAAGGCTCATGAGTCTTTCATCTCTAGTCGTAATTCCTTTACTTACCTCACCGCCGCGCGTTTCAAGCCGCCGATGAGGAACAGCGCAAACACATCGCCCATTGTGAAGAAATACGTTCACTGTATATTCATTACCGCGGGCGATCTCCTGCACAATAAGATGATCCTTGCCTTCGGCAAGTTCCCTAAGACCTGCCTGAGATTTGACCACATATACACCTGCGGATGCACTTCCCGACCGGGGCTTTAGAATGAGCGGAAATCTCCAGTCCTCAGGGTTTCGAAGCACCTCGTCGGATCCGGCTTGACGCGGAGTTGGGAAGCTATTCTCCACCAACCATCGATGAGTTAAGACTTTGTCGCACGCAATTCTGATGGTTTCTGGATCGGAAATCGCGATTGTGATGCCACGCTCAAGGAATTGTTGCCGATTTGCAGCGTACACCGAAAGTTCAGTGTCAATTGTCGGCACGATCAGGCATACATGTTCTTCAAGCGCGATTCTCAGCACTTCCTCTATGAATCCGGGATCCGAACAGCGTCCTATGGCAAAGGACTTATCCACCAGATAGGCACCGGGCGCCATTTCCGGTGCCGCATCGATTCCCAGCACACGCCCGCGGACACCTAATTCGCTCATGGCCTGTCGGAAGCTCTCGATCAACTGTGATCGACGCCCCACGGAAGATAGCAAGACTGTAATCTCTGACGGTGACTTTTCCAAGGTTCTCTGTATTCCAATGCCGGCTCGATTCAGCAACCAGCCGAATTCTTTGTAGCGTCCCTATTCTTTGTTGGGGAAGAACTCCGGCATTGTTGCGTGTCCCCGGCTTGAGATCCCATCTCTCCTGAGCACTCGCCATAACGTCAATGCAAGAATGCGGAGGTCCAAAGTCAGACTCTGGTGTTGCGTGTACCACACGTCGAGATCGAACTTCTTCTCCCAGCTCAATTCGTTGCGCCCGTTAACTTGCGCCCATCCAGTGATACCGGGCCTCACGTCGTGTCGCCTTGCCTGCTCCGGCGTGTACCTGTCCATGTATTCCATGAGGAGTGGACGAGGGCCGACCATACTCATATCCCCTTTGAGGATGTTCCAGAATTGAGGAAGTTCATCCAAACTCAAACTACGCATCAACCTACCGGCCCTCGAGAGGCGCTGGTCGTCAGGAAGTAGCACACCATTCTCATCACGGGCATCACTCATGGAGCGAAACTTGTAAAAGGTAAAAGGTCTTCCATGAAGCCCGGGGCGCTTCTGACGGAATATTATGGGCGAACCAAGCTTTATTCTGACGAACAACGCAAGAACCAGGAGAATAGGAGACATCACGACGAGTGCAATCAACGCAGAGACCACATCGCAAATGCGCTTTCCAAAACTCCGATACAACGCCATAGTTCCGTATCTATCACCGGTCTGCAACACAGACTTTCCTCTTACGATCAGGTCGTTTTAGAACAGCTCTTCGAAGATGCGGCCTGCAGTACGCTCTCGAACCGGTTAACGCCTTTTGCAACCGAGAGTTCCTTCTCGTAGAAAGTTCTCGCGTTACGGCCCATTGCGGCGAGTTGCTCTGATCCCATACTGGACAGCTCCTTTACAGCCTTCGCGATACTTTCAGGATTACCTGGCTCACAAAAGACACCGGATTGTGATCGTTCTACGAGCTCGGCTGCATCGCCACGTACTCCCATTATGATTGGCTTTCCAGCAGCGAGATAAGCTTGGGTCTTTGAGGGAATTGTTATACGGAATAAGGGGTCATCTTTCAAATGAACGAGCAAAGCATCTGCGCCGGCCAGGATACGTCCCATGTTTTGCAAAGGCTCGCGAGGTAGGAACCTGACGTTCTCGAGTTGCATCTCCTCTGCCATGCGTTCCAGGCGGGCCCGGTCGACCCCACCCCCGATAAAGAGAAACTCCACTCGCGGTAGTGATCTCAGGCAAATCTTCGCAGCATGTAGAACGGTCCCCAAGTCTTGGGCTTTTCCCATTGTGCCCGCAAAGAGAACACTGAATCGACCTTCTGCGCCCGATTTCCTTACGCGCTCGGGATCGGACTTCACGGCCATCTCGTCGCACCAGTTGTAGATCACGTCTATTTTGTCAGGCGAGACTCCTCGCCCTATCAACGTCTTCTTGAATCCACTGGAGAGCACCGTGATGTGGTTTGCCCGACGATACACGAACTTGCAGATTGTCCCCAAAAGACGAAGAGCAGCTGAGCTTGACATCATGCCTGACGCAGCGACCGTGTCAGGCCAGAGATCCTGGATATCGTATACGAAGGGAGTCCGACGAAGGAATCCAATAACCGATGCTGCGAGACCCACCGTGATGGGTGGGTGATAAACATACATGACGTCGGGGCTTCTGATTAAAGCCGTGCCGATGACCGCCGCGGATATTGCGAAGCTTGCATAATTGAAGACCCGATGGATTCCAGAGTTGTCGTGACTCGGATAAAGTGCAACGCGCAGCACGCTGATGCCCTCGTGTTTCTCTCGTACCCAAGGGCGTATCCGATAGCCTGGATAGACAACCCCACCAGGATAGTTTGGAAATCCGGTTAATACCTCAACTTCATGCCCCCGGGCAGCGAGCTCCTTGGCAAATAACAACCCTTTAAATGTCGGCTCCGGATCAAACCACTGAGTCAATATGAGGATCTTCATAGACTGGAACGGAATCTAAGAACTGGAGCGTTTCTTATCCTCGATTTCATATCTCCTTGCACCGCTCAGTCCTTACGCCACACAACGCGGTTTACAAAATGGGAATAGCTGTGCAGGATCCGAATTATCTTTTCTGAAACATTCGGAGAGTTATAGTCCGCCACGATTTGTAGAGCTCTCCCTTCCCCTGCGGGTTGCAGTTCGAGAACTGTCAATGCATCCGTAATGCAGCGAACATCAAGGCCGGTCATCATCACCGCGCCTTCCTCCATGCCCTCAGGGCGCTCATGGGCTTCGCGGATGTTTAACGCCCGAAAGTTGAGGATCGAGGATTCTTCGGTGATCGTCCCGCTATCAGACAGCGTCACTTTGGCTTTCATCATTAGATGGACATAGTCTGTCAGACACATGGGTTTGAGTAAGCGAATATGTTCGGAGAAGGTCACCTTCTCGAGGTCGATTCGCATCTGAGTCCGAGGATGCACAGATACGACAACTGGTAGCGAATACAGAGACGCGATTGCTTCCAGGACTTCCACAAGTTTTGGGAACTGCCTCGGAGAGTCAATATTCTCTTCACGGTGCGCACTCACCACAAAGTAGCGATCCTCGGTGAGCCCAAGGCGAGTGAGGATATTGGATCGATCTATCTTCTTCCGATAGTAGTTGAGCACCTCAAACATGGGGCTGCCGGTCTTGATGACCCGGTCGGGGGCAATCCCCTCGCGAAGGAGATACTCCCGGGAGATGTCGCTATAGGGCAGGTTGATGTCGCTGATGTGATCGACGATCTTGCGGTTGATCTCCTCAGGTACTCGCTCGTCAAAACACCGGTTTCCAGCCTCCATATGGAAGACCGGAATCTTCAGACGCTTGGCGGAGATTGCCGCCAAGCAACTGTTCGTGTCACCCAGGATGAGCACAGCATCCGGCGATACCGTGGAGAGCACTTCACTGGCCCTGGCGATGACGAGGCCGATCGTTTCCGCCGCATTCTTTCCCGCCGCCTGGAGGAAGTAATCCGGCTTTCGGATTTCCAGATCCTCAAAGAAAACCTGGTTCAACTCATAGTCGTAGTTCTGCCCAGTGTGGATCAGGGTGTGTTGCGTGTATCGGTCTAATGCTGCGATCACCCGAGACAACCGGATAATCTCAGGGCGCGTGCCCAGAATTGTCGCGACTTTCATGCTTTCTCCAACGACAGCGACTTGCCTGGAAGTTCAGAATCGACCGGGAGGTAGTACGTGTCGGGACGATTGGGATCGAAGATTTCGCTTGACCAGAACAGGGTGACCATTTCGCGGTCGCCCACGTTCGTGATGGAGTGGGTGAAGCCCGGAGGAATGTCGACAACTTGGTAATCACTCCCACGAACAGTGAATTCCTTCACGGGTCCGCCCTCGACGGACCTCATCCGAATCAGTCCCTCACCTTCGACGACGAAGAACTTTTCAGTCTTGGTGTGGTGAAAATGGTTTCCGCGCGTGATCCCGGGCTTGGTTCGCGACACGAAGATCTGGCCGAAGCTTTTCTGCTTGAGAAACTCAGCTAAACTGCCCCGGGGATCGGCCTTGATCTCAAGTTCGCCTTGCAACGCATGCAGAGGCACATAGGACAGATATGTCGCATACAGGGCCCGATTGAACCAATCGGAAAAGTCCGGCACCGTGACGGTGCCCCGCATGTCGTGAAACGCCTGGATTCGACCAGCCAGATCGCCCAATTGAATGCAACAGGTCGGTATAAGCCGCCCTTCCTCAACTCCCTCGCAGCGCGAATCCAGATCCGCCAGGAATGCGGCGACGACATCATCCACATAACTCAACTGGACTTCACGTGCGGGGTCGGAGATGGTGATCGGCAGATCGTTGGCGATGCTGTGGCAGAAAGTAGCTGTGACCGAGTTGTAATTTGGGCGGCACCATTTCCCGAAGAGGTTCCTGAGCCGGTAAATGCGAACACCGGCGCCGGTCTCCGCGGAGAATCGCCGCAGAGCCGCCTCAGCGCTGAGTTTGCTCGCGCCGTAGGCATTGCCCAACTCCGCCTGAATCGAGGAACTGAAGACCATCCGGGGAGCACGCCTGTGCTGTTTCAGCACGCGGCAAATGTGCTCCGTGAACTCGGCGTTGCCTTTCTCGAATTCCGAAGGATCCCTGGGGCGGTTGATACCAGCCAAATGAAAGACGATGTCCGCTTCACCGAGGTAGCTATCGAGATCTTCGATCGAATCTTCCCGGCCAAAGATCATGGTCTCGCAATCTTTGCGCTCGCGCAGATGAATCGCCAGGTTGCGACCCAGGAATCCCCGCCCGCCGGTGATCAGCGCCTTGGTCACGCCAATACCGCCTTGCCTTTCATGGCATCCTGCACGCACTGCAGTTTCGATAGCAACTCCATCATCCCGTCCACATCGAGCCGTTCGGTATTGTGGGAATTGTAGTCCATGGCTTGCGAGACGGCCGTTTCGCCCTTGCTGAAGAAGCTTGCGTAGTTCAAATCCCGAGCATCGGCGGGCACGCGATAGTAAACTCCCAGATCTTCGGCCAGCGCCATCTCTTCGCGGTTCAAGAGCGTCTCATACAGTTTTTCGCCATGCCGCGTTCCGATGACGCGAATCTCATTATCAGCATGCAGGAGTCGCAGAAGCGCCTCTGCAAGACAGCGAATGGTTGCCGCCGGCGCCTTCTGCACGAAGATGTCACCCGGAGTACCATGCTCAAATGCATAAAGGACAAGGTCCACCGCGCCCTCGATGGTCATCATGAAGCGGGTCATATTGGGGTCGGTCAGGGTGAGCGGTTCGCCGGCGAGAATCTGATTCAAAAACAGTGGAATCACCGATCCTCGAGAAGCCATAACGTTGCCGTACCGCGTTCCACAAAAGACGGTGGAGCTGTCACCGAACATTCGCGCCTTGGCCACCATGCATTTCTCCATCAGCGCCTTCGACATTCCCATCGCGTTGACTGGGTAGACGGCCTTGTCGGTGCTCAACACAATCACCTTCTTGACCGCGAAGGCAAGGGCCGCCTTCATCACGTTCTCAGCACCAATGGTGTTTGTCTGCACTGCTTCGAGAGGAAAAAACTCGCAGGAAGGAACCTGCTTCAGCGCAGCGGCATGGAATACGAAATCCACTCCCTGCATGGCCTGGTGGACGCTGTCGTAGTTCCTCACGTCACCGATATAGAACTTCACAGCAGCATTCTTGAGCCGGCCACGCATGTCGTCCTGCTTCTTTTCATCGCGGCTGAAGATACGGATCTCGCCGAAGCCGACATTGCTCGCCATATCAACGACGGCATTGCCGAAAGTTCCGGTGCCGCCCGTAATGAGAAGTGTCTTGTTCCTGAATATCTTCAGGTTGTTATCCTCAGTCATTCCTTTGCTCCGGAAATCGATTCAGGAGGAGCAGCAAAACAGATCAATGCTGCCTGTTGGGGCTGATCCCACACGTTCATTCTCGCTGCGTTGCATATCGAAGCGCCTTTTGAAAAAGGCTGCGGTTCGCTTCAATGATGCTTGGGGAGGATACGCGCTCAGCTGCCAAAGTTCTAGCGCCAATAGAGTGAGCAGCCTGCCATGCTTCATCGCCCTCCACACATTGTTGCAGAACCTCGCGGAATCGATTTGTCTCTTCGAGCGGAATATCCCAACCCGCGCTTCTCTCTTCGAGGTTGCGCCAAGGTGTCTGGTCGCTGATCAGCGCTGGACACCCTGCACTTAGAGCTTCGCAGATCACATGACCGTAGTTTTCGCCCAGGGTCGGAAGCAGGAACAAATCATTGTCGGCAAACACCTGCGCGATCTTATCGTGTTCGATCATCCCTTTGTAATGCACGCGCACATTGTTGGGAAGCGCAGCTATTGCCTTCAGGCACTTGTCCCAGTAGCGGCCATCTTCTGCCGGTCCATAAATACTGAATATTACGTCCCCTGAAATGCCGTCAAGCATCCTGATCGCTCCAATCAGATTCTTCATAGGAGATATTCGCGACGCGAACACAATCTTAAGCTGGCCGGGAAGCTTACCCGGTCTCGATCCCTCTGACGTTACCGGAGAGCCTGCAATATCCTCAGCAATGGCAATGTCTTCAAATGCTTTTTGGGTTTTACTGCGCCTCCCCTCAGGGATCACCTCTGCAATGCCAATGACACGTCGCTCCCCGATGAAACGCTTTATATCCTCTGCTTCCGCTTCGCTCGAGGCATGCCAGAAAACATCTCTATACGCTTTGACCGCTTTCGCTAAAGTTCGGTAGAGGGCTTTTCGTCTTTTACGGATGTTCAGTGCACCTGGTGAAAACTCGCCTCTTGGGGCAAGCACAACGAAGGCCGGATGAATAACCCCGAGCCGCCGCAGAACCATTGGCAATATGGAAAAGCGCCGGGAGAAAAAGCTATTCAGGTAAACCACACCTCCGAAAACCGGCGAGCGAAGCAGTGCAACTAACTTGAACAACCCCTGCCATCCCGCCGATAAGTACATCACATCCGCGTTGCCGACGCGCGTCCAACGATTTCTTTCAATATTGGAATAGGGTACTCTATCTCCGAGATCCCGGTCGGAAGTTACGACCTTAAAACTGAACTCCTTCCCAAGAACTTCCACTAGGTTTGCGAGGCTTCGAATCGGTCCACCTCCCTTAAACCCAGGCAGGTAGTGTCCAGTAAGGACGAGTATGGATGCTCTCGTCTCTGCATGAACTGCGCCGGCCTGCGGATGGACGTGACTCCTTGATGTCTGACTCTCATTAATCAACTCATCCGACAAGCTGCAAGTCTCCTTCCTCCGCTCGTCGCCTTGATGAACTTGCCGAGCACGAACTCGCGATTGTAATTCCGGCATACGTATTCGTGTAGTTCCTCTGGAGAATGTGTTGGCAGCTTTCCCGCCAGAAAACCGCGGAGTAGATTGGCGATGTCAACGGCCTCAGACGTCCGGGAAAGCCAAGCCGGATCGACGTTGCGAATGATCTCCGGAATCGCTCCGACGGGCGTTGCCAATACAGGCCTTCCTGCCGACAACGCCTCAAGCGCAATCAATCCAAAGCACTCCAACTCGCTGGTGGGGAGGACAAATGCGTCGCAAGCTGCGTAGGCCAGAGGCAGGATCTCGTCATCCACTTTCCCCAGGAAGCTCACCGAGTTGACGAGACCGAGCGACATCGCCTGCTGCTCGAGTTCGCCACGCATGGGTCCATCTCCTCCGATGACCAAGTCGAAATTGAAGCCTTCTTCGTGCAGGCGATGGCTTGCATCAAGCAAACGATTGAGGCCCATCCGGGGTACCAATCTCCTCAATGTGAATAGCACTGGCACATCTGTGGGCCAACCCAATTTCGCCTTTGCGCACCCTCGATCTTCGATTGGGACAAAGCGAGACGTATCGGCCCATCCAGGGATCAGGCTCACTTTTTCCGCAAGCACCTCTCCATGGATTCTCCGAACGCAGTCGATTGTGTATTGCGAAAGTGCGGTTACTACACTCGATCGGCGCAGGCACTCTGCCTCTATGCGATTGATCGCCACGAGCCCCACTGGCGCCATAAGGCGCCGCAACACACCCGAGTTTCGCCACTCGATAGCCATTTCCATTCTTGCCGGAGAATGGATGGTGTAAGAGGCATGGACTCGATCGCCGTACAGATCAAGCGCGGCTATCGTGGCGAGGGGGATGTGTCCGTGGATCGCGTCAGCCTCCGCCAAGTGGCGTTCCAGTACAGCTCTTGCAGCCTCCTGGTGCACACGTCCTCGCGCGGGGCGCCAGGACGAAACCTTGGATGGTACATATCGAAGGAGATGAATCCCCTCTCTTATTTCGTGCTCGGGGAGCGCAGGTGACCCCGCACAAAGCATCCAAACATCTTCTCCGCGATCTCGTAACTCGAGGGCCTCGTCATGGGCGATCCTCGCCGATCCGCTGGGCCGCTCGTAGTAGTGCCCGATCGTTGTTATTAGAATTCTCATCGCGCTGCGCTGGACTCTTGGCGCCTTTTAGAGAGCGGGGAAGAAGCGGAACTGCCGTAGATGACAAAGGAGACTACGACCGCAACAAGAAGAGTTTGAACGGCCCCTGCCACGAGAGCCGTATAGTCAACCTCAAATGCCAGCAATGAATGCAGCATTAGCATAAAGATAAACAGGCCTTTCTCCGCGGAATTTCTGCCCCCTATCCAATTCATGTACAGCTGCAAGCAGACTCCCCAAACGAACATCCCTATCACAACACCCTGGGTTCCGTAGACCGCATACAGATCCCCGATCGGCGTGAGGGCGGATGATGTTTGACCCCCGCGCCCGAGCACAATACTCAGTCGCACCCCTTTGTTGAGCACAGGTTTGCCCGGCCACAAGAACCTTGGCACAAGCGGATAGATGGGCGCCATCCATACGATTTCATCGCCATTCAACATGGAAGGGACGGGAAGACTGCTTACATCATGAACATAGGTGAGATACGAGACTCGACTTGTTGTCGACTCGATGTTCTCGCTGCGAGCTCCCCCCCCGGTTGCGCCGAAGCTGAGAAACGCATCGTTGAAGGACTGTGCCATCGCTTGCCCCATCCCCCCCAAGGTGTTGAACTGGGCGCGATATCCGCTGTTCAGGTTATTTCGTAACGCGCCAACAAACGGGTAAACCACGATAACGAGCAAGACTGGCAATGCAAGGATCGCGAGCGGGAGTCGGCGCCTGGTGATGGCGTAGATAATCACGACATTGATAATGGGATGAAGGATTTCACCCTTCATCCCGGAGATTGCGCCAAAGCCGACCGACAGAAGAAACGAAGCCCAGAATAAGACTCGGATGGCCTGCGAAACGGGTCGCTTGCTGAAGAATTCCACCGCCGAAACAAGGAGCGCAAAGTCCAGCAGGTTCCCCAGCAGATTGAGCCACTGGAGGATTCCAGCCGCGGAAGATCGGAGACCGGGATCGGCGGCGTACGAATACAGGCCGGTTCTCCAGAGGATAACTTTCCCGAGGAAGCCTAAAACGAGAAGTGTCGAACTTATGACGACTATCCGAGGTGGCGTGTCCCGAGTCGAGGCGGAAAACCGTACCCCCTGTTCTCGCGCGAGAAGGGTACTGGCGATCCAGAAGGAAGCGAAGCCGATCAACACAAGGACCATCGCGTGAACGTAGGAGTCGTCCAAGGCGTCCGCGCCCGTCGCAAACTGCCAGATGGGTATGAAGATAAACCCCACGAGAGCCTCGAGAGTCAGCAGGACCGGAACGCTGGTCCATCCCATATTTCTCACACCATGCAGGGAAAGGTATGTGATCGCGAGGATAAGAAACCAGCCTGCTGCCACCTCAAAAGAGACCGAATTTCCTGAATTACCGCCCTGAGGGGAGAACAGGCTCCACATGGCGATGGGCATGCCGACGAGGAGCAAGGCCAGGGCGGCAAAGACTCCCGTGCCCGCGCCGCCGGTGCCAATTCTCACTGGATGTCGTGCGTTGACTTTCATCGTTCAGCGACACTCGCCAAGTAACCGAAGGATCTGGCGCGCACGGTCGGTGTATTGGTGCTGAGAGACGACCATGGCATGTGCAGCTTCGGCCAACTTCCGCCTTGCCAATTCGTTTGCAATGTAGCTCTTTGCTTTCTCAACGCACTCTGACAGACCGGTAAAGTACTCCCCGGTCTCGCGCTCTGGAAAGAGGGTGGTGGCGCCGCCGCCTCGCGTTGAGAGCAGGAAACCGCCTGCTCCGGGCACTTCGAAGTGTCGCATGATGAGCCCGTCCGGGGCTCCATCGATCACGTGTTGATCTCTGAGCAGGTTGAGGCTGATCGCCGACTCCCGGATCATGCGTGCAGCCTCGGCCAGGTGGAGGGCATGGCCTTGCCAGCAGCTTCGTACTCGACCCCGGGCCTTTGTTCTGGTTCCCCAGTAGTGGGAGCCATAGATGCGCAGCGGAACACTCCCGGCCAGCTCCTCCAGAAATTCTTCGCGGCTCTTTTCCCAGGTGCCAAGAAAGAGCACGCCGGGCCAGCTGCCCTGCGGGCGAGAATCCTGGTAAGGGAAGACCTCGGAATCCCAGGCAAACGGGAGAAAGACCGGATTGCGCACTCCTGTTTTGCGAAGCGCCCCCACGAGACGCTCACTCCAGATTAGATAGAGGTCGGTCTCTCGTGCGGCAACCAGGGTTTCCGGCCGCTGGCTTGGATTTGGCGGAAAAGGGTTATCGGGATAATAGCAAGCAACACGCACGCCTTTCTTTCGCAAGTTATGTAGGGTTTCTCCCATCACAAACTCGCCTTTGATGATCAGTAGCTCCGCTACACCTGTTTGCAAAACAGCTTTTTCCAAGCAGCGATTGAATGTCCTCGATGCTCTTTCGCGAATGACATTGCTTTGAATTGTCAGCCTGTGCGCAAGGCGATTGCGCAACACCCAGCTCAGCTCGTGCCTGAATTGCCCGGTGTCAAACGTGTGTGTGCGGACGCCAATCAATTCAAACGCCCGCTGATAGGATTGCTCCAAGCTTCCCGGCGAAAAGTCACCCACCAGAGCAATTGATTCAATGGCCACTCATTCACCCTGACAATAACGACGATATGTGGCGCGAAGCATTAGCTGCAGCATCCGCCGAAATGCACGCAACGGCAACAGGTCATAGTCAGTCACGGATTCGTTGCTGGACGCAATGATTTCGGGCCTCCGCTTCACAATTGCGTAAACCAACCACTTTGCAGTCTCGCAGCTCAGCTTCAACCTGAAGGTCCACCAGTGCAGCCTCCCCATTGGCGTGCTTAAGGGGAAATGACTCAGCCTGTTCACAGCATAGATGTTGTACACAAGAACCAATCGGCGCCAATGCCAGTTCTTACCCGTATAGATGTCAGGATAATAGTCAGGCCGTAACGCCCTGACGTAGATTAAACGTTCTGGAACATAACCTACCTGTGACACTGCAGAGAGCCTCATCCACAAGTCTATGTCTGCAACCAGGTTGAATTGCTCGCGCATCCCCCCTACCCGGTCCCAGCACGATCTCCTAATCATGGCAGTTCCATGGATCGGACAGTCCCAGCGCGCAAGAAGGATCTTCTCCAGGAACCGGTTCCCTTCGAACCGCTCTGCGTTAAACCGTGATCTTTCGTGATGTTCTGGGACAAGAGAGTCGTAATGATTGAAGACAAAACCCACATCTGGGTATCGCTCCAGGATGTCGGCCCATTTTTCAAGCAAATCCCTGCGATAGATATCATCGTGGTGCAATAGGGCAATGTAAGGCCGGTCAGAATGTGCAACAGCAAAATTCGCATTGCCGGGCATGCTCAAATTCTGAGGCGTGCGGATCGGCTTAATCCTCGAATCCTTCTTCGCAATCTCAAGAATGCGTTCCCACGTTCCATCGGTCGAGCAATCGTCGCTGACGATGACCTCGTAGCCTGTAATGGTCTGGTCAAGTATTGACTCCAACGTCGACTCGATTACGGCGGCGTGGTTGTATGTGAGCAAACAAACAGATATTCTTTCGCCAATCCGCGTACTCATACATCCCCATTCACTTGCACAAAAACGCAGCGCCAATCGCTGAATGAGTCGCCCAATGAGACCGTCCGTAGGTGTTGAGCAACTTATGGCCTATCCTCGAAGTCCAGTACCGCGTTTTCGATACTCCTCGGCTTCTATTGAGGTAGGTCGGGAGTGCTACCTCTGATGTCGAGTTGATAGCTTCGATTCCAAATTGGGATAGCCAGCAGAACTGCTGGTCGAGTAGTGTGAGCTGATGACGCTTGGAAAAGGCTCGATACCAATCGGGAAGAAGCCGATTATAATCACCTGGATAATTGTGTATTGGCCAGACAGCAGGCGTAACAACGAGCATCATTCCGCCACTCTCAACACATGAAAGGGTGTTGGTCAAAACGGTTAATGGGTCGAATGTATGTTCGAGAACATTAAATATACAGACAGTAGAGAATTTCTCAAAGCGCCATTGTTTCTGGAAGTCCTCTCGCTGTAATCCGAAATCGACCACTACATCTACGCCGTCATACGGATCTATGTCCGCGCCTGTTGTATCTTCAACGCCAAGCTCCTTCGCAATGTCACAAAGATTCGCAGCTCCTTCTATCCTCGCGGCTCCGACTTCAAGCATTCTGCCCTTTACCAGTCCCGCGGCGTGACATCTTTTGAACCATTGAACATCCACCTCGGTCATCCTTGCTCCTTTGTTGTCTTTGGCGACAAAAACCCGGACACTGATTTGCCAGATCTGCCCGATCAGAGCACTTCAAGGCAACAAACCGGCGTTCGTTCTTTCTGGATTTCGCTCGCCAATCAGGAGGGTCCGAAAATCCAATCCAAGCAGCCGGTGCGCTAGCCCAAGCATCACCAGAAAGCTGACTGTATAAGCAACCGACGAGACGATCGCAGCGCCAACATACCCGTAATGCGGCACCAGCACATATAGACCGACGGCCGTTACAGCCATACTGACGCCCTCCGCAATCGACGGAATCCCCGGCCTGCCAAGCGCGCTCGCTCCGTTGTAGAGTACCTGGTTCAACCCAATCATCAGCGCACCCGGCAAGAGGATGCGGCAGGCGAGAATGGACCCCTCAAATGCCGCCCCGAAGACCACTCGAATAAGAAATGGCGAGAGCGCGTACAGGGCTGTGCAGCAGATCAGCAGCCAGGCGAGCGAGGCTCGGAAGGATCTCCCGATCGTCGTTTTCGCATCTTCGGTGCCCTGTCCAGACCCGTGCGAGAAGGCCACGATACCGGCGGCCTGTGGGAATACCGTCACTGCCGTCGATAGCGTGACAGCCACTGCGTAAAAACCCAGCTGCTGCGGCGGAACAAAGAGCGAGAGAATGAGCTGGTCGATCCGCTGGTTGAAATAGCTGGCCAGGTTTGTGGCTTGGGTCCGCGCACCAAAGTGGATTAGTGCCGGGATAGCAGTGGAATTCCATTGCAGCCTTGGCTTGAGAACGGCCCATACCGAGACCAGTCCAATGAGCAGCGCAGCGACATAACCGATCAGCTGCCAAGAGATGACCGCGTTTAGGGTCCCGCGGTGGAAGAAGTAAAGTCCGACAAGGCCGACAAGGAACGTGAATGGCGCAATCACTCGAATGAGATTGAAGCGCAACAGATCCGGCAGACCTTGAAATAGGTTGGATGGGTATCCGCCAAGAATCAACGCCGGTGTGAAAAGGGCAACGATGATCCCCAGGTGTTGGACGGTCAGGGAATATTTTGCCAACGCAAACGGAACGACAAGGAGTCCGAGAAGAACAGAAAGCACGCTCTGAATCAGCCCTATTGCTGTGGCCGCGGTCGCAATCTCGGAGAGGGTAAATATCCTTCGACCCACCGTGAATGCGATCGCCTGGTTGATCCCAGTGGAACAGAGCATAGCGATCCCAGTCGGCCAGATGATGATTGCGGCATATTCCCCTCGCCCGACCGGGCCCAGCATCCTTGCGGATAGGATGCCAGTGAGGATGCCGATACCAAGGGTCAGACCCTGACCGAATACGGTCGATCCATAGTGCCGCAGAAATGTTTGTTTGCCGCCGCTGGGCGGTCGACGCTCGATTGTGTCGGAGGCCAAAGTCAACCCTTCTGGGAGTGCAATTTGAAACGCACTAACATCGACATCCGCGCTCCCGCTGAATGCAAAGGCGATCCGAGGCATTTCTCAATCTCCTCCGACCTGGAAACGGAAAAGCTGTCCGCCTGAAGTGGACTAATGGCCTTAGTAAACTACCGCAGCGTAGATAGAAGCGCTGGCCGCAGAGGCCAGGACGCTTTGGCTGTTCACGAGGACGGATTTCACCGTGCTTGTCGGCACAAAGAGCACGTCCGTGGCATGCAGTTGGACGTCTGAGTATTTTCCTTGAGTGATGCCCTTGTAGTAGAGGGTGATGTCCACTTCGGTGCCGTCGGGATTCCTGCGCAGAAGGTAAATCCTCTTGGTGGAAGCCGCGGGCGATGTGCCATTCGCCAACGAGATAGCTTGCAGGACGTTGAGCGTACCTTCCTCCTGCATGACATAGCCGCCCGGTCGTACTACTGCACCCAGGACGTAAACGATTCCGGCCCGCTTGACCTGAACCGTGTCTCCGGGGTGCACGAGAACATTCTCGATTGTCTGGGGGTTTGATCCCCGGGAATAATGAACAACCACCGGCTCGTTTGATGTTGTGCCGGAGGTGATCTGAACTTCGTTTCCGGCAAGCAGCGTGGTTCCTCCCGCAAGCGCCAGAACATCGATCAACCTGCGCGGGGCCAGCAGGGGATATTTGCCGGGGCCGGTCACTTCCCCGATTATCGTGACTTCGGGCGCAGTGTATTCGACCACCGCCAATGTAACCTGGGGATCGTTGAGGATCTGCTCTTTGAGGAGCCGTTGCTTGATTTGATCCCGTGCTTCCGCCGCCGTCTCGCCCTCCACGTGCACGGTTCCCAGAACCGGCACGGTGATTTCGCCCTGCTCATCGATGCGATATGACCCGGAGAAGTCCGCGTCGTCGAGAACATTCAGGCTGACCAGGAATCCCGGAGCGAGCTTCAGCTTCGCGAAGTCCTCCGGGATTGTTCTCAACTCGGAGGAAGATATCGCGGGGGGCACTCCAGCCCGGTTCCGATTTGTGGTCGCAGAAGAAGCCGGACCACTGGAGTAGTTGGGCATCTGCTGCATGGTGATCTGTGCAAGGGCCGAGTGCAAGGTGCAAATCAGCAAGGCGCTCGTTAACAGGAGTTTTGCGGAAAGGAATCTACGCATCTCGAGTTCCCTCCTCCCCGTACGTGTTGTAGACCTCATACTCATATCCGTATTCGTAGCCGCCGAGAATTCTGGTCAGCCGGTTGACCACAAAGCCGATGACGGGCATCTGATTGCGCTCAATGATGTGGGTGGCGCGGGCCAGGAGCGGCCTCGTAACAACCCCCGCCTGGGAAACCCAAATCACCGCGTCTGCCTTCGACGAGATCGACACCGCATCCGTGACCAAAAGCGCAGGAGGACTATCTATAAAGATGACGTCGTACCGGGAGCGAAGTTGTTCGAGGAGTTCATCGAATGCAGGAGATCCCAGAATCTCCGATGGCATTGGGGGGCGAGGTCCGGCGGGCAGCACGTCAAGCGTCGGCACGTAGAGGCTGCGAAGGATTGCTTCCTCGCTCGAAGCGGAGCCAGTTAACACGTTGCTGAGCCCGATTTCGCCGGGAAAGTCCATCTTGCGTTTCAGTTTCGGGCGACGCATGTCCGCCTCGACGATGATGACTCTCTTGCTATGCTGCGCAAAGGCAACTGCCAGGTTAGAGGTAACCGTTGTTTTGCCTTCTCCGGGGATGCAACTCGTGACGAGAATGACTTTTGGACCCCCTCCTCCGCGTGAGAGCATGATGGAGGTTCGCAACACCCGAAAGCTTTCTGCGGCGGCTGATGCTGGGTGCTCCATCATCCAAACGGGATTGAGGCCTGAGTTCTCCCCGGCTGGGGTCTTCGGTTCTTCTTTGAGCCGTCGCGCCTCGTAAGCCAGCCGAGCGCCGTAGGTCTGGCCTTTTCCCTCAAAGCTGGGCACGACACCGATCACCGGTCTTCCGGTAATTTCCTCTACCTCAACCGGATCACTGACCGTGCGATCAAGGCTCTCAGCGGCAAACGCGGCGGAGAAGCCGAAGAAGACTCCCAGGAACATTCCCATCGCCAGGTTGGTCAAGCGTCTCGGACGAACCGGCCGGGATTGCGGGCGAGCGGGGTCAACGATGGTAATATTGGTGGCCTTGAGCCCAGCAGATACGTTGGCTTCCTGGAGCTTTGTAAAGAGGTCCTCGTACAGCTTCTTGCGCGAGTAAGCCTCCTGGCTTAACACGGCAAATTGAACCGTTTTTTCGTTCAAACTGCTTGCCGCCGCCTGCTGCTGGTCGAACTGCTGGCGAATCTCGCTCTCAGTCTGCTGTGCAAGCTGGAAGTCAGCCTGTGCACGCTGGGCGATCCGCTGCACTTCCAGATGGATTTGCTCCTGGAGCGCGTGCAACTGGGTCTCCATCTCCTTGAGGTGGCGGTTATTTGCACCGAACGTCGTGGACGCCTGGGCGATGTTGACCTTGAGTTCGTTCTCCTGTTGCTCCAACTGCTGGAGATTCGAGACGCCTCCACCTTGGGTTAGGACCATTGACTTGCTCTGCACCGCCAGCGGATCATTCTCCAGCCCGACGATCACATCGCCACTGCCGGTTTGCACGAGATGGTAGATGGCCTCCTTCTCGATGCGATTCGCCTCCGCCGCGGTCAGTTCGGAGTTCAGAGCATCAAGCTTCTCAATGACAACACTGTGGATCTGGCCCCCGCCTCCTCCAGACTCATTTCCGGTGCCGGTCGGCATCAGATTGAGACTGATGATTCCGGTTTCCTTTTCAAAATCAGTCAGCCTCTTCTCGGATTCCTCGACGTTCGTTTTCAGTTCCGCGAGTTGGCGCGTCAACCAATCCGAGGCCTCACTTGTCGCGTTGTAGTGAGACTGCAGGTATTGATTCTTGTAGCTTTCGATAATGGCATTCGCAATTTGCGCAGCCTGTCTCGGGTCTTGACTGTCGTAGGCAACCTGGATCAGTCGTGTTCCGCGGATCGGATTGACTTTCAAGCCGCTCTTAAACACACCCAGCAGGCGGCTCCTAGTTTCGGGCGAGTCTTCCGACGCCGCCTGGCCAGAGCTCTTGTCATCCGTCTTCGCATTGTTGGATCGGAACGGCGGGCGTGATGCGAGACCCAACCGCTGGATGACTTCCAGAGCCAGGGAATCTCCCTGCAGGATCGCAGTCTCCGTCTGCTGATCAACCAGAAGACTGTCAACGTCCGATCCCATCTGCTGCGAAAGGATCTCAGCGATCCCGACATCCAGAGATCCGCCGCTGCTCTTGTTCAACTCAATGGTTGCAGTCGATTCGTATACCGGCTTAGTCATGGCGGTCACGATCAATGCCAAGACCATGCAGAGCACAATGGACCCGATAATCCAAAACCGCCGTCGACTTGCGACCCGCACCAATCCGTGCAGTCCGTGAAGCTGCGCGAACTGTTGCACATCGTGTGGTTGCAGCAACCCGCTTCGCTTTTCGCCGATTGCGGCATGAACTTCGTTGTTATTCACTCTTCTTCCTTAATGATGTCGCCAAGAACTCTGCAATCACGCTTGCTCAGAGCCGATTTGGCGTTCTGGCTAAGTGGCCGCATGTGGAGAGCGGCCGGAGCGCTACTATCCGTTCCAAATCATCTCCATCGCCCTGCCCGGATAGGAAAATTGAATCGTTAGCTGTTTTCGGAAGCCGGTGCAAGGGCAGAGAGCCTGCTGTGCTCTCGCAGCATTGCAACCTCGGCTCGAAGTGGAGCCTCTGCTTCAACCTTCCTGTTGTGCACTATGCTTGGAGACAGGGCGGCCTTCTCCAGAAGCTCCTTCCCAGGGGTGTAGTCGGGAACAAGACTCCTCAGCAACGGAACGAGCCGAGTGACGTCGCGCTCATCTGCAATGTGACGCAATTCGCGCATTTGTTTCTGAAGCATTGTAATTTCCAGCTTCGACGGACTCTCATACCTTCTGATTTTCGCATGCAGAGTCGGCAACAGAGACTCGTTGTGCAGATTCAGTTCCTCAAACAGCTTTTCTCCGGGCCGGAGACCGGTGAACTCAATCTTGATGTCCTTGTCGGGCTTCAGGCCCGAAAGGAGAATCAGGTTCCTTGCGAGGTCCGCGATCTTCACCGGTTCGCCCATATCCAGCAGAAACACCTCCCCGCCCTTGCCAATGGAGAACGACTGAAGCACGAGCTGGGCCGCTTCGGGGATCGTCATGAAGTAGCGGCGCATCTCAGGATGCGTAACCGTGACCGGGCCGCCGGCAGCAATCTGTTCCTTGAAGATCGGGACAACACTTCCATTACTTCCAAGCACATTGCCAAATCGCACCGCCACGAACCGGGTCTCGCTCTGGCTTTGGAGCGAGTGGATCAACAGCTCAGCGACCCGCTTCGTGACACCCATTACGCTCGTCGGGCGAACCGCCTTGTCGGTGGAGATCAAGACGAAATCATCCACCCCATGCCTTACGGCAGCAATCGCTGTTTGCCACGTCCCGAAGATATTGTTTTCGACGGCAGCAAACGTGTGTCTTTCCATCAAGGGAACATGCTTATAGGCAGCAGCATGATATAGGATCGCAGGCTTGTAGCGCTCCATGACGCACTTCAAGTCTTCTGGATTTGTGACACTTCCGATCTCGGGATGGAACAGAAGATTGGGCACCGTCTTGCGCAGTTCGCGATCGATTTGGAAGAGAGGAGTCTCTGCTGAGTCAAACCCGATCAAAGCCAGAGGTTGGAAGCGCGCGATCTGCCGGCAAAGCTCCGAGCCGATCGAGCCTGCCGCCCCGGTGACCATTACGACTTTGCCCTGGATGCAATCCAGAATATGGTCCAGGTCGAGTTGCACCGATTGCCGTCCGAGCAGATCCTCCACGGCGATGTTTCGAATTTGACCGTCGAGTTTCTTTCCCTGAATGAGATCGCCCAGACTGGGCACCATTTTGTATTCAATGTCCGCATCGGCCGCGAGATTCAGAATATGGACGAGTTGCGGTCCCGTAGCAGACGGAATGGCGATGAGGAGCCTCTTGGCAGCGTGCTTCTGGGCCACGCTTCTGAGCGATTTCCCGGTTCCCAACACTCGTTTATCGTCGAGAATGAGGCCGACTTTGCTCGGATCGTCGTCGACGAAGCCCACCACCTCGCACATGAGCGAACGGTTCTCACGAAGTTCTCTTAAGAGCTGAAGACCGGCACTTCCAGCTCCGTAGATGAGTGTCTTGATGCCCTCGCCTTCGGCCCATCGGTCCTTGTGGGCTGTCGCGATGGTGCGCACGGCAAGCCGGATGACGGAGACCAGGAAGCAGGAGATGATCCACTCGAGCACGTAGAGAGAACGTGGAATTCCCAACGGGCCGAGGAGCCCGACGATTGCAAGGGCGGCGAGAACCGAACCTGTCGTGTTGGCAATGGCGATACGCTGTGCATCGTACAGCGACGTCTTCTGCCACTGGCTGCGATTGACTGCGCCAGCCGTGAAGGTGAAAGTCTTGGCCAGTGCCCAGATACACAGAGAGATCCACAAGGCGTGGCGGTACCTTGGTGGCAACGCGCCGTCGAACCGCAGCTCAAAAGCAAGGAGAGCGGAAAGCGAAAAGGCAACCAGATCTCCGAAAGAGGCCAAAGGCCTCCACCCGAGCCGGTCTGCCATTGATCGTCGTGCAGGCAATGATGAGGGGGACATAACTTCTCCTGAAATTCAACGTTGCTCTTCACTTACGGGTTTTTAGGATTGCCTCAGGGGTGTTTTTACGTTCAGCCGCTGATCTCATCGTTATTGCGAGGCCATTCGTGCGACAGTGTGCGATTACGATCTTCTCTTTCTGACTGCCCATGCGCGAGCCGGGACAGGATGATCGATGATCAAGGGCTTCGGATCAGTGAGGCGGGAGGTCTTGGAATCAGCATGTTGAGCCAGAATTTGCTGTAGGCATTCGCGGTGCCACGGGTATCAATGGTTGGCTTGCTGTTGCCGGCGGTCAATTTCGCGAACTGCGGATGCATCAACACCATCGCCATTAAGGATGCAGCCAATAACGAGGGATCGACTTCAAGCACCTCGCCTTTCGCAACACTCTTGGCCAGATACTGGCTGACTTCCAACAGGAGGGGCGAAAGGAGGTCCCTGCAATGCGCTTCCGCCTTTCCCTGCAATTCGAGATAAGCAATCGCAATAAGTCGCAGAACTTCCGGCTGATTGCTGACCATTTCGGTTAGCACCTCGAGAATCTTCGGCAATACCACTTCCGGCGCATCGCCAGCTCGGATGCCGTTGAGCAGATCCCATTGGGCAATCATGGCTGTGCGGGACTGCAGAGCCGACCAGAAGAGGTCCTCTTTTCGAGCGAAGTGACGGAACAGGGTGTTTTCGCTCACCTCTGCCCTCCGGGCAATTTCTCGCGTGCTCGTCCCGTGATATCCCTGCAGAGCAAACAAGTGAACAGCCGCTTCGAGAATTCTCTCGTCTCTTGAGGAGTTTTTAGGAGGCATGGGTCCAGTCTCCGTTGAGTAAAGCACGGGAACTTGGTCCTTACGGACGGGCCACTTTCACAGCAGAAAAAGGTTGCAAGCGCCAGAGTGCGACCGGATCGATCAGTCGGTCACGTTGCGCACGACGCACTTGAGTCAAGCGAGATTCACTTCCAGGGCATCCGCATCGACTTCTACTGCTGCGTGCTGATTGATGAGACTCAGTGAGAGGACAAAGCGCAGACTACTGTTCTTTCTGACCAGGATGCCCTCAACGCCCTGCATGACCCCGGTCTTGATTCGCACCTTTTCGCCGACAACGAGTTCCTGGAACGGTTCGAGCTTCCTGCCCGAAAAACCTGAACGAAGGAATTCGATTTCAGCTTCTTCCAAGGGCACGTATTGCCGGCCATTTCCGACTACGCGCACCACACCGGGAGTTTGGAGAACCTTTACCCGTTCGCGATGGTGGATGTGAACAAACACGTAACAGGGGAAGAGAGGCAATACCGTCTTGACGCGCTGGCGGTTCTTCCAGACCCGGGTCGTTTCGTACGTCGGCAGGAACGATTCAATCTTCCTCAGATTCAAATGCCTGAGCACCGATTTCTCGTTTTGCGGAATAGTGAAGACTGCGTACCAACGACGTTGGTCTGACAGAGCATCCAAATCCGGATGGGGAACGGACTCAGCTCTAAACTCCGCGTAAGGGACCTGTGAACCCATCTGAACTCCCCCTGGACAGCTCGATTGCGACGAACCCTTTGAACCTGGCGATTCGCAGGAAATGAACATGGCTTCGCCCTTCTGAGTTAGCAACTTGAAAAACCAAGCCGCTAACTCAAATGACAAACCAAGGCAGAGGCAAGGCAGGGCTTACTAGGTTTCGGCGCGGTTAATCTCGACTGGTTACCGCTGCGCAGATTGGAACCGATGTAGACGACGGGTGGAGATTGGACCAGAATCTCAGCAAAGGCAGCCAGGAAGCAAATCTCCACCACTATAACAAGAGTGAGTGCATACTGCCAATTGTTTCTTGTGTGACTCCCGAAACATGCCTAAAGCACTTAGCACACGCATCGAAGAGGACAGGATCATATGGATCAGCGAACAAATATGATGTCGGGAACCAAAATGAAGTTGCCTGATGCCCCTCATGCTTGATTCCGATCAATAGGATCCCTCCCCTGGCTGCCAGTGTTCGGGTTACGAATCCATTACCAATGTAACGCCGGTTTGGTCTACCCTCTAAATGCTATACAGAACCATTGTTTCAGAATCGTGAACAGACCGAGCGGGCGGCGAGAGCCCAATCACTTTAGTTTTTACTTGGCAGAGGAGTTGTACGGTGATTCTGAGTGTGACTCAAACATCCGATCCGTGCTGAAAGTTGGATTCCCTTTTACTCCCGGCGCCGCGGATCGGAATGCTCTGGTCCCCCGGTGTGGGCACAAGCAGAGCCGATTGGTAGAATTCACACGAGCGCGTCGTTGAATGAATCTTAAGGACCACCGATTGAAGCCCTCTGAATCCGGCCACACAAATGCGCGCACAAATCTGGAACTGAAAGACCTTTCAACTGCAGTCGTCATCTGCACGCGCGACCGTCACGATTTTCTCCGGAATTGCCTCAAGGGTGTTGCAAATCTGCAGCCGCTCCCAGATGAAGTGATCGTGGTAGATAACAGCCCGGGAGACGAAGAGACGAAGCGGTTAGCTCTCGAACACTCTGCCCGTTACATCAAAGAGACGATTCCGGGCCTGAGCCGAGCGCGGAATCGAGGAATGGCTGAAAGCAGTTGCGAGATCATTGCGTACCTGGATGATGACGCTGTTCCGGACCAGCGCTGGCTGAGCTTTTTGACTAAGCCTTTTGCCGATCCCCAGGTTGCTGCGGTTACGGGCGGAATCGTTTCCGGAGAGTCCTTGACGTCCGCCGAGACAGATCGAGTCCGCTTGCTCAGCAACGAAGATCCCAAATGGCTTGAAATTGCCGGCTTCGGCGGCCTCGGCATCGGCGCGAACATGGCTCTACGGAAAGCGGCGTGTCCGGGATCGAGGATATTTGATCTGCGCCTGGGCCGGGGCGCGGTGCTTGGAGGGGGTGAGGAGAGTCACGCATTTGTGAAGCTTCTGGCCCGCGGATATCGTGCTGTCCATCTCCCGGAAGCCGTGGTCTCTCACGAATGGAGGCCGATTGACGTGGATCAGGAAGCCTCGCGTGCGATTGCCTACTGGTTGCTCCTGTTTTTTGAGTTCCCCGGTCATCGCCTTGAACTGGTGAAGTTTCTCGTCGGACGACTTCGCCACAAGCCTCTGAGCTGGTACAGGAGATCTCCAGACTTTGGGCTGATTATCACCAGCGGATGGTCTGTGCGCATTCGTGCGGCTCTGGCTGGGATTCCGCTTTATCTCCGCACAAGAAGATCGCAAAGCGCTGAGTGAGTCGGGCGTGCCGAATAGCATCGATCCTGTCGGGCACGCAGCACCTTTTTACGGTCTGCGTTTCTGGAGTTCCTGGACCTCGTTGAGCCAGTGGATTCCCCGCCGTAGCTGAAGAGCCCGGATGCCCAAATTCCGAAAGAGCTCGACGTTGAGGAACGTCGTGCCAAGGAAGCATAAGGGAGCGAGGACGAAGTCCGTCGCTTTCGGCCAGGTGGCTGCAATCCTGCGAAGGTTTCGCTTCCAGCCTGCTCCACCGGTGCCCCAATCCAAGTGGCCCTGAACATCCGGGTGTTTGTGAGCGAACATCACATCGGCTACTGCAAACTCCTCGGCGTTTTTGATCAGATCTGCCGATGTTTTTGCATAGTACTGGTATGCGATCGCGTTGCCTGCGTAGAGGCGACGCGCTCCTGCACGCCAAAGACGAGTTCCAAGCTCAAAGTCCTCACGCATGCGAAACGCTTCATCGAAGCCACCGGATTCGTCCAGGAGTTCGCGAGAAAGCGATGCGTTGCCGAAGACGCAGTGGCTGTCGCGCCAGATCGAGTCCGGATTACGCTGTTTTGCCAGGTAAGTCGCGCCGATCTCCCGCTTGAAGCACTCAGCGGCAAGGCTTTGCGGGCTATCGTCACTGAGGAAGATAGCTCCGAATGCGACGCCGCGAGCATTCCCAACGTGGGCGGCTAGATGAGCGTGAACCAGCCCCGGATCACACAACATATCGTCATCGAGGAACAGCACGAGGTTCGCTGCTGCCGCTCTAAAGCCTGTGTTCCGGGCCGCGGCCTGTCCACGATTCTCCTGCTCGATGACGCGAAAGGGGCAAGATGACTTCAGCGACCTCAGCGCTGCTGCTGTGCCATCGATCGAACCGTCCACTACAACGATGACCTCATAGCTGGCAGTCTCAACACGCTGAGCAAAGAGCGTCCTGAGTGTGCGCGTGACGAGTTCCCGCCGGTTGAAAGTGGGGACAACGACCGAGATGTCCATCTATTCCGCCCCGCTCTTCACGCTTCACTCCAGCATTGGGGTTCGAAGCCTCTTCTACAGAGCTTCGAGACCCTTATACCAGTGTAGAATCGGTCGGTGACGATACTCCGGGCCATCTGCTCCGGCCGGCGGTAACCGGTGTGGGCGTCATTCCGTCTGAAAGGAGAGGCAGTCTGACAAGACTCAAATACCTTGTGCCAAAACCGATGCGCTCCTGGCTGCGAAAGCGTGCCCAGGAGGCAGACCGGTCCTTGCTCTTCCTGGATCGAGTTACAGACTGGTCAGTTCTACGCCGGGTCACCCCGTATCGCGCCGAATTCGGGAGGCGGAGAGGCAAATGCATCGACCGGTACTACATCGAACAGTTCCTGGCCACATACGCGGCATGTATTCAAGGATCGGTGGCAGAGATCGGAGACGATGAATACACTCGGCAGTTTGGCAGCGGGAAGGTCGTTCACTCCGATATTCTCGACGTGAACGACAGGAACGCAAGACGCACGATCACGATCGACCTTGCCCGGACCGAATCCGCTCAAGAAAGTGTTTACGACTGCATCATCTGCACACAAACTCTCTTCCAGATCTTTGATTACGCCGCGACAGTGCGTTCATTGCACAAGATGCTGAAGCCGGGCGGTTCTTTATTGGCAACACTTCCTGGAATCAGCCAGACCACGCGAGGGCCGCTTCTGGCAGGCGCGGGAGCTGACTGGTGGCGTTTCACCGCTCGCTCCGCAAAGCGAGTCTTTGGAGATGTTTTTGGCGACGGGAATGTGATCTTGCATACCTACGGAAATGTGCTGACGGCAACGGCCCTTCTCCATGGACTGGTGGAGCAGGAGTTGACCCAAGCCGAGCTTGACTATCACGACCCAGACTATGAAGTATCCATCGCCGTGAAGGCGACCAGGAACTCTGCAAAGTAGCTGCCATGGACGAAATCAAAGGTCTGGTTTCTGTATCGATTCCTTTCTACAACCACGAGGACTTTCTTTCGGAAGCGATTGAGAGCGTGCTTGCCCAGACCTACACGCAATGGGAATTGTTTCTGGTTGACGACGGATCGAATGACAGGAGTACCAGGATTGCGCGCGAATTCGTTCAAAGATGGCCTGAAAAGATTTGCTATCTCGAGCACCCGGGACACCAGAACCGCGGTTTGACCCACACTCGCAACCTTGGGGCAAAGAGGAGCCAGGGCGAGTATCTGGCCTTCCTGGATTCAGATGATGTCTGGTTTCCTCACAAGCTGGAACACCAGGTAGCCATGATGAATGCCCATCCCGAGGCCGCCCTGGTTTATGGCCGCAGCGAGTACTGGTATGAGTGGGGTGGAAATAAAAGCGAGCAGAAGGACCATGTTCCTGCCCTGGCTCCGGGGGAAATGCTCTATTCTCCTCCGGCTCTCCTCGCAACGACCTATCCCTTCGGAACCTATGGAGCGCCGTGCCCGTCGAGCTTTCTGCTTCGTCGCAAAGCTTTCAATTCCGTTGGGGGATTTGTCGGGTCCTTCAATCCAGCAACCTACCAGCTCTACGAAGACATCGCCTTCTTGACAAAGGTTTACATCAACTTGCCGGTATTCGTGAGCCAACGATGCTCGGAAAGGTACCGGTGCCATCCGCAATCCATGTGGCATAGCACGAAGGGAACCCACTACGATGAGCTTGCGAGGCGCTTCTACTTTCGCTGGCTGAGCGAATACCTGCGTGAACACCCCATCACCGATCCGGTTACACGAAGGGCCATACGTCGGCAAACCTGGATGTACTCGGTGCCGGCACCGCCGTTCGTCACGAGGCTCCTGCGGCGAATCATCAGCAGACTCTCGCGCTGAATTCCTGTTCTCAGGTGGCACAGCGACTAAGCTGACATCTGCATAATGGATGGATCGAATGCTCGACAACCTGCAATCTGCAAGTGACGCGCCGACGACGAGCAGCAGGACCTTGAGGAGCATTGCCTGGAACTACGCCGGCTACTTTTACCAGATCGCGATCAATCTCGGAGTCACGTCTTACATTGTCCGCCGCGTTTCCGTGGCGGAATATGGACTGCTCCTGTTTGTGATGTCCCTGTCCGCCACGCTATACCTGCTGGATATCGGAATCTCTAGTGTGCTTGTCCAGGCTTACGTCGAGGCGCTGGCGAGTTCTGATCGAAGTCGGCCGACAGATCTTCTGAACACAGTATTCCTGGCTCTGAGCGCGCTCGGCAGCCTTGGCTTGCTGATAATCTCCGCGCTAGCTTTCCTTCTTCCGGGCCCTTTCAACATTCCGCATCAGCTTGTGCACGAGGCTTTCATCATCTTCATCCTGGCTGCATTGGCGATTCAGGTGAGCTTCCCAAGCATGGCTTTCGAGCACCTCTATCAGGCCACTCACCGTTTTGACCGGATCAACCAGATACAGCTCATATGCTCCACCGTCCAGGCCGCTCTCTCTATTCTGGCGCTCGCGGCAGGCTACGGGATTGTTGCCTTGGC
>Ga0326728_10002615_pt1 | contig 59176 bp, 49 predicted proteins | sample MB3enrmetagenome_FD_207602 | JGI IMG/M metagenome (GOLD analysis project Ga0326728, IMG submission 207602) | Lab enriched peat soil microbial communities from McLean, Ithaca, NY, United States - MB31MN | ecosystem: Environmental > Terrestrial > Soil > Wetlands > Peat | place: USA: New York... | reverse complement strand
TTGCAAGCGAGCCTTGGGTTGGCATGGCACTTCTTCAACTAGAGCGAAATGGCGCGCTCTCCGGAGTGCACGGGGCAGTGTGCTCCAAAAGTGCTTGACACCGCCGACATTGTCAGAGACGCGATTTTTCGCCAACTAGCACTGATTGCTTGATGGAAGTAAGATAATCCATTACGGTCTACTAGGGAACATGATGCAAAGCGTACAATTTTCTGAGAATCTTGTGGCTCGGCGCTGGGCACTCTCTTGGTACGGATTTTGCGGTGCTGTCGGCCTCGCCGTTATCGCTCTGCATCTGTGGAGACATGGATTCTCGCAACCGGAAATGTTTGCTGTTCCCCTTGCTATTCTCTTTCTCTCGCTGATATGGCTAAGGACAACGCTGAAGTCAGGTCCACCGACGAAAGCCAAGTTTGGCACCCATGCGACTGTCTTCTTGATCCTGACCGGTGCGGATAGCATCATCGCGCTCTTTCGCCTGTGAATTTCCGCCCGCCTGCAACAAACAACTCACCTGAGGTCGGCTGGCGTAGTTGACGAAAGCAGGCAATTACACTCATTGACACCGGAGGTGGACCGGAGGGCTCAGTTCTTCCACGCGCAGGAGCCGGGTCCATCGGGGTGGCCGCAGGATCCGCGGGGGCCTGAGATTATTGTCAACGCATGACCTGAGAAGCTGCGCAACTGGACCGGCGTGGGTCATAAGGGCAGCGCGCCTTGCGACCGCAACGATTGCAGCTTGACAGGGCAACAAATACCAAACATAATGTTGCCCACATTTTGGGCATCATTCATACCCTTCCCTTTGCCCGGAATCTATTTCGATACGGGCTTCTTACTTAGTATTTCGGCACCCCAAAAATCACCAGGAGAGAATCGACATGACCGCAGCGTCTGCTGGCACGAATTCCGCGTGTTTCCGAAACCTGTGCGCTTCTTTCCGCAGCCTGAGTAACCGCATGTGGTGTTCTCAGTTAGAAGCTTCGCGGCGGACATTTGTGCCGGGACGGAGTTTTGGCCTGTGCGGCGTGGCGCTCTTGCTGCTGGGTGCGATTTCCGCCCCGGCTTACGCGCAAAGCGTAACCTTCGCGGGCGTCCAGTTCACGATGCCCGCCAGCGGACTCAGTAATCCGAATGGAGTGGCCGTGGATGGAGCGGGCAATGTCTTCATCGCGGATGACTTCAATAACCGGGTGGTGAAAGTTACGCCCAGCGGCGTCCAAACCACGGTGGGTAGCGGACTCACGAATCCGGACGGAGTGGCGGTGGATGGAGCGGGCGATGTTTTCATCGCGGATTACGGAAACAGCCGGGTGGTAGAGGTGACGCCTGGTGGCGCCCAAACCACGGTGGCCGGGACAGGGCCTCTTCCGACAGGTGTGGCGGTAGACGGAGCGGGCGATGTCTTTACAGCGGCGTTCGCATGGCAGGAAGTGGTGGAAACTCCGGCAGGCTGCACTAGCTCCGCCTGTGTAATCGCAGTGTGGGGCGGAAATATAGGTACTACTGCTTTATTTCCATTAGGTGTAGCGGTGGATAAAGCGGGCAATCTTTTCATCCCGGTTGAAGGAACCTCCAGCGGGGTGATAAAAGTCACGCCGCCCTACGATGGCGTATGGTCCTATATAGGCAGCGGACTGAATAGCCCGACGGGAGTAGCGGTGGATGCAGCGGGCGATGTTTTCATCGCCGATACCGGCAACAACCGGGTGGTCGAGCTTCCCGTCAGCGGCGCTCAGACCACGGTAGGTAGCGGCCTTAGTAATCCGAATGGAGTGGCGGTGGATGCAGCGGGCGATGTCTTCATCTCGGAGGGCAGCGCAAACCAGGTAGTAAAAGTACAGCACGAAGCGGTGAATTTCGGCAGCGTCAACGTTTGCCCGGCGGGACAGAGCAGTCCGGCGCCCTGCAACCAGACGCTTCCCTTGACTTACAACGTCGTGGCGACCACGACCTTCGGAACGACGAAAGTAGTTACTCAGGGCGCACCCAATCTCGACTTCAAGCTCAGCAGTGGCAGCACTTGCACCGGTACGGTGTCCGCAGGGAGCACTTGCGCGGTGAACGTCACCTTTGCCCCGCTGGCGCCGGGAATTCGCATGGGCGCGGTGCAACTCACCGACAATCTGGGCAATGTGCTGGTCACGACCCTGGTTTACGGCCAGGGCCAGGGGCCGGCGGTCGCATTCTACCCAAGCGTCCAGACCACCGTGCCGATTAGTGGGCTGGACGGACAGGGCGAGCCCTTCGGTCTGGCGGTGGATGGAGCGGGCGATGTCTTCATTGCGGAGACCCACGAAAGCCAGGTAGTGGAGCTTCCGGCCGGCTGTACCAGTGCCGCTTGCCAGACCACGGTGGGCAGCGGACTGCTTGACCCGGAAGGCCTGGCGGTGGATGGAGCAGGCGATGTCTTCATCGCCGATGGCGTCCGAGGAGTGTTGCAGGTTCCTTACCTTGGCAATGGGCATTACGGCGCCCAGATTACGGTGCCCGTCAGCGTATTCGGATTTCAGCCCGACGCTGTGGCGGTGGACGGCGCGGGCAATGTCTTCACGGTGGGCTTCGGCGGTCCAAGTCTCGGCGAGGTGGAGGAGGTTCCCTACCTTGGTAATGGGAATTACGGCACCCAGATCACGGTGAACACTGGGGCCTACATGCTGGTTTACCCGACGGGTGTGGCGGTGGATGGAACGGGCGATGTCTTCATCGCCGATACCCAGAACAACCGGGTGGTGGAGGTTCCCGCTGTTGGCGCCCCGCACACGATAGGCAGCGGACTGGTTGAGCCGAACTATGTGGCGGTGGATGGAACGGGCAATGTCTACATCGCGGACGACGCTCACAATCAGGTCGTGGAGGTTCCGGCGGGTGGCGGCGCCCAGACAACGGTGCAGCTGGCCAGCGGCGGGAGTTTTGCCCTTGCGGTAGCGGTGGATCTAGCGGGCGATGTTTTCATCGCGGACGTGGACAACCCCGGCGGCAACAATGTTGTGGTCGAAGTGCAGCGCTCCTTGCCGCCCACGTTGAATTTTGCAGCCACTTTGGTGAACAAGAAAAGCAGCGCGCAGTCGGTCACTATTCAAAACATCGGCAATCAGCCGCTGGATGCCGTTAGTCCGGGACTGGCCGTCATCGGACCGAACTTTCTCCAAGTGGCGGGATCGGGCAAGCCGGCGGATTGCACCAGCAGCTTTGCTCTGGCGCCGGGAGCAACTTGCAAGCTGAGTATCAGCTTCGAGCCGCAAAGTGCCGGCAGTCTCACGAGCTCGGCAACTTTTACCGACAACGCGCTCAATACCGAACCCTCTGCCGAGCAGAGCATTACGCTGAAAGGCACGGGCAACCCGCTTACGCAGACGGTGAGCTTCACCGGCGCTCCGGCCAGCGCCGCGGACGGTTCCACGTTCACGGTGGTAGCAACGTCGAACTCTGATATCACTCCGGCCATCTCGGCGACCGGTTCCTGCAAGGCTGGGCCAGTGTATGCCTCGGGAGCAAGCTTCGACGCCCTTGTTACGATGACCAAGAGCACTGGGACGTGTTCCTTGAAAGCAGAGTGGCCAGCGAACGATGTCTATAAGGCCGCCTCCGCCACACAAAAAACAACGGCGGAGTAGGCAGCCAGCGGACTCATTAGGGCAACGCGTACTGTTGACCGACGGCTGATGCAAACAGCGGTTATATCTATTGACACCGAAGGCGGACGGGACGGCCTAATTCTTCCACGCGCAGGAGCCGGGTCCATCGGGGTGGCCGCACGATCCGCAGGGGCCGGCGGGCATCGGCGACGATGATGCCGAGCTGCCCTTCGCCGACACCGCAAACACCGAAAGCTTGGGTTCCAGTTTCTTGCTCTGGCATTTCGGACAGGCGGCTTTCGCGTTGCCGTAGACGAGGGCTTCGAACTGGTGCTGGCATTCTTTGCAGACGTATTCAAAGATGGGCATAAGAAACTCCCGGGAAAGGCTCTCGCCTTTCGGCTCTTGCCTCTAGCCTCTCGGCTTTCGGCTCCTGCCTATGGCTTTAATCTTCCGGCTTTCGATTTTAAGGCTTCGCGTCACTGGCACTGGCGCTGTTTGTATTTAAAATCAGAAAGTGGGACTTCCGCAATCACGCGACAATCCAACGCCCTTTGTTTCTCGCCCCTGGCTGCGCGGCGGGCATGTGCAGACCGTGGCGGCATTCCTGATGCCGAGGCGATTGCATCTGCCCGAGCCGGAAGCTCGGCTGATTGAGGTTGCGCACGGTGTGAAAGTGTTGTGCCATTGCCACTGGCAGCCCGAGCGGAGCAAGGCGCTGACCATCATCGTGGTGCACGGCCTGGAGGGATCGAGCGATTCTCAGTATGCGCGCGGCATTGCCGAGAAGGGGCTGCGCGCAGGCATGAACGTGATCCGCTATAACCAGCGTAACTGCGGCGGCACCGAGGCGCTGGCGCCGGTGCTCTATCACTCGGGATTGTCGGGCGACATTGCGGCGGTGGCGCGCGAGGTGATCGCGCACGACAGGGTTTCTCGGCTGGCTCTGGTGGGCTTCTCGATGGGCGGCAACCTGGTATTGAAGCTGGCCGGAGAGTGGGGGAAGCATGCGCCAGCAGAGTTTCGCGCGGTAGCCGCATGCTGTCCAGCGCTGGATCTGGCAGCCTCGGCGGACGCGCTGCACGAGCCGGCAAACCGCATTTATGAAGTGTACTTCTTGTGGGCGCTGCGGCGCCGGATGCTGCGCAAGACGCGGCTATTTCCCGAGCACTTTGATCCGATCCGGCTGCGCGGCCTGCGCAGCTTGCGCGCGTTCGACGACAAGGTGACGGCTTACTACTGCGGCTTCAATGGTGTTGACGACTACTATGACCGCGCCTCCGCGACTCATACAGTGGGGCAGATTGCGGTTCCCGCGCTGGTGCTGCATGCGGCGAATGACCCGTTCATCCGCATCACTCCGGAGACGCGCAAGAAAGTTCTGGCCAATCCGAACATTAGGTTCGTCGAAGCCCACGACGGCGGGCACTGCGCGTTTATTGGAGTGAGGAGCGCCAACGGACGCGAGGATGGCAGCCGCGACGACGGTTACTGGGCGGAGAGCACGATCATCAACTTCCTGCGCCGATTCTGAGTTTTCACCGCCGAGACGCCGAGTGCGCCGAGAAAAGCAAGAGAAATCTTGGCGCGCCGCTGCACTGAACGATACCTCTTTGGAAAGGTGAGGTTCCCTAAGCAAGCGAATGGAAGCCGATTTTTCGATCGAGTTGGGGCGCGAAGACCCAGTGCTGGATTTTCCCTGGACGGATCCATCCGGGAGACTTGCCTATTTTGATCTGAAGCGTCAGCCGAAGTTGATCGCGAAAGTCGAAGAGGCGGAGAAATTTCCGGAGCTGGCGGAATTTCTTAAGCGAGTGAACTCGCCGCGCAGCCAGGTCGAGAGCGCGAAGTGCGATGTGTGGCAGACAACGGAGCTGAACGCAGAGGAAGAGATTTTCGGCGGGTCACACAAGTTGGCCTGCTATGTTGATCTGGTTTTTTCGGATGCGGAATCGCGCCGGTCGTTGCCGATGCATGAGAGTCTTGCGCGGAAGTTGACAGAATTGCTGCGGCGGGCGCCGGAGATCGGGGCGGTGACCGAAATATGCATTCGACGCTGTTTTTTTGCCGAGGCGGAGGGCACGAGCGAGGGCCTCTATTTCACCGTTTACGTCAACGGCTACGGCAACGATGAAGACCGCGCGCGGAAAACATGGGCGATTGCGGTTGAACTCGTGGCGAGTGCGATCCTGCAGATGTCAGCAACTGCCGGATAATTCTCCCGACGCGGCTTGAGTTTGGAAGACTATGCCGCGGGCTGCGAGATTCGGGCACGCAGCGAAAGCCGCAGATTTTTCCAGTCAATCCGCGTGCGCAGCAGGGACAAAATCAGCATGAACAGGAAAATTTCGACGAGACCGCGCGTGGCGGTTGGAATCCCCACGGCGCGCTTAGGGAGCAGAGAGAACCGTCCATAGACGAACTCAATATGCACCCAATAGACAAGCAGGGAAGTCTGGCCGAGCTGAATCAGCGGGCTGAATCGCGTTGCCCATGACCCTAGAGCGACGAGCACCCAGCGGCACCAGGCGTAGGCGATAAAACAAATCACAAGCAGCATGCCGACGCGCATCATGAAAAAGTTGGGGCTGGTGTGCCAGTAATCGTACGTGGCATAGAGCTGCAACGGCGAGTGGTCGAGCGCGTAGGCGATCACAATGGCAGCCGTGCCCGCGGCCGCGAACCAGCCCAGAATTTGCGCGGTGCGCTCGCGCGCCCAATCGCTGAAGAGAATGACGCCAGCGGCAAGTCCGGCAAAAGCAAAGCCCGTCCAGGGGAAGATGCAGAACAGCCACGGCTGGGGAGCGCCGAGATTGTGGCATCCGTCTATGTAGGACTCGATCTCCCAAGGCAGCCAGGTCGGACGCCACGACGTATAGAGCAGCGGAGTGAGCAGACCGATCAAGACGACAACGGCCAGCGCGGCAATTACTGTGGCCTTGACCGGCATAGAGACCGGCATGGCGGGCGCTGACGCCGTTTCAGCGCCAATGTTACCCCCGGCGGCGATGCGCAGCACCAGCCCGCATAGCAGCGCCATCAAAATCATCGACAGGCCGATGACATTGAGAACGTCGACGCGAAACAGGTCGGTCCAGGGCGCCCAACCCCAGGCGATAAGATATTCCTGCAAGCGAAAGAGCAGGCCGAAGCCGACGATCTCTGCACCGCGCCTTACCATGCTGCGTGTGACCGTGCCGGGCGTGCCGCCCTTGCGAACCAGCTTGCCGGTCACCAGCGCAAACGAAACTCCGGCGAGAAATAGGAACAGCGGCGCGGGCAGCGTGCCCAGGCGTTGTGAATCTTTAATCCATTCGCCGTGGCGCGCGTCGCCGCCAAGCCAGGAGTCGTAACAGTGCGTCTGGAACATGAGCACGCACGCCAAGCCTCGCATCCAGTCGATCCAAGCAAGACGGGAGGCCGCCGGCGGACCGGCTGAAGTTGTTTTCTGGACGGTTATTTTCATTTCACCATGGGTCTTTGCCGGCTCATTTCATCCCGTCAAGTATCGATCCAACAAGCCCTCCAACCACTCCCCCGGCGGTTGCCTCCGCGGGCGCAGACGGCTTCGGCAAGTACTCCTGTAGTTCATGCGCCAGCTTTGCGATGGGCAGCGTCTGCAGCCAGATTCGCCCAGGGCCGGTCAGCGAGGCGAGGAAGAGACCGTCGCCGCCGAAGATTATGTTCTTGATGCCGGGAACGGTCGTGATCTGGAACGAAACATTGGCCTGAAACGCTCCCACGTGGCCGGGGTGGACGCGCAAGGTTTCGCCGGGCTGAAGGTCTCTCACCACCAACTCTCCCGACAACTCAAGCCAAGCCATGCCTTGCCCGCTGACCCGCTGTAGCAGGAAGCCATCGCCGCCGAAAATGCCGGCTCCCAGCGACTGCTGAAAGCCCACGCCGAGCTGAATCTGCGGAGTCGCACACAGAAAACCGTGGCGGTGAATCATGAATTCAGCGCCGGCGCCGACCTCGACAGGCACAATATGGCCGGGAAGCTTGGTGGCAAAGGCAATCTCCCCCTGTCCGCCAACGGCACGGTACTCGGTCATGAAAAGGCTGCCGCCTCCGGCGACGCGCTTGATGGCGCCAAAAATCCCGCCCCCGCCCCCGAACTGTGTATGCGTGGTCATCTGGATCGAACTGGTCATCCAGGAAAGCTGGCCGGCTTCGGAGATGATCGAATCATTAGGGTCGAGCTGGAATTCCAGGACGGGCATGGTGGTACCGGTGATGCGGTGTTGCATGGCTTCTCCTTGGGTAAGGCGGTCGAGATGGTGAAACTCGCTAATGTACCACGATTTCCAGTGGGCGAATTTCGCGTAGGTGCCGGGGCAGACCTGGCTGTCCGTCGTGCTAGCATTTTCCTGAGCCTTCATTGTCCCAAAGCTTCATCGGTCCTCACACTTGAAACATCGCCGCCATCTCGCCCGTGGAAAATCCGCCGTTCGAGCGGCGCTGCTGGCCGTGTTGTTCACCGTACCCGCGTTGCTGTCTCGCGACGTCTTTGCAAAAGATGAGCCGAAGTGGATTGAGGTTCATTCGGCGCATTTTTCCGTGCTCACCGATGGCGGCGAAAAACGAGGACGCGAGGTCGCTCTGCGCATGGAGCAAATGCGGGCAATATTCGCGCTCCTGCTCTCCCGCGACAAGCTGAGAATGTCCATTCCGGTGACGGTGATTGCGTTCAAAAGCGACAGCCAATACGGCGATGTGGCTCCGAAAAAGCAAACGATAGCTGCGGGGTTTTACGTTCCCGGCTACGACCGGATTTATATCGGGCTGAACCTGTTTGAGGGGGAGCCCTGGCGCTCGATTGCCCATCCCCTGGGGCATTACTTCATGAACTACAACTATCCTCCCGCGCAGGGCTGGTTCGATGAAGGAATGGCGGAGTATTTTGGCGCCGTGCAAATCGGCAAGGAAGTGAACATCGGAGGCGATCCGGAACTGGCTCCGGAGTGGCACGAAGACATTTTTGAAAACATGACTCGCGACCCCAATGTGCCGCAGTCGCTCACCCAGTTGCTCGCTTCGCCGGCCTGGATCGGCTTGGTCGACCTGTTCAACATGAAACACGACGGGTCAGGAGCGCACGAAGGCTCGCATAACACGCTGTACTACGCACAGTCCTGGATCGCAGTCCATTACCTGATCAACAAGAAGAAGATGCCCGAGGTTGGGACCTATTTCGATCTGGTGTTGAATCAAAAGGTGCCGGTGGAGAAAGCGATGGTGCAGGCGTTCGACATGACGCCGGAGCAGATGGAGGAGGCGCTCCGCAAGTACCTCACTTCACTTTCTAACCTGGGAGTTGCGCTCGATCAGTCCAAGAAGATACCTGTAACCGACCCGGAACAAGTTCCACAGCCGGATCATTTCCCCCTGCCTTTTACCGGCGACGAACTTGGCGTGACCGTAAGCGCGGTAGCCGAGGCCGATGCCAAGGCCATGATTGACGACATGATGGCGCGTATTCCCGAGCATCGCGACCAGGCGCTCCGGGAGATGCAGGCGATGGTGGCCGACCCGAAAGATAACGAAGCAGCCCATCGCGGCCTGGCTCGGGATCATATTCAGAAGAAGCTCTTTGATCAGGCGGCCGACGATCTGGACAAGGCAGCGGACCTGAATCCGCGCGATCCGTGGATCTGGTATTACCGGTCAGTGCTGAAGTATCGCAAGGCGCAGGCCACGTCCCGCAGCTTGGAGGGCATGGCCAACATGATTCAGGACCTGCGAGCCGTAACGGATTGGTATCCCGAGATGGCCGACGCCTACAACATGCTGGGGCTGGCGCGAGTAGAGGGCGGCGGTGTTAATTCCGCTCTGGAAGCGCAAAAAGAAGCAATCGCCCTGGCGCCGCGAAACGTCGAATACCAGTTCAATCTCGGGCAGATCTATCTCGAAGGGAAAAAGTGGGACCAGGCGCGTGAGATTTTTACTCGATTAAAGGAAGGTCCGGACCGGCAAGCGGCCACGGCAGCGAAGCAGGAGTTGGAAGATCTGGCGACGTTGCAGAAGTATGGGATCAGGCCGCAAAAGGCGGCCGAGGCCAATGCGGCCGGGGCCAGCGAAAACAACGATGAGGATGCCCATGCCGCCCAGTCCAAACCGGCTCCGCCCAAGCCCGCCGCCACCGGCCCGGTCGAAAACCTCAAAGGCAAGATTGTGCAAAGTGATTGCTCCAAGCCGCCCGACGTCGTGGTCACGATTATCAGCGGCATGACCACTTACACCATGCACGCGCCGGACTCCAAGTCGCTGCTCACGATCGGCGAGGATCAGTTTTCCTGCGATTGGAAGAACCGTCCCGTCTCGGTGAACTACCGCGCCACCGGAAAGAGCACCGGCGAACTGGTTTCGATTGAATTGCGTTAGTGGATGGGGAGTCGAGGAACTCCAGAGCTTTCGCAAGCACGCAGGTCACTTGCGGGCGCTGTGCTATCCTGATTATCTTGATACAGTTACAGAAGGGATACGCAGAAGAGGGACTCGCGGCTGCGGGTTCCTGATTGTGGTTCATGGAGCTTTTTCTTAATCTCTGCTGGCTCGCGTTGCTGCTGCCCGCTTTTCTTCTATGGCGGCGCAGGGTCTCGTCCGAACCCTGGACCCGCGCATCGTTTGTAATTATCTGCACCCTCGGATGCGCCTTGGTGTTGCTGTTCCCAGTGATCTCGGCCAGTGACGATCTCCACGCTGTCGCTCAGGCCATGGAAGAATCGGAACGCGGCTTCCGCCACAACGGACACTGCCCCTGCGCTGCCCATTCTTTCCATCAAACTGCGTCGCCCTTCCTGCCAGCTACCGCCTCGCTTCAGGTGAGCTTTGAGCAGGTAGGCAGAACTCTTTTATATTCGCCCCGCTCTGCTGGATCTTCTGTAGTCCGCATTCCCTCTGGGCGCGCCCCTCCTTCCCCCGCGCTCGCTTCTCTGTAGCCGTCAATCGTTAGTTCGTCAATCATTGAAGTTCGACGTTTTCGTAGAGGCCTCAAGAAAACTTGCTCGCAGGCGCACGTTTTGGAAGTGCTTTCCATTTCTCTGGTGCGCGGAACGCATGATGCTCAGGTTTCGCCAATTCGTTTGGTTTGCATCGATTCTGCTGCTCGCGTCGCTAGCCTCGGCGCAGACCGAGAGCTATACCTGGCCGCAGATCCGCGACAAATTCGAAGCCACGAATCCGACCTTGCAAGCCGATGCCCTCAATGTGCAGGAATCGCGCGCGCAGGAAATCACTGCCTTCCTGCGTCCTAATCCGGAGTTCGGCCTCACCGTTGACGGCACGCAGATCGCTCCCAATCGCGGCGTCTGGCAGCCGTTGTCCGGCACGTTTGAAAGTCCCAGCATCAGCCAGCTTTTCGAACGGCGTCACAAGCGCCATCTGCGGCTGGAAAGCCAGCAAAAAGCCACAGCGATCGCCGAATCCAGTCACGCGGACCTGGAGCGAAGTTTGCTGTTCAATCTGCGCAGCGCGTTTGTCTCGACGCTTCAAGCCAAGGCTGTTCTGCAGCTCGCAAGAGACAACCTCGCTTACTGGGACCACGTTCTCGAGATCAGCCGCGCTCGATTCCAAGCCGGCGACATTGCGCAAATCGATCTCGATCGCCTCGAACTGCAACGGGTGCAGTACGAATCGGACCTGGAGACCGCCGAGGTGAATCTGCGCACCGAGAAAATTCAGCTGCTCACCTTGCTCAACGACCGCACGCCGATAGAACAATTCGACGTCGTCGGACCCTACGACTTCAACGACCAGTTGCAGCCGCGCGACGAATTCCGCAAGATTGCACTTGATCACCGGCCCGACCTGCGCGCCGCCATTCAGTCCGTCGACAAGGCGCAAACCGACCACACGCTGGCCGTGGCCAACGGGTCCACCGATCCCACCGTGGCCGCCTGGTACACGCACAACTCGTCGACCAACAATCCATTTGCGATTAACACAATTGGCGTCAGCGTCAGCATCCCTCTGCGCATTTTCGATCGCAATCAGGGCGAAAAACTGCGCACGCAGCTCGATATCAAGCGCAACGAAAAGTTGCGCGACGCCGCCGAAGCCCAGGTGCTGAGCGACGTCGATTCCGGTTACGCCACGCTCGATAGCACCCTCAACCTGTTGCGCCCTTATAAGGCCAAATATCTCGCTATGTCGGTTCGCGTGCGCGACACCATGTTGTTTTCCTATCAGCACGGCGGCGCCTCCCTGCTCGATTTCCTGAGCGCGGAAAGCGATTACCGCAGCGTGCAATTGAATTACGTGAATCTTGTGGGCTCATATCTGACGGCAGCTGCCCAGCTGAATGAAGCCGTCGGACAGGAAGTGATCCAATGAAACCGAAATTCGAGTGGCAACCGCTCGTTCGGCGGAAAGGCTTCGTCCCGCGCCGCGAGGCTCTGGCAGCGATAGCCGCCCTGTTTGCCGCTTTGCTGCTCGCTGGCTGTAGCGGCAAGGAAGACCCCAAGGCCGAAGCCCCGCCCAAGGCGCAGGTTGTGTCTGACCTCGATGCCAACAACTTCAAAGTCGATCACCCCGACCAATTTCCGCTCGTCACTGCGACCGAACACAAAGCTGTGCCTGCCCTCAACGTGACGGGCGTGGTGCAGCCCGATATCGCGCGCGCCGTGCCCGTGATTTCGCTCGCCGCTGGCCGAGTGGTGGAGATCAAGGCCCGCTTGGGCGATCAGGTAAAGAAAGGGCAGCTCCTGCTCCGGGTTCAAAGCACTGACGTTTCTGGCGCATACCAGACATACCTCAAAGCCGAAAACGATGAGCGTCTGGCGCGGGTGCAACTGGAGCGTGCGCAGACGCTCTATGACAAGGGGGCCATCGCCAAAAGCGCTCTGGAGCAAGCCGAAACCACCGCCGCCGATGCCAAGACTGACCTCAACGCAGCCACCAACCAACTAAAGCTGCTGGGTATCGACAAGGATCATCCCTCCGGCATCGTAGATATTGTCGCGCCCGTCTCGGGCGTCATTACCGATCAGCAAGTCACGAATTCGTCGGGCGTGCAGGGTTTGTCGGGTCCCAATCCTTTCACCATTTCCGATCTCTCCTACGTTTGGATCGTCTGCGATGTGTATGAGAACGACCTTGACGCAGTGCACGTCGGCGAGTCCGCGGATATTCGCCTGAACGCCTATCCCGGCAAGGTCTTCAAGGGCCGTGTCGATAACATCTTGCCCACGCTCGATCCCACGTTGCACACGGCTAAAGTCCGCATCGAGGTCCCGAATCCCGGGCTGATGCGCGTTGGCATGTTCGTGACCGCCACTTTTTACGGCAAGCAGCCGGAAACACATGTGGTAGTTCCCGCGGCTGCGATTCTTCACCTGCATGACCGCGAGTGGGTCTATGCTCCCCTGGGTCAGGGTCATTTCAAGCGCCTGGAAGTAGTCAGCGGTGCGATGCTCCCCGGCAATATGCAGGAGGTCGTCAGCGGCCTCAAGCCCGGCGATCAGGTTGTCTCCAACGCCCTGCCGCTGCAAAACACGGTGGAGCAATAGAAGAAAGTAAGAAGTCAGAAGTCAGATTGCAGAAGTAAGAAGTAAGAAGTAAGAAGTCTGAAGTCAGAATGCAGAAGTGAAAAATCAGAATGCGGAGTGGCAGGTACCGAGAGCTGAGACCTGACACCTGAGACCTGATTCATGATTCGCCGCGTCGTCGATTTCGCGCTCACCAACCGCCTCCTTATCGTGGCGCTGGCGCTGATTCTTTTTTTCTGGGGGATCGTCTCGTTCCAGCGGCTTCCGATCGAAGCTTATCCCGACGTCGCCGACAACTACGTTGAAATCATCACGCAGTGGCCCGGCATCTCCGCCGAGCAGATCGAGCAGCAGGTCACCATTCCGCTCGAAATCGTGATGAACGGAATTCCCGAGGTCGTCCATCTGCGCTCGTTCTCGCTCTTCGGCCTCTCCGATCTGAAGCTCGTATTTGAAGACGGATCCGACAATGCCTGGAATCGTGAGCGCGTCCTCGAACGCCTCAGCCAGGTCACGTTGCCTCCCGGTGTCAATCCGCAGATGGGTACCGACTGGAGCCCCGTCGGCCAGATTTACTTCTTCACCCTGCACAGCACGAATCCCGCCTATGACCCCATGGAACTCAAATCCATCGAAGACTGGGTAGTCGAAAAGAATTTCAAAGCTGTGCCAAATATCGTCGATGTCGCCAGCTTCGGCGGCCCCACACGCGAATACCAGGTTCGCGTTGACCCCAACAAACTCATCGCCTATGGGCTCAGCCTGGCGCAGGTCGAGCAGCAACTTACTAACAACAACGCCAACGCGGGCGGCAGCTTCATCCAGGAGGGCCTGCAGCAAATCAACGTCCGCTCGGTGGGCCTGGTCGATCGCTCGCAAGATATCGCTGAGACCGTCCTCCTCACCAAAAACGGCACGCCCCTGCGAGTGAAGGACATCGCGGTGGTTTCGCAAGGCCCCAAGATTCGGCTGGGCCAATTTGCGCGGGCTTGCCGGGATTGTCCCTACGGTCCCGACGGCGCAATCGTGCGTGAAGATGGCAAGATCGTCGACAACGATGACGTCGTCTCCGGCATCGTGCTCCTCCGCAAAGGCGCGGCCGCCGACGCCGCGCTCGAGGGCATTCACGCGAAAGTCAAAGAACTCAACGAGCACATCCTGCCTCCGGGCGTGAAAATCGTTCCTTTCATTGACCGCAGTCAGCTGGTCCACTTCACCAGCCATACCGTCATCCACAACCTCACCGAGGGAATGATCCTCGTATCGATTATCCTGTTTCTTTTCCTCGGCAACGTGCGCGGCGCGCTCATTGTCGCGGCCACCATTCCGTTTTCTCTCTTGTTTGCGTCCATCTGTCTGGACCTGCGTCAGATCCCCGCTAACCTTCTTTCTTTAGGCGCTCTTGATTTCGGCATGGTGGTCGATGGCGCGGTGGTGATGGTCGAAAATATCGTGCGCCATCTGGGACATACGAATGGCGTGAAAACATCTACGGAGCGCATCGCCGAAGCCTCGCACGAAGTCCAGCGCCCCGTGTTTTACGCCATCGGGATCATCATCACCGCCTACCTTCCCATCTTCACCCTCCAGCGTGTGGAGGGCCGCTTGTTTCACCCCATGGCCTGGACGGTTGCTTTCGCGCTGCTCGGCGCGCTGCTGTTCTCGATCGTAATTGCGCCCGTGCTCGCAAGTTACGCCTTCGCTAAGGGCGCCAAGGAATGGCATAACCCCGTTCTGCACTTCGTAATCGAACGCTATCGCACTTCGGTTCGATGGGCCATTCACCATCGCTACATCACCGTCGGCGCTTGTCTATTCCTCGTGCTCCTTGGCAATTTCTTCGGCTTTGGCGGCTTCGTTGGCTCCGAGTTTCTCCCTCATCTCGACGAAGGTGCCCTTTGGGTGCGCGGCACGCTCGCTCCCTCCACCGGCCCCGACGAAGGCATCCGCGTCGCCAATCAGGCTCGCATCGTACTCTGTTCATTCCCCGAAGTCCCGCAGTGCACCAGCCAGGTCGGCCGCCCCGACGATGGCACCGACACCACTGGATTCTTCAATACCGAGTACTTCGTCGACCTCAAGCCCAAAGAGCAATGGCGCCCCGTTTTCCACGAAAACAAAGACGAGCTCATTGCCGCCATGCAGCGTGAACTCGATAAGATTCCCGGCGTTGTCTGGGGTTTTTCCCAGCCCATTGAAGACAACATGGAAGAGGCCGTCAGCGGCGTGAAGGGCGAGTTAGCGACAAAAATCTACGGCGACGACTTGAAGCTTCTCGAGCAGAAGGCGGACGAAATCGTTGGGGTTATGCGCAACATCAATGGCATTGAGGATCTGGGGGTTTTCCGAGTTCTCGGCCAGCCCAATCTTAACGTCGCGGTTGACCGCGTCGCCGCCGCCCGCTACCAGATCAACGTCGCCGATGTGCAGGACGCGGTTCAGACCGCCGTCGGCGGCAACGCTCTCACCCAGGTACTGCACGGAGAGGCTCGCTACGACCTCGTCCTCCGCTATCTGCCCCAATATCGCGACACGATGCAGGCCATCGAGAACATTCGCCTGCTCGCTCCCTCCGGCGAACGAGTCTCACTCGCCCAGCTCTGCAAAATTCAAGTTACCGACGGCGGCTCGGAAATTTATCGCGAAGGCAACCAACGCTACATCGCCATCAAGTACAGCGTCCGCGGCCGTGACCTCGGCTCCACCGTTGAAGAGGCGATGGGGAAGATCGACGAAAAGGTGAAATTGCCGCAGGGATACACCGTTCGCTGGGAAGGAGAATACGCCAGTCAGAAGCGCGCCAACGCACGCCTGCTCATCGTGCTGCCCATCACCATTTTCATCATCTTCATCATCCTCTACACCATGTTCAAGTCGTTCAAATGGGCTCTGTTGATCATGGTCAATATCGCCGTCGCGCCCATCGGAGGCGTGATCGCCCTGCTCATCACGGGCACGCATTTCAGCGTTTCTTCCGGCGTCGGCTTCCTTGCCCTCTTCGGCGTGTGCGTGCAGACCGGCGTCATCATGCTCGAATACATCAACCAGCTGCGCGTCCGCCGGTATTCCATCGAAGACGCAGCCGTCGAAGGCGCCGTCCTCCGCCTCCGCCCCATCATGATGACCATGCTGGTGGCCACTCTCGGCCTTCTGCCCGCCGCTCTTTCTCACGCCATCGGCTCCGATTCGCAGCGTCCCTTCGCCATCGTCATCGTCGGCGGCCTGATTGCCGCCCTCATCATGAGCGTTTTCCTGCTCCCCACCCTCTACGTCTGGATCGCCGGCGAAACCGACGTCCTACCCGAAGCCGAAGGCTCCTTCGAAGAAGGCGAGCACATCGACTAGCAGGCTCATAGGAACGACAACGCTGGAGTCCTTCCAGCCTCCGCCGCCCATCGCTTTCCACTACTCCGCTCGGAAAATCCTTCTTGGCATCGAATTTTTTTCGATGCTTTTACATTCTCATGACAACTGGCTGACCTTTCGCCGGTATTGTTTCGCGGTACCGCGAACCTAAGATCTCTCCGGAGGAAGGCAAATGACCAAAAACATAGGTGTATCCGCAGCGGCGCTGTTGGCAATTCTGGTCCTGGCACTTGCGCCCAGCACGGCCACGGCGCAGAGCTACAGCGGCAACTGGCCGATTGCCGAGCATATTGTGTATCCCAGTGGTCCGCCGTTTAGCGGCAACCCAAAGTATTGCCTGACGTTGACCGACAATGGCAATTTCGGCTTCCCGCACAGCGGGCTCGCTACCTTGAACGGCAGCGGCCTCAGCAATTTGACGGGTATTTTCCAGGTCGTCAACAATCTCCTGATAGCGACTTTCTACATACCCGACGACAACGGTTCCATTGACGGCCTGGTATTCGTCGCTCCAGCCAGCAAGGGCAACATCGGCAAAGGCTTCGGCGAGCTGGTCAGCGGTGCCGTGACCGTCACCGGTACGTCGGTATTCGGCGCGAAGGGCGACTGCGGAAATAGCGAATAAGAAGGGGCAACTTCGGCTGGCGCATGACGGATACGGCAGCGTCGGTGTGAAAGGGCTGGCGATCTCACAGATGGTGGGAGTTCTTGAGGGGAACTGGCGCCAGCTCCTCGTCAGGACACCCGCCCCGAAATTCACACGCTATTAACAATCGCGTATTCATTCGCCGTTAACATTCCTTCATGCCTGATCTGCCCCTGCAAATTGAAGATCTTCCCGGTTCGAGCGAAGGATTCCGCATCTTCCGCCTTACCGGCCCCCTGACCTTAGCCAACGTGTTCGGCTTCCAGGCCAAGTTGCGAGCCGATAACTCCCGACGCCTGATTCTCGACTTTACGGCGGTTCCCCTGGCCGATTCCGCTGGCATCGGGGCGCTCGTCGGAGCCTATGTCAGCCGCCAAAAAGATGGTCGGACCCTCGGACTGGTAGCCGTGAATCACCGCATCCATCAGGCGCTGGAAGTGACCCGCGTGGAAAATTTCTTTCATTTCTTTGCCACCATCGCCGAAGCCGAGCAGTCCGCATAAAGCTTCGAGCGATGAGCTACGAGCCGCGAACTTTGACCGCTTAAAGGTTCGCGCGTACGGTTCCCAGCTATTCACATCCTCATTGACAACCGGCGGTTGCTCTTAGCCTTTACTGATAACTGAGAACTGATAACTGATAGCTGAGAACCGAGAAGTGGCAACTCGTTACCCAATGAAAAAGGCGGCCTTTGCGGCCGCCCTTCCTCGGAACTTTCGAATTTTGATGGTGGCTTAGACGCCCTTGACGTTCTCTGCCTGCCAGCCCTTCGGCCCTTTGACTACGTCGAACTGAACTTGCTGACCTTCTTGAAGGCTGCGGAAACCGTTGGCCTGGATGGCGGAGAAGTGCACAAACACGTCCTCGCCGTTCTGGCGGCTGATAAACCCGTAACCCTTAGCGTCGTTAAACCACTTTACTGTTCCTGTTTCCATGGTGGTGCCGTGTTCCTTTTGTGTTGAATTATGCGCTGAAGCTTGTTGGATAATGCAGGCAGGTCACGCTGTAGAGCGGGGGTACTGCTTACAACCCGAGAAGATCAAACGCGCTCATAGTATATCCAATCGCTAAATCGATAATCCAGAGAATTTGAGTACCTAGGGTAGTTCGGGTAGCGCATATTGTGCCCCCGCTTACTCAAAAATTCCCGGTTCGATCCCTACGTCCTTTTGTATCCAACTGAAAAATATGGCACTTATTTCTTTGGCCGCGTTCTTGCTCTTTACAGGTTACGAGCGATTACCCGCTCCCGGAGGTCGATATGCTGACCGTTAGTGCTGAGAGATTTGGCAAATTGGCTGTGGTCGAGTGTAAAGGGAGAATCGTTCATAGCGAAGACGTATTCAAGTTGCGCGATGCCGTCCAGGCCCAGGCGTCGGCCGACATGATTACGCTCGATCTCGAGGAGATCAAAGCGCTCGGCGGAGGTGGCCTCGGAATGTTGGTATTTCTGGCGAAGTGGGCCCGGGACCGGGGTGTGCGATTTACCTTGTATGGTCCTTCAAATCCCATAGTCAAAGGCTTATCTGGCACCGGTTCGAGCACGGAACTGGAGATCTCGAGTTTCCCTAAGATGATGGAGATTCTGATGGATTGTGGGGAGCAACCTCTCGCTGCCTGACGATGCTCGCGTGATCGGATCGCGTAATCTGGTAGCTCGACTTTGGGTGGCGCAGCGCTTCAGCGCTGCGATAAAGGCTTTCTCTCTCGCGCGGGCTTCAGCCGCTGAGGGAATTGACTACTCGGCGTGAGATTGCAACTTCCCCGCGTCTCATTCATCATCGAAGAATGGCTGATGGAGTGGGGCGAGTTCTGGTCCGCACAATAATTTCGGGGTTCCTCCTCATAATCTTCGGTTGCTTTCCGGTCGCTGCCCAGCAAGACATCATCGACCAGGTTCGCAGCGAGCTGGCGCGCAATGCCTTCACTTCCGCCGAGGGCGACCTTGCCAGTTACAAGTCACAGCACGGCATTAAGCCGGAGTATCTGGAAGCGCTCTCGTGGATGGCCCGCGCGGCGGCGACCAACCAGCAATGGGATAAGGCCAATTCTTACGCGACCGAAACGCGAACGCTCTCGGAACAGCAACTCGCCAAACGTAAGCTGGATGCCGAGCCGCATCTGCCCATTGCCCTTGGCGCGGCCTATGAAGTCCAGGCCCAGGCGATGGCGGCAAAAGGCGAGCAAGCAGCTGCGGTGCGGCTGCTGCGCTCGGCGCTCGCTCGCTATGGAACCACATCGATCGCTCCCCGCCTCCAGAAAAACCTCAACCTGCTCGCGCTCGTCGGACACCCCGCGCCGCCGCTCGAGGCAACCCAATATCTCGGCCCCAAACCGCCAACTCTAGCCTCGCTTAAAGGATCGCCCGTGCTTTTGTTCTTCTGGGCGCACTGGTGCGGCGACTGCAAAGCCGAAGTCCCGATCATCGCCCGCCTCCGCCAGGAGTTCGCTTCCCAAGGCCTGGTCGTGATCGGCCCTACTCAGCTCTACGGTTACGCCGCGCAGGGAGCCGATGCCACGCCCGCACAAGAACGCGATTACATCGAGGCTGTCCGCCAGCGCTACTATTCGAGCCTGCTCGATATGCCCGTCCCGCTCAGCAAACAGAACTTCAAAACCTACGGAGCCAGCACCACCCCGACGCTGGTGGTGCTCAATTGCGCCGGCCAGGTTGCGATGTACCATCCCGGGGCAATGCAATATGACGACCTGCGGACTGCAGTCGAAAAGGCGGCCGCGCGCTAGACGGAAAAAAGGCGGCGTCCTTTCGCATGGTCCTTCCGTCACGATGGTGCGGCGGCCTCCAAACAGCGTGTAAAGCGAAAGCCTGATCACGCCGATCTGCCATAAGTTATGGGTGCCAACCACGATTTGGATTTAGACCTCACCCTCTCCGACGCGAGCTTTTACAAGAATCTGCTGGACCACGTGAGCGACGGTGTCTACTTCGTGGATCGGGAACGGCGGATTCACTATTGGAATGAGGGAGCGGTTCGCCTGACCGGGTATGAGCGCAACGAAATGATTGGCCGGTTCTGCCAGGACGACACATTATGCCATGTGGATGCGGCCGGCCATGAGCTGTGCCAGCAAGGGTGTCCGCTGACCGCCTGCGTCGCCGATGGACAATCGCACGAAGCGCAGGTCTTCCTGCGCCACAAGCAGGGGCGGCGCGTGCCGGTACGGGTAAGAGTGCAGCCGATTCGGAACGCCGAGGGGTCGGTGGTGGGAGTGGTTGAGATCTTCAGCGACGAGACCGCGCACGTTACCGCCCAGCGCAAGACCGAGGAACTGGAGCGGCTCGCGTTTCTCGATCTCCTCACCCAAACGCCGAACCGCCGCTTCCTGGAAATGACGCTGCAAACCAGCCTGGACGAATTCAAAGTGCATGAGGACCCGTTCGGATTAATGATGATCGATCTCGACCGGTTCAAACGCATCAATGACGAATCCGGCCATGACGTCGGGGATCGGGCGCTCCAGGAAACGGCAAAGACCTTGTCGGCAGCGCTGCGTGCAACCGACGTCGTCGGACGCTGGGGTGGAGACGAATTCGTGGCCATTGTCCGGCACGTGGATACGCTGTGCCTGACGATGCTTGCCGAGCGATGTTGTTCGCTGGTGCGGAGAACGACTCTCCGAACTGGCGAGGACCGCGAGATTGCGCTTTCGGTGTCGATCGGCGCCGCTCTTGCGACGCAGGAGGACACCGTGGAAACCCTCTTCAAGCGCGCGGACGGCCTGCTCTATCAGGGCAAGATCGGTGGGCGGGACCAGGCCAAGTGCGGCTAGGCTTGGACTGCGAGCCTGCAGAGTCTAACTCGACAAAGCAGTTTGCTCTCGCCGCCGCGCTTGAATCTCGATATAAACGTTAATCAGGGAAACCGCCGCCGGCGTCACTCCCGGAATCCGCGACGCCTGACCGATCGTCTGCGGCTGCACCTTGCGCAACTTTTCCTGCATCTCGCGCGAGAGGCCGCTGACCGCGTGATAATCGAACCAGTCAGGAATCCGCCGCTGTTCCGCTTTCTTCAGCCGCTCGATCGCTTTCTCCTGTTGCCCGAGATAGCCCGCATACTTGATTTCCGTTTCCACCGACTTAAGTTCGTTGCGGACTTCGGAAGACAAGTGGTCAGCGGTCAGTGGCTGGTGTTCAGCCGAGCGTCGGAAGAAGCCGGGTGCAAGCTCGCGCAGCGCCGGGACGAGTTGTTCGATGGCAACTTCAGGTCGCTTGAGGAACTGCGAGAGCGGATGGCCGAGAGCGGAGGAGAAATCGGCGGGGCGTGTCTGGCCACCTTCAGCTGTTGTGCTTTGCGCGCCCTGGACGGGCCCGAGCCCTATCGCCACACGCTCCAGCATTGCGCCGGTTAGCTTAGTGCTTTCCAGCAGCCGCTTCATCTCATCGAGTCGCTGTTGCTTAGCCTGAAAATCGTCCCACGCTTCATCCGAAATCATTCCCACCCGCCGCCCATACGGTGTCAGGCGCCGGTCGGCATTATCAATCCGCAGATGCAGCCGAAACTCCGCCCGCGACGTAAACATCCGGTACGGCTCGTTTGTTCCCTTCGAAATCAGGTCGTCAATCAAAATCGCCGTATACGCTTCCGTCCGATCCAGCACCAGCGGCTCCTCGCCCTTCACCGCGAGCGCCGCATTGATCCCCGCCATAATTCCCTGGCACGCCGCTTCCTCGTAGCCCGACGTCCCATTAATCTGCCCCGCCAGAAACAGCCCCGCGATCTTTTTCGTCTCCAGCGTCCGCTTCAGCTCCGTCGGATCGATCGAGTCATACTCAATTGCATAGCCCGGCCGCATCATTTCCGCCTGATCCAGCCCCGGAATCGACTTGAGGATCGCCATCTGCACGTCAATCGGCAGCGACGTGCTCATCCCGTTCACATAGATTTCATGCGTGTTCAGCCCCTCCGGCTCAAGAAAGAGCTGATGCGTCGCCTTGTCGGGAAACTTAACGATCTTGTCTTCGATCGATGGACAATACCGCGGCCCAACCGACTGAATCTGCCCGCTATACATCGGCGAACGATGCACGTTCTCACGGATCACGCGGTGCGTCTCTTCCGTGGTGAACGCGATATAGCACGGTACTTGCGAATCGTGATGCGCCACGCGCCGCGTGCGAAAACTGAATGGCGTTGGGTCCGCGTCGCCCGGCTGCCGCTCGAACTTCGACCAGTCAATCGTGCGCCCATCCAGTCGCGGAGGTGTTCCCGTCTTCAACCGGCATCCGCGCAGCCCCAGCCGCTTGAGCGCCTCGCCCAGCAAAACCGCCGGTGGTTCCCCCGACCGCCCCGCCGGATACTGCTGCTCGCCGCAATGAATCAGTCCATTCAAAAACGTTCCGGTAGTGATAATCACAGCGCGAGCCGCAACGCGCCGCCCATCGCGAAGCGAAATACCGCGAATGCAGTTCTCAGTTCCCAGTTCTCGGTTCTCAGTGGGTTCTGGGTTGACTGAGAACTGAGAACCGAGAACTGAGAACTCTTCTAAAATCACATCCGCCACTTCCGCCTGCTTCACCTTCAAATTCGCCTGCGACTCCAGCACCTCGCGCACCTTCAGCCGGTAGGCCTGCTTGTCGCACTGCGCCCGCGGCGACCACACCGCCGGCCCGCGCGAAGTATTCAGCAGTCGAAACTGAATTCCGACCGCATCCGTCACCTCGCCCATGATTCCGCCCAGCGCATCCACCTCGCGCACCAAATGCCCCTTGGCGATGCCGCCCACCGCCGGATTGCACGACATCTGCGCAATCAGATCGATGTTGAGCGTGTACAGTGCGGTCTTCAGCCCCATGCGCGCCGCCGCCATCGCGGCCTCGCATCCGGCATGACCGGCGCCCACCACCACTACATCGAAATGTTCGTTAAAAGTCTGCATGCGCAACTGGCAATTGCTTGCAACCCCAGGCGGGGACCACGGCTGCTGCAATTGTAGCAATTCGCCGCATCCGATCCGGTGCACGTCCTTGTCAACTTCCGCCCCCATCCGTATAGTGACGATCATAGGGGGAGTCGTGGAAATCAATAGCTTCTTGTCCGCTCTCGATCAGCGCATCGCGCGCTACGATCTTCTTCGCCATCCGTTTTATCAGGCATGGTCTGCCGGAAAGCTGACGCCCGAGGATTTGCGCGACTATGCCGAAGCCTACTACCCGCACGTCGAGGCCTTCCCCTCCTACCTCGCCGAACTGGGCATTCGCCTCGAAGAGGGCGAGTTGCGCCGGGGTGTGCTCGCCAACATGATGGATGAAAAGGGCGGTGTCGCCGAGCCTGCGCATGCCGACCTTTGGCTTGATTTTGTCGAGGGCATGGGTGGTAGGCGCGCTCGCGCCGGGCACAGTGTGCCCGAAGTCTCCAGCCTCATCTCCTGGTTTCACAACATCGCCAGCAAGGGTACGCTCGAAGAGGCGCTGGCCGCCTTCTACGCCTATGAGTCGCAGGTGCCGCACCTTGCCCGCGAGAAAGATCGCGGCCTGCGCGAGCTTTACGGAGCCGGCGAAAAAACCCGCGCCTATTTCACGCTGCACACCACGGCCGACGTCTATCACTCCCAGGTTTGGCGCAAGCTGCTGGAACAGCAGATCGCCGCCCATCCCGAGACCGCCGAGAAGGCGCTCGCCGCCGCCGAAGTCGCGGCTCGCAAGCTCTGGGAAGCGCTCGATGGAATCGAAGCCCGCCGCATGGCGGGCGCGCCCGCCTGACGCGGCGGCGTCGCAATGCCGCCCCCTTCAACCGAATTTATGCCCCGACCCATCCCCATCGGCACGCGCGGCGAAGCCGAAGAAACTATTGAGCTGAGGCACACGCTCGCCGGCCACCGGCCCGAGTTGCCCCCGGTTTACGCCACTCCGGCCATGATTCTCCTCATGGAGATCGCCTGCGCCAATGCGCTCCAGCCCTTCTGTGACGACGGCGAAATCACCGTCGGCACCGCCATTCACGTCGAGCATCGCGCCGCCAGCGGCATCGGCATGCGCGTTCGCGCGGTCGCTGAACTCGAGTCCTTTGATGGCCGCTTCTACACGCTGCGCGTCACCGCCCACGACGGCGTCAGAGAAATCGGCCGCGGCACGATCGGACGGGCAGTCGTCCATGTGCCGACATTTCTTGCCCGCATGCAGAAAACGTCGCGCGAAGATCCGTAAAAGAAATTGTGGAGACAAGGCTTGCCTCGTCTCGCTTCTTCTCCCACCTCAGCAACGCAAACGCGCCAAGCCGCGTATAAACTTCAATCAATATGCCCACTCAACTCGAAAAAGCCATCCACTTCCGCCAGCTCCATCGCGGTACCATCCTCGTTCTCCCCAATGCCTGGGACGTCGCCAGCGCGCGCATCTTTGAAGACGCCGGCTTCCCCGCCATCGCCACCACCTCTGCCGGCATCGCCTACTCCCTCGGATATCCCGACGGCCAGCGCATTGCGCGCGAGGAAATGATGGCCCGCATCGCGCGCATCGTTCGCGCCGTAAACGTTCCCGTCACTGCCGATATCGAGTGGGGCTACGGATCGACCGCCGAAGATATGGCGCGCACCACTCAGGAAGTGATTGAAGCCGGCGCGGTTGGCATCAACCTTGAAGACGCCAGCGGCCGTACCGACCAGCCGCTGTTGAACCTTGACCTGGCCGTCGAGAAGATTAAGGCCGTGCGCTGGGCGGCGGCATCCGGGCACGTGCCGCTCGTCGTCAATGCCCGCACCGATATCTATCTGCTTCCCGGAGGCAATCCCGATGCCGACTACCAGGAGGCGTTCCGCCGCCTGGTGGCGTTTCGCGACGCCGGCGCCGATTGCGTTTTCGCCCCCGGCTTGAAAGACCCCGAGACCATCGAGCGGCTGGTGAGAGCCGTGCTCTGTCCGCTCAATATTCTCGCGGTACCGGGCGCGCCGTCCGTCCCTGAGCTAGAAAAACTCGGCGTGGCGCGAGTCAGCGTAGGTTCCGGCTTCATGCGCGCAACCTTAGATCTGCTTCGCCGTGCCGCCGAAGAACTAAAGTCCGCCGGCACCTACAGCACGATTGCCGAAGGCATCCCCTATGCCGATGTCAACAAGCTGCTCGGCGGCTAGACTGTCACCCTGAGCGGAGGTTGCCGCGCCCGAAGGGCGTGGCAACCGGAGTCGAAGGGCCCCTACCCCTCCCGTAATCCCTGCGAGCGCACGCACTCGCTACAAAAGAAAAAATCCGTGCATCAACAGAAATCCAAAAAAATCTACCCATTCACCAGCGCCATCATCGTCTCCGGATACCGCAACCCCGCCGCCGCCCCCAACGGAAACACTTCGTCCAGCCGCCGTATTTCGTCTCCATTTAATTCGACATCCAACGCCCCAGCATTTTCCTCCAGATACTTACGCCGCTTCGTCCCCGGAATCGGAACGATATCGCCCCCCTGCGCCAGCACCCACGCCAGCGCCAGTTGCGACGGCTGGCAGTGCTTCTCCTCCGCCATGTCCTTTACCCTTTTCACCAGGTCGAGATTCTTCTGGAAGTTCTCTCCCTGAAAGCGTGGCGAGTGCCGCCGATAGTCGTCCGTCGGCAGATCTTCAAACTTCTTGAACTGCCCCGTCAGAAATCCGCGGCCCAACGGGCTATAGGCGACAAAGCCAATGCCCAGTTCGCGGCAGGTCGGAATAATCTCGCGCTCCGGATCGCGCGTCCACAGCGAATACTCCGTCTGTAGAGCCGCAATCGGATGCACCTTCACCGCCCGTCGCAGCGTTTGCACTCCCGCCTCCGACAATCCCAGATAGCGCACCTTACCTTCCTTCACCAGTTCCGCCATCGCGCCCACCGTTTCTTCAATCGGCGTTTCCGGATCGACGCGGTGCTGGTAGTAAAGGTCAATGCAGTCCACGCCCAGGCGTTTCAGGCTCGCCTCGCACGCGCTCTTCACATATTCCGGCTTGCCGTTCACACCGCGAATCTGCGGATTCGCCGGGTCGCGCACAATCCCGAACTTGGTCGCCAGCACAACCTGGTCGCGCTTGCCATTGATGGCGCGGCCCACCAGTTCTTCGTTCTTGTACGGCCCATATATGTCGGCAGTGTCAAGAAACGTGATCCCCAACTCCAGCGCGCGTTCGATCGTCGCCACCGACTCCTCGTCGTCGCGCCCGGAGTAAAACTCCGACATGCCCATGCACCCCAGGCCAAGCGCCGAAACCTTCAGCCCGCTCCGTCCCAGTTCGATTGTTTTCATGGATGACTCCTGCGAGCAAGGATAGCGCAGTCCGAAGCTGGATTGAGCCGTAGGGGTCTGTCTGAAAGCGAGCTGGCATTTGAAAAGTGGCGCGCGTGACCCCGCCAGCCGCGGAGCGGCGAAATATGTTAGCCCAGGGCGTAAGCCCTGGGTAACGTGCAAGATCAGACCGAGCCCCGTAGGGGCGACAGAGATTCTCACCCATACACTTTGAGCGCTAGCGCCTGGTTACAACGGTCAAAACGTGTAATCGCCTGTCTGCGGAAGTTATCCCTAAAGCACTAAGAAAATGCCCCGCATTGCTGCGGGGCTGATCCTCATGACTTATTGGCGACCAACCCTCTGAAGCTGGTAGCTCATCTCACGGTTCAGAAAAGCAAGAAAAGCAGCGGTTTGAGCTCTCCATTCCAGCGCCTCGTCCGCAGCTATCACGATGTTGCCGTAAATCTTTGAACGGCTCAATCGTGATGGGTCCCCAGCCTCATGGTGTCACCTCAAACATCGCGCCCGCCTTATTGGCCCCGCCACCGGAAGTTACTCCGTAGAGGTCGCCCGCGCTATTCACAATTGGTAGCGAGGGCTGTGCGCCATCCGTCCCATTGAAGCTCCATAGAAGCTTGTATTTATAGGTATCGCCATCCGCCGCCAGCTCGAAGAGCGTTCCACAACCGCCCGGACAGCCCGTGTTACCGCCAATTGCCGTGCCGTAAATGTTGCCGGAAGAGTCGAGCGTAACCCCCGTCTCGGGATATTCGCCGCCCTTCTCCGCGGTAAAGGTGTGAAGGATTTTTTTCGTGTAGGTCCCAGCTTTTTCCCCGGTGGTCACCGGGGTCAGCTTCCAGACTGTTCCCAGGTTCTTGCTGCCGCCGGTGTAGGTCGCTCCATAAAGGTTGCCCGCGCTGTCGACCGTAACCCCAGTCGGGAAACCCTGGGAGCCGCTGAAGGTGTAGATGTTTGTCTGAAGGTAGCGCTGGGAAGGCACAATCTTGAAAATGTTCGCTTGCCCAAGGTTGAAATCTAGATCTGTGCCGTAAAGGTTGCCTTCGGAATCCATGGCCAATCCAACTTGAATGAAGTCATCCGCGTAAACCAACTCTTCATCGTATCCGCCCTGTTGGTCAGGGGAGAGTTCGAACACGCCAGCGACTCCGTTACCTCCTTCTCCGACCACTACACCGTAGAGATCCCCCGCCGAGTCCTCGACGAGATTCCCGCCCGGATGCAACCCGTCCGAGCAGGGCTGTCCAAGGTGGTAAGAGCAGAAGCTGTAGAGCACCTTCTCGCACCAACCGCCGCTCGGGTTGCTGCCGCTCGGGCAATCGGAGAGAACGGGTTTCGAGAAGATCTCGAATACGGTGCCTGAATTGGTGCTGCCGCCGTAGTAGGTGGTGCCGTAAAAGTTTCCCGGTGTGCGGAAGTTCCCATTGAGGTAGGACACATTGCCCGCAGGCTGGCTTCCGTCGATGCATCCCGCGTACGAGCAAAAGTTGTAGAGGACGAATTCGCACCAGCCATTACCCGTATTGGTTCCGGTTTCACACCCGCCCGACGGCGCGGGAGAAAGTCCGAAGACTGTTCCGCATGGGCCATTGGAGCAACCTCCCCCGCCACTCCCTGTGGCGCCATAGAAAGTTCCACCAACTGCCAGCAGCGGGCCGATGGGGCCTTGGCCGTCATTGCAAAAATCTATTCCACAAAAGTTGTAAAAAACCGTTTCCTTCTCCGCTTGTGCCGTCTGTGCTTGTGCCGTCTGTGCTTGCGCCGTCCGCAACAAAAGCAGCGACAGGACTGAGAGTACGGCCATTATGGCCGCTGAGCGCAATAGCGATGTAAGTTGCATAGTGTCCTCCTGTTTTCGTTTTTTCACGGCCCATGCTGAGGCCTATAATTCATAACAGCGCAAATGGCAGGCAAAACACATCACGGACCTCGAACTTTTCTTGGTTTCTTCGGGTCGGAGTGCAACCAGCAATATGTGCTATGCGCAGTTTCTCGAGGAGGACTATGACCTAACTCAATCAGTGAAAAAGACTCGCACGATTCGCTCCAACCAGTTCGCGAAACATCCATTGCACTCAAAATCCCGCTTCGTTGCCTTCGGCTCGCTCCTCTGAAGCTGCACCGCTACCGACTCCTGCCCCCGTTCGTTTGCCAGATTTTCCTTGACTTAAGACAGTCCGCATCCCGACCATAGAAGTGTCGGGCGCCTGAGACGCAATGCATCCCGACCAGAGTGGGGAGTGAAGCTAAGCTATTTGAAATCAAGACTTTGAGATGAATTATAATGGCTAAACCATTGATTCTAAACGATCTCGTGGCGAGGCCTGCAAAGTAACTCCTTTGTTTTGAAGACTTTGACTTTAACTTGTTCCGGCTCAAGACTTTGGCGGGAATTTCTCCCTAAAGTATTGATTCCACTAGGAGGGGGGAGGGGGGTGGATAAGTCTTATCGCGAAATCGCTGTCGGGCAGACTGCGGCTGTACCGCGGACGACAAAGGAAACACAAGATTTCTTGCGCACCATCTGGAGCGCTCCTCATCACTCACTCATGACACAAATCGCACCCTGGTTTGAGCGGAAGTTTGAGTTTTCCTTCCCGGTCGAAATCTTCCCCGACCTTTGCATCCGCCTGCGCGGAACGCCGCCGCACTTGGAAGAATTGCTGCGCGGCTGTTCGGCGGAGCGCCTGACGCGCAAGTCGGAAGGGAAGTGGTCAGCTCAGGAACACGCCGGTCATTTGCTCGACCTGGAGCCGCTGGGCATGGCGCGCCTAGAAGACTACGCCGCCGGCCGGCCGCAACTCACCGCAACCGACTTAGCCAACCGCCGCACCGACGAGGCTAATTTCAACGCCTGCCCGCTCGAAAAAATTCTCTCCGATTTCCGCGCCGCCCGCCTCGAGTTCGTCGATCGCGTAGCTAGTTTCGATCCCGCATGGCGAGCGAGAGCGGCGATCCACCCCCGCCTGAAACAACCCTTTCGCCTGGTCGATTTTTTGTTCTTCGTCGCCGAGCATGACGACCATCATCTAGCAGTCATCTGGGAGATGCTCCACGGCTGAAGACGCGGCAAGTGCGGCGGTGTTTGGTCGAATTTCGAATGGCACGAGGCTAAGGAACTGCTGGAAGACTTCGCGTCGTTTTGATTTTGGGTGGCGCAGCGGTTTACCGCTGCGATAACAGGCTTCTTCTCAGCGCGGCCTTAGCCGCTGAAGTAAAGGTTATTGCTCAGATCAACGGACTGAAATCAGCGGCTTGCTCGGCGAGACAACTTCGCCGATCTCATGGACGAGAACGCCCGCTTGCTCCAGCGCCTGCGTCAGCGCGCGAGCACGGGAAGCATCGATGGAAATCAGCAGCCCGCCTGCGGTTTGCGGATCAAAGAGCAGTGTCCGGATTTCCTCTGGAACGCTTTCGGCGTAACCGACCAGGCATTCCGCGAACTCGCGGTTCGCCTTGAGTCCACCAGGAATGAAACCGGCGCGAACGCAATCGAGCGCGCCCTCAAGCAAGGGAACTTTCGCCGCGTAGAAAATCATGCCGACGTTCGAGGCCAGCGCCATTTCCCGAGCATGCCCGATCAGCCCAAAACCCGTAACATCGGTAAGCGCATGCACGGGGTTTAACTGATGGCTGACGGCTGATGGCTGAAAGCTATTGATCACTTCAGAGGCAGTCTTGTTCAGCGTGGTCATCGACTGTACCGCCGCGTCGATCCAGCTCTGCTTGGCTAGGCCTTTCTTGATCGCGGTTGAAATCACGCCTGTGCCCAGCGCTTTGGTGAAGAGGAGTTTGTCGCCCGGCTTTGCGCCCTGATTCGCGAGCACGTGCTTCGGATGGACAACGCCAGTTACGGCATATCCGAACTTAGTCTCTTCGTCGCGAATGCTGTGTCCGCCGACAACGGTGCAACCGGCCTCGACCATCTTCGACAAGCCGCCGGCGAGAATGCGCTCGAGAATCGCGACATCGGCTTTGTCGGGGAAGCAGACGAGCGCGAGCGAGGTCAGCGGCTTTCCGCCCATGGCGTAAACGTCGCTGAGCGCATTGGTCGCGGCGATCTGCCCGAAGATGTACGGATCGTCGACGATGGGCGTGAAGAAGTCGACTGTCTGGACGAGCGCCGTCTCCGGCGTGAGTTGATACACGCCCGCGTCGTCGGCGTGATCGAAGCCGACCAGTACGTTCGGGTCATGTTGCCGGGCTAATTTCCCAAGCACCGTGTCCAGCACCGCCGGACTCAGCTTGGACGCTCAACCCGCAGCTTTCACCGACTCCGTGAGGCGGAATGTTTTTACTTCAGGCACGAGGCCATTGTAGCGGAGGTGGAAAGATTGCAGATTGCAGAAGTCAGATTGCAGAAGTAAGACCGCACACCACGTTGAGCGACAAACAGACCGGTGTCCCTTCTCTCGCGATGGAACGGCAGGGGATTCTACTTCTGCAATCTGCAATCTTACTTCTGCAATTAGTTCACTTCACCGCGACCTGCGTGATCTTCAGGTCGGGATACGCGTGGTTCCACTGCGCGGAGATGCTTTCAAAGGTCAGGCGAAACGGTTTACTTTGGCCGGGATCGAGAGGCGACATCGTCAGATCGACGGCTTCGTCGTACGGTCCGCCAATGCGCAAAACGTGGATCGGTTGGGTTTCGCGCTGGGCCGTCTGTCCCATGTCGTCCTTGAAGGTGACTTCGACGACAGCGTGCGTGACCGTCTGCTTTCCAGTATTCGTGATCGTTCCATCCAGATAGCTGACGGTTGCGCCCACAAAGTTTTCCGCTGCGCTGGCCTTCAGGTCCGAAAACTTGAGATTGACAGCATAAGCTGGAGGTTGGGCAGGTGGCTTCCGCTCGGAACGGAAAACCAGGACGAGCAGACCCACGACAACTGCCACAACAGCAAGCCCGACGAGAATTGGAGTGCGATTTGAATCGGTTTTGCTTGCGGTAGAAGTTGCACCAAGGAATCCGCTCATGACGGGATTGTACTACCAGCGGAGAAAATGATTAGGTTTCCGCAATCTCCTTGACTTTGCTCGCCTTAGACGGATTTTTTCCGTTTTTCTCAATCCGAGTCGCTTACAGGAAAGCGGGTAGAAAGTTCCTAGCAATGGGGAGATTTGACGAACTGAGCGGGGAAAGTGCCTTCTGGTCAATATGTGTTTTCAGCCGGTTGAAGGGCCAGTATCATTAGGCAAAAAAATTGCAATAAGGGTCCAGTTCGACAGGAACTCTTCCCCCCATGGCGCTCTCTCAGCACGGATCGTTCATTCGCTGTAATGAACACGAGACATTCATTGGCTGGAATGAACACCCGCCATTCGTTCAGTGGAACTGGTTTGCCTTTCTTTCCTATGCGGCATCGTTCGCTTTCAGCATAGCGTTCTGGACCGGCATTATCAGCGGCGTTGCGTATTTGATGCGGTAGACGGTTCTATCGAGCAGTCCGTCGGCTCGCAATTTCGATCAAGACTAGCAATCGTAGTGCAGAAGCGAGAAGACGTCGTATTTGGCCAGCTTTTCTCGTCCCTTCAAAAAGTCGAGTTCCACGACAAACGCGAATCCGGCAATGTCGGCGCCTAATCCTTCCGCGAGTTGAGCGGTTGCCACCGCGGTTCCGCCAGTTGCCAACAGATCGTCCACGATCAATACGCGTTGGCCTTGCTCGATGGCGTCCTTGTGAATCTCGAGCGAGTTGCTGCCGTATTCGAGGTCGTAGCTGACCTTGGCTGTTTCAGCGGGCAGTTTGCCGGGCTTGCGTACGGGGACGAATCCGGCGTTGAGGCGATAGGCGAGCGCGGGACCGAAGATGAAGCCGCGGGCTTCGATGCCCAGGATGAGGTCGATCTTCTTACCGATGTAGTTGGCGGAGAGGGCGTCGATGAGGCGGGCGAAACCGAGCTTGTCCTTGAGGAGCGTGGTGATGTCGTAGAAGAGAATTCCTTTTTTAGGGAAGTCGGGGACTTCGCGGATGAGCTTCTTGAGGGCTTCGCAGTCGATGGGAGTTGTGTTCGTCATTGATTTCTTATTCCCTTAGAGAAGAAGTTGAAAGAGACCTTGCTTGAAAGTACAGAGCCAGTCTAAACAAAGAAAGGCAGAAGTATGGTACAGAAAGCAAGAAACATGAGCCTTAACGTTAAGAGAATGACAGGTGGATCGGCAATATCAGGCGCCGCGAATCTGGAATGATGTCATGCCGTGGACGGCCTCGGCGTCGGAGACGTCCACGCGATCGACACGCGCGGCGCGTGGGCCTTCGCAGAGGCGCGAATGCAGTCCGGCCAGTTGTTCGCGTGTGCCCTGGGCGAAGACTTCTACCGTGCTATCGGGGTTGTTGCGCACCCAGCCGGCAATCTGGAGCATGTGGGCCTCGCGCTCGACGAACCAGCGGAAGCCGACGCCCTGCACGCGTCCGCGGACGAGATAGCGGCGGGCGATTCGGATCGTATCATCGGGCGATCGGGTCATCGGGTGATCTAGAGATCACGATTATAGAATCTTAGGGGCGCAGTTGTGCGCCGCAGCACTTTCACTTGATACAAGACATGGCGCGACCGTCCACGACCGCACAGCCGCTCCAAGGCGCTTTGATCCATCGCTCTCCATCTTTCACCATCACCACGGTGACGTCATCGCTGCAATAAGCCCCTTCCTGGAAGCCGGCCTCGAAGTGCCTGTACCTGAAGACCGCGAAGCGGTGATTCTTATCGAAGGCTATTTCGGACAAGGCGAGAATTCCGGGGTTTTCGGAGGATCCAACTGCGCCGGGAACGGATGTGTGCACTTCTCCGTCGGCTTCTTCCTTTCTCAGAATCGCCAGTCCTTTCTGCACATCCACAAGGCGAAACTCGGGATGCCCGCGAAGCACCTCCGGGCCAAGCAGATGAGTTAGATTCGGTTCCTCTGGACTTTCAAAGGGAATGTCGTGCAGACAAGATGTGTCCCTTGAAAGGTCGATTGGGTAGGTTCGGTTGGCGTAGAGTTCCCAAAGGGCTGAGCCTTCGAGCTGCCCGCGGTCCTGGAGAACCTTTGCAAGTCGATCGAAAAAATCACCGTATATCTGCAATTGCTCTGCGGTCAGAGACTGTCGATCAGCCTGGGAACTGCACCAGCTTTGATGTGGAGTCATGCTTAGCAGTGCGGCAGCCAACAGCAGCACCTTACAAGCGCTTGTTAGTTTCTTTTGTGGCACGGCTCTAGCCTCCTGTCCTTTGAACGCGAAAGCAATGCAATCTTGCCCCGCTTGCTCGGTGCCAATCATGGCCAAGACGGTCGGGTTGAATCTTGGCGGGCTTAGTCACGCTAGTGAGTGGAACGAAAGAACTGATAGTTAAATGGCCGGGCACTCATCGCCTTGCCGAGTTCAGTGCCCACCTTGCTCAAGGGCGTGGCCTTATCGACATTGTTGAAGGCGCTACCCTCCAGACCAAAATACAGGATCAGCCGGTTGCCGCGCAGGGAAAGCTCACCTTTGTGAATGCCACGCGTATCGGCCAACGTGATCGAGCCGGCTGGGGCGGTGACGTGGACAACTTTATCGGGACAGACATCTCGAACTTCTTTGTCCGCCAGATTCATTCGGCTGAGCAATCGCCGGGTGAGCGGCCTGAAGGTCTTGTTCGGATTGTGCGAACCCTTCACGAAGACGAAATGAGGGGTCTCGAACGTGGTTTCCGTCAGATTGATGCCGACTTTGAGCCAGCGCAGGCAGCCGGAATCGGTGTGATAGGGGCGGGGACGGAGGCCGGGGGGCACGCAGTCGGTGTCCCACCACAAATCGGGTTTGGTGACCACGGGAAAGACGCCGAGGTAACGCGTTGCGGCCGCGAGAAGATAGGGGTCGCAAAGCAGACGTTGAACCGTCTGGTTCTCGAGCAAGACCTCTCGTGGCACGGTATAAACGGAATGGCGGGGATGGGCCGGATCGAACCCATTGCTGATGCCGGTCTCGGCGACCGCGGTTTCAAAGTCAAGACTACCTTCGGCGGGAGGCGCGAATGTCTTTGTCATGAGCTGGCAGGACAGAGAGATTCGATATAGATCCTGAATTGCTTTCTCGTCGAGACGGCGGGGAAGGACGGCGACGCCATCCTCCCTGAGGGTGCGAACAGTTTCATCAATGCTCGGGTCCTGGCTGCCCGACGGACTTACAAGGGACGCTTCGGCCCAGGCGAAATTTGGTGCGCTCTCGCGCCGCTTGGAATCGAGGAAGCGGAACAGGATGTCGTTGGATCGGCCGTCGGTGAGAGCGTAGAGTTTTTGGACGACGTAGTTGCTTTCGGGCGAGGGCTCACCACGGCGCCAGTAACGCCAGGCGCCACGGCCAAAAACGCCGACTCGGTTTAAAGATTCTTGTAAGCCAGGCACGAGGAAGTCCCCCGATTCTCTGCGGTGAAAGTTCCAACAGAGTACCACTAAATGGGTGCGGTTTTCGCTGGGCGGGAGAATGGTCTAGTGCAGAAATGTTGCTCAATTGCAGAGGCGAAATCGATTGCAGATTGCAGAGGTCAGATTGCAGAAGTAAAGGCCAAGCCCTCAACAGTCGCGAGCAGACCGAGGTTTTCAAATCTGCAATCTGCAATCTGACTTCTGCAATTGGTTTTAGCCTCTGACCTAACGCTATGCCCTCGACAAATAGGTTCCCTCGGCCGTGTCCACCTTGATCTTCTCGCCTTCGTTGATGAAGGGCGGAACCTGCACAACCAATCCGGTTTCGGTTTTGGCGGGCTTGGTCACGCTGGAGGCGGTGGCGCTCTTCAGGCCGGGCTCGACTTCCACGATGGTCAACACAACGGTTTGTGGCAACTCGATGCCTACGGCCTTGCCATCGAAGAATTCGACTTTGATTTGCAGGTTCGAGGTCAGGTAATCGACGGCATCGCCCAGCGTGTCGCGCGTGAGGTGGGTCTGCTCGTAGTTCTCGGTGTTCATGAAGTAGTAGTCGTCGCCGTCGGAGTAGAGGAACTCCATGTTGACCTCGTCGACGTTGACCTTTTCGATCGGGTCGGGGGAGCGAAATCGTTCCACGAACATGGCACCGGTGCGCAGGTTGCGCAGCTTGGCCTGGATGAAGGCGCGCAGGTTGCCGGGCGTGCGGTGCTCGACCGAAAACACGGAATGCAGATCATCTTTGTGCTTGATGATCATGCCGGGACGGAGCTGGGTTGCGGGAATCGACATTGCTGGTCTACATCTCCTTCACTCTTTAAGGAATTTCGGCAGCGGGAGGCGAGGGCTTCCGCCGCGCTTGGGATTAATAAACTATTTTACACAGGCGCTAGCGTTTGTGGGAGTTGCAAACGCCCTGGCGGGGTTTTGGAGCGTAGGCTGATTCCAACAGCCAATCGTGGTGTTTCGGGGTCGCCGACCACTAGCTTAGCTTTTCCTGGAAAGCCCCCTTGACTTGGCCTTCTTTCCGGCGCAAAATTCCACCCCTAGGTGGGGTTCCAGTCCTCGGATGTGCCTCAGATTCTTCTGCTCGCGCACCCCGAGGCATATTTTCCAAAGGAGAATTCTCATGAGCACAGGTCCGTCTCCCGCGCTCGACATGGACAAACTGAATGCTTTTATCGGCCGGTTCGTCACTGATCTCGGTGCCGCAGTTCACACCGGGATGGTCGTCATCGGCGAGAAGCTTGGGCTCTACAAGGCTCTCGCAGCCGGCCCCATGACTTCCGCTGAGCTTGCCGCCAAAACGCAAACGGATGAACGCTACCTGCGCGAGTGGCTCTCTTCACAAGCAGCAGGAGGCTACGTTACCTACGATGAAAAAGCAGACAAATTCAGCCTGAGCCAGGAACAAGCCTTTGCGCTGGCGAAGGAAGACAGCCCCGCATATCTGCCCGGGGCGTTCGAACTAGCTTTGGGATCGCTCGCAGCGGTTCCTCGGATTGCGGACTCGTTTCGCACCGGAGCTGGAATGGGATGGCATGAGCATGTGGACGGCGTTTTTCATGGCTGCGAGAAGTTCTTTCGTCCCGGTTATGCCGCCAATCTTGTCACCTCATGGATTCCAGCGCTGCAGGATGTGAGAGAGAAACTCGAGGCGGGAGCACGCGTTGCCGATGTCGGCTGCGGCAAAGGGGCGTCCACTTTGTTGATGGCGAAGGCATTTCCAAAATCTCGATTCTTCGGATTCGACTACCATGACAAGTCGATCGAAGCCGCCCGCGACTCGGCGCAGCGTGAAGGTGTCGCCGACCGCGTCACGTTCGAGGTCTCAAAAGCAAAGGATTTCCCCGGCAAGGACTACGATTTCGTGTCGGTGTTCGACTGCCTGCACGACATGGGTGATCCCATCGGGGCCGCCGCCCACGTTCGCCAATCCATGGCCAAGGATGGCACATGGATGATTGTTGAGCCCTTCGCGAACGACCAGTTGAAGGACAACCTGAATCCCGTGGGACGGGTTTACTACTCTTTTTCAACCCTGCTGTGTACTCCCTGCTCGCGATCCCAAGAGGTCGGACTCTGTTTGGGAGCGCAGGCTGGGGAGACGAATATCAGAAAGGTTGTGACCTCGGCCGGGTTCAGTCGCTTCCGCAGGGCCACGGAGACGCCCTTCAACATAGTTTACGAAGCGCGACCGTAGCCTCGGTGCGGGGATCGACATTGCTGGTCTACATCTCCTTCACTCTCCAAGGAATTTTGGCCGCGGTGCGGACGCGTCACCGCTCGCGGTGACATCCCTCACCGCTTTAGGGATTCGCACCAAGGTATAAAGGCGTCGACCTGCGGGGCCTGCACGCCCGCCACCTTCCCGCAGCAGGGCTCACAGCCCGCTCCAGGGCTGAGCCCAGGAGACAAGCATGATCAGTCGGCGTCATTTTCTTCAGTCCACTGCCATGGCCGGAACGGGGGCACTGGTGCTCCGTGGTCGAGCCTGGCCGTTTGCGCAAAGTCCCACCAACCTTCAAAAATTCGTCACTTCCCTACCCGGTCTCGGACCATCGGGAGCGAACGAAATCGGTCAGTACATTCCCCTGGCTACAAAACAGACGATAAAGTTTGCGGGCCAGTCAACCGACACTTACAATCTTGCAGTCGCACAGTTCAGCGAGCAGATGCATCCCGACCTGCCAGGCAAAACCAATTTCTTCGGCTATACCGATCTTCATACATTCGATCAGAAGTATCTTGCCGGAATCATCGTGGCCACTCAGGGCACTCCGGTCTTGCTTAGTGTCACCAACTTTTTGCCCAATCGGCACATTCTGCCGGTTGATCCCACCCTCATGGCTGGTCCCAACGGACTCATGGTTGGAGACCTTCCGGTGAACCGGATCGTGACCCATCTGCACGGCGGCCGCACCCCGTGGTTTAGCGACGGCACTCCGTTTCAGTGGTACACGCCTTGGGGAAACCACGGGTCCAGTTTCATGAACGTTCCGGGGCTGCCCTCAATCCCTGGCACCGGTACTTACTACTACCCCAACCAACAAAGCGCCCGCCTCGTCTGGTACCACGACCACGCGATCGGCATTACGCGCCTCAATGCCTATGCCGGAATCGCCTCTGGGTTCATCATCACCGACGACTTCGAAGCCGGCCTCGTCAGCTCCGGACTCCTTCCCGATCTGGTCGGAATTCCGCTCATCATCCAGGACAAGAGCTTCGTGGCCACGAACATCCTCCGCCAGGATCCAACCTGGCAGTGGGGTAGGCCGGGCGATCTGTGGTACCCGCATGTGTATGAACCGAATATCTTCTCCGGCGGCGTCCCGAATCCCAAAGGCCGCTGGGATTGGGGCCCCACCTACACCCCGCCAGCGCACGGGACAAGCCCTCTTCCAAAGCCAGCCTGCTCCGTGCCCGAGGCTTTCTTCGATACCGTCCTGATCAATGGCGGCGTCTACCCGAAAGCCAGTGTGCCCCCGAAGCGCGTCCGCTTCCGTTTGCTGAACGGCTCGCAGGCTCGCTTCTATCATGTCAATCTTTATCCCGAAGATTTGTCGAACCCTGGAGAGGCGAGGGTTGGAACGCCTGGGCCCATCATGTACCAGGTAGGCACCGAAGGCGGATTCATGCCCGCCGTCGCCATCCACAACAACACGACGCCGTGCCCACTCGATCCAGAAGATCCCTCCGGCAATACCGCTTTGCCCGATGGACCCTTCAACCTGCTGCTGGCCCCGGCGGAACGCGCCGACCTGGTGATCGACTTCAACGGCGTGCCGGCGGGCTCGACCTTCATCCTGTACAACGACGCTCCCGCGCCCTTCCCGGAGGGCGATTCCCGCAATAACTACTTCACCGGCGATCCCGATCAAACTGCCATTGGCGGGGCGCCGAGCACGCGTGCCGGCTATGGTCCGAATACCCGCACTCTGTTCAAAATCACAGTCACCGCGGGCTCTGGCGATAGCGTCCCCACTTCGACCTGGCTGGCCAACATGAACACGCAGCTGAAGAGCAACTTCCTCACCGGAAATCAACCCGGACTGCTCTTCAACAATGGAGACCCGTCGGAGCCGGCGTTCCCGTTCAATGGCGTGGCCAACCGCACGCTGACTTTGAATGAGGACTTCGACGACTACGGCCGCTTGATCCAGACGATCGGAACCTTCGCCTCCGAGAGTCTCAATAATCAGGGACTGCCCACCTGGGGCTTGGGGTATCTTGCGTCGACCACGGAGAACCCGTCTGCCGGGTCCATCGAAGTCTGGCAGATCATGAACCTCACCGGCGATACTCACCCCATGCACTTTCACCTGGTGAACGTGCAGTTGATCCAGCGGCAGCCGTTCACGGGAAACCCAAATAGCTGGAGTTACAGCGGTCCGCCCATGCCACCCGCTGCCGATGAGATCGGATGGAAGGAAACGGTCCGTGTCAACCCCGGTGAAATTGCCACCGTAATCATGCAGTTCAACCTGCCCAACTTGCCGACGACTGCCATGCGCAATGCCGTTAGCCCCAGGACCGGCGGGCATGAATACGTGTGGCATTGCCACATCCTCGAACACGAAGAGCACGACATGATGCGCCCGCTGGTTGTGTCCTGATTACTTTCAGGATGAAGGGACGTCGTGTTCTCGCGGTCTGGTGCCAATAAGAGCCCCCGGCGCTGCAACCAAGGCGCTGGGGGCTTCTTCCCATTGCTTTCGTTCTTAAGAAGTTCGATTTTGGGCTAGAAGGTTGTCCGTCAAACTGCAAAGCAGTTCCCGGCAACCATCGAGCGAATGCACTCCCCGCAGCGGCTGCAGTGCCGCAGCCCTGCCCTTGATGGGCTAGAATGAAGCTATCTGGAGGTCCTTATGCGCATTGGAAAATATGAAAGCTCGGACAGCGGCGCTGGAACCGCGATTGCCTTTTTGCTGATCGGGATGGGAGTGGGCGCGGCTGCGGGATTGCTGCTGGCTCCGAAATCGGGGAAACTGCTGCGGCGGGACATTGCGCGTTCCTACGATGACGTGCTGGAGACGATTTCGGAATGGAGCGACGAGGCCCGCGAGCATCTGAAGGAAGCGCTGGAGAAGGGCTCGGATTTTGCCGAGGAGCTGCGCGCGAAGGCAGAGCCGATTGGGGATTTTCTGAAACGGTCGTAGGGAAGTCGGCAGTTGCTGGTCGGCGGTCGTTCGGCGCTCAGCGTTGGCGCTCGCTTACCCTGATGCTGTGATAAGTGGCTCGGGTTCGTGGTGCGGTAGGGGTCCTTCGACTCCGCGAGAGATTCGCTTCGCGAACCTCTCGCTCCGCTCAGGATGACAATCCCAAGCTTACCTACTGTTCCACGCCCGTTTCTTCTTCCAGAGTACGTTTCTTCTTGTGGACGCTGCGCACCACGATGCCTACCGAGAGCCGCAGATTGTCCTGCTTGGCTTTGCCGATCGATGGGTAATCGGTGCGGGTCTGAAAGTAGTCGGCCTTGACGCGGAGAGCGAAACGCTCGTTGATCTTGCGATCGACGCCGGCGCCGGCGACAAGGGCTATTCCACCACTGACTTCCGATTGCAGGAAGTCTCCCGCCCCGAGTGCCTGGCCGCGGATACTGGCATGACCAACCATGACCTCGCCGAAAGGAGTCAAGCGTTCATGCTTGCGGTATGCGAACTGTGCCCCGAAGAGGACGTGATACTCGCGCGTGGTGGCGTTGAAAGTGCATGCGGGGCCAGTGCAATAGGGCGATTGCGACTGGGGGAAGGGAGCGGGAACGGCTCCCGGGATCTTGGAATTGCCGAAGAATTCGCCGCCATCAAACACGACGCCGATCATCTTGTCGGCGTTGATGGTGAAGGATCCGTTCCAGCCGTTTAATTGGGCCCAGTGACCTGCGTTGAAGAAGCCGGCCTGGGCGAAGGAATAGCCTCCGAAGAGTTCGGTGCGCGGGAATTTCGGCGCGGCCTGCTGCTTTCCGGGCGAGGGAATATTCTCCTCCGGTTGAGCGGGCACGGGGGTGGCGGCCTGCGTGGAATCGGCAGGAGCGGGCTGGGCCGTGGAGGCCGGGGGCTGTGTCGAGTCAGTGGCAGGAGCTTGGGCGGCAGCCTGCGCAAATGAAACGGCGCACAGCGCGACGGCCGCGACCAAAGCTCCCAGGAATTTCCTCACGATTCCTCCTTAAAATCAGTTGCCTGTATCCAGTTGCCAGTAGCCAGTCAATACCGTGTGCTTCGTCTCCATCTCGATTTGAGCGACGGACCTGTTTTTCTCAAACACGGACTGGCGGCCGGGCACTGACGCCGGGTACTCAGGCACATTCACACGTCTGGCGAATTATTGAGTATACAGTCGAGCGGCTCGAATTGCCGCGACCGTTTGGTTGGATGCAAGTCTGCTAGTCGATGAACATGCAATCGCCATAGGAATAGAAGCGATAGCCGGCGGCGACGGCGTGGCGATAGGCGCGCAAGACGGTCTCCCGGCCGGCGAGGGCGCAGACTAGCATGAGGAGCGTGGATTGCGGCAAATGGAAGTTGGTGAGGAGAGCGTCGACGATGCGGAACCTGTAGCCGGGATAGATAAAGATGTCGGCCTCGCCGCGGCCGGGTGAGACGCGGGCCGGCTGGCCGCCAGCCTCGGCGCCAGAACCGGAGGCCAATCCGGCGGCGAACTCCAGGGTGCGCACGGTGGTGGTACCGACGGCAACGACGCGCCTGCTCTGGGCTTTGGCGGCATTGATGGCGCTGGCGGCAGCGCTGGGGATTTCGTAGGACTCACGATGCAGAGTGTGGTCTTCGACCTTTTCGGTGCGCACCGGCTGAAATGTGCCCAGGCCGACGTGGAGGGTGACCTCGGCGATTTCGATGCCGCGGCCGCGAATGCGGTCAAGGATTTCCTGGGTAAAGTGAAGGCCGGCAGTGGGCGCGGCTACCGATCCGCGCTGGCGGGCATAAATGGTCTGGTAGGTGTCGCGATCGGCGGGGCGATCGTCACGGTCAATGTAAGGAGGCAGAGGCACGTGGCCGATGCGATCGAGGCAGGCGAAGAAATCCGCGACCGGACGAAAACGGATTTGCCGCTCGCCGAATGTGCCTCGGGAAATGACCTCGGCTTCGAGTTCGGCTGGGGCCTCAGAGTCTGGGGGGGCAGAGTCTGGGGTGTCAGAGCGACGATCGCCGAAGAAGAGTTTTTCCCCAACTCCAATTTTCCTGCCCGGGCGGACCAGGCATTCCCAATCGTTGGGTTCGTTGCTGATCTGGCGCGTGAGAAGGACCTCGATGCGGCCACGGAGAAAGTCGCGCGACGCGGGGTTGTGAGGACTGACGACCTGGGCGCGCTCGCCGCTGCGGTGACCGTACAGACGCGCAGGGAAGACGCGGGTGTTGTTGAGCACCAGTAAGTCGTCGGGGCGCAGCAGCTCGGGAAATTCACGAAATAGGCGATCCTGCCAGCTCCCGTCGCTGCGCGACACGTGGAGCATGCGGGAGGAAGCGCGGTCGGTGAGCGGTTCCTGCGCGATGTTCGCCGGCGGGAGATCGTAATCGAAGTCGGTGACGAGCATGCTTTGCGAGATTCGGGAGAGTGAGGCGCTTTACCGCTGCGCGCCAACCGGCCTGCACATTCGCCGGACAGTCAAAAGTCCCGCGTTGTCCTACATCCGCATTCTTACACCCGCCAGTAGTCGGGCCGCCAGTTCTTGATGGACTTCTTGATGTCGTCAGGAGAGAGCTTCTCGTTGAGGGTGCGCTGGGCCAGGGCGGGCAACTCGGCGTCGGATGCGAAGCGCATGGCGACAAGCTGAGGCTCGGTGAGCTCCGGAATGCGCGGGCGAAGCGCTTCGGGAAGCAGAGTGGCTAGGCGAAGACGTTCCTCGAGGCGAATCACACGATCCTGCACCTTCAGCGAGTAAAGGCGAATCTTGAAAATGGCGACAATGCCCGCGAGGACGAACACGATCAGCAGAAGGGAATGGAGCGGATGGGGATGAAGAAAGAAATGGACGACGGCCGAGACGAGGCCGATCAGGGCCACGGGCAGCAAAAAGAAGTGGAAAAGCGGGTCCCAACGAGTGTGGTGGCTGTAGGACTGAGGGGCGTCGGCCATGGCAGATTCCTTTCCGCGGAGCGATGTTGCGACCTGGTTGCGGTTCAATTTCAGTGGCAAGTGTAGCAAAGGTGCAGATAAGGTGCAGATAAGGTTCTAATTTCGCGGGTGCACGACTCTGGCCGTGTAGAACACCAAGGATTGGCGAAAGGCCGCAGCGACAGGCCGGTCGAAATCGGACGCTATCACCGGTTGGAATCAGGACATTACCATTAGTAACAAGATTGGTTGTCACCCGCCGAGGCCGTGCGGTACCATTCTGTGACAGGGTGTGCTCATGGCGAGCGACCGGCGATACCGGGCCGCGATTATCGAATATGGGAGGCTGTTGCACGCGAGCGGATTTGTCGCGGCAACGGATGGGAACCTGTCCGTCCGGCTGGATGATGACCGAATTCTGGTGACGCCCACTTGCATCAGCAAAGGGCGAATGCTCGCTTCGGATCTGGTCGTGGTTGATCAGGCAGGGAATCGGCTGTCGGGCAAGCGGCGGGTTTCGAGCGAAATCGGGATGCATCTGCTTATTTACCGCCTGCGCCCGGACGTGAATGGAATTGTGCACGCGCACCCTCCGACGGCAACCGGCTTTGCGGCGTCGGGACTTGGCTTGAGCAGCCCGCTGGTGTGCGAGGTGGTTGTCGGATTGGGATCCATTCCCCTGGCGCGTTATGGCACACCCGGCACGCCTGAACTCAGTGACGCTCTGGAGCCGCTCATTCCGGGCCACGACGCGATTCTGATGGCCAACCATGGCGTGGTCGCTTACGGTCCCTCGATCGAAAGCGCGTTCATGAAAATGGAAACCGTGGAACACTTCGCCAAGATCGCGCTGGTCACCCACATGCTCGGCCACGCGCAGCCGCTCGGCGAGAAAGAAGTAGAGAAACTGCACGAGGTTCGCCTGCGCTATAACCATTCCAGGACAGCGCGCAGGCCGGTTGCCGCCGATTCGCTCGAAGGCTCGGGCGAAGAAGAACAGGCTGCGGGCGGGCGGCGGTAGCACCCTATTTTTCTCCGCCAATTCTGAAGCGGAACCCGGCCCGGAAGTTCGCCGTCAGCGCTGGATAACCAACCACTTCGTTGTAGTGCGCATTCAGCGCATTCCCGACATTCACGTAAGCTGTGACGCGAGAATTGACGGTGTACCAGCCGCCAAGATTTACGAGTGCGTAGCCGGAGGCGTGATCAATACCTAAACCCAGGAAATCGGAATCGTTGCGACGCCCGACAAAACTGCCACCGAGATCAGCTCCCCAATGTTTTCTAAGGTAAGTGGCCCGCAGAGTTCCACTGTGTTTCGGACGCCGAAGCAGAGACTGGCCTGCGTCTGTGCCGGTGAGATATTGCGAGGATGTGTAGGTGTAGGCGGTGGTTACTGACAGGTGCGGGGACAAGTGCCCCACAAGTCTCGTTTCCGCGCCCTGCGCCATCGAGCGGTCCACGTTCTGGTACTGTCCGACGAAGGTAGCGGGATTGACCGTTACATAGCTGATCAGATCGTGGAAGAGATTATTGAAATACAGCCCCGAAAGAGTCAGCTTCGGCCCGAACATTCCCTGATCGAATCCGGCCTCGAACGATCGATTCCGCTCCGGCCTTAGACTCGTGTTTGAGATGGAATACGGCGGCCCCGCGTACTCCTCTTCAAATCTCGGCTCTTTGATCCCCTCCGCATAAGAGAAGCGCAGTCTGGTGCCAGTGAAGATACCGCCGCCCTTGAGTGCAAGCAGGCTGAGCGCAACTCGCGGCACCGCCTTGTTAATCCCAGGAGCGGGCGGAGGCAGAGGCACCTGCACGGGAATGGTCTGTCCCGAAGGAGCTTCGTGCACGTAGCGCACTCCGGCTACCGCGGTCAGTCGTTTCCAGGAGACGCGCTGCTGCACATAGGCGGAGTGATTCAGCCTCACGGCTCCGGTGTAGGTCGGGGGGGGAGACGTGGGAGCGTTCGTGTAGAGTCGCGCATTCTCGTCCTCGAACTCGTAGCCGACTGTTGTTTGCAGCCACGTGCGCGGAGTGTAGTCTCCCTGGTACATAAGTCCCGCCCGATTGAGGTGCGCCGTGGAGATGTACGGGCAATCATAAGGTGGCGTAAAGCACCCGCTCGCCGAGCTGTTGTCCTGATTCAAGCGGCGGGTGTTGTAATCATAACCCGTGAGCCGGTGTTGCCAGTGCGAAGGAGCCGAGATGTCGAGCTCGGCGCTACCCACGGAATCGTTGGCGCGCGCGAACGCATAGAGGTCGGGCGAGAAAAGGGGCTGATTGTTAAAGTCCCACTCTCCCGGTGCGCCTGTTCGGCTGTTGGAATGCCTGCCGCGCACGCGCAGCAAGAGCCATGGGGCAATCTGCACGCCTGCATTCCCACCCTGGAGGGCATTTGTGTAGTCGTTGTTTGGGCCCTGCCCGTTTGTATTGAACTGGTCGGCAAACGCGTCATAGTCGAATCGCCCCCGTGCGCCCGACAAACTCATGAAGCCGTGCGCCGTTCCGAAATTCCCGCCGTCAGCGCCTAGACGCAACTCGGGAACCGCAGTCGTGCCATTGTGCGAAAACAGCTCGATCACGCTAGTCATCGCGTCCGAGCCATACAACGTGCTTTGGGCACCGCGCAGGAATTCCACGCGATCGGTTCCCGCGACGGGCAGGGTTGCGACATTGAAGATCCCGCCCGGATCGTTAATCGGCACTCCATCCAGCAAAACCTTGTTGTAGCCGGAGTCTCCTCCTTCCACGAAGAGCGACCCGAGTCCCCCGCGTTGCCCAGCTACAGCTACTGCCGTTCCCGGCTCAAAACGCAGTGCATCGGCCAAGGAGGTCGGCTGCATTGCCTCAAGCTCAGGGCCTGAAAGCAACGACACCGAGGCGGCTGTCTCCTGCCCTGGCACCGGCGTGCGCGTGGCGCTGACCACTACGGTTTCGGAGGCGGCGGCGAGGTGCAGGTGAATCGTGATTTCGTCGGTAGGTTTGACATCAGGTGGAACGTCAACCGTCTCGGCTGCAAAACCGGGAGCCAGGACCCGAACCTGGTAAGCGCCCGCCGATTGAACATGGAAGACTGCTACTCCGCTCGCGGAAGTGATTGCAGTGGCGCTGACGGTCTTCTGACCGGGGTTCAAGACAGATACTTGAACTCCAGCGACCGCCGCGGATTGAGGGTCGAGCACTCGAACGTTGAAATCGACGGCCGCAGCCGAGAGGGAAAAAAACAAAACCAAAGAGAAATTGAAAATCGAACGCATACCATTCTCCTTTGCTCGCGAAAGGGTTGTTGGTGATGGTTCGCGCCGGTCTCCTGGCTTGCGAGTAAGGATTCGAAACGAATCCGGCCGACGGCGGCGTCCTTCCCAGGAGTTTTGGAACGTTCCTCTCAGAGCGTGTCCAAAAAAACAATTCCCAGTGAACAGACCGCCATTGTCCTCGCTTACAGTTGCGCGGCAGCGCGGGATTTGCACCCGCTTCCCATAGCGCCGGTTTCGAGCCGGCCTACGATCATGCGCGAACCTAGGTTGAGAAAGAGCAAAACAGCAGACTGGCTAATTTAATTTGCCGGGGCGGGCAAGTCAATGTGCGGCCCTCCCCAGATCACGTCTGGTCAGGCATGTTCGCCGAAAGCCCGCAATCAGCCAGCGCGATGTCAGTTCGCTGGCGGTTTGTCGGCGTCTTTCGTTTCCGGTTTCGTTTCTTCCTTGTCGTTGACGGGTGCGGAGGGATGGAGTTTGCGTATCTCTTTGGCGCCCTTGTCTGCATCGACAGGCTCGACCTTGATGCCGGTTGCCATGGGTCCGGCGGTCCATTTGTAGTAATAGGTTTTGCCCGACTCGGCCTCAAACCGGGCCCGCTCGTTTTCTTTCTGCCGAGCTTGATTGGCGGCCGCCCCGATGGACATCACAACGCTTCCGTAGTACTCCTTGGGCAATCCGGAAATCACAACCGTGCCCGGCGGCACTTCCATGTAGGCGTATTCGCTGTTGAGGAGTTTGGCGAGATGAATGCCGTTGATGTAAAGCTCGTCGTGTGAGGACGAACCAGTAAACCTGTAAGTGCGGAAGATACAGACGATGGCTTTGCCGTTGGATGGCGCCGGCAGTACGCCGGGGCTGTTCGAATCTTGTGCAAGGGAAATGGTTCCGGCAAAGAGAAGTGCTATCGCACTGAATGCGAGCAAAAGGCTTGCGATTAAATTGCATGCTCCGCTGGAGCACAACGGTACGAAGTTTTTGAAAACCCGATTACGCATGAAATGCTCCTTTCCAATGGTTGCAGGTGGACGAGCAGTTGGCCGCCGATGTTTTCTTGCATTCGAAGACGGCATTATAGGACTAAGTGTTCGCGATTTGCAGTGTCGTCGAGAGAGGGGTTGTGACGAAAAGTGGCTAGAGAGTAAGTTGCGGCGAGTAGGCGAGAGCTGCCGAGGAGCCTCGGTTACTTTTCGAGGATGGGGAACTCGGCCGAGCCGACGCGTTCCACGTTCGCCTCCGCGAAGCTGGTCACGCGTTCGAGCGCACCTTGCAGCTGCTGATGAAATGCTTCCATCTGAGCATCATCCGCGTCCGAGGGGACGTACATTTTCGATCCCAAGCGCACCAGCGCCTTCGAGAATGGTCTCGGGATCACAAACCGATCCCATGTGTTCAGCACCCAGGCCCTTTCGATGGCGACATAGAAAGCCGCCATGGGAACGGATGTGGCCCTCGCCAGCACCACCGGGCCGGGCTTGGCGACGTACTTCGGTCCGCGCGGGCCGTCGATCGTGAAGGCAACCGTTTCCCCTTTTTCCAGATGGCTCTTCATTCCCAGCAGAGCCGGGGCGCCTCCGCGGCTGCTTGAGCCCCGCACCGCAGTGAAGCCCAGCTTTTCGATAATGCGGGCGATGTATTCACCATCGAAGCTGCGGCTCACCATGACGGCAATGTCGAGGTTTCTCCACATCCACGCGCTTGAGAATACAGCTCGGTGCCAAAAAGAATAGATCACAGGCTTTTCGTAAATCGCGTCTGGAGAGGGTGGCAATTCTTCCCAGGATATCGAGAAGCGCAGCGTCGGGCCGATCAGGATGATCGCCAGGTAATTCGTCCAGGTGATGAGCCAGAGGAGGAATCTCTGCCGAAGAGAGAACCGGGAGGTCTGCAAATCCGCAGTCCGATCATTGTTAGTCCGATCGCTGTCACTCCGATCGTCCGATGACCTGCCGGCGTCAACCTGCGGAGAACTCACCGAGCCATTCTAGCCGGGTGGAAGGGGCACTGTAACCCCTGAACGGCGGACCAGCAGCGCAATGTTATGTAATCGCCTCAACAGTTAGGATATCAATCGTTGGGAAATAATTGGCCGCAGAAAGCAAAAAGTGTCCGATGAACGCGCAACAGCTTGCCTTTGTTCTCGTAGTAGATGAAGCCGGATTCCTTGAACCGATTCATGAAAAAGCTGATGCGCGAACGGGTCGTCCCAACCATCTCTGCCAGCGTCTCATGTTTCATCTTCGGAACCATAGTCTCGCTGGCTCCCCGGCCATCGCAGTGGGCGAGCTGCAAAAGCACACGCGCCAGTCGTTTCTCGCTGGAATTGCAATGTTGGTCAACTAAATCCTGCTGGTAGCGTATGTTCCTTGCCAGCACATAAGACCAAAACATGTTTGCCAACTTCAGGTGCCTTGTCAGGGCAAGCAGCATAGTCTTTTTCTTGATTCGCAGGAGAGTGCAGTCTGTCATGGCGTCGGCCGAGGCCGTGCGGCAAGACTGACCAGCCACCGAATCTTTGCCGACAAAATCGCCGTCACTCAATATGTCGAGGATTGCTTCCTTCCCAGCCTGCGACTTAACGCTGAGTCTTATCTTTCCCTGTTGAATGACAAATAAGGCGTCGGCCGGATCATTCAGGGAGTAAATGGTCTCCCCTTTTTTGAACGACATCATCTCTCGGCCTAGGCCGACGGTTGTAAGAAACGTTTTCGGGTTGAAAGGGAGTCGCTGCTTGGCCATAGGTCTACTGCCCTGTTTACGAAGAGCACGCTCTCATGGGAGCACATGAACCAATGACGACGATGTTCCATATTGCTCACATCTTGCCTCAATTCGCCTATTTGAGGCGGATGGCTGGCGAAATATCGCGATAACCCTCATTCACCAACGGTCAAAAGCTCAAAACCTGAAATCGCCTGGTAACAGAAGTTACCGCTTCTCCCTTCCACGTGATGCAACAAGAAAAGCCGCCCGATAAAATCTCGGGCGGCCTGGGAGCCTAACCGTTATCGAATGAGCCCTGCCATTCTAGTGGAGTTCTGCGCTGGACAAGTAGCTGCTGACGCTGTTATAGCCGCCCGCAATCAGCACCTCGCCATTGTCCAGTAGCGTCGCCGTCTGGAATGCGCGCGCGGTGTTCAGGCTGCTACTTATGGCAAAGGTGCCGGTCGCCGGATTGTAGATCTCCACGCTGGCTAGGGGACCGTCCGGGCCCAGTCCGCCCGCTATCAGGGCCCTGCCGTTATACAGCAACGTCGCCGTCTGGTCATAACGCGCGGCGTTCAGGCTGCCGGTTACAGTGAAGGCCCCAGTCGCTGGATTGTACAGCTCCGCACTGGCCGTGACACCATTCAAGCCAACGCCGCCCGCAATCAGCACCATGCCGTTGGGCAGCAACGTCGCCGTGTGTTCGTAACGCGCGGTATTCAGGCTGCCGGTTGTATAAGTGAACGTCCCGGTGGCGGGATTGTATAGCTCCGCACTGGCCGTGACACCACTGGAGCCAACGCCGCCCGCAATCAGCACCATGCCGTTATCCAGCAGCGTCGCCGTTTGGCCTTCGCGCGCTGTGTTCAGGTTGCCGGTTGTATAAGTGAAAGTCCCGGTGGCGGGATTGTACAGTTCCGCACTGGCCGTGACACCATTGGGGCCAATGCCGCCCGCAATCAGCACCATGCCGTTGTTCAGCAACGTCGCCGTGTGATAAACACGCGCGGTATTCAGGCTGCCGGTTGTATAAGTGAACGTCCCGGTGGCAGGATTGTACAGCTCCGCACTGGCCGTGACACCATTGGAGCCAATGCCGCCCGCAATCAGCACCAGGCCGTTGTCCAGCAGCGTCGCCGTGTGATCGTAACGCGCAGTGTTCAGGCTGCCGGTTACACTGAAGGTCCCAGTTGCGGGATTGTACAGCTCCGCACTGGCCGTGACACCACTGGAGCCGACTCCGCCCGCAATCAGCGCCAGGCCGTTGTTTAGCAACGTCGCCGTGTGATAACCGCGTGCGGCGTTCAGATTGCCCGTATAGGTAAAGCTGGTGGAGATGGTCAGGATCGCCGAGCCGCTGACGCTTCCATCCGTTGCCGAAATCGTGACGGTTCCCGGGCCGATGGCCAGGCTCGCTCCGGGGTCGCTCGCATCGTTGCTGATCTGCGCCACTGTCGTATCCGACGAACTCCATGTCACCGAGCCAAGCTGCTCGGTGCTGTTGTCGCTGAAAGTGCCGGTAGCGATGAATGGTTGCGTCTGCCCGGGCGCGACGGTCGGCGCGGCAGGCGCCACCGCAATCGATACCAGGCCCGGCGGGGTGAGCGCGTTGGTCTGGAACAGCTCCGCACTGGCTAAGGAGACGCCGACGCCGCTGCCGTTCTCGCCACCTGCGATCAGCACCATGCCGTCGTTCAGCAGCGTCGCCGTGTGCAAAAAACGCTCCGTGCTCATGCTGCCGATAAGGGTGAAGGTCCCCGCGGCGGGATCGTACAGCTCCCCGCAAATTGTGCTGACGCCGCCGCCGGCGATCAGCACCATACCGTTGTTCAGCAGCGTCGCCGTGTGCTCGACACGCGCTGTGCTCATGCTGCCGGTGACGGTGAATACCCCAGTTGCCGGATTGTACAGCTCCGCACTGGCCAACTCCGTACCGCCGGTACCGCTGGGGCCTTCGCCGCCCGTAATCAACACCGTACCATTGTTGAGCAGCGTCGCCGTGTGCTCGTCGCGCGCAGTGTTCAGACTGCCGGTAGTGGTAAAGGTCCCGGTCGCGGGATTGTACAGCTCCGCACTGGCTAACAAGCTGCCGATCCAACCGCCGGCAATCAGCACCATGCCGTTGTTGAGCAGTGTCGCCGTGTTGTTTGTGAGCGCCGTGTTCAGGCTGCCCGTGGGGGTGAAGGTGCCAGTCGCGGGATTGTACAGCTCCGCAGTCCCCGTGTCGACGGCGCCGCCCACAATCAGCACCATGCCGTTGTTGAGCAGCGTCGCCGTATGATTGTAGCGCGGATAGTTCATACTGCCGGTGGGAGTGAAGGTCCCGGTCGCGGGATTGTACAGCTCCGCACTGGCTAACACAGCCTGGGGGCTCTGGCCGCCGGCAATCAGCACCATGCCGTTGTTGAGCAGCGTCGCCGTGGGCCACTCGCGCGCGGTGTTCAGGTTGCCGGTGTAGGTGAAGGTCCCGTTCGCGGGATTGTACAGCTCCGCGCTGGCCAGGATAACGCCGGAGCTGTTGCCGCCCGCAACCAGCACGATGCCGTTGTTCAGCAGCGTCGCCGTGTGGTTGAAACGCGCTGTGTTCAGGCTGCCCGTCAAAACAAACCCTGGGGTGACGGTTAAGGTGGTCGAGCCGTTGATTGCGCCAGAGGCCGCCTCAATCGTCGTTTGCCCGATCCAGATTGCGGTCGCGAGCCCAGCGCTGTTAATCGTCGCCACCGCCGTGGCCGCGGAACTCCACGTCACCGTGCTGGTGATATTCTGCGTGCTCCCGTCACTATAGGTTCCTGTGGCCGTGAACTGCTGCGTCGCTGACAAGCCAATCGAAGGATTCGCCGGCGTCACCCCAATGAACACCAGCGCAATCACCTTTACTGTGGTCGAGCCGGTCTTAGTGCCCAGCTTCGCGGTGATGGTCGATGTGCCCTTGGCCACACCCGTCGCCAGACCTCCCGGGGCAATCGTCGCCACTCCCGGCGTCGATGAAGTCCACGTCACATACGGCGTCAGATTTTCCGTGCCGCCGCCGTTGAAATTGCCCGTCGCTGTATATTGCAGCGTGTTCCCGGCAATAAGGGAAGAGCTTGCCGGCGTTACCGTGATGGAAGTCAGACCCGTGTCGTTGCCCGTGCCGCTGAGCGCGACCAGAGTTGGGCTCCCGTAGGCGCTGTCGTCAATCGTGAGCGTGCCCGTCTGCTTGCCAATAGCTGTCGGAGTGAAAGTCACTCCGATGGTGCAGGTAAGACCTGCGCCCACGCTGGAACCGCAGGTGTTGCTGGCCACGGCAAAAGCGCCGCTGGCGCTGATCGAGGAAACGTCGAGTGCTGAACTGAGATGATTGGTCAGGGTGATGGTCTTCGCCCCGCTCGTCGTGCCCACAAGCTGGCCGGGAAACGCCAAGCTGGCCGGAGAGACAGTGACCGGGGCCGTACCCGTACCCGTCAGAGCAGCCGACTGCGGGCTGTTGGAGGCGCTATCGGTGACGGTCAACGAGGCTGTACGACTCCCCAGCGCCGCCGGCGCAAACGTGACGGTAATCTTGCAGCTCAGCTTGGCGCCCAGCGTGTTGGGACTGATCGGGCAATTTCCACCCCAGGCATAGTCACCGGAATCCGCCCCCGAGATCGCGATACTGTCGATGGTCAGGGGCGTTGTCTGGTCGTTCTTGAACGTCGCCGTCTTCGCAGCGCTAATGTCGCCGACTGCTGCTTTGCCAAACGCCAGTGTGGCCGGAGTCAGCGCGGCTTGTGCCAACGCCGACGAGCCGAGAACGAGCAGGCAGAGCGAAAGGAGAATTCCGCCCAGGAACACTTTGGTCCCATAGTTCGCGGGCTTTGAACTCGAAGTGTCGAAACAACCGGAAAGAGGAGAAGGACGAAGTGGGTTCATCTCGTGGCCTCCGCACACAAACGGGGTTGTTCGCCTCAGGGGGTGCTGCGTCTCAACGGGCGGGAACGCCTCTTCGGAAAGGCGAGTTATTAGTCGCCGACGAGCTTACCCCTTTGGCTAAGCCGCGCAAGGGTAAACATCACCTCTCGCTGTGATGAGATTCTTCGAGCGATTGGAGCACATGGGAGGCTTTGTGATTGGCTCTTGGCCTCGAATCACTGGCGATAAACCTCAAGAACACTCAAACTCCCCGAATCGAGTGCCGGTCTGTGTCCGACACGGGGAGCCTTTGTCAACTTTCCGCACGGTCGGGTTCCCATATCACAGATCAAGTTTCCGGCCGCGTCGCTGTTTTTCTCCTTGACCTAAGTTTCTGCTCTCGCTATTGTTAACTTATTGGTTAAATAAATCGCGCGAGTAAGAGGAGCTAGATCCGTTTTCAAACCGACTGCACTCTTCCTAGGACGTCGTATGAAGTGCTTTTAAATCAATAGTATAAATGCAAGACATTGAAGAATATATACTTTACGCGGCGGTTATAATTAAACACCTTGGATTCAATAGAATAAAGGCAAGTTGATGAAAAATATATACTTTACGCTAGAATTAGCGGAAATGTCATCTAAAACAATGTAAATAATAATACTTATTGTAACTAAGTCTAAGTATAAATTTTTGAATACTTTACGCTCGTAGTTATACCAAGTCGCTGATTCCAAGAGACCGGTCATTGAGGGGGGGTAGGGGGTATCACGTAGTAAACAAATCGATCCGATTTGGCATCGCCTTGCGATTTGGATTCCTAGTGAGAATTCGACCATCCCAAAGCTCAAAACCTTGCGCAAAAGCCGCGATCAGAGGCTCCCTAATTGTCCAGATATCCGATGATCCATTCCTTCAGGCGTCGTCGTCGGTCATCAGTAGCATCGAACTTGATTCCGAAAGTTTTGTCGGGTTTTCGCCATGCGACATGGCCACGAATGCTGACGCGCGGCAGCGTAAGCAGCGAAAACGACACTTCCAGCCCACTGCCTGGCTCCAGGGCGTGGCCGCTCTTCAACGACATACCTCCGCAGCTTATATCCTTACTGGTAGCAGTGAAGCGTCCGCCATCGAGCGGCGTAATGGCAACTTCAGTCATCACCGGAATCCGAACATAGCGCCGGAATTCGTGCATCACCAGCGTGCGTGACGAGCGCACCAGTTTCAAGGCGGCGCTGCGCTCCAGCGGCTCGTCGAACACCGCGTTGACACACAGTTTCGAGTAGCGCATCGCATCCTGCAAAGTACCGCCCAGCCCAAAGATGACGATGCGGCTGTTGGAAGAAGATGCGCGCGCCAGCTCGATAATGCTGCCCGCAGCTGGTCCCAGCGGAAGCACACAAGCGTCGAACTTCTCGGTGTGCAAGCGAAAAGCATCCTGCTGCGAGAGCACAGAGGTCTCGATTCCGAACTGGCGGAAACAGTCGGCGACCAGGCTCCCGGAAGTGTCCGGGAGATCGAAGAGAGCGACGCAGGCAGCGGTCTTACGGTGGGCAGCGGATTGAGCGAGCGCGTTACTTTCCAGTGTTGCCATGTGAGGGAGGCGCTGACTCCTTGTAGATTCCATTTTGCCCTGCGGTGCAGGCTTCGCAAAGGTTTCCAAAGGGAGGGGGTAAACGCCAGAAGGTACAATTACGGAAGTCGCAATTGGCCACGCTTGAATGCGCAGAAGTACGCAGAAGTAGGATTCGTGGGGCCTTCGGATTCCAATCTTTAGAGTACGAGCTACTCAGAGCGGGAGGAAACTCAGTTGTCTTTGCCGGCTGGTGTTGCTGATTCATCCCCGCCTTTGCGAGTTGAGGCGCTGGTGAAGCGCTTTGGCCAGGTGACTGCGGTCGATGGCATCACCCTGGAGCTGCGCGCCGGTGAGTGCCTCGGGTTGCTCGGCCCGAACGGTGCGGGCAAGAGCACGCTGATTCGCAGCATCGTGGGCCGCGTGATTCCCGACGAGGGTACGATCTCAGTTTTCGGCTCGCCCGCCGATTCCGTGGAAGCCCGCAATACCTTGGGATGGATTCCGCAGGAATTGGCGCTGTATCCGCGGCTTACCTGCCGCGAAAACCTCCAGGCTTTTGGCCGCTATCACGGGATGAGCGGGGGCGCGCTCGATCAGGCCGTCGACCATTGCCTGGGATGGGCGACGCTCACCGATCGCGTCGGCGAATTGGTCAAGAATCTCTCCGGAGGCATGAAGCGGCGGCTCAACATGGCAGCTGGGCTGATTCACCAGCCCAAGCTTGTCCTGATGGATGAGCCCACGGTGGGTGTCGACCCGCAGTCGCGCAATCATATCTTCGAAATGATTGAGAAGCTGCGCGACGAAGGCATGTCCCTGATTTACACAACTCATTACATGGAAGAAGCCGAGCGCCTGTGCGACCGCGTTGCCATCGTTGATCATGGCAAGGTCATTGCGCTGGGCACGAACGCCGAGCTGGTGCAGAATGCCTTTGGTTCGCGCAGCACGGTGCTGGCGCGGTTCGCGGGCGCCGATGAGCGAACCAACGACCGCGTCGCCGCCTGGGTCGCCGAGCGCGGCGGCCAGGCCGTGGATGGTTCGGCGCAATTCACGGTTGAGCATCCCACTGAGATTGCCGGGCTGCTTGAGTCTTCGGCGAAGGAGGGTTTCGAACTGGTCGATGTCTCGCTTCGCAAGCCCAACCTAGAATCTGTTTTTCTGCACCTGACTGGGAGGGAGTTGCGCGACTGAAAATCCTATGACAATTTCCTCCATCGTTCGTACCGCCATGGTTTCCCTGCGCCGCGACACAGGCGCGCTGGCACTCAGCTTTGTTCTGCCAGTGGTTTTCTTCAGTATTTTCGCGGTGATTTTCGGGGGACAGCGCGACTCGACACCAAAGGTCAAGGTGATTGTGGTGGATGAGGACCACAGCCGCGTTTCCGAGCGCCTGGTGCAGGGGCTGATGAAGGAAGGCTCGCTCAAGGTCAAGAGCAGACCCGAGCCCGTCAAAGGTGTCGAGCAGCCAGAATACACGGCGGAGACCGCGGAAACTGCTGTTAAGGAAGGAACGGCACCCGTTGCCGTGATCATTCCTCACGGGTTTGGTGAAAACCCGATTGCATTTGGACCAGCGAATCCGAATCGTCCCACGATTCAGCTTCTCAAAGACACCAGCGACATGGTGGCGCCGCAGATAGTGGGAGGGTTGTTGCAGAAGGTGGCAATGACTGCCATGCCCGACGTGATGGCGGAGCAGGGATCGAAATATTTCGATGACTTTGCTGGCGGCCTTACGAAAGAGCAGCGCGATCGGCTGAATGAAGGCATCCGCTTTCTGCGCGAGCGACAGGAGAATGGAGCGGCGGCGGGAGATTCGGGAATCGGCGGAGGCATAGTTGCCGTCAGCGAACGGGCTGTGGTTGGCCAAAACCACGATATGGTTTCGTTCTACGCGGCTGCGATCGGGGTGATGTTCCTGCTGTTTACGGCGAGCGGCGCGGCCGGGGCTTTGCTCGATGAGCAAGAAAGCGGTACGCTCGACCGCGTGCTTAGCTCGCACGTTACGATGACCTCGTTGCTGCTGGGCAAGCTAGCCTACAACTCGCTGCTGGCGTTCCTGCAACTGGTCGTGATGTTTCTTTGGGGATGGGCGGTGTTCAAGCTCGACTTCTGGTCGCACATTCCGGGGTTCATCGTGATGGGTATTTCAACCGCAGTAGCGGTGGCCGCCTTTGGCCTGCTGCTCGCGAGCATCTGCAAGACGCGTGCGCAACTGGGTGCGCTCTCCACGCTGGTCATTCTCGTGATGTCGTCGATTGGCGGCAGCATGTTCCCACGTTATTTCATGTCCGAGGCCATGCAGAAGGCGGGCCTGCTGACGATCAATGCCTGGGCAATTGACGGGTTCACCAAGGTCTTCTGGCGGGATGAGCCGGTCTCTCACCTTTGGCCCCAGGTTCTGGTGCTCGTGAGCATTGCCATTGTGCTTTTCGCCATTGCGCGGCGCGTGGCGCGGCGGTGGGAATACGCGTAGGACCTTCATCATAGGATTTAAACTGCACATTCCTCAGGTGCTGAACCGTGAGCATCTTGAGCACCTAATTCGGCGAGTGAACTCGCGCCTTCCCTGTGTGAACCACCCGATGAATTGACGTGGCTGCGCCTTCGGCCCAGACTGATTCTTTATGGCAAAGATTCGCGTAGGCGTTCTGTTTGGCGGGCGTAGTGGTGAGCATGAGGTGTCGCTGCTGTCGGCGGCTTCGGTTCTGAACGCGATCGATAAGGCTAAGTATGACGTGGTGCCGATTGGCATTACAAAAGAAGGGCGCTGGCTAACGGCAGAGCACGCGGAGCGGCTGCTGAAGGGCAACGCGGGCGACAGCGCTAGCCCTGCACAAGAAGAAAAGCATCTGCGGGCGGGCGATCCGGATGCAACTCCGGGCGCAGCACTGCTGGCGAGCGGTGAAGCGGTGGTGGTTCCTCCAGAACCGGTGCATCGCGAGGCTGGGCTGGCTCCATTTCAAACCGATGCTGCCGGTTTGCGGCGCGCGGCTGATCGCGCCATTAACGTCGATGTGATCTTCCCCGTGCTGCACGGCACGTTCGGCGAAGACGGAACGATTCAGGGCCTGCTGGAACTGGCAGACATCGCATATGTTGGCGCGGGAGTGCTGGGTTCGGCCGCTGGCATGGATAAGGACGTGATGAAGGCGCTGTTCCGGACAGCGAGCCTGCCGATGGTGAAGCACGTAACCGTTCTGCGCTCGGCATGGGAGAGCGCGCCGAAGAAAGTGGAGAAACTGGTTGAGAGTAAGTTGAGGTATCCGGTGTTTGTAAAGCCCGCGAATCTGGGATCGTCGGTGGGCATTTCGAAGGCGCACAACCGCAAGGAACTCGGTCCCGCGATCAATGAAGCGGCGAAATATGATCGGAAGATCGTGATTGAGGAAGGCGTGGGAGGGAAAAAGCACAAGGCGCGCGAGATCGAGTGCGCGGTGCTCGGCAACGACGATCCTCAAGCGTCGGTTGCGGGCGAGATTGTGCCCTGCAAGGAATTCTACGACTACGACGCAAAGTATCTCGACGAGGGATCGGAGTTGGTGATTCCGGCGAAATTAACCAAAGCGGAGATGAAGCGCGTGCAGAAGCTGGCTATCGCCGCATTCCGGGCCGTGGATTGCTCGGGGCTGGCGCGCGTGGACTTCCTGATGGAGCCGATATCGCGGAAGCTCTATGTGAATGAGATCAACACCATGCCTGGCTTCACCGCGATCAGCATGTATCCCAAGCTGTGGGCAGCGACGGGCGTTGCATATCCTGAGTTGATCGACCGGCTGATTCAGCTGGGCATCGAACGGCACGAAGACAAGAAGCGGAATCGCTACAGCCGATGAGCTTGCGGGAAACGCGCTTCCGCGGATTCTTTCTACAGTCGTTTCAATATCCATGAACAGCGCGCTACAACCAATTCAGCCTTCGCCGTTTTCCGCTTTCATCTCACGTCCAGGCGTAGCTGAAGCGCTGGCGTGTGGCGCGGCTGCGCTCGCATACGTGGCTGCGCTTGGGTTTGGTTTCGTCTACGACGATGTTCCGCAGATACTGAAGAATCCCGCGATTCAAGCCTGGAACTTCGCGCCGCAGTATTTTACGGCGCATGTTTGGGCTGCGATCTATCCGAACAGCACCGGCAATTATTATCGTCCACTCTTTCTTCTCTGGCTGCGGCTGAACTACGCGGCCTTTGGGACCGATGCCGCAGGCTGGCATTTAACCAGCGTTGCTTGCCACATGGCTGCGACGTGGCTAGTGTTTCGAATTGCGCTGAGAGTTTCGCGGGAACGGATGATCGCTTTTGTGGCCGCGCTTGTTTTCGGTTTGCATCCGGCGCACGTGGAAAACGTGGCGTGGATTTCGGGAGTCACTGATCCTCTCATGGCTTGCTTCGTGCTTGCGAGCTTGCTGGCCTACGCAAGCTTCCGCGAGACGCGCAAGCTGCTTTATGCGGCATTATCGCTGGCGTTATTTGCGCTGGCGCTGCTCTCGAAAGAGACGGCTGTCGTTCTGCCAGTGCTGATCTTCTCATTTTCATGTGCACTCACCTTTCCCGAAGGTGGTGCAAGGCCGGAATCTGGAAGGCCTGACTCGACGAGCGACGACGGCCGAATGAAACGGTTCATTGCTTCGATTCGCGCTTGCGTTCCTTATGTGCTGGTTCTTGCGATCTATGCCATCGTGCGTCTGCGGGCGCTCGGGAAGTGGTCGCGTCCGACTGCACCTGTGAGTTGGCGTGAGGTCGTGCTGACTTGGCCTGCGTTGCTGTGGTTCTATGTGAAGCACCTGATTTGGCCGTTGCGTGAGAGCGAATTCTACTCGCTGGACTATGTTTCGCATGTAAGCGCTGCAACGGTGCTGCTGCCGCTGGCGCTCGTTGTCATAACAGCGTTTGCCTTGCTTTGGCTCCTGCGGAATGCCGACCGTAAGGATGTTGCGCGGTTCGCACTGGCGTTGCTGATTGTGCCGCTGCTGCCAGTGCTTGACCTGCGCTCGCTGACTGCGGGCGACAT
>Ga0326728_10002611_pt1 | contig 59233 bp, 44 predicted proteins | sample MB3enrmetagenome_FD_207602 | JGI IMG/M metagenome (GOLD analysis project Ga0326728, IMG submission 207602) | Lab enriched peat soil microbial communities from McLean, Ithaca, NY, United States - MB31MN | ecosystem: Environmental > Terrestrial > Soil > Wetlands > Peat | place: USA: New York... | reverse complement strand
TGCAGCAGGACCATGCCGACGACTACGTCATCGCCACCGGTGAAACCTGGTCGGTGCGCACCTTTGCCGAACGGGTTTTTGAGCGGCTCGGCATGCCGCTTGAGTGGCAGGGGAGCGGTGAAGATGAACAGGGGATCGACACGAAGACCGGCCGGGTGGTGATCCGGATCGATCCCAGATACTTCCGTCCTGCCGAGGTGGACCTGCTCCTGGGTGACCCGAGCAAGGCGAAGCGTCAACTGGGGTGGGAGTTGAAGACCAGCTTCGAGCAGCTTGTGAACATGATGGTGGATGCCGATCTGAAACAGGCGGAACGGGAGAAACGGGCCGATGGGTGAAAACGGTGAATGGTGAATGGTGAGGGGTGAGGGGTGAGGGGTAACTAGTGGATAAGCAGGCCAAAATTTTTATCGCCGGCTCCAGGGGGCTTGTTGGCTCAGCCTTGGTGAGGCGGCTTCAAAGAGGTGGGTATACCAATCTCGTCACGCCGGAGATCGACGAACTGGACCTGACCGACCAGAGTGCCGTAGCGGCTTTTTTCGCTTCTGAACAGCCCGAATACGTCATCCTGGCTGCAGCCAAAGTCGGCGGCATCCACGCTAACAACAGCTACCCGGCCGAGTTCATCTACCTGAACCTGATGATCCAGAACAACGTCATCCACCATGCCTGGCTGAACAATGCCAAGCGGCTTCTTTTTCTCGGCTCGTCCTGCATCTATCCCCGGCTGGCTCCCCAACCGATGAAGGAGGAGTACCTCCTAACCGGTCTGCTGGAGCCGACGAATGAACCGTATGCCCTGGCCAAGATCGCCGGCATCAAGATGTGCGAATCCTACAATCGGCAGTACGGAACGCAATTCATCGCGGTCATGCCGACCAACCTCTATGGTCCCGGAGACAACTTTCATCCTGAAAATTCCCATGTCCTGCCGGCCCTCATCCGCAGATTCCACGAGGCAAAGGTCCATGGGGCGCCCGAAGTGGCGGTCTGGGGAACCGGGACCCCGTTGCGGGAATTGCTCTACGTGGATGACATGGCCGATGGTTCCGTTTACCTGCTGGAACAGCTTGACGAAGTCATTGTGCCGGAATTGTTGAGCTATCCCTGTCCTTGTTTCGTGAACCTGGGAACCGGGGTGGATGTCACCATCCGGGAACTGGCGGAGACCGTCAAGCGAGTTGCCGGGTATGAGGGAAAATTGGTGTTTGACCCGAGCAAACCTGACGGGACTCCGCGAAAGCTTCAAGACGTTTCCCGCATGAAGGCCCTTGGATGGCAGGCGCAGACCTCCCTTGAAGAGGGGATTCGGCTGACCTATGAATGGTATCAGGATTCGGTGTTGGCATAAGGAGCAGGCCTGAATGTGTCGGCATGATCCCGTGGTTGCCGGCGCTCAAACTTATGAGCGATAAAGGTATGCCCTTATCGGCCTTGGTTACCGAAAGGACGCGGCTCTATCCGGTCAGTGGAGAAATAAAGCGTATCGTATCCATCGCCAATGATGTCATTGCCGTCGTCAAGAGTTGATACCTGGACAAGGCTGTAAAGATAGATTATATCGATGGACTGAGTATGGAGTTCAACGACTGGCGGTTCAACGTGCGCTGCTCCAACACTGAACCGGACTGAGGCTCAATATTGAATCTCTAGGAGATGAAAACCTGATGAAGATTAAAACTGGGGAGTTGCTGGAGCAGATGAAAAAAAATTTGGCATTTAATTATATTTAAAATTTAAAATTGTTCTTGTAATCGTCGAAAGAGGAATCGTGTTAAAAATTATTACAAATGCTGATGATTTAGGAAAATCGATTGAAATAAACAATGAAATATTTCGATTGATGTCGTTGGGGAAAATTACCTCTTCAACTATCCTTGCCACTGGGCATTCTTTTGAAGATGCTGCGATGAGATCAAAAGATTTTCCCAATGCATCTTTTGGTATTCATCTCAATTTAACAGAATATAAACCACTAACCAGTTCCCCGTTGTGGGAAAAACATAATTTAATCAATGAGTCAGGTGAGTTCAATGGCCAGATACGAAGCGTCAAGCTATCGAGAGAGCTATACCCTGTCATATTCAAAGAATGGTCTGCCCAAATAGACATGCTGAAAAGTTGCGGCATTCCAGTCAGTCATATAGATTCACATCACCACGTTCATACCATTCCATGGTTATTCATGACGTTGAAGGCAGTACAGAAAAAATATAATATTAAAAAAGTAAGAAAGTCTATGAATTTGTTTTATGACGCCCAGTCGTTGCAAACTTATCGACACCATGCCAATAAATGGTTATGGAATCGAGCCTTGGCCAGTTATTACAAAAGTATAATTACCGACTACTTCACAACATTTTATATTTTTCAACAAGTAACTTCATCTTCAAATAAAACGTTTTATGGTTCAATAGAACTTATGCTCCATCCAGGGGCGTTGAGTCACATTGATGAGAACAGGTTGGTATCATCAAATTGGGACGATTTTATTACGTTTCCCTATAGTAAAATTAGCTACAACGAACTTTAAATAATTTGTTCTTAAATTAAAAAGGTTGCCTGTAATGCCAATTGATGAAAATGTTAAAAGAATAAAGTTATCGAGCAACTTCCCTTATATGCCGATCATTCGCCAGACTCCCAATAAATCAGGTGTCTGGGGGCGCTATCGCTTTGTCCTCGATTCGGACATCGATGCCAACGAAGGTGTCTTTGACGCCTGGATCGTCTACAATAATATGCCGAATAAAAAGATGCAAATGGTCACGTGCGCACCCGAGCGTACGATCCTGATCATCGGAGAACCGCCATCGCGAACGGAACTTCATCCGGACTTCGCTTCCCAGTTCGGAAAGGTCGTAACGTGTCTTCCGTCATTTTCCGGTCCAAAAATTTTGCACATGCAGCAGGCGCTTCCCTGGTGGGTAGGCCTGCGCCGTACAGGACCGAAATTATTTGATGCCGTGATGGGATATGACGAATTTGCGGCCCTCACATCGATCCCAAAGACACGAAATATCTCAGTTATATGTTCGAACCTTGCCATTACTCCGGACCATCGGATGCGCTTGCGGTTTCTCCGAAGGTTGACCAGGCATTTCGGTGACAGGATTGATGCCTTTGGTGATGGGCACAGGCCGGTTGCAGACAAGTGGGATGCTATCGCCCCCTATAAATACCACATCGCTATGGAAAACTCCCGACTGAACGATTATTGGACCGAAAAATTGGCAGATTCCTTTCTCGGCGCAGCGATGCCTATTTATTGGGGCTGCGAGAACATCAACCAATATTTTTCCGCTGATTCGCTCGTTACGATTGATATTTCCCGCCCCTCTGATGCCATCTCCATAATTGAACAGGTTCTTGCGGAAGATCCGTATGAAAAGTCGCAAACCGCATTATGGCACGCGCGCAGGCAGCTGCTCGACGAATACAATCTGTTTCCAATGCTTGTACGACTTGTCGACGAATTGCCAAAGGTCAAGGCGAAACAGTGTATTCTTCGCCCTACGGGTGATTTTCACCCGACCATGAAGATGAAAATACAGCACTGGGGTAAAATTACTCGTGAATGTGTGGGACGCAGTTTGTCAAAGGTAAATAAGTAGAGCCCTCAGATGAAACAAAAGGAGCTTGAATTTTGGCGGTTAACCTGCTTACGTTTGCAACATGGCGCTATGAAAAAAGCCGACAACGGCTGGTACGCTCGGCGCAGAAGTTTGGCGGCTTTCATTGTTGGAACTATTCAGACAAGGAATTCCGCACAACGGAAATCTATGCCCGCAATCCTTCGATAACCCGCGTGCCTCGCGGGGCCGGGCTCTGGCTGTGGAAATCATATTACATTCTACAGGTGCTGAAAGAGCTTAATGACGGAGACCCACTCATATATCTTGATGCAGGCATCGAGATAATTGCTCCGCTCGGACCGCTCCTCGCGCTGACGGAGCACAATAAAGGAATCGCCCTGTTTAAAGTTCACGAACGGCTGAACCGCCATTGGACAAAACGTGACTGTTTTGCCCTCATGGACTGCGACAGCCCGGAGTATCGTGATACCGAACAGACGATGAGCGGTATAATCGTGTTGCGGAAGAGTCCTTTTATCGTTGATTTGGTCCAGGAGTGGCTGCAGTTTAATTCCGACGTCCGAATTGTCAGTGATCTTCCCAATACATGCGGTCTGCCAAATTACGACGGCTTTGTAGCGCACCGTCATGATCAATCAATCCTTAACAATTTGCGGATTAAATATCGTATTGCCGGATATACCGACCCAACTCAGTTTGGAGAGCCATACAGGGCTAATGCCGTGCCCGGGGTCGATGATTACCCGGCTCTGCTCAACCTGCACCGGGAACGTTTGCCCTCATGGCGGACAGCGCTGAAACTCGCAGTAACGGACAGAGGACGGTTTACGCAAGGGGTGCGGCAGCATATCCGCAGGATCATCGGATTGGACAATAGCAAAAGAGGCTCATCGAGTGACTGACGGGCCTCGTAAAGCATCTCTTGGTGAGCGGGCCATTGCCGGTCTGGCATGGGGGGTCATCGGCGGCGTTGTCGGCAAATTGGCCGGTTTCCTGGCGCAGATTTACCTTGGATGGGTGCTGAGCAAGGAAGACTTCGGACTCTTTGCATTAGCTACGTCGTGTGCCGCCATTTTGTCAGGGATGGTCAACGGCGGTACCCAGAGGGTCCTGGTTCAGCGGGGCAAGCGTTACGATGACTATGCCTGGGTGGTGCTTCAAATCAGTGCGATATTCAATGTGGTCATCATGGTTGCTCTTGCGGCATCCGCGATACCGTTGGCGCGCTGGTTCGAAGCTCCGATCCTTGCGCCGATGCTTGTCATCATGGGGGTGGCGACCCTCATATCCACGCCGGGGCATGTTCTGCAAGCCAAACTGTTCACCGCCCTGCGGTTCGATATCGTGCAAGGACTTGCCATCTGTTCCCACATCGTCAGATATGGCACGACCATGCTCTTTGCGTATCTCGGAATGGGTCCGCTGTCGTTTGTTCTGCCATTGATGGTCATCGCGGTGACCGATAACCTGTTCGTATTTTTCGTCGTCCGGAGTTTGCCACCTCGACGACGCCTGAACAGCGAGGCTTTTTTTGATATATTCAAAGATTCGCGATGGGTCATGATCAGCGCCTTTGCCGGCGCTCTGATTCTCAATGGCGACAACCTCGCAATTGGCATTTTTGCCGATAAAAAAGTACTGGGAGTCTACTTTTTCGCCTTCCAGCTAACCTTTGCTGTCGCCTCATTGATCGGCGGCACCTTCCAGTCCGTTCTCATGCCCATGCTCGTCAACATAGCCGATGACCGCGAACGGCAGTGGCAAGGCTTTAAACGCGCTGTATCCGCCGCAAGCCTCGCATCCAGCGGAATGGCAATGATGCTTGTGATTGCAGCACCGCAGTTGGTGCATACCATCTGGAACGGCAAGTGGGACGAAGCGGTCCCGGTCGTGCAGATCCTCTCATTGGCAGTGCCCGCTCTCCTTGTATCCTGGATCGGGCGGGCGTCCATCGAGGCGCGAGGAGGATGGTCGACAGCGACCTGCCTGTCATCCCTTGAGGGGGTCGGCACCATCGCAATTGCCTCGGTCGGCGCGGTTTTTGGCGGTTTGCCGGTGATTGCCGCCGCGGTGGCTTTATTCAAAATTATCGCAGGCCTGACGTATATTGTGGTAGCTGCCAGGAAACTAAGCACCAATGGTCGCATGGCCTTGTCCCCGGTTATTTCTGCCTATGCGGCAGCACTTGGGGCCCTTGCGGCCGGACGTTTATCGGTCGTTTGGAGCAATGCATTGAGCAAGCATGATGTGATCTGTTCAGCCATTACAGCGCTGGTATGTATCATAGCATTCTCTATTCTTTCCACTTTGTTCTGTAGGAGCGGCGTGGTCGAGCTGCGATCTGCTTTGGAAATCATCCGTCGCCGAATAGGCGGCAGTTCTGTCGGTAGCGCGTCATGACAACCGGCTTGACCGATTCTCTCCACAGTGGGGTTACATGGTAATATACGCAATTTATGGCGCAATTGTCCTAGCGATTTTGCTTCTGGTCATGCGACGGCCGTCAGCCGCTCTGATCATGACCACCAATTTGTTCAACATCAAGCAGTGGGCAGTTGCATCGAGTCCTTTTTTTGCGAGGTTTCAGGTCCTCACCAATATACTCGCCGGTATTTTGGTGCTGCTCGGTGTTCTTATCCATGTCTTTCGCGGTCGAATCCGCAGGCCATTATATACGAGAGAGGCCTGGCTGACCGCCGCACTGTTTCTGTATGCCCTGGTCTCCATACAGTGGGCCCCGGACTATTTATCAAGCATGCATTACTGGAAAGAGGGGATGCCTTATGTCATCACCATAGTTTTTCTGGCATCGCTCACGGTCCAGGATGTCGATGACCTTCATATCGCCTTTTCAGGCATCCTTTTCTTCGGAACAATCATTGCCGCACTCCTGTTGTTTACGGTCAAATGGGAAGGGCGGCTTATCACATTAGGAAAAGATGCTTTTGGCGAGTCAATCGGCGGTAATCCGCTCACTGTCGGATTGCTTGGTGGCACATTGGTGATATTGGCGGTTCTCTACCGGTCCCCTCGAAAGAGTATGCTGTTCAAGCTTGTTAAATTAGCAGCACTCTTCATCGGCTTTGCCTTGGCGGTGCGTTCAGGGTCTCGCGGACAGGTGCTTGGGATGGTGGCGGTTGCCGGCCTATTCTGGACTGTTGCCAGCCCCTCCAAGAATATGTTCAAGCCGTTAATGGCAGTAATGCTCGTTGCCGGAATGGCAGTCATGGCAAAAATCGGTATCGATTTCTACTGGCACGGGGACAAAAGGTTCAATGTTCAGATGTTGCAAACGGATTACGCAGGGCGGCTTCATGGAGTTATGTTTCTGATTGACAACTGGATCCATTCTTCGTTTGCAATCTTATTCGGGCTGGGCAGCTCAGCAAGTTACACTATCATTGGTAATTATCCCCATATTGTGCCGCTGGAAGTTTTGTGTGAAGAGGGGATTCTGGGGTTTATCCTGTTGAGCGCCATCGTCATCGGCACTGTTGTCAAAGCCTTGCGCTCTTTGCGGTCAATCGGCACCGATCGGGATTTGCGCAGCCTCTATGCCTGTGTCGCGGCTCTGTGGTTCTACTCCTTGATTCTGATAAACAAGCAGGGCAGTATGCTGTTGTCGCAGGACTTTTTTTTCTTTTCAGTCCTTCTGGCCAAGTTTGGCAACCTGGTCAAAGCAAAAAAAAGTGTAGAATCCTCTTCACCCTCAGTAGCCATTCGAAGGGGATATTAGGAGTTGGTTCATGACAGAGCATTCGCTTGACATATCGGCTAACCGGGACAGGCGGGAGTATTCACGCAATTTGATGGTAAAAAGGGTGTTGTGGGGTTTGTGTCAACCATTGTTCAGGCTCAGCCCAAGGCCGATGTTCGAGTTTCGAAGCTGGTTTCTCAGGCTTTTCGGTGCCCAGATTGGTAAAAACGTCCACATTTACAGCAGTGCGATAATTTATATGCCGGGGAATTTGGTTGTCGGTGATTGGAGTGCTATTGGAGAATGGACGTTGATCTATAACCTGGACGAAATTGTGATTGGCAATAAAACTACAGTGTCACAGAGAGCGCATCTCTGTGCCGGGACCCATGATTTCGAACAACCGGATTTGCCTCTCATCCGTAAGCGGATTGTAGTTGGTGACCAAGCATGGGTTTGTGCTGATACTTTTATTGGACCCGGTGTCAACATTGGTGATGGGGCTGTCGTAGGCGCGCGTGCTGTTGTGGTAAAAAATGTTGAGCCATGGGCAGTTGTTGCTGGTAACCCTGCTCGCAAGTTGAGACAACGTATATTAAAAAACTAAAATTTATAACATTTATTTCACTTGTAATTGGATAATAAGAGGTAAATCTGCCATGAACATATCTGTCGCCACCCTGGAAAAAAGTACCACAGACAATCACCTTTCGGATCTGCTTGTGAAACCAGTAGCCACTGTGGTGATTACTACGCGAAATCGTAAAGATGATATTTGCAAAGCGATTGAATCGGTGTTGCGCCAAACCATCCCTGCTGAGATTTTGGTCATGGATGACGATTCCGAGGACGGAACAGCCTCCATGGTCTCCGCAACATTCCCATCAGTGCGTGTTGTTCGCAGTGAAACGCGTCTTGGCCTGATTGTCCAACGCAATAAAGCAGCGGGTATGGCACGGGGCGAGTTCATTTTTTCTCTGGACGATGACGCTGTATATATGGAGCCTGACATTTTGGAGCGGGTAGTGGCGCTGTTCGATAATCCCCGTGTCGGGGCGGTGGCAATGCCTGGCGTGAACGTGGTAGACGGCCGTCGGATTCAGATGGGGGCTAAATCGCCACAAGAATCAATTTTTTGGATCACTAACACGTATATCGGATTTGCCCATGCGGTGCGTCGCGACCTGTTCCTGAAGCTGGGGGGGTATGAGGGTGCCCTTTTTCAATGGGGGGAAGAAGAGAACTACTGCCAGAAACTTTACGCCAACGGCTATGTGGTCCGTATTGCCGACTGCGGGATAACCGAGCATTACCCAAACCCGGTCGGGCGTCACACTCGGGCAAAGAATGTCTGGATCTACCGCAACTCGATTCTGAATATCTGGTTTTACGCGCCATTATGGCTAGTGCCGGCTCTCTGGTCAGCTACCGGCGCACGCTTTCTGTTATTTGGCGTAAAAAAACCGCGGGAGCTTCCCATTGTAACGGAAGGGCTTGCTCGTGGTCTATGGTGGGCAGTAACCCACCCTTCCAGCAGAAACCCTGTGGGGTTTCAAAACTATATAATGTATATGCGGCTGAGAGCGGCAAAGGTCACACCGTTCTCGACAGTTCAAAACCGTCTGCCGGAACTGAAACCGCTAAGAGAATCGCCCGGTTTTTAGTGACACGAATTCTACAGTTACGAGTGAAATATAAACTGTTTATAAGGATAATGTCATGAAAGAAGCTATTCATCCACCGGTCATGGACTGGTCCCCTGAAAAAGCTTTCAAGGTGCTTCTGCAATACAATTCGCTACCCCACTATCGTGAATCATTGTTCACGCTGCTGGGACAGGATCCTGAAATCGATTACCTTGTCGTGGCGGATACCGTTTCAGAAACCCTGCACATGAAGGTGATCGATAAGCCTGAGGAAAAATTCCGGTTTGTTCCGGTGAAGCTTTATCAATATCATCTCTTCAAGAAACTGATCTTATTCTGGCAGCCTGACGCAGTGCGGATGTTGGATCGGAGTTGTCCAGACCTTGTCATTGCGCTTCCAAACCCGTATTCCTTGACGGCGTGGGCGCTATTGCTGAAATGTCAGGTCAGGGGAATACCGATGCTGCTGTGGGGGCACGGCTTGCTTGAACCGGAGACGGGACCCAAGTGGTGGTTGCGCAATACCTTCTACAAACTGGCGGCAGGCCAACTTCTCTACGGTAATTATGCAAAAAAACTTCTAGTCGAAAGGGGATTTGCGCCGGAGAAGCTTTTTGTGGTGTATAACTCCCTTGATTTTGACGCACAACAAGCTGTGGCAAACGATATATCGCAAGGAGAAATTGACCGGTTCAGGGCGGGCATCGGGATTTCTGCTGAAGATGCCCTGGTTGTATTCACCGGCAGGCTGCAAAGGGAGAAGCGGCTCGAGATATTGCTGGAGGCAACAGCTCTGCTGAAAAACAAGGGGAAGTGTGTTCACGTCGCCTTGATCGGCAAGGGAGACCGGCAGGAGGCGTTGACGCAACTCGCCCGGCGATTGGACATCGAGAATCAGGTGCACTTCCTGGGCGAGAGTTACGATGAGCGCTTCCTGGGAACGGTATTCAAGGCGGCACATGTCTGCGTCATCCCCTCTGCAGCCGGCCTTACGGTGATGCATGCGCTTGCTTACGGAATACCGGTGATACTGCATGACCAAGTCGGTGAACACGGCCCGGAATGGGAAGCCGTTCAGGATGGTGTGACCGGTTTTTTCTATCGAAGAGGCGATGTGCATGATCTTGCGGAAAAAATCGGGCAGGTGATTTTTACGGATTCCGCACTTCTGAATATGCGGGAGGCCAGCAAAGAGATCATCAGAGAACGATACAATCCGCACGCCCAGGTCAAGATTTTTGCTGAAGCGGTAAAGCAGACACTATCAATTCAGGGTACTCGCAGTATCAAACTTGCGCTTAAAGAAACCTACAAAGCGTTGCGCATGTGGTTGTTGCACCAGACTCGATTTCGCGGTGCCGTCATCGGCAAGGGATGCCATTTCGGTTCAAGCGTCACCATTCATAATCCTGGTTTCGTTGCCGGCGATTACGTCTATATCGGGCACCATTCCGAGATAGCGCCTGAAGTGAAGCTCGGAAATTATACCCTTCTCTCCTCGCATGTGGTCATAATCGGCAACGATCATATTCTCGATTTGCCGGGTGTGCCCATCAGGTACTCGGGGCGACCACCATCCGTGGTGACGGAGATCGGAAGAGATGTCCTGATCGGGCATAACGCCACCATCATGCGGGGCGTCACAATTGGCGACGGAGCAATAATCGGGTCCGGTTCGCTTGTGACCAAAGACGTTCCGCCATACGCGATTGTGGGAGGCGTTCCGGCTCGGTTTCTCAAATCGCGTTTCGATGAAGCCGGTCAGGCGCGGCATGCCGAGATGCTCAACAGACCTGCATTTTTTTGGGGAGGGGTCTCAAAACCCTTTTGATTTTGATGAAATCAACGCAGGTTGTATTTACAGGAGTTATTCATGCGCCGACAAGGGCGGAAAGTCGTTTTCACATTCCTTATGACCTGTTCACTGCTGTGGCCGGGTCTGGCCTGGAGTGATCCACCTGTCCCTCACAACGATCCGGTGACCGGCCAGCAGCCGCACAAGACCCGTTTTCGAGTTTTTGACGGGACAACGTTCAGGCACAAACCCCGATTGTCCCAGTATGGCATGGAACCGGTAAATCTTGTGTACGAAGGGAGCTTGTTCAATGAACATGCCTCTCCCCAGTCCATGCCGTCCATAATGGACATTGAACGGGTTGCGCTTTCAGCCAAGACTGCCAGAGGTATTACGATTATCGATGTGGAACGATGGCTCTGGTTGCCGGACGGAGCGCATCGGTATGCCGAATTAATGCAGCGTATGAAAGAGATAAACCCAGAGCTCAAGACCGGTTACTACTCAATCGTCCCAAAGCGTGACTACTGGCGGGCCAAGGAAAAAACCGACAGTAAGGAATACCGCGATTGGCAGCGGGAGAACGATCAACTGCAACCTGTGGCCGATAGCGTCAACTATCTGTTTCCATCCCTGTACACCTTCTACGACTATCAACCAGGCTGGGTCGCCTACGCGGAGGCAAATATCTCGGAAGCACGCCGGCTCGCCAAGGGTAAACCAGTCTATGTCTTCCTGTGGCCTTCTTATCACGAATCAAACGCACAATTGAAAGGAAAGCTGATCCCCGCGGATTTTTGGAGGCTTCAGCTTGAGACTGCCAAGCGCCTTGCGGATGGCGTCGTGATCTGGGGCGGCTCGAAATGGGACCCGGCGGCGCCGTGGTGGTTGGAGACCAAAAAGTTTCTGGAGTCACTCAAGGATAAAGAGTGAAAGAAGACGTATGATCAGTGAAAGGCACCGTTTCAGGCCAGAGGAAATATTGGGCGAGTAGCATAAACGTGATCCGTTGTTTCCGTCTGAATCAGCAATAATAGATATGTAGTCGGTTCCTGTGAGGTGGAGTTATGAAAAAGGTGGTCTGCTCGTTCGAAGACATGCAGAGTTACCTGGGCGGCAAAATGGCAATTTGCGATGGCATCAGGGGGATTGCCATTCTGATGGTTGTGATTTTACACACACGGGCTCTCCGGATTCCTTTGCCGAAGGTTTTAGACTGGCTCTACGGCATTGGCTGGTGCGGCGTTGACCTGTTCTTTGTTCTGTCCGGCTTCCTGATTACAGGGATATTGCTACAGTCGAAACATGACCCTCGTTACTACCGGCACTTTTACGTGCGTCGGTTTTTACGGATTTTCCCGCTTTATTACCTCGTTCTGACCATGACCTTCTGGGGCATCCCTGTGATCGCGGCGCATGCGCCGCCCGAATTTGCCGAGGTGATAACCGGGTACCACGGCTCCCATGCATGGTACTGGTTCTACCTGTCAAACATCGGCAGTGCCCTGTTCAACGTTCAAGAACATCCGATGCTGGGGGTTGTGTGGTCGCTTGCAATAGAAGAGCAGTTCTATGCTGTGTGGCCCTTGGTGGTGAGGCGCTTCACCGGGCGCACGATAATGAGTTTCTGTTTAGTGATAATGATCTTTTGTTTCTTGTTGCGCATTGTGCTGACCGGTCTAGGAATTGATCGATTCAGTATCTATACCTTCACGTTCACCCGCTTTGACGGTTTGGCGTTCGGCGCCCTGATTGCCCTGGCCCTTCGAGACAGGGAGTGGTTTCCTCGCTGCCGGGAGATGGCAAAGACTCTCTTGCCCCTTGGCGTAGCCGGCTTTATCGGGGCGGCAGTGGTTGGTGGAGGAGTCGGTTACACCATTTCTGCAATGCAGGTGGTGGGTTATACCAGCCTTGCACTCATCTTCGGTTCTTTTATGTTATTAGCAGTCTCAAGTGATGTGACAGGCGGCTCCCTTTCCCGAATACTGCGGTTTCGGCTCTTCACGTGGTATGGAGGGCTATGCTATGGCCTTTATCTGCTCCATGCGCAGTTGATACAGCCACTGCGGCCTATTTTCCTTGATCACCTGTCGCTGGGCTGGGTAGGGCATCCAATCATTTTTCAAATGCTTTTTACCGTTATCATGCTGCCCGCCTGCACCATTCTTCCCTGGCTCAGTTGGCGATACTTCGAATCGCCAATTCTCAAACTTAAGAGATACTTCGAATACGATAAACGGAAATCGAATTTACGCGATATCTCTCCTGAAAAAACTTCATATGATTCCGGATATTCAATTCCAAAGATTTCAGAAGAGTCAGCAATTAATTAGTTCAAAAGGTTAGAGGTGTAACAGCATTCACATGAAAACCAATATTACAATTCTGATCCCAACTTTGAATGAAGAAATCAACCTGCCGCATGCGCTGGAGAGTTGCCGTTTTGCCGATGAAATATTTGTTCTTGATTCCGGGTCAAAAGATACTACCGGACAGGTGGCGACCAATTTGGGCGCACAATTTCACTTTCACGCATGGGAAGGCTATGCACGCCAGAAAAACTGGGGTCTGGACAATCTGCCGATACGGACCGACTGGGTCTTCATATTGGACGCAGATGAGATGATTACACCGGCATTACGCAATGAACTGCTTGCGATTGCCTCTGGTGGAACACGCCCTACAGCTTGCGCCGGTTTTTACGTCAATCGCTATTTCGTATGGGAAGGTAAGGAGATCCGCCACTGCGGGTATTATCCTTCCTGGAACCTGCGATTTTTCAGGCATGGCAAGGCGCGGTACGAAGAGCGCGACGTTCACGAGCACATGGTCGTTGACGGGCCGGTCGGATATCTCGAAGGCGAGATGCACCATGAAGACCGGCGGGGGAGGAGCTATCTTTGGGAGAAGCATTTAAGATATGCGGAACTTGAAGCACGTGAAATGTTCAAGATTTTCAAGGGGACCGGCACAGCCGGCTTGAAACCGTCATTCCTTGGCAATGCACTTGAAAGGCGCAGGGCTGTTAAAGAGCGCATCTGGCCTCATCTGCCCGGTCGCTGGCTCTTGAGGTTCGTTTATATGTATGTGCTGAAGCGTGGCTTTCTTGATGGTGCGGCAGGTCTCGACATGTGTTTGTTCATGGCTCGTTACGAGAGAGAGATTTCAAAAAAATATCGTTTATTGGTAACGTGTGGCGGCGAATGATGCGAATTTCGGTCATAACAGCAAGCTATAACAGTGCCGCCACGATCCTCGACTGCCTGGAGAGTGTCAAATCCCAGACAGTTGATGCTGAGCACATCATTATTGACGGAGGCTCGACCGACGGCACGGTTGAAATCGTCAACTCGTACTCTCATGTCTCGAAAATTGTCTCCGAAGCGGACAACGGCGTTTACGATGCGATGAACAAGGGAATAACGCTGGCTTCCGGTGACGTGATCGGCATTCTGAATTCCGACGATTTCTACGCCCATCCTGATGTCTTGACACGAGTTGCCCAAGTGTTCACCGACAGGAACATAGATTCCTGTTACGGCGATCTTAATTATGTCGATTCTGCCGATACTGCCAGAATCATTCGCCGCTGGAAGTCACGAACTTTCAACCGCAACAGCTTTTATTGGGGGTGGATGCCGCCCCACCCGACATTTTTTGTGCGTCGCTCAGTATACGAGAACTATGGAAAATTTGACTTGACCCTCGGTTCTTCCGCAGATTACGAATTGATGCTGCGCTTTCTGGTTAAGCACAAAATATCCACAGCCTACATCCCTGAAGTTCTGGTGAAGATGCGTGCCGGAGGGATAAGCAATGCGTCCCTGAAAAACCGGATCAAGGCGAACATGATGGACCGAAAGGCATGGAGGGCTAACGGGCTGAAGCATTATCCATGGGTAACCTTCTTGAAACCACTTTCGAAGATCACGCAGTTTTTCGTCTAACCTCACGACTTTCCTACCCATTTACGCCTTGCCACAAGCGTGGTGATACATAAAATTATTTTCTTTGTTTTTGCATTTTCACCCTATCTTCACACTATTGCAACATGTAACAATTATGATGTGCCTCTCAACAGCAGATTCATAATTTTTAAAAGGTATTTTGAGTTTTGCTGTTGGCGATACTGGTTTTGAACTTCCCACGGTAGGAGCCGCTCTTGCTGACGGTCTCAAGAACGGTGAAGTGCTTTCAAGGGCCGCGACTCCAACTACTGATTTTTATTTAAGGACATTCTCAAAATCAGACCGGTCCCATAAATTCTGCATCAGGATGCCGGGACATATGAAGTGGGCAGTTCTTTGGCGTTTGCCGTGAACGCTTGGTAAAGCGTCGCGAGCAAGCCCTAATGTCAAATACGTATGTCAGGCCAATGCAGGATTATTCAAGAAAAGGGGTGTTTTACATGAGCAGTAGCGGCTCAACGGTCGAGAACAGCAGCGCTCTCAAATCTGAAAGATTCTCCCTGCCGGCCGTCATCTATGCCGGAATCTGTTTAACCCTTTTCGCATGCATGTACTTTTCGGCGTACAAAATAATGTCGACAATCTTATGGGCTGGGGAAGATTTCAATCACTGTTATCTGATTCCCGTGGTTGTTCTTTACCTATTATGGGAGAAACGGACAGCTTTTCGGGCGACCTCCACGGCTCCCTCCTGGCTTGGACTTATCCCGATTGGTATCGGTGTTGTGCTGTTCTGGCTTGGCGAGCTTGGTGGCGAGTTTTATACGATTCAAGTCTCATCCTGGTTCGTAATCATAGGAATGGTCTGGACCTATGCGGGCTGGAACAAGCTGAAAGTAATAGGTTTTCCCCTCTGCTTTCTGATCACCATGTTTCCGTTCCCTAATTTTATAAACGCTACCATGACTCTCAGGCTTAAACTCATCTCATCCGAACTGGGCGTCGCCATGCTTCGTATCTATGGTATCAGCGCCTACCGGGAAGGAAACGTCATTGATCTTGGTTTTACTAAACTACAGGTAGTTGACGCCTGTAGCGGGCTGCGTTATTTCCTGCCGCTTATCATTCTCGGGATCCTGCTCGCCTACTATTTCCGTGCAGCAATGTGGAAACGAATAGTTTTGGTCCTGTTCGCAATTCCAATATCGATCATCACCAATAGCCTGCGGATTGCTTCGGTCGGGATCCTTTATCAATTTTGGGGTCCGATGGTTGTCGATGGTTTTTTTCACGATTTTTCCGGGTGGCTCATCTTCATGGCAAGCTTGGCGATGATGCTTGCAGTTATGTGGTGCTTGAAACGCATTTACCCGGAGCCAGTAACGGCTGCCTGCGGTGAAGTGAGGAATGGCTCTGCCCCGGCTGGTATTCTGAACCGGGGGATCGGAGTGCGTTATGCCATTCTGCTTGCCGTCCCTATGCTTCTGTTGCTCGGGGGAACGATCCTCCTTGCAAAGAACGTCGATTTCCGCGAAAAGATCCCGTTACGACAACCTTTCTCATCGTTTCCCGTTCAGGTCGGAGAATGGCAGGGCGAGCGGCAGGTTATGGAGAAGATGTACCTGGATTCGCTTGGTTTGAGTGATTACCTCTTGATTGATTATCGAAACGGCCGGCAGCAAAATATCAACATCTATATTGCCTATTATGAGTCTCAGAGCGGGGGCACCTCGTCGCATTCCCCGGCTTCATGCCTTCCGGGAAGCGGGTGGGAGTTCACGGATTCGGGAATCACTTCGGTTGAACTCCCCGGAGGAAAGGTTATCAAAGTTCAGCGGGCATTCATGAACAAAAACGGTCAGCAGCTTTTGGCATATTATTGGTTTCCGCAACGGGGGCGGATACTGCACAATCTTTTCGAGTTGAAGCTCTTTGCATTCTGGGATGCCATAGTTGCCCGCCGTACCGATGGCGCTTTGGTGCGGATCATTACACCGGTCAGGGACAGCGGCGATCTCATGGAATCCGAATCCCGACTACAAGATTTCATCAGGGTGATGCTGCCGGTCCTTGATCAATATCTCCCGGGAAGAACAGTGCGATGATCTTTCTTTCGATCCTGCTGCTGGCGGTACTGATAACGATCTCAACGATGCCGGCTCTCAGTATGCTAGCCATCCATTGTAATATAGCGGTGGATCTGCCTGGTGAGCGTAAGGTTCATACGCGCGCGGTTCCCCGGATCGGTGGGGTTGCCATGGCATGCGGTGCGATTGCGCCGCTTTTGTACTGGTTTCACGCCGACCGGTTTGTCATCGTGTTTTTGACCGGCGCTACGGCGCTTGTCATTTTTGGTCTCCTCGACGACATGTACGACCTTTCCCCGAAGACCAAGCTTGTCGGGCAAGTTCTTGCAGCCCTGATAGTAATTATCGGCGGTGGTGTTCAGATCAGGAATCTGGGATCGCTTCTTCCGGATAATACTCAGCTTAACGACGTGGTTTCCCTGCCATTGACACTTCTGGCGATCGTGGGGGCGACCAATGCCATCAACCTCTCCGATGGGTTGGACGGTCTCGCCGGCGGGATATCCATGCTGATCTTTGCAACGCTCGGTTATTTGGCATACCTTGAAGGGAGTCAGACCATAGGTTTGATTTCCCTGGCCATGGTCGGAGCGCTGTTCGGTTTCCTCCGTTTCAATACTCATCCCGCATCGGTGTTCATGGGAGACGCCGGAAGCCAGTTCCTGGGATTCTCTGCAGCTACCCTGTCGATAGCGCTTACACAGGGGGCGCCCACCTTGAGCCCTGTACTTCCACTGATTTTGTTGGGTTTTCCGATTCTTGACACGCTGACGGTTATGATCACCCGCATTGTCCAGGGCAGATCACCTTTCAGTGCCGATAAGAAACATTTTCATCATCACCTTCTGGGCCTCGGACTCCACCATGCGGAGTCGGTCCTGGTGATTTACGTCCTTCAGGCTGTCCTGGTGATTGCAGCGCTGCTTCTTCGTTATTTTTCCGACTGGCTGATATTGACCGGCTATCTTGGTTTTTCCGGAGCAGTTCTCTTTTTCTTTGATCGTTCCCGCAAGAAGGTTTGGCAACCACGACGATTCGATTTCTTCGAAACCCGGATTGCCGGCCGTCTCAGAATCCTGAAACGGGACGGCATTATGATCAGGAAAGTATTTCCTGTTTTTGTGGTAGGCATTCCACTTCTATTAGTGACCAGCTGCCTGGCGGCGCATAATGTGCCACTCTATCTGACTATTGCGGCGTTGCTTTTATCGATAATTATCAGTCTGACGTGGGCCATGAGGAAACAATGGCTTGGTTGGGTATTACGGGCCACCCTCTACTTGGTGATCCCCTTTGCCGTTTACCTGAGCGAAACCTATCCGGCATCATGGTTAAGCAACGGTGTGGCGCACGATGGTTTCAATATCCTGTTCGGGGTTTTCAGTGTCCTGATCCTGATCATATCCAAATTTTCGCGGCGCAATAATGGTTTCAAAAGCTCGCCCATGGATTTTTTGATAATCATTTTAGCCGTTGCGGTTCCGAATCTTCCGGATCAGCAAATCCAGGAGCACCAGATCGGACTTGTGGCGGCCAAGATCATCATGCTCTATTTCAGTTTCGAGGTGCTGTTGGCGGAAATGCGCGGTAAATATAATCTGATCACGGCTTCAACCGTGTTGTCGTTGCTGGTGTTGGCGTCGCACTCAATTTAAACAGATATACACTATTATACAGGGAGGTAATTACTCATGCAAAAGTTCGCAGCCCGATGGAGCCTCATGGTGATGGTACTTCTGCTGATTACGGCCTGCAGCGGGCCTGAAGCGAAGAAGGCCAAATTTTTCAATAAGGGAAAAACTCTGTATGACAAGGGAGATTTTGTCAAGGCCAAGCTGGAGTTCAAGAATGCCGTGCAGATCGATCCAAAATTTGCAGATGCCTATCGGATGCTCGGCCTGCTGGAGTTAAAAGAGGGGAATTTCAAAAATGCTTATGGCGACTTCAACAAGACAGTTGAACTGAATCCGGCCGACCTTGAAGCCCGGTACCAATTGGGAAAGCTGTTCCTTGGCGGCGGGGCCTTTGACAAGGCGATGGAACAGGCCGATCTGGTCTTGAAGAAAGACGGAAACAACATTGACGGGATCCTGCTGAAAGGGGCGGTGTACGTCGCAAAAAAAGAGTTCGAAACAGCCATTCCTTACCTGGAAGGAATAATCTCAAAAGGCAATACCAAGCCTGACGCATACCAGTTGCTGGCGTCTGTCTACTTGCAGAAGAATGACCTGAAAAATGCCGAGTCGGTTTTAAGCAAGGGGGTTGCGGCAAATCCCAAATCTGTCAGCACGCTCTATCCTCTCGCAGAACTCAAGGCGAGGGCAGGCAGGATCGACGATGCGGCCGCACTGGTCAGGCAGATTATTTCCCTGGAGCCGAACGAGCCTCGACACGTTATTACGCTGGCCGGACTTTATTGGAACACCGATCAGAAGAAGGCTGTGGATACGCTCAAAGGGCTGGTGTCTGCCGCTCCCCAGGACCAGGATAGGCGTTTGCGTGTAGCCGGATTTTACATTTCGAAAAACCGGGCCGATGATGCCGAGCGGGAGCTCAAGGACGGCATAGCTTCAATAGAAAAAAATTTCAAGCTCCGTTTTGCCCTGAGCGAACTGTATGCCAACACCAACAAGCCCGACCAGGCTATCAATACCCTGAAGGAAGCCCTGTCCAAGGGAAATAATCTTGATAAACCTGATCTTATCCAGGCAAAGACGACGTTGGCCAAGATCTATCTTATTCGTCGTGACATTGAAACTGCAACGCAATACGCTGATGATGTTATCAAGGAAAGTCCAAAAAACTCGGAGGCCCATTTCACCAAAGGAAACATTTACCTGTTGAAAGGGGACGGTGCAAATGCGGTGTCTGAGTTCCGCACCGTGGCCAACGACTCGCCGCAGAATGCCCAGGCTCAGATTCGGCTTGCGGAGGCCCATCTTTTGAACAAGGAACCCGGCCTGGCGGCTGATGTTTTGAAGACCGCACTGAAGGCTGACCCCGCTTCACGGAATTTGACAATAGCTCTTGCGCGCGTAATGATCGCGCAAAAAGATTATAAACAGTCAGAGGAACTGATGAATAAAATTCTGGCCAAAAATCCCGCGGACTTGGAGGTAATCAGCGATTTGGGGGATCTTTTCCTTCGCTCGGGCGACTTGAAGCGAGCAGAAAGCCAATATGCCGAGTTGAAGCGTAAGGCGCCACAGCTGCCGATCGGTTATGTCAAGTTCAGCGAACTCTATGTAAAACAAGGGAAAACGGACAAGGCCGAAAATGAACTTGAGCAGGCTTACCGTCGTAATCCCCAGTCATGGCGTGTTGCCAATGATCTTGCCTATCTGTTGGGCGAAAGGGCGCGGAGCGCTTCGGAACTCGACCGGGCTCTCTCGCTGGCCCAGAAAGCACTCACGCTTAATCCTGCGGAACATACGGTGGAGGATACCCTGGGATGGCTATATTACAAAAAAGGCGACTTCAAGCAGGCGCTGGAATACCTCGGAAAGGTGCAGGCTGCCGCTCCGGGAAACCCGCTGATTAATTTCCATGCGGGCATGGCACAATACAAGACTGGAAATCGTGACAAGGCTAGGGAATCTTTGAAGAAATCGCTTGCCGGCAATGAGGCTTTTCCCGGAAGGGAAGAGGCTGAAAGAACCCTGAAGGTTCTGTAACGACAGTAAGTTGCCGCACATGGAGACCTGGATCGACCGCAATATTCACAGTAAATTCAGATGTCGGTCATGAGAATGTAACGTTACTCAGTTATTTATAAATGATTTCAAACATGGGTGGGAAAACTATGATGACCAAACCTCGTTTAATACTTCCTTTTTTGCTGGCCGGCATCTTTACGGTATTCGTGCTGGTGACCCCTCGCTTTGTTTTTGCAGAGCAGGAGGCCGAATCGAAGGAGCCTGCCGTGGTCAGCGCCCCCCCGCCCCGTGCCGATGATGCCACCGCAACTCAGACACCAGAACCATCTGCTCAGGCACCAGCACCATCTGCTCAAACACCAGAACCATCTGCACAGACGCCAGAACCATCTGCTCAAACACCAGCACCATCTACTCAGAAACCCGTACCATCCTTATGGAGAGGGCTTCTCTCGGCCGTCGGTCTCAATAACGATATGCCGGCACCTCCGCCCCAGGAACTGAAAGGGTCGCCGGAGCATTTTGGCCTTGATTACGTTATCGGTGCGGGTGATCAACTCGGGATAACGGTATGGAGGGACGACATGCTCACAAGAACTGTTCTGGTGCAGCCGGACGGCAAGATCCAGTTTCCTCTGATCGGTGAACTTGTCGTTGGCGGGAAGACCGTTGGCGAGGTAAAAAAAGAACTGACGGATAAGCTTGCCTCGTATGTGGTAGACGCGGACATTTCCGTTGAAGTCAAGCAGTCAAGCAGTCTCTTCATCTATATTATCGGCAGGGTCAATGCGCCGGGCAGGCAGATGCTGGTGACCGACACATCCGTCTTGCAGGCGCTTGCAATGGCCGGGGGGCTCAATCCATTCGCTTCAGAAGACGATATCAAGATATTCCGCCAGCAGAAAGACAGCACACTCGTTTATAAATTCAGGTATTCGTATGTGTCGGCCGGCAAACATCTTGAGGATAATATTTTGCTGAAACGCGGTGATGTGATCGTTGTTCCTTGATCGATATGCCTGCAATGATATTATCCTTCGCCATGCATCGGAGCAGGGGCTCTACGGTTCTCCTGTTTGCAGCGATGCTTTTGCCCATTCTTGCGTACCAGGGCTCTGCCTGCCGGAGCGCGTTGGGCGCCGAGATAATCGTTACCCCGACATGCGACGTGCGCGAGGAATATAACGATAATATCTTAGCGTCATCCTTTTCAAGAAAAAGCGATTTCATTACAACCGTTGCACCGGGTTTAGGCGTGTCGCGCAATACCGAACGTCTTCAAACCAGCCTGTCTGCCGGTTTAAGCTGGTATACGTATGCTCGCAACAATGGCCTGAGTTCAGTGGACTATTCGTATCAAGGCCAGTCGTCGTACAAGCTTTCCCTGCGCGACAGTGTCGGTTTGAGCGGGACATATGCAAGATCATCCCGTCCGGACACCTTAAGCCAGACAACGGGAATTGCAGCCAGTTCGGGGACGAGATCGTATGGCGTATCGTCCAACGCCTCAAGGGTTCTTGATGAGGCTTCGTCGGCATCGGCCGCTTACTCGTACCAGCGCCAACTTTATGACGACCCGGCACTGGTCGGCAACATAACCCACAATGTTGGGCTGGGGTATTCAAGAGATCTCAGTTCCATGCTGCCGATGCTTAAGGGAACGGTCAGCGCGGCATTTTTTAGAGCTATTTACACCAACTCGAGCACCGATAACTATACCCTTTCGGTCGGGGCGAGCAGGAATATCACAGAAAAAATTGCCTGGAGTCTATCTGCCGGCGGAAGCTATACCTACTCGAGCTATCTGGTTTCCGGTCAGTCGGCATCGTCGGCATCGCAAAGCAACGACAGTTGGGGATGGTTGGGTTCGGCAGGCCTGACATATGCCGACGAGAAGGGGAATGGCTCAGTCTCAATTGCCCGCAACGTCGTTGCTGCATCGGGCCAGGTTGGCATTACGGAAAATACCGGGATTAGCCTGATATTCGGGCGCATTGAAACCAAACGATTTAATTGGCAGTTGTCGGCCGCATATAACATTAACCAATCGTCAAATAATCAGTATGCTTCTATGGGATCAGATGATAGTGTCACTTCTCTGGGCGCCAGCGCGCAGTACAAGCTATCGGATTATGTTGATCTCGGGGTGCAGTATTCGTATTATGACTACTTTGACCGAATTAACAGCATCGAGACCTACCAGAATAGAGTCTTGCTGACTCTGAGCGGGCACGACAGGTTACGCCTTATCGGTACAAATACATTGATAAATGAGGTTTCGCATGGAACAAGATGATAAAAATTTGCAAGATGTCGTGGCTATTGCCAAAAGAAGGAAATGGTACATCATTCTTCCGATGCTGACGATCTTTCTCTTGAGCATAGCAATTGCCTACTTGATTCCTCCTAAATTTCGGTCCACCTCAACCATTCTGATAGAGGAACAGGAAATTCCGCGCGAATATGTTTCGACCAATGTGACAACCTTTGCCGATCAGCGACTGCAGACCATCAACCAGCAGATCATGGGCACCTCGCGTCTGCTCGAAATCATCGAGAGATTCAACCTCTACGCTGATCTCAAGAAGAGCAAAACAGTCGAAGAAATAGTCGCCAAAATGCGCAAGGATATCAAGTTCAATACCATCAGCGCCGATGTGGTTGACCCTCGTTCCGGCCGTACTGGTCAGGCGACCATCGCGTTTGCGGTGTCCTACGACGGCAAAAACCCTGGAGTCGTCCAAAAGGTTGCCAATGAGCTTGCCTCTCTCTATCTCAATGAAAACCTTAAAACCAGGGAAAAACAGTCCCTTGGGACAACCCGGTTCATGGAAGAAGAGATGAAGAGCGTCCAGAGCGAACTGGAAAAGATTGATGCAAAGGTAGCCAGCTACAAGCAGCAGAACATCAATACCCTGCCCGAACTTACCCAGCTCAACATTCAAATGTCCGACAGCATTGACCGCGATATCAGGCAGATGAGCGAACAACTGCGCACCCTGCGGGAGAAGGAGAGCTATCTCCAATCAGAACTCAACACCATCCCGACTGATGCTGCCAATCAGGATAAAACCCGTCTGAACGAGTTGCGGATGAAGCTCGTGGACCTGAGGAGCCGCTTTTCCGATAAACATCCCGACGTGGTTAAGACCAAGGCTGATATAGCTGAAATCACCAAGCAACTGCGCGGGGCCGATCGCGACACCCCGGACGGCAAACCGGATAACCCTTCCTACACCAATACCGCGACACAGCTTGCGTCGACACGCTCTGAAATCGAATCAACGAAACGCATGCAAACGGACCTGTTCCAGAAGCGCGACAACATGCACAAGCGAATCGGCGCAAGCCCGCGAGTCGAGGAAGGCTACAAGAGCCTGCTCATGGAGCGGAACAATCTCCAGTTAAAGTATGATGACCTTTCTAAAAAATTCATGGAAGCCCGCGTCGCTCATGGCTTGGAAAAGGAGCAGATGGGAGAACGCTTTACCCTGATCGATGCCGCCCGCCTGCCGGAAAAACCGATAAGCCCCAATATACCCGCAGTCATCCTGATCGGATTTGTTTTGGGAATCGGTGGTGGTTGTGCCGCGGCTGCGCTCAAGGAGATGAGTGACCAGTCGGTATATTGCAGTGACGATTTGATTCGTGCAACCGGCCTGCAAGTGCTCGGCGTCATCCCGGAGATCGAGACTCCCAATGAGCGTAGCAGGCATCGTTTCCGCTGGCGAATTGCCTTGGTTTGTTCGTTTGCCTTCGTTATTCTTGCGGTGGCCCTCTTCCACTTCTTTATCATGGACCTGGATGTTTTGTGGGCCAAATTGGGCAGACAGTTCAATTGATAGTTTAGTTGTTGTTCAGACAATTATTTTGATTGCCGGGGGGAAACTATGGCAAATATGGATCGATTGGCCAAATTTAGAAAAAAGCTAGCGCATGAGGAAACTCCTGCATCCCCTTCGTTGGATGTACATTCGGAATCGGCCCCGGAACCGGAAGTCAATTGTTTGGCTGAGACGGATACCTCCGACCAGGCCGTTGAAACGAGCCGGTTTAGACCGGCTGGCTGGTGTTCACCAACGTATGACCAGTCCAGAAAAGTAGAACTTGTACCGGAGATTACGTCTGCCAACCGTTGTATCGCGTTTGCCGAACAGCCTGAGGTGCTGGATGCGTATAAGGTCCTGCGCACGCAGATACTGCAAAAAATGCAGCTTTTGGGCGGGAATACCCTCATGGTGACCAGTGCGTTGCCCGGTGATGGAAAGACGACGACTGCAATCAATCTTGCCTTTACCATGGCGAAGGAGTTTCAGCAGACAGTGTTGCTGGTCGATTGCGACCTGCAGCAGCAGGATGTTCATAAACAGATGGGATACAAAAGTGAGCGGGGGCTGATCGATTATCTCCTTGATGATTGTCCGGTGTCTGAACTCTTTACCTGGCCGAACATCGAAAAAATATCGGTTGTTTCGGGTGGCAGACTGATACGTGAAAGCAGTGAATTGCTTGGTTCCCCACGCATGAAAGAGTTGGTTTCCGATATGAAACTGCGCTATCCGGAACGGTTTGTGATATTTGACATGCAGTCCATTTCAGCGGGAGCTGATGCTTTGGTTTTTGCGCAGCTTGTTGATCATATAATAATGGTGGTTCAGGAGGGGAAAACGCCGGTTAGCGAGATCAAGCGGAGCGTCGAAATGTTGCCGGAAGGCAAATTGCTGGGGGTGATGTTGAACAGGCACAAGATTGATGCTCGTCCAGCCAAAAATCCCAAAACGTATGTCTATCAATAATGGCGGAGCAAGATTGGCTCTATTATAGTGCACTGATATTTAACAGTTTTTAAATTAATCGGGAAACTATTGTAGCATTTTGAAAATGAAAAGGGCCTGCCTGGCAACATAGCTGTCAGGCAGGCCCCTTTCATTTCCCCTTTGTTGGATGTCACCCGAGTCGTACCAGGTCATGGGTTATACGATATATCAGCATCTATCTTCTCAAAGAATCAGAAATAGGCCTGAAACCAGATACTTAAGAGGCTGCCTGACTGCAAATGAGGTCCTGATGAGAAAAAGTGAAGAAATAGTTGCGCTACTACTTGTAAATTAATTTCACCTTGTTAAAATGAGAAGGGATGTTCAGCATACAGATAATGGTTTTCGTAAATGGGGACGGCTGTGCATATAAGGCAGCGGGACAGGCGATGGTTTGGCCGGATAAAATTGGAGCGAGGCTTAGTGAATGCAGTGCGCCATCTTATAAGTCTCATTCATCAGAAGTGTTTGGTCGTTGCATTGTTCTGAGACAACATCCCTCAGACGGACAAATGAATTTACATCCACACCGTTAATTTTCATACCCAAGCCGTCGTGTTCGGTGCGGACTACGCTGGCATGCAAATAGATTGAAGAATCTGGGGACTGGTAGATGGTGACTTCCAAAGGGTTGTCAAGGGGCAAGGCATGCTTTGTTTTGATGAAAAAACCTTGCAAGCTTACATTTTCAATGTCTCCCCAATAAATCTGTTCTTTGTATTTAATTGAGGCCCCACCTGAAAATGTTACCCTTGTAAAATTTCTTTTCTCCATTTTACATTCCCCTCAAAAATATAGTAATAATATTGGATAAAAAAGTTGATAAAATGAAAAATATGTAATATTGTTTACATAATTACATTAGAATTATATGTAATTTCCACAGCGTTTAAAACCCATGCTATTAGTCATCATGTGGTGGTCGCGGAGGTTTAATATGCTGGCTTGATATTTGCATAAATAAACCAAGATATAAATTTTTAGAAACCCAATCGGAATATACCTGTTATCTATCGGTTTTTGCCAGAAAAAATTTATTAAAAAAATTGGTTTCTTCTTTTATGTTTGCAATTTATATGCCGCAGATATAACAGATTGTTTTGATGCATGTATTTTATGATCTCGGAATATTTGTTGGTTAATTGTTAAATTCTTCGACAGTAAGACATGGGGTTTGGAATAATGAGATTAATAAATGTTAAGGCGGTCCTTGTTTGAAAAAAGTAATAAAAACCGCGGTACTATGGGCTAATCAGGCCTAATGCGAGTCTCGAAAAATATTTGGAAGTGACAAATATTGTCATCCAACGGCTTATTTTGTCGTCTTTTTTGGGGTGTATTGCTTACAGAGAGAGCATTTGTACTCAGAACGAAGCAACACTGCTTTTGGGGAGGGGTATCGAGACGCTGAGGTTTGAGTCGGCGGTAAGTGTTTAAGATAATTGCTTTGCTGAAGCATTACATGAGCGTATTGGTAATTTTTTAGTTCCAGTCGGAGGAGGTTAACGTGCTTAAGATATTTATTGTGGCGATACTTTTATTTTCTTTTTCTGCTTGTGGCAGCAAGTCAAAGGAGGAGTTGTTCAGCGAAGGGATGAAGCAATTGAACGGATCCAATCCGAATGCTGCTGTAGTCCTCTTTAAAAGTGCTTTGGAGAAGGATGAGAATTATAATGATGCGCGTTTCCAATTGGCAAAAGCATACGCTGCCTTAGGAAAGTGGGATCAGGCGGAGAAAGAATTTACAAAGGTACTCAAACAGAATCCCTCCCGTGATGAAGTCTCGCTTGAATTGGCAAAGTTGTTTATTTCCTCGAAGAGACCTGACGAAGCGTTCAAACTGGCGGAACAGTATCTCAGCAAGCATCCCGGAAATGCCGAGTGTCTGGAAACGCTGGGTCTGTCATGTGCCCTGAACAAGAAATACGACGACGCTGAGAGCTATCTGTTACAGGCGCTTAAAGCCGATCCCTTGCGTTCGAAAACAAAGCTCGAGTTGGCAGCGCTCTACATGGCCTCAGGAAAAGAGCAGAAGGCGAAAAGTATCCTGGAGGGAATTGTCGCAGCGGATCCCAAAAATCCCCGAGCATTTTATATGCTTGCTTCTTTGGAAAAGAAATCGGGAAACTCTGATAGAGCTTTGGAAATTTATCAGAAAATCATTGCAATCAGCCCTTCCGAAACTAATGCCATCTATAAGTCAGGGTTAATTCAGATCGAAAAGGGTGAATTGGACAAGGTTGACAAGGCCTCCGACGATTTGATCAAAAATTTTCCCAAGAGAGCTGAAGGCTATAGTTTGAAGGGTTTGGTGAATTTCCATCGGAAAAAATATGTGGAGGCCATCTCCTCTCTTCAAAACTCCATAAAAAATAGGCCTTCTCTGGAGGCGTATTATTTTCTTGGGCTCAGTTATTATAATCTTGCCGAGTATGAGAGCGCCTTGAGTCAATTCCGTAAAATCCTTGATGTTGAGTCCAATTCACGGCAAGCCAGACTCATGACGGGAGCAACCCTCCTGACACAAAAACGGGTTGATGACGCGATTGCCGAGATCAATAAGGTGCTGCAACAGGATGATAAAGATGCTGTTGCTCATAATATGCTTGGCAATGCCTATATGGCCAAGGGTATGTTTGAAGAGGGCATGTTGGAGTTGAACCGGGCGACAAATATTGATCCAAAGATGGTGGATGCATATCAGAAAAAGGGTTATTACTACTTCAGTCATGGGAAAAGCGTAGAGGGGGAAATGGAGCTGGCAGCGGCTGTCAGGATGGCTCCGGATTCCTTGAACAGTCGCCTGCTGCTCGCTTCCTACTACATGCGGAAGGGAAACGGCCTCAAAGCCCGGTCCGTCCTTAATGCCGGTTTGACAGGAAAGAAGAACGATGCCTTGTTGTATAATGCCATAGCCGCAGTAAACTTTTCCGAGAACAGGCAGGACGAGGGGGTCAAGAGTTTACAAAAAGCGAAAGAGATTGACCCACTACTGCCGGCATCCTATCGGAACCTGGCTACCTATTATGCCACATCAGGCAATTATGACAAGGCTATTGCCGAATACAACACCCTTCTGCGCAACGACCCGCGTAATGCTCAAGCACTGCTTGCCCTAGCGGCTTTAAATGAAATAAAAGGCGATGATCGGACCGCACTCATCTATTACCAAAAAGCAAAAGAGACCAATATCCCTGCGGCATTTTTGGCGCAGGCGAGCCATCACCTGAAAAGAAAGGAAACAGATAAAGCGATAAAGGTCCTGGATGAAGCGATTAAAATTGACCCGCGGAATATTTCTGCCCTGGAGATGAAAGGGCGTATTCTGGTTGCCGACAAGAAGTATAACGAAGCTGTCAAAGTTTTTGATGAAGTTGAGGCTATCAATCCCGATGCAGGCATTGTCCTGAAAGTGAATACATATGCTATTATGAAAGATCCTGCCAAGGCAATAGAACAAGCCCGCAGAGTCATTTCCAAATATCCGAATTCGGCACGAGGGTATTTGTTGCTTGCTTCCGTTTACGAAAACCAGAAAGATTACACTAGCGCAATCAGGGAAGCTAAAAACGGTCTGCATGCCGACGGCAATGATGTGAATGCGCTCCTCTATTTGGGAAAGCTCTGGGAAATCAACAAAGATTATGATAAAGCTATGGCTGCTTATGTTGACGCCTTGCATAAAAAACCGGATTTTTTGCCGGCTATCTACGCTCAGGGGACAGTACTGGACCAGAGGGGGAAAAAGAAGGAAGCGGCGGATAAGTACAGGCTTTGTCTTGAAAAATCAAATACCTATGTGCCCGCTTTGAACAATCTGGCCTACCTCTGCGCGGATGGTTACGGCAAAAAGGAAGAAGCTCTACGCTTGGCAATTTTGGCGTTTAAGCTGGACCCAGGCAACGCAGCAGTTATGGATACGCTTGGGTATGCCTTGTTGAAAAACCACCGCATAGCCGACGCAAGGAAGGTTTTGGAAAAGGCTGTCAATCTTCTCCAAGACAATCCAACGGTTTATTTTCACCTGGCGGTTGCGTACAAGGAGTCCGGGGATAAGCAAAATGCGGTGAGAACCTTGCAAAAAGCCCTTACCCTCGGTGCATTTGCTGATGCAAATGAAGCGAAAACAATGCTGGTTGAACTGCGAAAATGAGATATTAAATGAGTTCACGCTGGATTATCCTCGTAATTATTGATGTTCTGCTGGCTCTGACGGCTCTCTTTACTGCAGCCGTGGTTAGATTGGGCTACTCTGAAGTCGCCGATAAATTGCCTGAGACTTCAACGTTTTTTACGGCGGTCATTTTTTTAATAGCAATTCTCTTCGCTTCGCACCTGATGGATACCTATGATTTTGACAGAAACACCAGAAAGCGTGAGATTATTATTAATACGCTGCTCGGTGCGGCAACGTCATTTTTTCTACTATCCATTACGTATTATATTTACCCCGGCATTACACTTGGTCGCGGTATATTGCTGATTTCAATAGCCAGTTTTGCGCTGCTTCAGTATGCCTGGCATGTGGTCTTTTACTTGGCCGGCCACCATGCCCAGCGGTTTTCCCGACGCGTCTTGGTATTGGGTACCGGTCCCTTGGCAAGCCAGGTTGGAGAGTTGTGCTCCGCCCACACCCGTAATTTTACCCTGGCGGGATACACGTTATGCAATGGTAATGGTGCAAATGAAAACGAAGGTGCGAATTTAGTCGTTCCCCACGATATGATCGTTGGAAACGCCGATGACCTGCTTGAGGCAACACTTCAGGCGCAAGCAAATATAATTGTTGTGGCGCTTTCCGAACGAAGAGGCGTCTTTCCTCTCAGAGATGTGCTGCGTTGCAAGTTGAACGGCATTGAGGTCATGGATGCCCCCTCATTTTACGAACTCGTTCATGGCAAACTTATGCTGGAACATATCACTCCAAGCTGGATTATCTTTTCCAGTGGCTTTCGAAGGTCCTTCTATTTCAATATTTGCAAGCGATATATCGATGTCGTTTTGTCCTTGGCGGGGTTAGCTCTAACTCTACCATTTTTCCCCATCATCGCCCTTGCCATCAAGCTTGATTCTCCCGGTCCTGTGTTTTTCAGGCAAATTCGAGTCGGCAACAAAGAAAAAATGTTTAATCTGTACAAGTTCAGAACCATGCGCCAGGATGCGGAAGAGAAGTCCGGTGCCATATGGGCTACCAAGAACGATCCGCGGGTAACGAGGCTCGGAAGTTTTTTCAGAAAATCTCGTGTTGATGAGATTCCCCAACTCTATAACGTGCTGAGAGGCGATATGAGTTTTGTCGGACCACGTCCTGAGCGCCCTGAATTTGTTGAAAAACTGAAACAGGTAATCCCATATTATTCAAAACGGCACTTCATAAAACCCGGGGTGACCGGATGGGCGCAAGTGCGATACCCCTACGGTTCGTCAGTTGAAGATGCAATCGAAAAATTGCGCTATGATCTCTACTACATCAAAAATCTCACCCCGTTTCTGGATACACTGATCTTTTTTGAAACTATCAAAGTGGTGCTTTTCGGACGTGGCGGTCAGTAAGGTCCCTTAAAATATCAATGCATTACGAGGTATTTATGAGAATGAAGCTGATGATGGCATGTTTCGGTATATTATTGATGGTCCCACTGGTCTCCACCGCTGCGGACTATGTGATTGGAGAAGGTGATGGTTTGGACATTGCTGTCTGGGGAATTAAAGAACTGACGTTCTCCGTGAAAGTGCGCCCAGATGGCAAGATTACTGTCCCTGGCCTGGGGGATGTGACGGCCAGCGGCACTACTCCGACTGGTTTGCAGGTCTCTCTGGCGGCAAAACTCAAAGAACTGGTAAAGAACCCGATTGTCACCGTTACTGTTAAAGAAATCACCAACAGTAAGGTATATATCTATGGTGGCGGCATAAAGTCGGGAGTATATGATCTTCTGCGGAGGACAACGCTCTTGCAACTGTTATGCACACTCGGGGAGGTTAAAACAGCCGATCTCAAGAGAGCATATTTGATGCGGGACGGAAAGAAGGTGAAAGAAGATTTCTATAAACTGTTTATCAAGGGAGAGTCGGAAAACGATATTCTGCTTGAACCCAATGACTCACTGTTTATTCCGCTGCTACTGGACAAGAATGTTTATGTCCTCGGCGCCGTGAACATCCCCAAAGCTATTGAATATAGGGAGGGCATGAGAGTTATGGAAGCAATACTTGAAGCTGGAAGTTTCACCAAGTTTGCAGACCAGGATGATATAGTAATCAGGAGAAAAGTCGGGCAACAAGAACAGTCTTTGGAAGTTAAGGCAAAAAAGCTTTTTAAACAGGGTGACCTGTCCCAGAACCTGGTATTGGAGGCGGGGGATTACGTTCTTGTCAAGGAAAGCCTTTTTTGACCGGCGGTTGGTCCAAGTAATACATCGAGTGCGAGGTTTATATGCAGTCTTCGGAATTTGATTACAAATCATATCTGCAACTCCTGATCAGACGTAAGGTTTTGTTTGTAGTGGTTGCATTGCTTATTATGACGGCGGGGATTGTCGTGAGTTTTGTGCTCCCCAAGAAATATGAAGCAAAAAGCACGGTTTTCATCGAAAAGAACGTTATAAGCGAGCTCGTTAAAGGCATTACCGTTTCGCCATCCATGGAAGACACCATAAAGGTCCTTACGTACGCAATAACCAGCCGCACGTTGCTTACCAAGGCTGCTGACAGCCTGGATATGAACGTAACCTCAAAAAAGAATATCGATAGTGAGGAGTTAATAAAGAGGATTCAAAAAAACATTGATGTGCAAGTTAAAGACAAGAATCTCTTTATCATATCATATAAAGACAGTAACCCAAAAGTTGCCCAGAATTTTGTCAACACACTGGTACGTCTTTATATTGAGGAAAATACGTCTTCAAAGCGTGATGAGTCGTATGATGCAACAAAATTTCTTTCCGAACAGATAAATACCTTCAAAACGAAACTGGAAAAGGCTCAGGATGATGTGAACGCCTATAAACGGGATAAAGGCAGCGTCATAGCTATTGATGAAGGAAAATTATTCGAAGAGATAAACACTGCGCAACAAAAGTTGTACGATCTGGAATTGCAACGGCGGCAGTTGGAAGGATCGCGTCAGGTTACAAAAAAGAGCAGTGATCCGCTCCAGACAAAGCTCATTTCGTTGCAGAAACGACTGGAAGAATTGCACTCTGAATATACCGACAGCTATCCGGAAGTACTCATGACAAAAGGAGAGATAGAAACCGTCAAGGAGCAGATGAAAAACCGCGAAGGCGGAGGATATCAATCTCTTGATCCTAATGAATTGGCAAAGATCGATGCGGAGATTGCCGCCATCAAGGTAAGTGAGGAAGGGATGCGCCGACATATTGCCACGAATCAGGCGCTGCTCCGAAACATTCCGTCTGCCAAGGCAGGACTCGATAAGCTGGAACTGGAAAAGAACAACCAAAAAAATATCTATGACCAGTTGTTTGCCCGTCACGGGCAGTCCGAGGTTTCAAAACAGATGGAGGTACAGGACAAGTCAACGACGTTTCGTGTCGTTGATCCTGCCGTGTTGCCGGTCAAACCGATAAGCCCCAACCGCTTGAAAATCATGTTGATGAGTATTTTCGGTGGGATAGCCGGAGGTATAGGATTATTGTTGCTGCTTGAGCAGATGGATAACTCTGTCAAGGGAGTTGATTTTATCAAAGGCTTCAATGTGCCGATATTGGCTGTTATTCCACATATTCATGACTCCCTGGAACTTGCAGCGCAACGCAGGAAAACAATCCGGTTATTTACCTTTGCCGGCATCTATTTCCTCTTTATACTCTGTTTCCCGGCCATGGAATTGTTGGGACCTACGTATGTAGATGAAGTTCTTAACACTATTCACCACCCCACCGATCTCGTGCAAGGTGTCAAGGATCACTTGCGCTGAATTTACTACAATGATCGACAATATTGGAACGAAAGGGCTGATGGATGAGCAGAATTGAAAAGGCAATGGAAAAAGCGGCTCAACTCAGAGGGGGCTTTATCTCACCTCCTGATGAACGCAAACAAACATACCACAACAAGACCTCAATACATGTCCCGCCAGTTATGGGCACTGAGCAAATAATCACTCCTGACAGCCCTTACCTCGTTAATCTTAATGATCCTCATTCCCCCACCGCGGAAGAATATCGAAAACTGAAATCAGTACTGGTAAAGTTGACCAAAGGAGATGGGTTTTTTAAGAATACGATCATGGTTACCAGTGCCGTGCCGAACGAGGGGAAAACGCTCACTGCCCTGAATTTGGCCATAAGTCTGGCCCAGGAATTCGATCATACCGTTTTGCTGGTGGATGCCGACCTGCGCCGGCCGTCGGTCCAGCGTTATCTCAATGTGGGCCGGAAGAGTGGGTTTTCCGACTGCCTTCTGGGCGAAACTGATATCGGTGAAACAATTATCGGGACCGGGATCGGTAAACTTTCGGTTATTCAGGCAGGACGTGCAGTCCCTAATCCGGTGGAACTCTTTACGTCCCATAAAATGCGGGATCTTATAGAGGAAATGAAGTATCGCTATAATGATCGTTATCTTATATTTGACACCCCGCCGATACTTCCCTTTGCTGAAACCCGTTCGCTGGCACATTTGGTTGATGGGGTCCTGTTTGTCGTCAAAGAGCGTCTTGCCTCGCAGGAAAATATTAGGGAAGCGGTGGAGGCTTTAAAGGGCTGTGAACTTTTGGGGATGATTTATAACGATGCCATGCTTGACCATCATGATGAACGTTATTCCTATTATCGCGAATACGCTGCCAAAACATCGTAAGAAACTACGTGGGAGTGGAGTCTGTATGTACGAAACATTTTTTAATTTGCGGGTCAAACCGTTTGAATTGGTCCCAGACCCGAGTTTTATATACCTAAGTAAGTCTCACAAAAAGGCCATCACCTTTTTAGACTATGGGATAAGATCGCGAGCAGGCTTCATTTTGCTTACCGGAGAGGTCGGGTCGGGTAAGACTACCATAATCAGGGATCTGCTCAATAAAAATTACGATCATCTAGTTCTGGCAAAAGTTTTTAACACTCGTGTAACCTCGGAACAGTTGCTGGCGATGATCAATGATGATTTTGGCCTTCAAACTCAGGGTAAGGATAAGATTACCCTGATCCGGGATTTAAACGATTTTTTGGTTGATCAGTATGCACGCGGCAACCAGCCGATCCTCATTATCGATGAAGCACAGAATCTTGCAGAGGAGTTGCTGGAGGAGGTCAGGATGCTCTCCAACCTGGAAACCTCCGACAGTAAACTGCTACAGATCATTCTCGTGGGGCAGCCCGAGCTGCGGACAATTTTATCATCTCCGAGCCTGCGTCAATTGCGGCAACGGATCAGTATCAACTGCCATCTGCAATCGTTGAGCCGCCAGGAGACTGAACGTTATATAATGCATCGACTTGAGGTCGCAGGCAATGCAACTGCAGTGGAATTCCCACCGGAATCCCTGGACGTTGTCTTTCGTTTTAGCAAGGGCATCCCGCGCTTGATAAACATTATCTGCGATTTTTTGATGCTTTCCGCATTTGCCGAGGAAATGAAGGTGATATCGGTCGAAATGGTGCGAGAAGTCATTGGAGAGCTCGATTTTGATAACCATTTTTGGTTCGCCGCTGTATCAGGACAGCAGGAAGATCAGCCCGCCGACGCCGTCGCCTCCTCACGACCGGCAGGAAGTTTGCCGCTGCAACAGGAGATGTGTTCAACCTTGAACGATATAGCCAGACGATTGGACGATCTTGAGAATACTATGAACGGCAGCTCGGTACAAGCCGTGTTCAATGAAGTCCAGGACCGTTTCACGCAACTCCAGAATAATGTTACTTCACATCTCACTAAAACAGACTCGCAAATATTCAGTCTTCTGAGAAAGCTGGACGAAATAGCCATACCGCACAACAGCAGCATCCCCAAGGAAATTTCCAGCAAGCCCTCAAACGCGGGTTTTGTCCGCTGGGTCTTTGGCGGCAATGCCGCGAGCAGGAAAAAGTAATGAACAACTGTTCCCATAAGGCCGGATTGACGCGATTGTTGATAGTGACATGCTTTCTCTGCATCGGTCTGGTTGCAGGAACGGCAGGGCAATCCTGTGCTGCTGATATGAATTTCAAACCTTTCCTGGCAGTCAGCGAAGAGGTCAATGACAACATCTACCAGACCTCCTCTAACAAGCAAACGGACTATATTACCCATGTAACGCCGGGTGCGACGTTACATTACCTGACCCCGTTTTGGACCTGGGATGTTGCAGACACCTTCGATTACAGCAAGTACGCCCAAAAGAGCGAGAGCGATCAAAACATTAATAATGCAAACATAACAGGACACATAACGCTGCTGGACAATTTTATGTATCTCGATGTGAGTGACGCATATCACCGGATATTGCTCAATGTAGCCCAAGACGTAACCACTCAAAGCAGCCTTTTTCTCGATCAAACCAACCAGAACATAGCAACCGTTTCTCCGTATCTATCATGGAGATTGGGGGAAAAGAGTACTCTTAAGACCGGTTACCGTTATACCGACACTCGTTACTGGGGGGTCGGTATCGATCAGTTCGAGCACGACGTGTTTGCGGATTTCAAATATGATTGGACGACAAAGTTCAGCCTTTCTGCGGGATACAGCTTTTCCCGGATTGAATCAATACAGGCCGGCTACGACAACCATAGCGTTTACGGCGGTTTTAATTATCAATATGCCGATAAATCATCCATATTCGGCAAGGTTGGCAATACCTGGCAACTATTCGATAGCGGCGAAAACGGAAGTTTTATGTTCTGGGACGCCGGTATCATCCATGATCTGGGTTTGGCAATAGCTACGCTGGAGACAAGCTCTCAAACTTCTGTAGATCCATTGGCGGTTTCGACCAAGACGACAAGTTACATGGGCAAACTCGACAAGACCTTGCCGCGTGGTGCATTAGGGCTTTCCGGTTCATATTCAGTATATGAAAATACGCAAATCGGGGGAAATAATCAGCGCAAGCTCTCATTTTCCGGAAGTGGCCGGTACGAAGTTATAGACAGCCTCATTGCCTCTCTTGCCGTAACAGCAGATCGTTTCTACGGACAGGGGATAGAACCAACTGTCGTATCAGCAGAACAGAGCACGGCCCCAAATTTTCGATATCACCTGTATGCAACAGGTGGGCTCAGTTATAGCCTGAATCACGATATTACGGTAAGCCTGAATTACACCTATGAAACCTATCAAAATGACTTGGGCGATGCCACGGGCGCACTACAGATCAACCGTGGCATTTTGGCAGTCAGGAAAAACTTTTAGCGATGATTAACGCATTGACCATAGATGTTGAAGATTATTTTCAAGTGAATGCTTTTGCCCGCCACATAAGACGTGAGGATTGGGACTTCTATCCACTGCGGGTTGAGGACAATACCCGCCGCATTCTGGAGATGCTGGATGAATTTTCACTCAAGGCCACTTTCTTTATACTCGGCTGGGTGGCCGAACGTTTGCCGTCATTGGTGCGCGAGATCCAAGCGAGAGGGCACGAGATAGCCTGTCATGGCTACGGGCACGAGTTGATCTATAGTATCGGTCCCGATCTTTTCCGGAAGGATATATGTAAATCAAAAAAAATTCTTGAAGACATCTGCGGGGAGAGGGTCAGCGGCTATCGCGCACCCAGCTACTCTATTACCCGGCAGTCGCTCTGGGCGCTCGACATCCTGATTGAAGAAGGTTTCACCTATGACTCCAGCATCTTTCCCGTCACGCACGACACCTACGGGATTCCCGATGCACAGCGCTTCCCGCACAGACTTCAAACCGCAGCGGGTTCTTTGGTGGAGTTTCCGTTGACAACGCTGCCACTGCAACTGGGGTGGAAAAATGTGCGTCTACCGATTGCCGGTGGAGGCTATCTCCGTTTATTGCCGGTGAGCATTATCCGGCGCGGCATAACAGCAATCAATCAGCGGGAGAGACAATCGGCGGTGCTGTATTTTCATCCCTGGGAAATTGACCCGGAACAACCGCGCATCAAGGCTGGGATGAGATCTCGATTTCGCCATTATGTCAATCTGCACCGCACCAAAGGCAAGCTGGAGTACCTCTTTAGCCGGCTTGAATTTGCACCTATGAGAGCGGTTCTGGCAGAGCATGGATTTACCTGTGACTAAGACTCAGGTTAACTATCGTGATACCTTCGCAATAGAACACGACTGTTCTGATCGAAGACGCTGGGATGACTATATTTCGAACCATGCAACTGCCAACAATTATCATCGTTATGGCTGGCGGGATGTGATTGAACGGAGCTTCCAGCATTCATGTTATTATATGGCGGCTCGGGAAAATGATGGCGGTATTGTAGGGGTGTTGCCGCTTGTTTATATGAAAAGCAAACTGTTTGGCCGGTTTCTTGTGTCACAGCCTTTTTTCAATTACGGGGGCATGCTCTGTAATAACAGCGATATAGGAAGTGCCTTGTTGAGAGAGGCTGATAATTTGCGTAACAAGCTCGGAGCTGAGCATGTTGAATTAAGACACATAGAGCCGTGCTCAACTGACCTGCCCACAAAACAGCACAAAGTCAGCATGGTACTGAATCTTGCTATTGATGTTGAATCCCAGTGGCAGGGCTTTAACGCCAAACTTCGCAACCAGGTTCGCAAAGCCGAGAAAAGTGGTTTGTCGGCGGTAGTTGGCAGCGCGGAATTGATTGCAGATTTTTATACCGTATTCGTACGAAACATGCGCGATCTGGGAACCCCGGTGTATGGGGAAAAGTTCTTTGCTGAAGTGTTGGAAGCTTTCCCGGATTCTACCCGGATTATTGCAGTGTATCTGGAGGGTAAACCTGTTGCGGCTGGTTTGATCACATGGTTTCGTGACACGGTTGAAATCCCTTGGGCGTCATCAATTCGTGACTACAACCCGCTTTGCCCGAACAATCTTCTTTATTGGACCGCTTTGCAGTATGCGTTGACGCATGGATTCAAACGATTTGATTTTGGCCGGTCGACACCCAATGAGGGTACGTTTAACTTCAAGAAACAGTGGGGGGCGGTGCCGGTGCCGCTGCATTGGCACTATTTGTTACCTGAAGGGGCATCATTGCCTGAGTTGAATACCAAAAATCCCAAGTTTGATATGGCAATCAGGGTCTGGCAGAAGCTGCCGCTTGTATTGACACGGATTCTTGGCCCGCAGATCGTGCGGAACATTCCCTGATATGGCGGACAGAGGCGAACTGCTCGTGGTTGTGCACCGGGTGCCATATCCTCCAGATAAAGGGGATAAGATCCGTTCCTATAACCAGATCAAATTTCTCGTTGAACAAGGCTGGAAAGTCCATCTATGCACCTTGGCCGATGATCCTTCGGATATGCAGCACGCAGTTGAACTGCTCAAACTTTGTGCTTCGGTCGCTATAGAACCGCTCCATCCAAAACTGCAGAAGATAAAAAGTTTATCTGCGATTTTTATGGGGCTCCCCATGAGTGCCAGATATTTTTACAGCAAAAACTTGCAGCAGCGGGTGAATGATGTTCTTGGTAATCACCCGATTTCCGCTGTTCTCTGTTATTGCAGTCCGATGGCCGAGTATCTGCGCAGGGCTTCCGTCAACCCCTTGCCTTATGGGCGGAACCGGCATGTTTCCTACATCATGGACCTTGTCGATGTTGATTCCGACAAATGGGAACAGTATGCGAAACGCCATTCTGCGCCTATGAAGTGGGTCTATAACCTGGAAAGCCGGCTTCTTCATCGCTATGAACGGTCGATTACCGGCTGGTTCGATGCGGTTGTATTGGTTTCCGAAGCTGAAGCTAATGTTTTCCGTCACCGGGTCGGCTGCCAACATAAAATCCGTGCAGTCGGAAATGGTGTTGATTTGGCCTATTTTCATCCCGCCGATAAAAAAACCGTCCGAGCAAACAGTCGAATCAGTTTTTGCGGAGCAATGAACTATTTGCCAAATGTTGATGCCGTCTGTTGGTTTGCCCGTGAAGTTTTGCCCCGAATACGGGAAAAGTTGGGAGAAGTGGAGTTCTGGATTATCGGCGGCGCGGCCGGAGATGAAGTGCGAGCATTGGGAAACTTGCCGGGAGTTCGAGTGACGGGACGCGTTGATGACGTGCGGCCGTTTGTGTGGGATTCCGACCTTGCGGTGGCGCCGATTAGGATTGCACGTGGTATACAAAACAAGGTATTGGAGGCGATGGCAATGGGGGTTTCAACTCTGGTCTCTCCCCAGGCTTTTGAGGGGCTGGAGGCGGAAACGGGCCGGGAGCTCACTGTCTCTCCGGCGGAGCCGGATGAATTTGCCGCAGTTGCGATAGAACTTCTGCGTGACCCTCAACGGCGGCACGATATCGCTCGGAATGCCCGGCTGATGGTGGAGGAGAAATATTCGTGGGAGGGGCGGCTGCAAGTGCTGGATGATCTGTTGTTGGGGAGCTTCCGGGATATTTCTGAAGTGCAGACTGCGGCCCAGTTGCGCGGCCAGATTTCCGTGTAAAATTATTATGTTGGCATTTTCCATTATCATCCCCGCCCGTAACGAAGAGCGAAACATTGGTCGCTGTCTTGACTCTATACGTCAAACTGTATGTAACAATATCAGTTTCGAGATCATAGTTGTAGATAATGGTTCGACCGATAGAACTGTCGAAATTGCAAGACAAAAGGGCGCTTTAGTGTTTGAAAAACCCGAACTTACAATTTCCGGTTTACGTAACTTCGGCGCTCGACAGTCTTCAGGTCAAATATTGGCATTCCTGGACGCAGATTGCGCCGTCACTCCTCAATGGCTCTCTTCAGCTTCCCTTTATTTGGATGATACAGATGATGTTGCGGCATTTGGCAGTCCGGTGATTGTTCCAGAAGGGGGCACGTGGGTTCAGAATGCCTGGTTTAATGTTCGAGGCAAACCAGGCTTGGTAATGGAAGTCAATTGGCTTGAATCGGCAAATCTTTTCATAAAAAGATCTGCTTTTATTGCAGTTAACGGTTTTAACGAGTCTTTAATTACTTGTGAAGATTATGATTTGACCCAACGCCTGAGGTCAGTCGGTAGGCTGATCTCAGACTATAGAATAATGGCTGTTCATTACAGAGAGCCTGCGACTGTTAAGGAATTTATCAAAAAGGAAATGTGGCGTGGTAAAAATAATTATACAGGACTTTTTGACCGTAATATCACGATAAGTGAAATACCGAGTTTGGTGCTGCCCCTGATCACTTTGGCCTGCTGTTTTGGAATGCTGTTTTTGATAGGAATGATTATTACAGGTTTTGGTATGTTTTGTTTACTATATTTGTGTATACTAATACTTATCTGGCAAATACCTATATTTTTAATTTCTTTTAAAAAAAATAAATCTTGTGATTTAGTAACAACATTTCAGTTAATGTTACTTTTTAATGCTTATTTTCTTGCTCGTGGTCTAGTAATATTTAAGAAAAATTGAATCATATTTAATGGAATCAGAAATATCTTGCTTACCTAAAGGTATTATTTTATGTGTGGAATAGCTGGTTTTTTTAGAACATGTGCTCCAAGTGCCGATAATACCACTCTCCAGCGGATGGGTGAGGAAATCCACCATCGTGGGCCCGATGCCGGCGGCGAGTATCTGGATGACTACATTGGACTGGCTCACCGGCGACTGAGCATCATCGATCTTTCCACCGATGGTAATCAGCCGATGTTCTCTGCTGACGGCCGCTATGTCATCGTCTTCAATGGTGAAATTTACAACTTCCAGGAACTCCGGGCACAATTGGAAAAGTCCGGCACGACGTTCCGCTCCCGTACTGATACGGAGGTTATAATTGCTCTCTATGCCGTGAAAGGGATCGCCTGTCTTGCCGATCTCAACGGCATGTTTGCCTTTGCCTTGTGGGACAGGTTGGAACATAAACTTTTACTTGCCCGTGACCGGATTGGCAAAAAACCTCTCTACTATTATCATGCTAGTGGCGATCGCCTGGCATTCGCCTCTGAAATCAAGGCGCTTCTGCAACTTCCGGGCATGCCTCGCGAAATCGAGCCTACTGCGGTTGTAGACTTTCTCAAGTATTTGTACGTTCCGGCTCCAAAATCAATTTTTCGCAACATCCATAAGCTTCCTGCCGGATACTGGCTGGAACTGAAAACGGGGCAGGAACCACGGATCGGCCAATACTGGGACGTTGATTTCACTCGGAAAAAATCGGGGAACATTGTCGACGCTGCTGACGAACTTCTGCATCTTCTGCAGGATGCTACCAGTTGCCGGATGATCTCCGATGTGCCGCTCGGCGCTTTTTTGAGCGGTGGCATCGATTCCAGTGCCGTAGTAGCCCTCATGGCAGGTGTTTCGGCTGAAAAGGTGAAGACCTGTTCCATCGGCTTTCTCAACCGGGCGCATGACGAAACGCCCTACGCTCGTGAAGTTGCAGGGTTGTTCGGCACTGATCACCGCGAATATGTGGTTCATGAAAATTTGTCGGATACTGTGATACGCCAGGCGCACTTTTTTGATGAGCCCTTTGCAGACTCCTCGTCCGTACCGACATATCATGTATCGCGGTTGGCTCGTCAGGATGTCACGGTTGCCCTTGCCGGTGACGGTGGCGACGAAAGTTTTGGCGGCTATGAAAAATATACTATTGATCGAAGGGAACATCAGGCACGGCAGTTCGTTCCCCGGCCGATATTGAAACTCCTGCAGAATGCAGCTTCCGGCCGGTCAGGTGTTGTCGCTCGTAAAGTCAGAACTCTGACTGGCGGTGCCCTTGCTGACCAGGCAGTGGCTTTTTATCGAACCAACACTTTTGTCGAAGATGAACAGTTGCATGGGTTGCTGGGCGCAGGGCTCGCCCGAGACGTTGCAGGTTACGACCCGTCGGAACACACCATCGCAGCTTGGGAGAAGGTCCGTGGGGCAGACCATGTTACCGCTATGTTGTATACCGACATCAAGACTTACCTCCCCGATGACATTCTGGTTAAGGTTGACAGAATGAGCATGGCCCACTCTCTGGAAGTCCGTGCGCCATTGCTGGATTACCGGATCATTGAATTTGCCGCATCTCTTCCCAGTTCCTGGAAGATCCACGGGACCACGAAAAAGTATGTGCTAAAACAAGCTTTCCGCAAGGTTTTGCCGTCATCGATCATTAATCGGCGCAAACACGGCTTCACCGTCCCGCTGGGCGATTGGTTTCGCCAGGACCTGCGGTCGCTGGCCGAGAGTCATTTGCTCGGGCAGGAAATGGCGGAATTTTTTTCGACCAGCTATCTGAAGCGTCTCTGGTGTGAGCACCAGGAGAAGAAAGCTGATCATGGCACGCTTCTTTGGTCGCTTCTGTCATTTTCCCTGTGGCAACGGGAATATCTGGGGCGCAATGGATGAAACAGGTTATGAAGCACATTATAGTCCGTGAGACGGCCGGCACTGCCCGATGCAACGAGATTGTCAGGGTTGCTGTACCGTGTGCACGTGGAGAGATTGAAGCTAATCAATCGGTATCGGTTATCGGGTCTGATCTTCTCGATGTTTTCTGTCAGAGCAGAATCCTGAAAAAGTGGCCGGATGGATCTGCAAAGTGGTTGCTGGTCGATTTTACCGCATCGGTTGATGCGAACGGGACAGCGGAATATTTTCTCACGTTGGAACAGAAAATGACTCCTGTTGCCAATCCGGTGCAGGTGCAGCCTGGAGAGGATAGTTGGCACGTTGATACCGGGAAAGCTGCTTTTATCATTGATGCCCATTCATTCCGTCCGTTCTCTGCCGTCAATGTTGCCGGCATGGATGTGCTTCATCCAGCAGAAAGTTCCTGTCTGCTTACCTTGGACGGACAGGCGGGAATTATTGCCGACGTTACTACGATCACCCTGGAAGAATCCGGCCCACTGCATTCAGTCGTACGATTGTCTGGTCAATTTAAAACGTCATCTGTCCCAGAGATCCTTTATTTTTGTCGCCTCCACTTTTTTTCTGGAAGCAGCGCTGTAAAAATTGAATATACCATACATAACACCGCGGCCGCTCGGCATCGTGGAGGACTTTGGGATCTTGGAGATGAAGGCTCCCTGTTGTTCAGGAGTCTCGCATTTGACTTTTGTTCCAGTAATTCAGGGGGTGAAATATATTGCCTTCCCTCTCCCGGGGGATCCCCGTTGGTTATCTCCGGCCAACTGCGCTTTTCTCTTTACCAGGAATCGAGCGGTGGAGACAACTGGCGTAGCCCTGTGCATCGTAATCGCGAGGGGCGTGTGCCGATGGAGCGATGCGGCTATAGTGCTGAGGTCGACAAAACAGAAGTCTCATCAGGTTTGCGGGCATCACCCGTTGTATGGTGTGGAAAGGGAGAAGAAGGTTTGGCTATTGCCGTTCCCCGCTTCTGGCAGGAATTTCCTGGTGAAATTGAGGTTGCGGATGGAAACATTCGGTTTGCCCCATTCCCGTCTCGTTTTCCCGATGCACATGAATTACAGGGGGGAGAACAAAAAACCCATGAATTCTGGGTTGATTTTAGTACGGAAAAAGACGGACTCACGTGGGCGCTTAATCCTCTATCTGCCGATGCTTCTCCAGCTATGTACCGCGAATCCGAAATATTCGGCGATCTTCCAGGGGAGAAGGATCTCGTAGACCATTTTGTCGATGCCAAAGACCTGTTGAACAAGCGGGATATTGCCGATGAGTATGGCTGGCGCAACTTCGGTGAAATTTACGCTGATCACGAGGCGGTTTACCATCAGGGGCCGGATACTTTTGTCTCTCACTACAATAATCAGTACGACATGGTTGCCGGTCTCTACCGCAAATTTTTTGTTTCAGGGGATATCATGTGGAAGGAGTTGGCAGGAGACCTTGCCAAACATGTGCGTGATATCGACCTTTACCATACCAACAAGGACCGGGAAGAATACAATCACGGGCTTTTCTGGCACACCGATCATTATGTCGATGCAGGCCTTGCAAGTCATCGGTCATTTTCGAAAGCGCACCTGCAGGTGAAACCTCACCATCTGTGCGGCGGCGGACCGGGGGCCGAGCATTGCTATACAACCGGTCTCTTGCTGCATTATTTCCATACCGGGAATTTAGATTATAAAGATGCCGTGATCGCTATGGCGGAATGGGAATTACTGGCCCTTTCCGGGCCTCAGACGGTTTTGGCTGCACTCAAACGGGGAGTTGACCATATAAAACGCTGGCGCAACAACAGAGGTCAAAAAAAACTGTTTCCCCGCTATCCGCTTACCAGGGGAACCGGGAATGCGATTACCGCCTGTCTTGATGCTTTTGAAGTCACCGGTGACAACAGATTTCTTACAGCAGCAGAAGGGCTGATTCGTGGGGTATTGCATCCGGATGATGACATAGAATCGCGAAATCTTTTGGATGCCGAGGTAGCATGGTCTTACACCGTCTTACTCGTTGCGGTTGCAAAATATCTCAACAAAAAAAAGGAATTGGAACAGCTTGATGCCGGTTATGATTATGCCAGAGCCAGCCTAATCGCATACGCCGACTGGATGCTCGAACATGAATATCCGTACCTCGAAAAACCGGAGATTCTTGAGTACCCTAATGAAACCTGGGCTGCGCAGGATGTGCGGAAAAGCGTGATTTTCTATTATGCCGCCCGCTATGGCTCGCCTGAAAGGTTTCAGAAATACCTGCAGAAAGCCCGTTTCTTCTATGAAACAGCTGAAATTGAACTTGCAAAGCATAACAGTAGCGCTTTCACCAGGCCGGTAGTACTGATGCTCCAGAATGGCTGGGTAGGTTCACAACTAAACCCTGAAACTATTGCAAACGTTAGGTGCGGCGATAATCAAATTTTATGGAAAGTACCTACAGGAGGTAATGCTTTTGGGCATTCAACCCCATATATGACCTTATCGTCAGTTTTTTCCCGTATAGTATTAGATGTGTCACGAGCATTTTGCCAGACAAGCATCAAACGGGAGAGAGCCTGGTTGAAGGCAAGAATGAGATGACATATTACGTAGATTGGTTATTGCCAACTGAAATGCATATTGGGTCATATTTATGACTTTGAATACTAAAAACACAAAATCACCTAAAATCCTCCATGTCGTCATATCCATGGTTGTTGGCGGTGCTGAACGGCTTGTGTACGATATGGTCAAATATCCAGCCTTTGCAGACAATCAACCGATTGTCTGTTGCATGGATTCTATTGGCGAACTTGGCGATAAATTGATCAAGGACGGGTATAAAGTATATTGCAAAGGTCGTCGTCCGGGACTTGACCTGGATATGGTCTCGTGGTTGCGGGATATCATCAAACGGGAACGAGTTGATGTTATCCATGCCCATCAATATTCGCCCCTCTTTTATGCCGTCCCGGCGGCTGTACTTGCCGGTAGGGTCAAAGTAGTTTACACTGAGCATGGCCGTTTCTTTCCTGAACGAAAGAGTTGGAAACGTTCTCTATTCAACCCTTTGCTGGCAATAGGGGTTGATCATATTGTGTCAATTTCCGAGGCAACAGCCAAGGCAATGGCAACTTATGATAATTTTCCGCTTCATAGGATCAAGGTAATCCATAACGGCATCGACTGTTCAGGAATGAATCCTGTGTTTGACAAGCGTTTCAAACGACAGGAACTTGGGATTTCTGAATCATGCTATGTTATCGGCACTGCTGCAAGGCTTAACAGCATAAAAAATATCCAGATGATGCTCAGGGTTCTGAAGCTTGTGCTACAGCAGGTTCCGGACACCTGTCTGGTGATTGCCGGCCAGGGTGAGGAAGAGGAACGACTCAAAGCTGAAGCGCATGAACTTGGGGTTTTTGATTGTGTCAAGTTCATCGGACTTCGTTTTGATCTTCCTGAAATATATCAGTTATTTGACGTGTTCCTTCTGACTTCCTATTCGGAAGGCATTTCGGTGACTTTGCTTGAATCGATGGCTTGTGGTGTACCGTCAGTTGTGACGGATGTGGGAGGAAATCGTGAAGTGGTGGAGGAAGGAAAAACCGGATTTATGGTGCGGGTGGATGAAGATGTCTGTATGGCGCGAATCACTTGCGAACTACTGGAAAATCATGATTCGGCTATAAAGATTGGCAATTCAGCTAAAATACGCGTACAAGAACGGTTCTCAGTAAAGGCCATGATGGAATCCTATGGCGTTCTGTACAATGAGTAATGGTCTCAATGTACCTAATAGCGTCCAACAATAATAAATCTTTCTGTGTTACCGCGCTGCCTGCTACGGGGTAGTTACTATGTTTTAATAGATGGGAATTTCGCTTTGGCTGATAATAATTTGCGACGTACCGCCGGACGAGGAGCAATGTGGCAGGTTATTTCCGGTGGCTGGCAGGCTCTTGTTCGACTTGGCGCAAGCACCATGCTGGCGAGGACATTGCTTCCAAGCGATTTTGGGCTGTTTGGGATGGCCCTCCTGGTAATTGAACTAGTGGACTATCTTGGTGGACTAGGAATGACTGGCGGTGTCATCGCTAAAAAAGAGGTTGGGGAAAAAGAATTGAATACCTGTTTTTGGACAATGGCAGGAGTCAGGTTTATATTGTTCTGTATTGCTTATGTCTGTGCTCCACTTGCAGCGCTGTTTATGAAGGAACCACGAGTTGAGTTAGTAGTACGCGTTATATCAACAACGTTCTTAATTTCTATTTTTGGCATTATCGGAAATACAATATTATCAAAAAAATTACAATTTGGTAAAATATCTTTTATTAATGCTGCAGCCATATTATTTGAATCTTCACTTGCTGTTTTCTTGGCTAAAACCACTAGTCTCGGATATTGGGCTCTTGTTTGTCCGATGCTGGCGTCAAGTTTCCTGACTAATTTGTCGGTATTTTTTGTTGCAAAATGGTATCCGCGGTTTATCTTTGATAAAGAAAGTTTCAAATTTCAATTTAAATTTGGAATTCATGGATTGGGATTTAATATTGCGAACTATTTGCACCAGAATATTGATTACTTCATTGTCGGTCGATTTATGGGGACGACGGCCCTAGGGCTGTATGAATATGCTTATAGAATCCCACACATTATTCTTGATAGATTTGCACGCCCGGTTGGTGCAGTGGTATTCCCTGCTTTTGCTACAGTGCAGGATGATGAAACACTTATCCGAGGTTATGTCCAAACTGTAAAGTATGTTACTATATTAGCCTTTCCTATTCTTGGGGGGCTAGCAGTAATGGCAAAGCCATTAGTATTAACGTTGTGGAGTGAGAAATGGCAGTCTATTATAATTCCAATGCAGATATTGTGTTTATCAGTAGCAATAAGGTGTATTGTGCAACCTTTGGGTGCAGTTATACTTTGTAAACACAGACCAGAAATAATGTTCAAGCAAGCTGTTATATCATGCACTGCAACTGCTGTTTTTGTATGCTTAGGGGCCTGGCTATGGGGCGTTGTAGGTGTTGCAACTGGAATGCTACTATCCACACTATCATATATTTATGTTATCATTATTGCATTTAAACTAACAAAAACCTCTCCTAAACTATTATTGAAAACTTTAATGCCAGCAACAATTGTTACAATTATATCATCAAGTGCAGCACTTATTTGTTATAATTTATTAGTGATAAATTATAACTTCATGTTAATAATACCTTTTGCGATAGTTGCGGGAATAATATCATACATTTATAGTTATTATATTATGTTTAAATCTGATTTTAATGACATTTTACTAACGGCACGAAGCATTATTAAACTATAAACACAATATCTAAAATAATTTATACAAACCCAATCATTAAAATATAACTAGATACTACTATAAGAAATAATTATGACATTAAAAAAAATTGCAATACTGAGTCCAACACTTTCAACAAATGCAGTCGGTAGGGCATACTTGTTAGCAAAACTGCTTCAGGATAATTATTCAGTAAATATTATAGGACCAGGTAATTTGGAAGACATATGGCCACCTATTATAGATGATCAATCAATCGAATTCAGTTCATATGATTGTAATAGTATTAATGACTTGTTATCAAGAAGTATATATAAAATTGATGGGATTAAAGACTGCGACTTGATTTATGCGGTTAAACCCCTCTTATGCAGCTATGGACTGGGTTTATTGTCAAAATATAAATTTAAATGCCCTTTGCTATTGGACATAGATGATTGGGAAATTGGTTTTCTTTCAGATCATTGGCGATGGGAGCTTCAGATCGGCTTAAAATCTTGGTTAACGAGCGTAAGCAGTCCTTTGTATGTTCGTTTATTGGATCGGATGACTCGTTTCGCAGACGGAATTACGGTAAGCAATAGTTTTTTACAGGCTAAATTTGGCGGTTATTGGATTCCTCATGCCAGAGATGAACGGTTATTTCAAAACAAATCAGACACTGAATTTGATAATGAACTAAACGTCATGTTTTTAGGTACACCACGAGCACATAAAGGGTTGGATGTTCTACTTTCGGCATGGCGCAATGTCAAGTGCCCAAACGCAAGACTGAAAATTATTGGCATTTCAGAAGATTCCGATATTTTCAGATCTTTATTAAGTGTTGCTGATTCGCGAACAATCCTTGAAGGCCATGTCCCAATTAGTGAATTACCAAACATTCTGTCGAAAGCATCAATTATCGTAATTCCTCAATTAGCAGAAAGGGGAGCTGTTGGTCAGCTGCCAGCTAAATTGATAGATGCAATGGCTTCTGGTAAACCAATTATATCAACTTCTGTAGGTGATATACCTAATTGGTTGTCAAATGATTCAGGCATTGTGGTACCACCTGGCAATATAGATGCATTGACCATGGCAATCAATGACCTACTAGATAACTCAAATAAACGGTATCTAATGGGTAAAAGGGCTAAAGAACGTTTTATTAAATATGGATCTTATAATGTAGTTCGACCAAGACTAGTTGCTTATGTGGAGTCTATTATTTCCGGAAATAAATTTGATATCATACCTGCTGATTCATTTGCTAAATCTTTTACTGATGATTGTACTGTATGAGAATTACGTTGCAGACATTCTAAATATAGCATGTTTCGTACTCATAGAACGATTTAACGATGTAAAAGACTGGGAATTTACCAAATTTACATTTAATTTGCTCGGAAGTGTATATGGATGATGTTCATAAACATAAAATACTATATCTTTCTGCCTACAATACTCCGGAAGCAGGAAACCGAGTTCTATTGACTTGGATTAAATGGTTAGTTGAACATGAATATAAGGTTGCACTTGCATACCCTGGTGGAGGTTGGATGTCAGATATTGTTCAGACATTTTCAGACCTGAAGGTAACGCATTGTAGCTTCATGTACCCAACAGTAGCAAACAATACAAAATTTATCCTTTCAGTACTTAAACTCGTAGCATTTGTTATAAAAAATAAAATTGAAATTATTCATTGTAATTCAGAAGTTGCTTACAGGTATGGCATGTATGCTGCCCGATTTTGTAAAATTCCAATCGTGACACATTTTAGGTTTCATTTTCAAGAGGAGTATTATAAATGGTCTTTTGCTGGTAAACGGTGCCCATCTGGTGTTTTCTTTGTATCAAAAGCTTTTCACGCCGAAGAAATATCAAAATTGAATGAAGTTGCGAAGACATCTAGATCGTGGACATTATATAATTGTATAAATACAGATCTATATTTAAATAGTCAGAAAGACGAGGAAGTGAGTAAATCTGGAGATCCTCTTATAATTGTATATCCTGCGGCAATTCAAACAAGAAAAAACCAATTACATTTGTATAAAATTGACAGACTATTAATAGAGCGCGGTGTTGACGTTAAGTTTATTGTAGCAGGCAGGATTAATGAAGTCGAGTATTGGGAAGAATGTCAGAAAAAAGCTCAAGAATATATGAATAATAACATTGAGTTTATAGGGCATATTGATGATGTCAGACTATTGTATATGAAAGCGCATATATCTATTAGCTTATCACGGTATGAAACATTTGGTTTTTCAGTTCTCGAATCAATGGCATGTGGCGTTCCTGTGGTGAGTTATGCTGACCCGGCAGTTATGGAAGTTCTGGGAAGTAGTGGAATAATAGTTCCAATTGATGATGTTGAAGCAGTTGCTGATGCAATAACATTATTATCAAAAGACGAAAAACTTAGGAAAAATTTGAGTATAAACTCAATGAAGCGAGCACGGGAGATATTTTCACCTGATGTTATTGTTCCACAGCTCTTACGTTGCTACAATGAAGTTACGGTAAAGTAGATATGGAAATAATTAAATTATGCATAAAAACATATGATTTGATTGACTATATATATAATAGAAGCATAATGCTCTGTATTTATTATTATAAATTAACTATATCAAAAATATTATTTCGAAATAATGTTAATAAAATATTGGTCATCAGAATAGGTAGTTTAGGAGATGTCGTTAGGTCAACAATTATTATCGGTATGCTACGGAAAAAATATCCAAAAGCGATAATTGATTTACTTACATCAGATCAGAATATACCAGTTGTAATAAACAATACAGATATCACTACTGTATATACTCTTAATGAATTATATTCACTCAAAAAGTATGATTGGATAGTCAACCTCCAAAGCCCTGACCCACCAATTGATTTTTTTAAAGGTACAAACATGGGATATGCTGATTTATTGAGGTATATTTCATCGCACATATCATATCGCCTAATAACAGGTCGATACATCAAGAATGATAAAGAAATACGTATGACTAATATACTTTATTGTAATACTGAAGTTGAAGAAATATTGTTAACTGCTCTATTTAAATATGATCCAAATATTATTTATTTACCGAATATTGTTCTGGACGGTGACAATAAACTTCCTGGCTTATTTGATTATGATTTACTTAAAAATATTGGAAAACCTATTGTTGGAATTTTTATCGGCACTAAAAATAATATCGACAGAGGAACGAGAAGATTCACCTTAAACTATTTGTTTTCAATATTGGATAGAGTTGTCGATCTGTATTCTGTTGTAATTATTGGTCAATTTGATTGGATGCTTCAAAGCGATATTAGTGAATATCTAGATCGGGTTAAAGGGTATAATAATGTCATTGACCTGGTTGACAGGACAAATTTAAAAGAACTGATGTATGTGATTTCCAGAATGGATGTCTTGATTTCAACGGATTCAAGTCCAATACATATTTCTATGGGATTAGGAACTCCAGTAATTGGATTGTATTCAAATTCATCAAGATTTAGAATATCAGAAAAAAATACATCAAAATCATATATATTGATAGATGTATTTAAGCCATGTTTTAATTATTCATATAGGTGGAAATTTTTCTGTGATGCGTGTATGGATAAGCATAGTTTAGCGTATAAATGCCACCAAAAAGAAGTCATAAATATGATTGATCAAATACCAATTAAACAAATATTAGAATCTGTAGATATATTACTTAATTTAAAATAATGTCATATTAATAGTGATATAATTTATTTTACATAACTATTTAGCTCAATTATGACCGGTTAACTCTAATTTAGCTTTTGAAAATATCTATGATTAATAAATACGGGACTGCATGGTATCTATATTATTTATAATTCTAGTAATTATTGCTTGTTTTAGACCCTGGATTGGGTTTGCCTCATATTATTTGTACGCTATATTGGGGCCACAATATATTTGGTGGTGGGCTTTTGGAAGCCTCCGGATCTCTTTTAGTCTTGCTGCTGTGTCAATAGTTGGAATATTATTATTACGACTGAAAGATCATGCAAGTATCAATTTCCTGAAAAATAAGATGAATATATACTTGTTAATGCTATGGATATTTGTTGTCATCTCCTATTATTTTGGCCCTTTTGCCTCTAATTCTGAAAATAATATTGCTTCCGCATCATTACTAACATTAACAAATACAATGATGATTATGTATTTTTGTGCAACACTGGCATTTACAGACATATATAAGTTAAAATATCTTAGTTACGTTTTCTTATTGATTATTTGTTATATGATATTTTGGTGCAATGAACAATATTTTCTTCATAATTGGGATCAATTTAATTTTGGTCGTTTGATGGGACCTAAAAGTGAAAATGGCGGCTCTCTTTATGGTGATGAAAATGGTTTGTCTGCAATAATTGTTACCGGTATCCCATTTATTTTCTTTATTGGATCTGATTTAAAGCAAAAATGGTTAAAATATTTATTGTTATCTTTTATCCCATTTGGTATGCATGCTATTTTTTTAACCGGTTCACGCGGCGGGCTATTAGGTCTTTTGGTTACGGTGGTTTATATTTTATTGAAAAGTAAGTCAAAATTATTATTTATTTTAATATTACCTGCTGTTATCGGATTTTATGTTTGGCAAGGTGGTGATGTAATGAAAGAGAGAGGAGAATCAATATCGGAATACAAAAGTGAAAGTTCAGCACAGAATCGTTTGACTGCATGGGAGGGCGGCCTAAAGATGATTGAGGCATATCCTTTTACGGGTGTTGGATTAGGATCTTTTGTTAGCGTTTTGCCGAAATTTATCGATTCTCCTCCTTTAGTTGCTCACAATACATTAGTTCAGTTTACCGCCGAATCTGGTATTGGTGCTGGTGTATGCTATATTGCCATCATTATATTGTTTTATGCTAATTTCAGATCTATACAGAACTGGTGTGAAAAGCATGCTGACACTCTAAAAAATAACTTGATAAAATCATTGAATAACGCCACTGCTTGCTCTTTTAGCGGCTTTATAACATGTTCAATTTTTCTGTCATTAAACCAATTTGAAGTCTTTTACTATTTAATATTAATAAATAACTCATTACTATCTTTGTGTACAATATCAAACAATAATAATGGTGAAATTCATGAATAGAATCGATAGAGAAAAAGAATATCATAATAAAATATGGGACAACAACGCCAGAAATGTAACTGATAAATTCTATTCTATTACAAAGCCAAGCCATCAATATTATATAGATCACATATCCGAATTCAAAACAGGTAAAAGTATTTTGGAATATGGTTGCGGCCCTGGGAGTTCTGCAATTTTTCTAGCAAAAAATGGTGCCAATGTAACAGGTATCGATATTTCTGAAACAGCAATAGCTGCTGCGAATGAACAAGTAAAAAATAGTGGAATTGATATTAATTTTAGGGTTATGAATGCTGAATGTCTTGATTTTGAAAATAATTCATTTGATTTGGTTTGTGGTACGGGCATTCTTCATCACTTGAATTACGAAAATGCTTATGCTGAAATTGCAAGAGTTCTTTCTCCAAACGGCTTGGCAATTTTCTTGGAACCACTAGGGCATAATCCTCTAATTAATTTATACAGGAATAGAACCCCTCATTTAAGAACACCTGATGAACATCCTTTGTTGATTAATGATATTGAATTCGCAAAAACCTATTTCAAAAGTATTAATGTACAATACTTTCATTTAACATCCTTACTTTCAGTTCCATTTAGAAACAATAAAAACTTTAACAAAATTGTCTCCTTTTTTACAAAAATTGACACTCAACTGATTGGCTTTTTACCTTATTTAGGTAGGTACGCTTGGACTGTTGCTATGAAAATGAGTTTACCCATTAAATAGAAATATGCCGCTACTTTTATAGTATATATAAATAAAGGCATTTTAAATGAAAAACATACTTAAAAAAATAATTCAGTATTTTTCATTAATACTAATATTTCCATTGTATGTGTTTTTGATGTTAGCGGAATGGTGCGTGAAAGGTGATCAATCCTTTCAGGGATGTTCCCAATTTCTGTGTCTATTTCCCGGAATTTTCGGGAATTATCTTAGGCAGCAGTTTTATAAGCTAACTCTTGCTGAGTGTTATGATGATTGTTGTATTGAGTTTGGTACTCGTCTTAATCAGCGTGGCATCGAACTCGGTAGACGTGTCTATATCGGTACTAACTGTTGCATTGGACTGTGTCGAATCGAAGATGATGTTATGTTAGGCAGTAATGTAGATATCGTTAGCGGCAAGAATCAACATTCTTTTGACAGTCTTGATATTCCCATGCGTGAACAGGGCGGTGTCCTTGAAAAAATCACAATTGGTGAAGATTCCTGGTTAGGTAACAGTTCTGTGGTAATGGCAAATGTAGGGAAAAAATGTATTATTGCTGCCGGGAGTGTGGTAGTAAAAGATGTGCCGTCGTTCAGTATTGTAGGTGGAAATCCTGCTAAACTATTAAAGAGCAGACTTCCGGAATTGTGATTTTATCACTAAAATGTTGTCTTAATTGAACAATGGAGCTTTATTTGGACACCGGTAAAAGAACAATACGAGTAATGCACCTTATCGGCAGCACTGGTCTTTATGGAGCGGAACGATGGGTTTTAGCTTTAATGCGGGCAATGGACCCTCAGGTTATTTGTTCCACTTTGGTAAATTTGGTTGATGATGTTGATGAGCAGTCGGCAATAGTTCTGGCCGCGAAGGATAGAGGGCTCGATGCTATTGATTTCGTGACTGGTGGGAGATTTAACCCTTTTGCTGCAATTCGTTTATCAAGATGGTCTCGTGAACATCAAGTTGATATTATTCATTGTCATGGTTTTAAATCTGATCTACTTGGTCTTTTAACTTCAATGATTTTTGGATGTAGAATATTGACTACTCCGCATGGATGGGGCTTGGAGAATAATATTAAACTTAAGTTTTATGAAATACTTGATTGTTATATATTCAGGTTTATTGATATTGTATGCCCTTTGTCAAAGGAATTGTATAATAACATCAATAATCGCACTAAAGCAAGAATGCAATTAATATTGAATGGTGTTGACATAGATGAAGTAATGACTGCTGATAAAATTGATATTAGTAATGATGGATCGTATATAATAGGTTATATTGGTAGATTGGTTAAGAGTAAAGATTTGGTTACCTTATTGAATGCAACTAAATTATTATTTGATTCTGGTAAATTTATTAGGCTTGTGATCGTTGGTGATGGAGATCATGCAGAGGAATTGAAAGAAATAACCAGAAATTATGGAATAGAAAATATTGTAGACTTTTATGGATATAGGGCTGATGCGGTTAACTTTCTCAAAGGGTTTGATTGTTTTGTTTTGCCCTCACTTTCCGAAGGTACACCACGTTGTGTCATGGAGGCCATGGCCCTGAATATTCCTGTTGTAGTCTCAGATATTCCTGGAAATCGTAATCTTGTAACTCACTCGGAGACTGGTTTTCTTTTTCCTGTTGGTGATAGTAAGATTCTTTACGAATATATTTCATATGTTATGGATCACCCTGATGATGTGAAAAAAATGACTGATCAAGGTTTTAAAAAAATATATGAGGATTATTCCAGCAATAAAATGGCTAAAGAATATTCAACCGTTTATAAAGGCCTTCTTAATAACTAAATATGATTATTATAAGTACTTGTAGTTGTAGTTTAGCTTTTATAAAGCAATAATATAAATATGTCTTAACTAATACCTTACATCATGCTTTTATTTATGTTGATTGGACTAGTAGCATTACAATATGGCTGGAGTTGTAATTCAACACTACTGTGTCACATATTAATGGAGAAAAGTGAGTCTATCACGATGAGAAATTTAATTTTAATTAGAATATCTCTCTTGTTCATTATTATCTTCATGCTGCTTTCACTTGCTTGTTGTGGAGGCGGCGAATCTGCTGGCAATACTTCGATAACGAATATTTCAACATCTGGTTCCGATAAACTTCTCCAGTCCTCCGATCTGGTCTATCAGGGCGCCTTCCGTGTCCCCCAAGGTGATTATGGCAGCCCCCAGTATCACGGCCTAAGTTACGGAGGACGTGCGTTGGCCTTTAATGCGGCCAACAATTCTTTATTCATGGTTGGACACATTGACGATCAGCTCACCATAGAGCTCGCAATACCTACTCCAGTAATGAGTGCTAGTTTAAGTGATTTTAATACTGCCTTGGTTCTTCAACCTTTTGCAGACACTACTGGCGGTTTTAGAGATTATGTATGCGCTGATGGAGCCGTGTCTTGCGCAACGACGTACCCCGGCTGGAACCCTGATTATATCGGTGGCAACTTGGTATATAATGGTCAACTACTATCCAGTGTCTATAATTACTATGACGGCAATGCTGTTGCAACAAGATCACATTATTTGTCAAGTCTTACACTTGGATCTTCATTTAATGGTATGTTTTCTGTTGGGAATGTACCGGTGCAAATGCCACAGATAGCGTTTAGTGCAGGCTATATGGGATTAATACCATATGATTACCAAAGCGCAATGGGGGGGAAAGTTATAACCGGGCAAGGATTTCTCGCCATCACAACCAGATCTTCCTTTGGGCCGGCAGCTTTTGCTTTCGACCCTGACAATATGACTAACACAAATAACCCTGTTAACGCCACACCATTACTTTACTATAACGCTAAGAATGGGGGAGCGGATCATAGTAATGAAACACTAGGCTACTGGATGTCTAATAACCCTGGTGGTACTTCCCTGCCATATACGTCAAATAGTGACTTTATATCAGGAGTTGTTTTTCCGCAGGGGAGCAAAAGTGTATTATTTTTTGGCACTCATGGGCAAGGCGCTTCCTGTTATGGTGCTGCCACAGCGAACCCAAGTGAAGCCCAGTGGATGACGTGGCTTCAAGCAAATTCTCCCAGTGGTTACAGTTGCGGCGGGACTCAAATGAGTTCATCCGAGATTGCAGGAGGAAATAGCTGTTGTTACGACCCTTCCGGCGTCGGGAACAAGGGAACACATGCCTATCCATATAGTCATTATGTCTGGGCCTACAATGCCGATGATTTGGTTGCGGCAGGAAGTGGAACCTATACCGTCACGCAAGCCGATTACAACGCAGGCAGATTTATGACAGGTACCGCCCCTGCGATTTCTCCACTACCTGTGGGCTCAATTGTAAACCCCTGGAACGTATACCCCTACACTAGTTTTAATCTGGACGCATACTTAAACCCCTTTGAGGCTGTTGGCCAAATTAATGGTGCGGCGTATGATCCGGCAACGCAACGGATATTTATTTCACAAGGACATGGGGATAGTATCTATCCCTTGATTCATGTGTTCGAAGTAAATCTCGCTGCATCTGCAAACGTGCACACCCTTGCGTACGCAGCCGGGAGCAATAGCACGAGAGCGTCAGCACGGATCAGACCGTGAGCCCCGGCGGGAGCGGCTCCGCTGTTACAGCCGTTGCCATCACATATCCCATTTCACTCCATGGAGCGACGATGTAACGACTGCCACCCGCAGCTATGCGAACATGACCGTCAACATCGGCGTGACGGCCAGCTTCGTATTCAACGCCTTACCACATTTAACTGACCAACGAAATCAAGACCGCCATATTTAGTATTTCATAAGGCCGCGTTGTGGAAAATTCCATAGCGCGGTTTTTTATGTTCTAGTGATCTTAGTCACATTATTTATTTGGGCTTAATGCTACATGTACATTACATAAAGATGGTACACGATAATACTAAACCATCCGCGAGGATGGGACGGAAAGCCTATAGGGTCTCTTTGAGACAGCCGGGTCGCCGAAATACCTTTACAGGTTATTAAGGCGATCCGGCTTTTTTTTTGAAATAAACATCACACTGATACATCACTATTAAATATAAAGAAAAATGTATGAAAATAAACTGATACAAACTCAGTACCTGAATATATGGCATTAAGAAATAAAAGCAAGATACTAAATTAGTTTAATACTTCATACATGAGAAGGTTAGTTTTAAGGAGACGAAAATGAGCAAATCTAATATTGTAAAAGTATTATCAACAATGATCATATCAATTATTGGATTGTTTTCTTATTCGCCTTCTGCAATTGCCGATAAACTTCTTCAATCCACCGATCTGGTTTATCAGGGTGTTTTTAACGTACCCCAAGGAGACTATGGTAGCCCTCAGTATCACGGACTTAGTTATGGAGGGAGGGCGTTGGCTTTTAATCAAGCTAATAATTCATTATTTATGGTTGGACACATAGATGATCAGTTAACTATTGAATTGACAATTCCGACACCGTTGATTAGTACCAGCATAAGTACTCTTAACACTGCATCAGTTCTGCAACCATTTGTAGACACCACAGGCGGCAATATAAATTATATTTGTTCAAGTTCAACCGTATCTTGCGCAACGACGTACCCCGGCTGGAACCCTGATTATATCGGTGGCAATTTGGTGTATAATGGTCAACTGCTATCCAGTATCTATAATTATTACGACGCCGAGGCTGTTGCAACAAGATCACATTATTTGTCAGGTCTTACGCTTGGGACTTCATTTAATGGTATGTTTTCTGTTGGGAATGTACCAACACAAATGCCACAGATAGCATTTAGCGCAGGTTATATGGGACTGATTCCGTCTGATTACCAAAGCGCAATGGGAGGAAAAGTTATTACCGGGCAATCTTTTCTTTCCGTCACGTCAAGGTCTTCCTTTGGTCCAGCCGCCTTTGCCTTTGACCCAGCTGATATGACTAACATGAATAACCCCGTTAATGTCAAACCATTACTTTACTATAACTACTACACTGATCAGGGTGGGATTGCGGATCATAGTCATGAAACACTAGGCTATTGGATGTCTAATAATCCTAATGGTACAGCTGTTCCATACACATCAAATGTAGATGCTATAACGGGTGTTGTTTTTCCGCAGGGAAGCAAAAGTGTATTATTTTTTGGCACTCATGGGGAAGGTGCTTCCTGTTATGGTGCTGCCACAGCGAACCCAAGTGAAGCCCAGTGGATGACGTGGCTTCAGGCAAATTCTCCCAGTGGTTACAGTTGCGGCGGGACTCAAATGAGTTCATCCGAGATTGCAGGAGGAAATAGTTGTTGTTACGACCCTTCCGGCATTGGGAACAAGGGAACACATGCCTATCCATATAGTCATTATGTCTGGGCCTACAATGCCGATGATTTGGTTGCGGCAGGAAGTGGAACCTATACCGTCACG
>Ga0326728_10002608_pt1 | contig 59262 bp, 50 predicted proteins | sample MB3enrmetagenome_FD_207602 | JGI IMG/M metagenome (GOLD analysis project Ga0326728, IMG submission 207602) | Lab enriched peat soil microbial communities from McLean, Ithaca, NY, United States - MB31MN | ecosystem: Environmental > Terrestrial > Soil > Wetlands > Peat | place: USA: New York... | reverse complement strand
TTTTTGGGATTTCAAGTCCTGGATTGGGGGCAGAAGTTTTTGGGATCATTGCAATAGTACTTGGGCTGATAGGTACAGGGTTTAATATAAATGTGGGTGCAATCTTTCTCATAATTATAGGGATAGGGCTTCTTATCCTGGAAATTAAGATTCCAGGCTTCGGAATTATCGGGTTTGCCGGTTTCATCAGTCTTATAATAGGAAGTGTACTCTTTGTACCTACGGGAGATGAAAACGTCTATACTCCCGAATTCATAAGACTTATGACTTTGACCATTATAGTTCCTACAATTGTCTTCGGGCTTTTCCTTGTCTTCGCAATTTATAAAGTAACCGAGATCCGAAAGAAAAAACCAGTTATAGGAACAATCATCGGTGATACAGCCCAAACAATAGATCCTCTGGGACCAGGAAAGTCAGGATTTGTCCGGTATAATGGAGAATACTGGCAAGCTAGATCTGAGGAGGAAATAGGAATTAAAGAAAAAGTTGAAATTATTGGAAAAGAAAAGGAAGTACTTCTAGTAAAGAGAAAAACCTAATACTTTCTTTATTTTAGTCAAATACCCAATAGCTTGCTACTGGATAAGACTTTGGGAACTTATAGGGCCGTAGGGAATAATTGCGTGAATATAAATTTTTTGAAGTAATGTAAGCAAAATAAGGGAACTAATCATCTCATAAATCACCTAACCTAGTTATTCTGCATATTATGAGTTGATAAAGATAGGTGCATAAACATTATAATCGTAAATATAAATAAGTGATAAGCCACTGATAGCCCAAGGTAAAGTTCTCATTCGATGGCAATGGGGGGAAGGTAAACTAATCACCAAAAAATCGATTACGGAGTCTCTAAAGTGGTTTATGTGGGCTTTGTGGATAAAGGATCTTGGACCGCATATTTGGTAGATGGTTTTGGTGACCGTGGTTGAATTGGGATAGAGATTATTACAAGAAAATGACTGTTTCTGTGGATTTGTTGGCAGTAGCAATTTATTTGATGATTTTTCGGTAATCACAGCCTTTTTATGCTAATTAATCTATTTTATTCGGCATTCTTTGGCATTTTTACTGATTAAATAGAATTAATTTTGGGATTTATTCGTCAGCTTATATCAAAAATTGGTATTTATTTGAGAATTAATTTTGAAGAAAAGGGTAAATAAGTACTGTTTTGGAGAATCAAAAGAATTTATTTAAGCTTTAAATCCTAAAAAAACCAGTTTAATAGCAAGAATTTTGGCCTGGCAGGGGGTAAAAATGATGAAAATTTATTGCGTAAATTATTTTCATCCAGGTTTGCATATCCTAATTATCCATATATTAAAATCTTTTTTTGGTTAGTTGTTTGATGTACTACATCCCTAGAAATCTGGTCGGTAAATTCTAATCGCTTATGTATTTAACGATTACAATGCAGGATACCAAACGTTTTAGATGCGGATGCCATATCTAATAATCGCTATACACAGTATAGCTAATTCCTTCTGTATCAATTTTATGAAATATTCACAACTTCAATAAATTTGACTATATTCTGTTTCTAAATTCCTATATCTGGAATTCTTGATGCTTTTTAGGAAAAAGCTCAATGTTGAATTTGTGAGGATCTCCGAGTAGAATAAAAACATAATTAATATAAAATTATGTTTTGGTTTTAAAACATTTTATGGGGAAGTAATTTTTATTCAGAAACTATTTTTTGTATAATTAATTTAAAATAAATACTGGGCAATTGTATACTGTAACTTAAAATGAACAGATAAAGAGTTTCATATTTATCGCGAAGTAAGTCTAAATAAAGATAAATTATAGAGGGAGTCAAATGAGTGAAATGGGTATATCTGGAGAAGTAAAAGTTCCTTATGTTGTAACAAATATCGAAAGATGCATGTGTCCCCAGTGTCCTGTCCAAGCTGACAGTGCGTGCACATTGGATAAAATTGGAAACTTAAAAAATGAAATGAAAAGTTTAGGGAAAGATGAAGCTCCAGAGCCTTACAAGGTTCCTGGAGTCTACTGTTCATCTGGTACTGCTACCTGCAGCGACTTAGATCCTAACAGAGATTGCATTTGTAAAACCTGCTCTGTCTGGGACGATTACTGCCTGGAGCATGCAAATACAATAATGTATTTTTGCAATAATGGTAGAGCAATTTGATTCTTTCATCTTGCAAAATGATAGATATTTCTTTTATCATTAGGACTTATGTGCTTGAGGAGCAAAATAAACGGTGAATAGATCTACCATAAATATTATAACTCCGGCAGTTTTAGGTTTAAAAAGCTTATTGATTTTTAGGATCTACGCAGTTCAACTGTCTGAATAATGAATTTGACCAAACTATCTATTGTTCTTGATTTTGATCCTTAAGTGCGTAAGTTATAGATTTCTTAGTTTCATCGCGTATGTTTTACTGCATGTGACAGTGCCTATAGGGAAGCTACAGTGCTTATAGGGAAGCTACAGGAACTGCGGGCATTGTGGGCATCAAAATTCAACGCAAACCTAAATTGTAATAACTAATTAGCACAGGAATTTGAGGTATTTTATTTCAGAAAGATCTAGCAAGATGGGGAAAATGTATCCAGTAATTGATTATATTAGATGTCTGGGATTCTTGCCTGTTATGAAGTCTGATGTTTATTATGATGCACTAAATAATTCTGATTACTAATTTGTAGAAAATTTTGGAGGAATAGCTGATGAAAACTAGATTGTTATTAGTAATGGTTTTCTCGACGATGCTGATGGCTGCAACTACGATCTATGCCTATGAAGGGTCCACACATGATGCCATAGCTACCTTGAAGGATGCGAAGGGCAATAACGTGGGGCTAGCCACCTTTACCGAGGACGCTAGTGGCCTGGTCCGCATCAACGTCAACGCAAGCGGTCTGACTCCGGGTTTGCACGGCATCCACATCCATAATAAAGGAAACTGCACGGGGCCGTCGTTCATCTCGGCCGGCGAACACTACAATCCTTTTAGCAAAGAGCATGGGCTCAACAACCCGAAAGGCCCCCATGCAGGTGACTTGCCCAACCTAGAAGTGGGCGAGGATGGTATGGGACATATGAATATAACCACCACCCATGTGACATTGTCACCAGGACCGACCACGCTATTCACAGCCAACGGCACTTCACTGGTTATCCATGCTAATCCTGATGATGAGATGACAGACCCTTCTGGAAACAGTGGTGCACGGGTTATCTGTGGGATCATCGAGAAAAAATAGGTTCTTCTTTATCTTTGCAGGAGTATAAACTTGGCCAGAAGTGGAGAATAGACAAATCACAACAATTAATAAGTCTTATTTATATAACAAAGTTGTCGGAATCGCTGACCAAGTAAGCAAATCGGCTGCCGAACGAGTCGATGTTTACCTATGCTACCGTTCGGTAATAAATATTTAAAAGAAACGAGAATCAAATAAGAGTAGGAATTTCAAGAGCTAATTTGAGACCCTATGCTTACAACGCTCACTTAAATAAAAATAATATTATAAAATATATGGAGATCGATTGTGGAGAGATTTAAGGCATTTTGCTTGCATTATCATATGTTGCTTTGTTCATATTATGTCTCCAAATATTGTTTTAGACATTAATTATGGAAAATAACTAAACAAATGTACAAAAATTAATACTTCACTCTATAAATAAAATTAACCTACTTAAAAATTATATTTTTTTATTTATCAAACAAACTTTGATATTATTTTTAAAATCTATCTGAACTTTCAAAGCTCTATAGGTGCGATTACATTTTAAATTGAAAAGAGCCATTCGGGAAAAAACTTTCAATCGCAATTAATATACAAACTAAAAAAAGCTGCATTGTAAGGTAAAACATATCTATCCAAAAACAATGATGGATAAAGAATACAATCAGAGTTCTTGGACCTGCAATAAACAATACAGAATTGGAATCGATAGTCGGACGTATAAAAAACCTACTATATGAGCTGAGATTAAGTAATTTATTGATTATTAGGGAATGGACTTGCGTCTGTCCTAATTCATGCGACCAGGATCACATACTGTTAATACTAATTACTTTAAGTTCGAAGAATATATCCATAAAAGTATATAATTAAATAAATTTAATTATAAATGATGTATAACCCCATATACTCAAGTAGATATTTGATCGAGCTGCAGGCATTTCCCCCCGCAGCTCACAGATCACCTTTTTGACATCCAAGATTAACCTGATCATTTAAATTAATAGAAAAACTAAGTAATTGATGACTTTTGACCAGGAAGTGATTGTTATTTACATACTTGATGACAATATTAAGATGAAGCAAGCAGTATATTTTATAGTTAAGGTCCTTATTGGCGTTGCATTTTTGAGTATCTGGGTAGGAATATTTGCTTTGTTTCTTTTCGTGAAATGGACTTAAAATAGGCACTATAGAGATTAAACAAGTTCAAAGCAATGATAAAATAAAAATCAGCCCACCGAAATTTGATCAATTAATCTCAGTGAAGGCAACGATTAAGAATGTTTTTCGCTAGCTGAATAATTGGCTCTTCTGAAATATAATTTTCAACACACTAGCGTCTTTGAATTTGAGATTTCACAGAAAAAAAAAATGGCATACTGCTAATCTATTTAATTAAGTAAATCACAATCATAAATAGAAAAATTAGATATCCTAGGCCGTTATGATTGCTCGTTAATGTACACGTTTTATTACAAGTATATCTACGTTAATTATATTCCCAATAGTTCCCAATTATTCCCGCTATTTTCCCATTATATTCCCATTAAAAATAATATAAAAACAATAACAAGGGAATTAAAATCATATAAAAAAAGGGAATTATGTTCCCAAAATAAAAAAATGATATATGATATTCTAAAATAATATTCAATATTTTAAAATGTAAAAAAATATAATTTTCTAATTCTTTCTCACATTTTCGGGTTTTTGGGAACAAAATGTCAACTGATTACGTTTTCATGGGAAAAAACGGGAATATTTTGGAAAAAAAGGGAAAAATGGGGAATAAAAGAATCAGTTGCCTTTATGCCCTGATCAGGCGTCCTTCAAGAAGATAAACTCCTTATCAAAGAGTGACCAGTAATCAAACTTTGATTTGTCTATGCTGAACTTAAGAGCCTTCTTTCCACTACTGCTTCTTAGTATGTCGCCAGCTCTCTCATATTTTGTATCTGTTTCTTCTTCCATTTTTAATCCCTTAATCTTGTCAAGGAGTCCCACGGCTTCCCGATCTTTTCTTCCGAATAGGACACTCTTAGACTCAAAGTAAGGTTCTCATTCGATAGCAATATTTGGAAACCCAGCCCATACAATATCAATCTTAGAGTCTCTAAAATGGTTTATGTGGACTTTGTGGGATAAATGGTTTAGACCGTATATTTGGTAGATGATTTTGGTTACCGTTGAGTATGGCAGCTGTCGTGATAGAGACCATGACATAGACAATGGCGGGTTATGTGGATTTGTTTGCAGTAGAATTTATTTGATGATTTTTCGCTAATTACAGCTATTTTATACTAATTAATTGATTTAATTCGGTATTATTTGGCATTTTTCTGGTTAAATCAAATTAATTTTGGGATTTATTAGTCAGTTTATATCAATAATTGGTATTTATTTGAGAACTAATTTTGATGAAAACGAAAAATAGGTACTGTTTTTGGCAGATTGAATAGCTAAGGTAAAATAAATCTTTTTGAAAATGATATTGCAAAGCAATTTCCAGAAAAAGAAAATATCTTCAGCTCTTATCAAAATTTAGAGAGAATATTTTTTTATTTCAGAAGAGCATTTTTGATATATAGTCAAAGCCTGTGGTTTTGTACCAGCATTTTCACAAAAGTTAGATTGTAACAGTTTATCAGATTTGCTTACTGATTCATAGAAACGACCAACAATTTGACAGATCACTAATAATTGGTGATATATATGATGGTTGAAACTCTAACTTTCTCAGATGCTTTCAAGTATCCTTTTAAAACGCCAATGAGACTTTCATATGCACTCTTACTTCTCATTCCAATTTTTGGATGGCTTCTACTCATCGGCTATATCATAAGGTTGATTAATGAATTTATCGAGGGCAGGTATGAAGGGCTCATTAAGCTTGATATCATGGGGGATCTGAAACTAGGTATCATTATTTTCGTGAAGTCCCTCCCCTTCTATATTGTCTATACGATTGTACTGTCTGTCGTAAACTATTTTAGTCCAACCCTTAGAATTCTCGTTAGTCTGCTACTCGGATTTTTTATAATTCCGATTATTATGGTTAACTTCTACCGAAAACAGACTATTAATTCTTATTTTGAGTTTTGTATCCTGAATATAGTTAAGGATCACCTAGGGGACTATATTATGGTAATTTTGAAGCAATATGCACTCATAATCCTTTTTTTAATCCTGTCAATTGTGCTTATAGGTATACCAGGTTTATTATTTACAAGTTCAATATTCATCGCAAACTTTTATGGGAATATAATTGAACGAAAGCCTGCTCTGACATCTTAAACCTAATTGAAATATCAGATGACTGTCCGAATCTAGAAATTTCAACTTTAAGTTAGGATCATTTGCTAATCTAAATTATGATTGGGACTGACATAGTTAAACTGGAAAACTGTGTCATTTAAAGCTTTAATTATCCAAAAAATTGATTTAAACTACTTGCTTGTTGTACTCAATTTTGTTGCTCAAGTGCGTAAGTCCCAAGCAAATTGGTATATATTTGGAACTCTCCAAACCATCAAGAAAATTAATACCCTGAAGAAAAATCCTTGAAATTGTTTATTTTAGTAATTAGAGTTGATACACCGATATTAATAAAAGATATGTATTTTTCTCAAATGAATGTACTATGTCTTCAAATTTAGGATAATATGGATAAAATTTATAGGGTTTAAGAAAAAACTGTGCATCAATGGAACGATGAAAACAGAAATTAAAAAATGTAAATTAAAATAACTATTCAAACTACAAATGGATTTATTTTATTGGATAATTACTTTTCTCGTGCCAAGCTTCGGAGTTGTGGGTCAATTCCAATTGCTTTGTCATAGGCTGTTATTGCTTCATCTGACTTGCCTAATTGGCTTAAAGCAACTCCTTTATTATACCAAGCTTTTGAATCCTGTAAGTTAATTTCAATTTAAAGTGGGTTCTCTAGGCGATTATTCCAAATCCATGAAGCTCTTTCCGATGCTTTATTTCCTTCATCTGAACCACCTAGAATTCCGCCTTTAAGATTCCAAGCTTGTGCATCATATGGGTGCGTTTCAATTTGTTTGTCAAGTGCTTTATTTGCTTCCGCGAACTGGCCTGAATTATAGAGATCGTTTGCTTTATTTCTCCAAAAAACATCTGAATCCTTTGGCTTTGCTTTGTCCCAAGCTTTTTGTGCTTCATCATACTTACCTAATTGGCTTAAAACAATTCCTTTATCACTCCAAGCTTCTAAATTATTAGGATTGATTTCAATTGCTTTATCATATGCTACTAATGCTTCATCGTTTTTATTTAATGCCGATAGGGCATTTCCTTTAGCGACCAAAGCTTTGTCGTTCTGCGGGTTAATTAGAAGTGCTTCGTCCTGGATTTTTATTTTTTTTTCAAAGAAGTTCTTTGCAAAATAGCCACCGGAGTTTGGAACATTTGAAGCTTGTGCTGCGCTTGCGATACTCACAAGGATTAAAAATGCCAGCACAGTGATTCCTAAAGCCGTTATGATAGTATGCCTTAGACTTGCTTTATCATATGTTGCTTTTTTCATTATCAGTCTCCTAATATGTGATTATATATTAATGATCAAAAATAGCTAAGCAAATACACCTTATTAATACATCTTGGTATAAACTAAACATTTCTACTTCAGAATTATATTTAAGAATAAGAGTGATTGGGGTATCCCCTAACTAGAAACAAGTAATGAGATTAGCAGTCTCAATACTCATTTATATAAATGAAGACCGAATAACAGGAAACAAATAGGCGAATTAATTTTAAATTTTCTATGAGTCCCATAAGCTCCATGAGTCATATAACAGCGATTTTTTCTTATTTCACATATAACTGAAGAAATTCTGAACGTTTATCACAAAAATTGCGCATCTGATATTAATATGACTTACGCTTTTGAGGTATCAAAAGTGCAATAGAACTTGTCGATTAAACTTAGATTTAGAAAATTAAAAGTTTAATGCAATTGAGTTTTCAATTCAACTATATAAGTCCTATATATTATTTACACTATGTAATAAATAAATATGTTAGAATATCTCAAAATTAGAAGTATAGACTTTCTTTGCTACATAGCAATCCAATGTATCAATAAATAAAGCAATTTTTGAAGCAAAATTATTTTAGGATCAAAACTTTGAAAATAGAAAATAAAAAATGCATGTAGAGGTTCATTACAACCTTTCCGCCGGTTTTGTCTCTACATTTCTCTTCACTTCTCATAAGAAATACGATCCATTAGTTTAATAGAACGACCTGCCGGTTGTCTCAGTAGACCCACATGTTACTCTGGAGGATCTCTAAACTATATAAAACGCCCTGTAGATTATACAAGTCAATCTGTTGGTTATTTCAGTAAATATATATTATAAACAAGGCAATCAGTGAGTTACATCAGATTGTATGCCTTGATGTTGTTCACCTGGGTATTGTTAGCCTTAGAATAGATCTTCTAGGGAATTTAAGCCTTTTGTTTGTTCATCTAGGAATTTTCCACTTGAGTACGGTCCACCTGGGAATTGTCCACCTGAGTAATGTCCGCCTGAGTATTGTCCTCCTGGGAATTGTCCACCTGAGTACTGTCCACCTTGGTATTGTCCTCTCAGGAATTGCCCACTTGGGTATTGTCCGCTTTGATATTGTTCACCGGAGTGTTTTCCGCTTTTGTGTTGTCCATCTCGGAATTGCCCACTTGGGTATTGTCCACTTGGGAATTGCCAGCTTGGGTACTGTCCACCTTGGTATTGGTCACCTAGGAATTGTCCACCTGAGTACTGTCCACCTTGGTATTGTCCTCTCAGGAATTGTTCTCTCAGGAATTGTTCACTTGGGTATTGTCCGCGTTGATATTGTTCACCGGAGTGTTTTCCGCTTTTGTGTTGTCCATCTCGGAATTGCCCACTTGGATATTGTCCACTTGGGAATTGCCAGCTTGGGTGCTGTCCACCTTGGTATTGGTCACCTAGGAATTGTCCACCTGAGTACTGTCCACCTTGGTATTGTCCTCTCAGGAATTGTTCACTTGGGTATTGTCCGCTTTGATATTGTTCACTTGGGTATTGTCCACCTTGGTATTGTCCTCTCAGGAATTGTTCACTTGGGTATTGTCCGCTTTGATATTGTTCATCGGAATGTTTTATTTCATCTGCGGCGCTTACTGCCGTAGATGCCATTGAAATTATTACAAAAAATACTACCAAAATAGCTAGTGTATTTTTTCTTCTTTCAAATACTTTTTTTACCATTTAATAAACTCCATATTTTTTTTGAAGTACATTTTATTGATATTTATTGTAGGTACTGTAGTAACAACATTACAAAGTAAATCTTATATAAAACTTTCTTTATTTAGTTTTCTAACAATCTAAGATTAAATATGAAAAAAAGAAGAAGAGACAATAACTTCAACCAAAATTAAATCCCCACGATTTCATTGACAGATACCGATAGGTAACCACGAGATATTTTCCATACAAATTTATCAATTTAAAATAATATAAATTAAATTAGCAGTAATTGAAAAACCCGATAAACCGTGACTGATGATCAGATAAATATAAAGGGAAAGGAATCTATTATGGGCGATCTGCGGCATTTTCTTGAGTGGGTTATGGTATATTCCTACCTTAGGTAAATTATAAGTCTATTGTGGGGCCTGAGATTAAGTCATCCACTCATTGTCTGGCAAAGCTTCCATCTATCATAGTTCATGAAATCGGGACTACATAATAATTTACGTTCGTACAATATATTCACAAAAGTATATAATGAATTAAATCAAATTATAATTAATAAATTTTCCAGTATATTAAATCCGGTATTTGATCGAGCTGCAGGCATCTCTTCACCTGCAGCTCACAAGATCACCTTTTTGACATCCAAGATCAACCGGATCATTTAAATTAATAACAAAAACTAAGTAATTGATGGCGTTCGACGCTGCAGTGGTTGTTATTTATATGCTTGATGACAAAATTAAGGTGAAAAAAGCGGTACATCTTATGGATACAGGCATGGTTGGCGGTGCATTTTGGGGTATTTTGATAGAAATGTTTGCTTTGTTTCTCTTAATCACGAAATGGGCTGAAGATAAGGCACTAGAGAGATTAAACAAGTTCAAAGAAATGATAAAATAAAAGTCATCCTACCAAAATTTGCTCAATTAATCTTAATGAAAGCAACTATGAGAATGTTTTCCGCGAGCGGAACAATTTGCTTCTCCTGAAATATAATTTTGAACCCACGAAAGTCTTTAAATTTGAGATTTCACAGAAAGAATGGCATACTGCCAATCTACTTTAATTAAGTTAAATCGCATTATAAATAGAAAAATGAGATATCTTAGGCTTTATGATTGTTCGCTTATGTCTATTTCTTATTGCAATTGTGTCTTCCGTTATTATATTCCCAATAGTTCCCAATTATTCCCGCTATTTTCCCATTATATTCCCATTAAAAATAATATAAAAAACAACAACAATAAAATTTAAAATCATAAAAAAAGGGGAATTATATTCCCAAAATAAAAAAATGATATATGATTTTTTAAAGTAATATCCAAAATATTAGAATGTCAAAAAGTGTAATTTTCTATTTCTTTCTTGCATTTTCGGGGTTTTGGGAACAAAATATCAACTGATTACGTTTCAATGGGAAAAAACTGGAATATTTTGGGATAAATGGGAATATTCTGGGAATAATAGAATCAGTTGCCTTTGTACCCTGATCAAGCTCCCTTCAGGAAGATAAACTCCTTATCAAATAGTGACCAGATATTAAACTTTGATTTATCTCTACTGAATTTAAATACCTTCTTTCCACTACTGCTTTTTAGCGTGTCTCCATCTCTCTTATATTTTGTATCTGTTTCTTCTTCCATTTTTAATCCCTTAATCTTGTCAAGGAGTCCACCGGCTTCTCTGTCTTTCCTACCAACTAAGGCTCGTTTCACGCTTTGATATTTGATGCCTGTGTAGATTGATATATCATTAATTGTGCATTTCCCTTTACTTGATATATATTGAATTATCTGCCTTTCTTTTTCGTTCATTTTTGTTACTGTGCTCTCTTTTTGAGCTTCAAATAATTCTTTTGCTCTTTCAAAGTCTTCAATCTCAGCTAGTAAATAGCCGTAGTCGGCAAAGGTTCTCTGCTTCCATTTAAAGGCAGCAAAACCCCGAACCATATCGAGGAACATTGGAAATATACGTGAATTACTTGTATCCTGTAGGTCTATCCTGTCCACAAAGGGTATTTTGACCTTAAATAAATTCTGTTTAAGTTCCCCATACATTCGCCTGCATATAAGTATTTCAATGTTTATCTCCTGCCCATTCCCACCGCTCGCAGCTTCATGTTTCTGTGCATCAAATATTCTTTTTTTCTGCTCGGGACTGCTGTCCGCATCAAAGGTGAGTTGACGATTAAGCAATTGATCAGATATAAAGCTTTCAACACTTGTTAAGTACCAATTTATACGGGGTGGGATTACCAAGGATATTTGTTTTTGATCTCTCACCGTTGTATAGTAAGTTTCTTCCTGAAAGTTCGTTGTAGCTTGTTTTGTGACTTCTTCAAATGCCGGGTCAGGATCCTTATCGTCCGAAAAAATAATGATTCCAGGAGCTAAATTCATATAGTAAGCAGCCTTTGCACTTAATCCGGTTACCCGTTTCCATTTTTTAGGAATTAAATGTAAATGTGTTTTTATTCCATGCGACTTGCCTGAGCCCGATGTACCATTTACGGATATTTGCAAACCTGCTGTATTTAGGTAAGACTGACAAGCTATTGATACGCATATCGCTTCTTGTGTATCCCGGTCACCTACATGCTTTTTTGCTATTGTGTTTAGCATATAATCTATAGGGTCACCGTCTCTCAATATCCTGTCTGCTTCTTCATCTGCCTGCTGGATAAGTTCTTGGCTGAGGTCCATTTCATCAAAGTCTATGTTTAGGAGATTATCTTTTTGAGCGTCTGGCTCAGAGTTCTTCTGGCTACATACCTGGTTTTTCTGCCCTCTGAAAGTGCAATTATCACATTTTGAGTTAAGGGAATCGGCAAGTGTAATGCTCCCTAACTCTCGCTGTAGAGTTGCACATTTCCAAGGCTCTTTTATTTTGCCTCCGTCTGCACCCAATTCAGAATCACTTCGTGATCTGGTATAATCCTCTCTAAAGAGATATTTACAAGCAAGGTGTAAAACTTTAGGGTCTGCACCATTCGCCTTCAGATCTGCCATCAACGCCAGGGTTAACTGTCTGCCTGTACTGGTGTGCAATTCTGTGATAGTCGGATTTTCTTGATGTGCCTTGAACTTTTCACGCAGATAGGGCTTGCACTTTTGCAAGATTACTTTTAATTTATTATTAGTTCCAAATAGGACCTTAAGCCGGTTTATGAATTCTTCAGCCATTTCTGATACATCGTCAAGTGTCCTGATTTCCCGGTTAAATAAGTAAGTCTGCCCGTTTTTATGCCCGCTTGGGGGTAGGACCGCATTGTTACCATCCGTTAAAATTTCTATACCTAAATCGTGATGTTTTTGCGCTTTCAGAGCTTCTGTATATTTAAAGTAGATATGTCCCCGGTTCTCTGTCCACCTTGATATCAATCAATTATCTATGGCTAATCCAGCTGTGAGTTCGTTCCATATTGCAGGGTTCCAGTCGTCTACATCGATTAGGGTCAAACCTGATCTGTTCCCGCATTGCAAGCCGATGTTTGCATTATCGAAGTAAGAGCTTCCACCAGGTCCCCAATATTTTTTTATTTCTTCTTCCGTTAAGATATTCTTCCTTTTCTGCCAGTCTTTTACCAAAACTCCTTTACCTGGGCTCTGTTCTTTCCTTGTTTTAGGATTTATCTCAGGTGCATTGGGATTTAGCAAAGGATGCACTATGAGTCCTAATCTCGTGTAATTAAATGCAGCTTTAAGAATTGCAGTTTCATAACTCATCTTTTCAGCCTTCCTTCAAGCTGTAGATTCGTAACCGATGAAATAGAAAAGGGCTGATCAAGCGCTCGTTTTAAATTTATGAGATATCTAGGTCTTTGTCTCCTGCGCTCACAATAAACCATATCAAGAGAATCAAAACTCATTCTATACTCCCCTATCCTCCTGCTCTTCCAGGTATCTAGGCTCTTTGTGGAGTCAATAGAGATGACGAGTCGTAGGTCTGCCTTCCACAAAAAATATATTCAATAGTGGTGAGACTTAGCATCAGAACCCCTCTCCCAAACGATAAGTTCTTGCAATATCTGCTCTTGAGCAATCATCAGGTTCTTCTGGAAGACGCCACGGGTTATAAGGATCGGTATGTCTAGAACAACTCTGTGTCTATGCCAGTAATAAAACAAATTATTAATTTGACTGAGCACCTTGTCTCTGTATCCATCTGTGGATGTGACGAGAGAATTGTAGGTAATTTGAAATTTGGTACTATCAAAATTGTGATAAAAATCACTAATACCACTTTGTTTATACGCAGAATATTTCATGGGTTTTATTCCCCCTTGAATTCGAAGAGAACAACAGAACCTGTAGGCATTAGAACCGTCATTTAAATAAGATATTATTTAAACTATTAACGTATAATTTATAATAATTCAGTCATTGGAGATGACGACCCTAATTGCCTGGGATAGGGCTTAAGCTGTCCTGGGCTCAAATCTCTCAATTTTTGTTAACTTTATTCATTTTCTCTAGTTCGTTCACCGGAAATCTTCAATGCATTATCTTCCAACACCTCGATTTTTACAGAATCACCTTTTTGGAAGATGCTCTTCACTGTCACACCTTCTAGTAACACTTTCAGAATATCTAGGGATTCAAATTCTTCTGCGCTTTTAGGAATTAAGTCCGACAACATAAGCGCTTTTAGTATTTGAGCAGTGATTGCCTTTATACATTTTAGGCTCTCGACGAACGTTCACTTGACATAAATGATTGTCTAACATTTAGGATGAAGACATAAGCAATTCATCTATATGCCTGAAACTAGCATCTGTTATTTCAAGCATGTATTCGTCTGATGACTAATTTAAATTTTCTCTATATTGAATAGTCAAATCTTTTTTGTAATCCATTGTAATCACCTTATAATTATCTATTTTTTAGAATAAAATCGAATGCTGTCAGAACCACAAAACTAAAAGACATTCAAAAAACCTCTTTTGTTAAATGAGATGTTCTTAGGTTGTACATGCAACCGTTAGTTGCAGAGCTAAAAAAGAAAATTATATTTAGCATGTAGACTATGTTGTTCATGATGCGTAACTTCTCATTTCTGGGTCGATCTGTTCTTGTGGGTCACTCGCGATGAAAGTAGGCGTCTGTATGGGTGTTTTGCAAACTTTCCGACTGCTTGACCGCTGCGGTATTTGCGAAACACTTTCAGCAACATTTTTAATTAGTGTGGCCTGTGCTTTCTCATAAACATTTCCGCACTTCAATCGATAATCAATTAATTCAGAAAAATCTTTATAAATTTTTTGGAACTTAATTACAGTTTCTGGTTTTAGACCTTGCATTTGCTTCCCTCTTCCCAGATGCGTTATATTTTTTTGAGCATGCAACCATAGAACTCTCTTGTGCAGATAGTTCAATAGACTGTATTTTCATGGCATGTATCACTTGCTCTAATTCTAAGTTGATTTTCACTGTCCATCTCGATCACCACACTTTTCACATCTAAATCCCACGATTTCATCCACGCATGGGTAGGGCTATCATGAAGCTTCCTCCCTGTTTCACAACAGTTCTTTTTCCGAATCGAAACATTCTTTCACCTATACCGAATAAAGTGTTTATTTTCTGTCGAACCTGATTTCCAAAGGTTCGGGGAAAATCCCATATAAGATAAACAAATAGCGTAAAGAATGCGAAAAATTGAGTTTAGCTTTTTATATTATTCGCAGACTTTCCCTAATTGTGATCTTAATACAAGTTTAATAGACCTTAAACATTAAAACAATTTTTATCGGCAATAATAAATAAATCGTGATAATCAGCAAAAAAATCCAAATTTGCCGACTTTTAAATCTCATATTCGCAGATATTTTCTAATACAAATTAGAATTATCTATATAACATGAGCAAAAAACAATCCAAAAACGAATTTTAGACAGTTTATTGGAATCTTCTAAAACGACTGGAGAATTAATAACTAAACTGGGTTATGTTAAGCCAAATGAGCCGCCAGGTTACAATATTATTTCTAGAGATTTAGGCCTACTCAAAAAAATAGGTCCATTGAAAATAAGAAAGTAAAATTAGAAAGAAGTAGAAAATATTCCACATTATATTCAATCGTCTTCAGTATTCAGAATATACGTAACATATGCAAAGATTATCCAACTTTAATACCAAAAATGCAAACAAACTATTTGATTCTTGAATGTATATTTCGCGATAATTTGGATTTAATTTGTGGTTTAAGTAACTTGGAATTTTTAAATAATAGATTTGAAATATATTTAAATAAGAAGTGGTTTGGTACGTCCCCAAAAACTTCCGTCCGCCGCGCTCATATTCTACCTTTGATTCAAGTAAGAATGATAGAACTAAATATAAAGAAGTTATTTTTTTTGATTCTGTCAAGTCTTCGGGGGTTCAACCCATAAAAGGTATTTTTGTCAAAAATAGGGGGTTAGATTTAGGAAATTTGGGACGATTTTGATGAATATTTAAATTAAAATATTTATTATGTAATTACTCAAATATACATATTGATCTCATAAATTAATATTTTATACTAAGTTCAGTATTAAAGAGATATATATAATGTTTGATTTAAGAGATTTAAATAATTATTAATATCGGAATTTTTAATTACCTAAGGTGGAAACGCTTTTAAGGTAAAAATCATGTTTTCATTTTTAGATATAATCGAATTTTTAAAAACTAACGTTATTTCTATAATTGGGATTATATTTGCAGTTTTAATTGCGTCTTATTATCATAATAAAAGAACTAAAATCTGTTGTTATAGTATCAAGAGTACTAAAGTTATTGAGAATTTAGATTCTAAATTTGAAAATATTGAAATGTATCATTTGAAAAGTGGTAGCAAGGATGAAAAAATAACAGATTTAACTGTCACAAAAATATTATTTTGGAATGATGGAAAAGATACCATTCGTTCAACTGATATAGCTACTGCAAAACCGCTAAGAATAAAAATAAAGGAAGGGTATAATATTCTTGATGTAAAAAGTAGCGCAAAGACTGATATTAATCTTATTACAGTTGATCCTGCTGGAGATGGATCTTATTTAGTAAATTTTGAATATATTGAAAAAAATGACGGTGCAATAATTCAAATATTACATACAGGAAAATCAAATCTTGATATTGAATTTGAAGGTAAGTTAATAGGTTGTAAATTAGAACGTAGAAGCCTTATAATTAACAAAAAGATGGTTATATCATTAAATTTGCCATTAATACGTACAACACAATTAAAGTTAGATTATACGAAATCGTATCTATATTTAATGCTGAGCATGTGGATTTTTATGATACCGATTAGTTATTTAAGCATAAAAAGCATAGATATGATTATAGATATGATTATATCTACTATACTAATGCTCATATTATTAATTACAATGATATATTTATATTCCAAAAGGAAAGTTCCAAAAGGATTTGAAAAATTTGAAGAAAGTATTTAATAAATAAAAAGAAACAACGGTGGCAATTTTACTTTTGAAAGGTGGTACTTATGCAAATAGATGCTATAACGAATTACATAGAGATTATAACAACTGCTATATTGGCCTTAGTTGTTATGAGACAGTTAATAACTATTATTAGTTCATTTATTCATATTTAAAGTCTATTTTATTTTTGCTGCATATATGCATTTTGTATTAGTGTAATCCATTTATTATCTCCTTTTAATTCAATCCCACATGCTTCAGCAGGTGTTTTACCATCTAATCCTTCATGCGGTTTTATAAAGTTGTGATAAACTTGCATCCCCTGCAGAATTAAAGTTTCTTTTATTTTCAGCCCACGCATAGTCTTTTCTCTATCTCTTATTTCCCCATTTATCCGTTCCATTTTATTATTATTTGCAGTATTCCCATGACCTGTTAATTTTATTGCATTAATATGCTGAGACTGGGGCTTTGTATTAGAATAAAATTCCTTATTAAATGCATCTTTATAGGCTGGTAATCCGTCTGTGATTAAAGTCTCAGGTCTTTTTCCTGTAATTTCTCCACCAATACTGAAGAGTTTCCTAGCATCATGTTTATATTTAGTATCAGTTACTTCTTGAGCTATCCAGTACCTTGTTTCATCATCCATTAGCGCAAAAAGGTATTTTATATCACCTTTGATTTTAACATAAATTTCATCTGCTCTCCAGGTCTGACCTACATTAGGTTTTAAGTTATCTGCATAAGATTTAATAATATTGGTATATTTCTCAATCCAATTTGCCACTGTTTGATAACTAACTTCTGTTCCAATCAACTCAAGGGATCTCATAGTATTGCGGAGACTCGCACCTGAGAAATATAACTGCATTGCCAAGGTAACTGCTTTTGGATTGTGCTTCATCTTCTCAAAGCCTACATTAACGCTGAACTTTTTACCACATTCAAGGCACCTATATCTTTGTAAATCCCCACTTTTGTTGTGCCTAATGCCATCTTTCTTGATATTATGATAATCGCATCTAGGACAGTTACTAATCACGATAGGTTTTAGTACAAGCTTTGGTTTTGCCTGTTGTCTTATTCCAAGACTGATCATTACCGCCCAAATGTGCTTACACTTCATTCCACGGTGTTTGTGATCAGGACATGTACATTTCCAGCCGATGTCGGTTCCTTCAATAACGTAATAACCATTTCCAGATTGAGATATCACATTGTATTTGGTATCATCTATACGATATACACAGTTTTCGTTATTGGCTATTATAGTTCCTTTTTCTTTGCGGATTGCATCAGCGTTAGTGATCATTTGCCATCCCATTTTTTCTAATCTGTAATAGATACAATGTACTCACATATATAAGTATATATCCCTAATAGATACAAATAGTGTATAAAAATAATGATCAAGTATATATAATAAGTATACTTTATATCTACAATATGACACCACATCAAATGACAATTGAAGTTAATGGTTATCAAGTGATCGAAAAAATTGTAAAGGCTGCTGGTAACTCTGGAAGAATATACGTTCCTAATAATTGGATTGGAAAAAGAGTGAAAGTGGTACTTTTAGAACCTATAGAAAGCGATTAAACAAAAATAGTTATTTTAAGATTAATGCCAACAATGCAATTAAATATTTAGTGACAAACTTTATTAAATTATTTATTAATATGTTATGATTATAAGTTAAATTAGTGTTATCACCAGCACCCGAATGTTGACATCAAATTATGATTGTCCATAACCCCCGAAAACTTGACAGAACCTTTTTTTTGAAAAAAGAGAAAGATTATTCAAGAAAAAATTACGTTATCCTCCGAATTTTTCAGACTTTTCCTGATTACTGACAAAAATGAATTAATAGGTCATATTAAAGAGCCGGATATGTTTCTTCTAGGCATTAGATGCATGACGGATCAGAAATATAATCAAGATCTAGATAAATGGATGACAATATATATGCCAACCTTCTATATCAATAAAGCCTTCAAAGCATGTGCTAACATGGGTAAATTTAAAAAACAGTGGGGTGGAGAAAACCCACCATCACTCGAACTAAATAAGGAATTAATACCAGGGTGGCAAAAAATCACAGTAACAAAAGACATAATATCGGATAAAGAAATTCATCAATTCAAAAAAGAAATAATAGAACTATTAAAACAAACCCAAAAAAATATATCAAATACAAATACTCTTCAATTCAGAGAATCAATTCCCGACATTCGTGAATTAAGAAAAGTAATGATAGGATACTTAATAATAGCATACTACAAACAAGTTAATGCAACAATTTCGAAATTCGAAAAGTATCAAATGGATTAAATTTGACCAGCATTTATTTGCGATTCAAGTGGGGCTAAATTATTTTCCATCAAAAAATTCCAAACTTAAAGAGACAATGGTAATTTGAAGACAGTCTAACAGAATAACTTACCAGATATTCTCACATAATATTCAACTTTATCTTTTTTGTATCGTTTATGAGTATATGAATTTATTTAACATATTTCCAAGTGTATTGTTTGATTAAAGAAATAACCTTATTTCGAATAAGCAATTCTTTTATCTTGTATAGATAATTTTGTTTTATATATTAATACATGTATTCAATAACCAAAAATTAATAGTAAAATTTCATAGTTATATTTTAATTTTGCTTGTTTAGGAGTTTTTTGACTTCGAGGGCTATTTTCTCCAAAACCTTTGGATCAACACTGGAAACTTCTAAGAATGACAAATCTAGTTTTTCTTTGTCTTTTTCTAGTTTTAGAGCAGTTTCTTGATCGAGAACCAGTGCACATTGGCTACAAAATTTATCGCCTGGTTTTAGCACATTATTACACCGTGGGCATTTCTTAAGTGTAACATGTCTTTTGTCTTCGGTTTTGAGTCCATATTTCTCGAAAATGCTGTCATTGATTTCCTTATCCGTGAAATTTGCATAAATTTTGAACATTTGAGTACTTCCCCGACTCCAGCCCGCTCTGTGCTTAATTTCCTGCTCATTAAGACCGTCTAAGATCCAGTTTGTGATAGCCATATGTCGTAGCAAATGAGGATGTACACCTTTTTTGATGCCCACTTTTTCGGCTGTAATTTTTATCATTTTTCTAATAGTTGCATAACTAACATCTGTTTTATTTTCATTAAGAGTAACCCATAAGGGAGCTTCTGGATCATCGTGGAAAGGATGAACTGCAAGCCATTGATTCAAATATCCCGCGCTCCAAGTAAGTGATAACCCCTTTGCAGATGTAGTTTTGTTAGCTCCCGTTTTCGAAAGGTAAATCATCGCTCCATATTGACTAAACTCCACATTTTTAACCCTGCAGGATGCCAGAGCTCCTACTCTCATTCCACCATCTGCAAGAACTGCAATGATTGCTTTATCCCGTGGATGTCTGCAGCCTTCAAGAAGCCGGGTGAACTCATCTTTGGTGAGTATATCTGAGAGGTTGCACAGGGCTTTCAATTATTTTTAGCTTGAGATCCATGACCCATTTAGGAGGGTTACCACCTGTGGACCATCTGAAAAATTTTTTAATCAATTTCTTATAATTTCTGATAGTGCTGGGAGATAATTTCCTTTCCTCCTCAAAAAAATAAGCAACTTATCAAAGGTATTCGGATCCAACTTGTCCAAACTCTCATTGAATCCTATTTCCTGAAGGCTCTGAACCATTCGGGTTGTATAATTGAGGTACCATATGATTGTCGCTTTGGCTATTCCTTCTCTTCTAAGGGCAATTGAAAAATTTTCAATCAATGCTTTGTTTTTTTCCAACATCTGCATCTTCCAATCTCCGTTTTGCATTTAAATAGCCAGCTTCAATACAATGAAAATCATCAACAGATTTACTCATGTATATAAGATATGTGTTTAGGACTATAAACTTTCAGGTCATAGACCTCTGTGGATTATAGAATGCACAAATGCAGGATCATTTCTTTCAGGCGGAGGGGAGTTATATGTGCTTACATTTTGTAAGCCGTTATTGTGCGAAATAAAACCATCGATCCAATTGAGATGTTAAATAAATCTCTGAAATAGTTGTGTTAGCTATTTATCCTCAACATGATAACACGAAACTCAATTCGCTACAGAGAATATTTTTTTTCATGGCTTTGCAATACATGTCTGCCATAACCTCCACCTCCAGGGGTTTCGATTATAAAAATATCTCCGTTCTTCAGTTTGAGTTCAGCCTGTCCTTCAACTTCGATAACTCTGCCGTCTCTTCTGATAAGAATGTTCTTTCCGCATTTACCAGGCATGCCACCTTTGAGCCCGAATGGAGGAAGCTTCCTGTGGCTCGAGAGGATAGCAGCATTCATATCCTTCAGGAATCTGAACTTTCGGACAACTCCGTTTCCACCCCTGAATTTGCCATTTCCTCCGCTTCCTTGCCGGATGGAAAATTCCTCAAGCAAAACTGGGAACCTTGCTTCAAGAACCTCAGGGTCTGTAATTCTTGAGTTGGTCATGTGAGTATGGACAGCATCTGTTCCTGAAAAGCCGGGGCCTGCGCCTGCACCTCCACATATGGTTTCATAATACTGGAAATCAGCGTTTCCGAAAGTAAAATTGTTCATCGTACCCTGAGAAGCCGCAAGCGTACCAAAAGCTCCGAAAAGAGCATCAACAATGTACTGTGCAGTTTCAACATTGCCTGCAACAACTGCTGCAGGAGGTTGGGGGCTGAGCATGGAACCATCGGGGATAACGATCTCAAGTGGCCTTAAACAGCCTGCATTCAAAGGTATATCACTTTCTACAAGTGTCCTGAAAGCGTAGAGGACAGCAGCTATGCAAACAGACGCAGGAGCATTAAAATTATTTGAAAGCTGAGAGGAAGTACCCATAAAATCGATTCTAGCATCACGGTTATTGCGATCAATCGTGATCTTAACTTTAATTGCATTTCCATCATCGAACAAATAAGTGAATTCTCCATCTGTAAGCCTGTCAATAACTCTTCTGACGGCTTCTTCAGCATTATCTTGCACATGACCCATATAAGCTTCAACAGTTTCGCTGGAAAACACTTCGACCATCTTGCGAAGTTCCTGAAGTCCATTTTCATTTGCAGCTATCTGGGCACGAATATCAGCAATATTCTGATCAGGATTTCTTGTCGGGTATTTTCCCGAATTCAGCCACGCTTTTAGCCTTTCTTCACATAAACGGCCTTTTTTGACTATCTTCATGCCCTCATTCAGCACACCTTCTTCTTCAATAGTCCTGCTGCCAGGCGGCATAGATCCAGGACTAATTCCTCCCACATCTGCATGATGACCTCTAGAAGCCAGGTAAAAAAAAACCTCTCCGGAGCTGCCAAACATCGGGGTAACAACTGTGATATCAGGGAGATGAGTTCCTCCGTTATACGGGGAGTTAATCAGGTATACATCTCCTGCTTGCATTTCTTTAAATTGTGTCCTGATAAGAGCTTTTACGCATTCTCCCATGGACCCCAGATGAACAGGAATGTGGGGGGCGTTTGCTACCAAGTTCCCATGCCTGTCAAAAATGGCGCAGGAAAAGTCCAGTCTCTCTTTTATATTTACCGAGTGAGCAGTATTCTGCAAAGTATACCCCATTTGCTCGGCAACTAACATAAACCTATTATTGAAAATCTCGAGCATTACAGGGTCCACATCCGTCCCTATGACTTTATGGGTCGGGAGCGAAAATCTACGGTTCAGGAAGAGATGATTATGTTCAGTGATCTTTCCTTCCCAACCGGTTTCAATAATAATGGTCGTATTTTTCTCGATTAGAACTGCAGGTCCATTTACACAAGCCCCTGGTTTTAGCTCATCCCTCTTGAAAATAAAAGTCTCATGAAACTCCCCATAACCATACATTTGAACTGTAGATACAGGTGAGAAAGTAGGATGTGTTTCAATTTCCAGCACAGGGTCAGAAACTCTTTCTGTAATCCCTACGACCTCTACGGAAACAGCCTCAACAACAATGGTTTTTTCCTCCATTACAAACCCAAAGTGCTTCTTGTAAGTTTCCTCAAAACCTTTCCTGAGAGTATCCTTATCCGCAAAATCCACAAGTAATTGAGTGTCTGAACCTGCATAGCGCATGTGTACTTTGAAGAGCACAATAATGTGATTCTTCTGCACTCCCTGCTCCAGCATCAAGAAGCATCCTTCCTTTTTAAGCTCTAAAAATATGAGTTTAAGTTCCTCTATCAACCTGTCCGACAGTTCAACCCCTATGTACCGCTCTTTTATCAGCCTCTGATCTGCAAGTCCTATGCCATATGCTGAAAGAACGCCCGCAAATGGATGAATGAAAATACTTTTAATCCCAAGACTATCTGCAACCCTGCAGGCATGCTGTGCAGCTGCTCCTCCAAAACAACAAAGGGTATATTCTTTTATATTGTACCCCTGCTGGACTGAGACTTTCTTAATTGCATTTGCCATATTCTCGACTGCGACTGAAAGAAAGCCCTCTGCTACCTGCTCAGGCGTACGAAAACCACTCTCGCTTGAAACCTCTTTTGCAAGATCTGAGAATTTCCTCCGCACAAGTTCGGAGTCAAGATATTGATCTGCGTTGAGCCCAAACAGCTTTGGGAAAAATTCGGGCCGCAATTTTCCGAGCATGACGTTGCAGTCGGTAACTGTAAGGGGTCCACCTTTTCGATAACATGCAGGACCAGGATCCGAACCTGCAGATTCCGGACCTACCCTGAACCTGCCTTCTTCGTAATGAAGTATGGAACCTCCACCTGCTGCAACAGTATGGATGCGCATCATAGGAGATCGCAAGCGTACACCTGCGATCTCGGTCTCAAGACTGCGCTCATACTCCCCACTATACTGAGCTACATCTGTAGATGTCCCCCCCATATCGAAAGTAATGATTTTTCGTGTCCCTGCCACGAGAGATGTTGCAACCGCCCCCACAATTCCACCCACTGGCCCGGAAAGAATACAGTCCTTGCCCTGAAAAGCTTCTGCATCGATAAGCCCTCCACTGGACTGCATGAACATGAGCCTGGGATTTCTTGTCTCTCTTTTCTCCTGTCGTTCTTGTCGCTTTTTTTCTCGTTCTTCTTGCCCTTCGTCTTCCTGTTCTCCTTCTATTTCTTCTGCCCCTTCATCCAGAGCTCTCTGAACCATATCAACGTATCTTCGGAGAACCGGAGATAGATATGCATCGACAACAGTCGTTTCCCCCCGGATCACGAGTTTTATCAACGGGCTTACCTGATGAGAAAGGGATACTTGTGTAAAACCTATCTCTCTGGCAAGTTTTCCAAGACTAAGTTCATGCTTAGGATATTTATACGCATGCATCAGGACAATGGCAACTGATCGAATTCCAGCTTTGAAGGCCAAAACAAGCTCTTTTTCTGCATCTTCAAGATTTAGGGGCATAAACTCTTTCCCATCTGCTCCTAATCTTCCTGATACCTGGATAACCCTTTCATACAACTGTTCTGGAAGTTCGATTTTCTGAGCAAAAATACCTGGGCGATTCTGGTACCCGATTCTCAAAGCATCCCCAAAACCCTGGTTAATAACAAGAACAGTACGCTCTCCTTTCCGTTCAAGGAGAGCATTGGTACCTACTGTTGTCCCCATTTTTAAGGCCTCTATCAGTTCCGAAGGCAGAGGTGCATCTTTGGGCAGCCCCAGAATATAACGAATTCCATACATGGCTGCATCCTCATAGTGGTAGGTATCTTCAGAAAGAAGCTTGTGTGTGATTAGTTTTCCGTCAGGGCTGCGGGCTACGATATCAGTAAATGTGCCTCCGCGGTCTATCCAGAACTGCCATCGAGCTTTGGGAGACATTAAAGGAACAATTGTATAAGTTGTATTAATTATTAATCCTGAAATTCCAGATTTGATTTTTTTCACATCAGATTCCCTGTTTTCACTCATTTATACATTACTCCACAACTTTCAAAATATCAATGCCTTTTTAACATCAGCTTTTTGGAAATCTTTTATACATTTAAGGTTGCAATTAATCAGCATGAAAACATACCAGGGAATCATTGTTGATGCTATTTCCAAGAAGCAGTTCAAAGGTGAAATTTCCGTTGAAAACGGGAAGATCATTCGTATGGAGGAGCAGGAGCATGATAATGCGCAGTATATCCTCCCAGGTCTTGTAGATGCCCATGTACATATAGAAAGTTCTATGACCATGCCTTCGGTTTTTGCCAGAATGGCTGTTGCAAGAGGTACAGTTGCAGTGGTTAGCGACCCTCATGAGATTGCAAACGTGATGGGAGAGGAAGGCATCGATTACATACTGGAGGATTCCAGAAAAACCCCTCTGAGGATCTTTTTTGGGGTGCCCTCTTGTGTACCGGCCACACCATTCGAATCAGCAGGAGCAGTACTGGATGCAATAGTTGTGGACCGTTTATTGGCAAGGGCTGATCTATACTACCTCTCCGAGGTGATGAATTTTCCAGGCGTGGTATCGGAATATCCTGAAATAATGGCGAAAATTGTATCAGCAAAAAAATACGGCAAAGTTATAGATGGTCATGCACCTGGTTTGAGAGGTACAGACCTACAGAAATACGTGAGCTCAGGAATTTCCACAGATCATGAATGCCTTACTTATGAAGAAGCGGTTGAGAAAATAAAGCTCGGAATGAAGGTACAGATTCGAGAAGGAAGTTCAGCCAGAAACTTCGAAACACTTTATCGTTTGATATACGAATACCCAGAATCCGTTATGTTTTGCACCGACGATTCTCATCCAAATACTCTGATACATGAAGGACATATCGATAGGCTAATCCGGCGCGGATATGAAAAGGGACTTGATATTTATAACCTGATTCAAGCAGCAGTGATCAATCCTGTGGAACACTATGGCCTTAATGTCGGGCTCTTGCGCAAGGGAGACTCTGCAGATTTCATTATCGTAGACGATCTAAAATCATTTAATGTGCGGAGTACTTTCATTGATGGAAATTGTGTTTATGATGACGGGAAGGTTCTTTTCCCGACAGAAAAAATTTTTGCAAAAAATGTTTTCAACAGAAATGAAATCTCAATTGAAGATATAAAAATATCTCTGCCTCCTACAGACAATAGAAGGGGGCAGATGAGAAATATTAGGGTGATAGTTGCCCAGGATGGAGAACTTGTCACAGGCCAAGAACTAGCCTTGGCAAAAGTAGAAAATGGTAATCTGGTTTCAGATCCTGGCAGGGATATTTTGAAATTGGTTTTCCTGAGCAGGTATAGAAATAGTCCTGTTCAGATTGGTTTCATAAAGAACATGGGCCTGAAAAAAGGCGCTATTGCAAGCAGCATTGCCCATGACAGTCACAACATTATTGCAGTTGGGGTCACTGACAAAGATATAGTTGAAGCTGTCAATAGGCTGGTGGAAAATAAAGGGGGAATAGTTGTGGGAACCGCAGAAGATCTACTTGATCTTCCGCTTGAGGTTGCAGGCCTTATGAGCACTCGGAGTGGAGAAGAGGTAGCTTCTCGGTACCAGCTGCTTAATGAAGAAGCTTGGAAACTTGGAACCTTACTGAAGTCGCCCTTTATGACTCTTGCATTTATGTCGCTTCTGGTAATTCCTGAACTTAAACTTGGAGATAAAGGGTTGTTTGATGTAACAAAATTCGAATTTGTCGAGCTTTTCGCAAAGGAACAAATAGAAAAGAACTGAGAGAGTCAGAAAAATATTCTTTCCCAGTGTAATTATCCCAATAAAATTAAATATACATTAAAAAAAATCCAACGTAGTTTGAAAACGGAAGTCTGAAAGCATGATAGCCTTCTTCAGCCATTCTGCTTTTGGTGTGCTCACCCTGCCTGCAAGGTCTGAAACGGCCGATGTGAGAGAATAAAATTTTTGAGGGGAATTTTTAAGAGCATTTCTAACGCCTTCCCGGACTACCCACACCCCAAGAGGTGCCCAGTAATGAGAAGTTATTTCCCTTAGCACGAAAACAGAGGCTTGTTTTCGGATTTCAGTAAGATATTCAAGCACAGCCAACCTTGTGGAATAATAACCTCCTGCCAAAAGAGAATATCCTTTTTTTCCACTGAGCCCTTCACTGTCTTCACCAATCCAAATTGATTCTCCAGACCAGATTGTATTTGGGAGCCAGATCTCAATAAGTTCGAAAGAATAAGTTCGTGGAAGAATGAGGACTTCAAAGTTGTTCCCGAAATGAGTCCCACTGAAAAGCAAAATATCGGAAATTAAGGAAAAGTCCTTTATGTGATCTGCAAGTTCCTTTCCGGCCATATCATCCACGGCTGTTATTGACCAGCGAGTAGGGACTATTTTTCTTTCTTTCCCCAGCAAGCCGATTGAAAAAAGGCGTGTGATGTGTTCGGTTGTAACATCATTTTTTAGAAGTTCAATAATAACATCTTTTGCCAGGGAATCAGTATCATAGACTAGGTAATCTACTTTTCGTGGAACTTTAGGGTTTTCTGCAAGCTCAAATTTTTTTACCAGGCCTGATGGGCCCATAGGCATGAGAATGGTATCAAAATTTAGTTCTTGCTTTGGAATTTTGTAAAACCAGGCTTCGGTATCCACTGGTTTTCTGGAAAGAGCGAGTTCCTGAGCTTTTACAAGAAGGGAGTTTTCTTTGCTGCGTGCGTCTTTTATATGGAAATTTGTATTTGCTCTAACCATACGGGAACGCATGAAGATTATATCTTCAATTTGCATGTTTGCCCAGGCTGAAGGATTTTCCAGGAATAAGGCTTCGTTTTCCGTTGTCAAGGGGGAAATTATTGGGCCTGCTGCAATCCTAGGGTAGCCATAGCTACCAACAAAAATAGAAGGGGGAGACGCTCCAAAAACAGAACATCCTGAGATCGCAGGAGCAATCGATTGTAAGGACCTATATTTTTCAAGAATTGGACAACGAGGACGCCCACAAATTCCTTTTCCTTTACATTTAATACACATCGTTCCATTCACTTTGAATCCATATCCTCACATATGAATGCAAGCTTTAACTTAAGGAACTTTCCTGTATAGCAGACCAGATTTTCGAACAAAGCTACAAATACAGAGCATGCTTTTTATCTTTTCCGACGATCAGCTTCTGCTTAAAAGTACCCAAGCAAACTTTCAAATTTTTTCTGTGAATCCTCATAAAAATCAACTTCAACTTCGAGTTTCTCACTGATTCTGGGATCTGCAACTCTTAAGCGTTTCAGAATATCCGCCAAATATTGCAATATATACTTCATGCTAGAAAAATCACTGTTCTCGTAAGCTAGCCCGGATTTCAGATAAGATATTCTATACCATAATTTTACAAATTGATTTCATAGGCATCAAGTCTAGAGAATAAATTAAGGTTTACTACACAGTGCCTTTGATTTTAATTCCCGAGTAGAAATTAGGTCTCCCTTTGATGTATCTATAGAAAGCGCATGCTATCGAAAAACTAGGAAGAATATATGTAATTCAGAACCTGGAAATGTTATATTCATTTCTCATACCTCTTTTCTCATAAAGGCTGTCAAAGTTTAATTTTTAATTTGTTCAGCAGAGAAACCCTTTTCCATGAGGACTTCTTTCATACGGGCCAAGTGGTTTCCTTGAAGTTCCACAGTATTTCCTTTTACTGTGCCGCCGCATGCAAACTTTGATTTAAGATAAGTAGACAGTTCGTGCAGATCAATTTCACTGGCATCGAAACCTTCTACAACTGTAACTTCTTTCCCATATCTTCTTCTATTTATTTTCACTGTAATTCTCTGTTGCTCTTTTGCAACCTCTTCGCATATGCAAAGTTCTTTTGGAAGCCCGCATACCGGGCACATTCCGCTGCTCATTTGTTGGTATGTCCTCCGAATCTGTAATAATTGTATGTGTAATTTACATCCAAAAATAACTAAAAAGACATCAAGTACTTATCAATGAAGGTATTAAAGCCTAATGGTATTATTCTGCCACTTTATGCTGAATTTAGATTTATGGGCAAAAATTTTTGCAGTATAAAAGCCAGTCAAAGCTTTATTATTATTTTCAATTTTTTATATGATAGATTATAACTTCATAGAGTAAAATTAATAACAGTGTAACGTTGCATGAATAATTCAGACATCAAATGAAAGAGCTGAATCTTGATTTTTAGTCACTTAGGATCTAAGTCATCTTCATCAAGTGTTTCTGAATCATCTTCATCAAGTGTTCTATATTTTCATGATTAAAGTTTCCAGCGTAACAAATATTTGCTTTTCATGCACTAAAGTATAACAGCTCTAACTAACCTCAATGAAATAAAACAAAAATATATAAAAATGTTACTAAGTGCATTTTGGAATAAAATCAAACAAAAAATATAAGACGACCGAATAGCTAAACTTCCCAGAAATCTCAATCTCAAATCGACAAGGAAAAACCTGAAAATCGTCTCTTTTGCTGGACATAGCTCCAAAAAGGTTAGATCAAAGAATAAATGTAAAAGAATTTGCGATTAAAATATATGGTGTTGAAGGGCATTGTATGCGAACCCAAATAAGCTATCATCACATGCCATAGCTCAAAGTGCTTTAGTAGATCAAAATTTAATTTTCATCTTTTTATTAGCTTAGGTGATCCCACTGATCTTTTTCCATCTCGTCAATATACAGGCTTAATTTCAGCCCTTGCAGCAGGTTTTTTAACACTTCCCTTACAGATGGCTCTTATCCCACTCAAGAAAATGCCTTAAATCGCCTCTCAATCATTCATTTTTTGACCTAGTAGTCGAAACCCAGGCTCGTGTAAATATTAACGAAGGAAATACTAACTAAAATAGTCACATATATTATTTAACATAAGTAAAAAAATGGTGTGACTATGACAAGGACTTCTAAATTAACCCCCGATATAACCAAGCGAATTGGGGACAATATTGCGCTCGGGTTGACTTATTCTATTGCGGCTAATTCAGCCGGAATAACGTATCAGACATTCAACGACTGGCTCAAAAAAGGAAGAAACTCAACATCTGGAAAGTATTATCGGTTTTCTAAACATATTGAAAAATGTAATGCTTATGGAGCTGAGAAACTACTCACACGCTTGAATGATGCAGCTAAAGATGGAAACTGTCAAGTTTGCATGTGGATTTTGGAGAGACGTTTCCCGGAAGATTTCGCCAGACGACAATATCGTAAAATGAATGTTGTTTCAAAGAACCAGAATGATACGGTTGAGATAATCGTCAAGGACGTTGATATAATAAAGAAAAAAATCATGGATAAATTTTTTCTGGTTGCGGAAAGGTACGAGTCACCAATTGTTTAAACGTTCTCATTCGAACTTAGCATATTTTTATTAGAAAATTTATATAAACATAATTTTTGGCTGATTGTTTATAATAACTATATCAAAAATTAATTGAACGCATAGATTTATAGAAATTCTCTACAATCTCAACTAAATATGGAGGGAATACAAAAGGCTAGTTGAGATGTCAAAAACGCTCACATTTCCTTCATAACTCAGCCTTCCATTCATTAGCCTGGAACTGCTTCATCATATCTGCAGTCTCATCTGGCTTTACCGTACGATAAAGATGGTGCTCAGATGGAATCACTTCAACCATAATATCGATCATTTCTTGTGGATCGTTCTGATGGGATAACGCATCTCTGTAGTCAGGGAGTTTTATTAAACTTTTTCCAGGATCGGACCACTGATACATACTTTCTGCTCCTGTATCATTAAAACCAGTTTGGAAGTCGCCTGGGTTAATAGTTGCGACCTTCACGCCATAGGGCTCAAGCTCTTCTTTCATTGTCCAAGCAATGGCTTCGATAGCATGTTTAGTAGCGCAATAAGTTCCTATAAATGGTACCTTCAAAATTCCAGCCATCGATGAAATCCAGATAACCTTACCATGACCTTGTTTTATCATTTTACGCACAAAGCCCTGTGTCAGTTCTAGATGACTGAAAACATTCGTCTCAAAGGATTCACGTACCCTTTCCATAGGTATCTCGACCATTGCACCGCTTTCCATAATTCCAGCATTATTAACTAGAATGTCAATATCATAGGTAAGAGCATGCTGCTGATCGATATGATCTCGAATATCGAGCTTAACTACTTCAAGCTCGATAGCTTGTTCTTTGGCTTCACATCTTAAATCCCAGATCTGGGGCCAGATTTGCGCAGCAGCAATAACTTTATGACCTGCTTTGGCCAAACCAAATGCTACTCCTTTACCAAAACCATGTCCTGCACCAGTAATAAGTATTGTCTTGCTCATAATTTCACCCTTATTGCAAACTGTTCTCTTCTATTCGCTTCTCGTTAAGTTTATTTATTATCGTGTTGGATGGCTTTTCGCTGGCTTTCGAGACATGATGTATGTGTCAGGATAGCCATTCAAAGCCATCAATATGATATTCAATCTTCACTGCCGGGCCATGACAATACGCATCTCAGCGTCCTTGTTTTCAATCAGCTCACCACTTACATCCACAATCACGTTATGGATCTTGCCTGTGAACTTAAATGGAGGACGGTAATCATGCGTCCCGGGGGATTTATGGGCTGATCCGCAATTAACTTCCCCCAGTAGTCCAAATAGTAGTGGAGTCGTCACAGGTACATCAGCTTGGCCGACCAACTTTCCGTCTATAAAGAGCTTAGCTATTCCAGGTGAGCCCTTGCCATTAGCAAAATCTGGCTTACCTGTCACCCCAAACTCAAAGCCGAGTTGATGTCTCCCTTCAGGAACATTCTCACTGGACTCTACATGATAGAGAGCCCTAGATACGTAGTTGTGCACCCAGTGAAGCTTTCCGTCTTTGACATAGAATGAATAGCTGCCATCGATACCCACCATGAGAGAGCAAAATTCCTTCAGCGCCTCCTGCAGGGATCTCAACATCGGCTACAATGCTGTGCGGGCGGTTGAGAACTTTGACTGCTGCATTTGTGGGAACTTCCTGAGTTCCAGGATGATAGGTGTAGCGCGTTCGATTGATTGCAATTTCTGGTCGCTCATCGGCAAGACGCAGAACTCCACGCCCATCGATAGGTAGCACATTATATTTTCCGGCTTCTGCATACCAGACGGTAATCATCTCGATTAACTTCGGTCGATTCTCTGCAGCTACGTTATAATTCTCTGCCCAATCCTTCTCAACATGATAAAGCTCCCAGCCTTTTGCATCTAGCTCAGTCAATGTATCTGCAGAAATCGATTCTCCCATAGGTTTTCCTGCTTCAGTGAACGAAGGACCAGGCCATGGACATACGGCACGCCAGCCATCATGATACAGTGAGAGGTGCCCAATCATCTCAAAGTACTGGGTGTGATGCTTGGTTGGTGCATTGGCATCGCCAAATGTCTGTGCAAAATTTACCCCTTCAATAGGTGATTGGCTTACACCTTTGATAATCGTTGGTGGCTCAATTCCCAAGCATTCCAGAACTGTAGGTACCATATCGATAGCGTGAGCATACTAAGTGCGAATCTCGCCTTTAGCCTTAATTCCTCTGGGCCAGTGGACTATAAATGGATCACTGATACCGCCACGATATGTTTCTCGTTTACAATGGCGGAAGGGCGTATTTCCAGCAAATATCCAGCCCCAGGCATAATGGTTGTAAGTCTCTGGGCTCCCTAGTTTATCCAGAGCTGCGAGATTCTCCTCTAGAGATTCAGGTACATTGTTTAAAATCCTGGATTCATCAATTGATCCCATGAAACCACCTTCAGGGCTTGCTCCGTTATCTGAAATCACCATTATCAACGTATTCTCAAATTCATTAATATCTTTCAGGAATTGCAACAACCGACCAATGTGGTAATCGGTGTGTTCTAGGAACCCAGCAAAGACATCCATCATACGGGCATAGAGTTTATTTTCTTCCGGCGAGCATTGGTCCCATGGCTTGACGTCCGGATCATGACGAGACAACTCGGTTTCTCTTGGAACGATACCCAATTCCTTCTGCAGGGATAATGTTCTCTCGCGGTAAACGTCCCAACCACAATCAAATTTCCCTTTGTATTTATCTGCCCATTCTTTCGGAACATGGTGAGGAGCATGCATGGCTCCTGGACAGAAGTACATGAAAAAAGGCTTGCTTGGTGCGACTTGTTTGGAGTCAGCAATGAACTGGATAGCCCTCTGTCCACTATATCCTCATTCAATGCGTAGCCCTCTTCTGGAGTTTTGGGAGGGTCTATAGAATGATTATCATAGATCAGCTCAGGATAATACTGGTTTGTATCACCTCCTAAAAAAACCATAGAAGCGCTCGAAACTCCGTCCCAAAGGCCAGCGGTCATAAGGTCCGGCTGAAGACATCTGTTCTGAAGGCGTTAGGTGCCATTTGCCAATAGCATAGGTGTTGTAACCATGCTGCAGAAGTGTCTCTGACAAAAAGCCGTTCTCAAAAGGTATATTGCCGTTATATCCTGGATAACCGGTTGAGCCTTCGGTGATGCAGGCCATGTTGTTAGAATGGTGATTCCGACCAGTAATTATGCACGAGCGACTCGGAGAGCACATAGCAGTAGTATGCATATTGCTGTAATGTCGATTAAAGCAAAATTGGAGAATTATGACTATTTCTGATCGCCAGAGTGTCGATAAAGTAGAGATCAGGATCCAAGAGCAGTCATCTGATTTGGAAGAAGCCAATCAAGCATTAAGCAGACACAACCGTATTCTTGAAGGAATCAACAAGATTTTCAGCATTGTAGTGCAGGAAAAAACAGAAGAAGAGCTGGGAAATGAGTGTCTGTCTGTAGCTCTGGAAGTAACCGGCAGCCAGCTTGGTTTCGTCAATTTAGTAGGTGATGACAGATTACTTCACGATATTGCAATCAGCGACATGGGGTGGGCACAGTGTCTGATGTATGACAAGACTGGGCATCGCCGTCCCCCAGGGAATTTTGTCGTGCATGGCTTGTATGGCAGCATCATTAACAGTGAGAAAGGCTTTTTTACCAACGATCTGCAGTCACACACCGACAGTATTGGCGTTCCACACGGTCATCCCTTACTCAAGTCATTTCTTGGCGTGCCCCTTGTTTGTGTTAGATGGGAAAATAGTTGGCATGCTGGGAGTCGCAAACCGTGAAGGTGGCTAGAATTCTGAGCATCAGGAGGATCTTGAAGCTATCGCGCCAGCGATGGCCCAGGCTCTACAGCGGAAAAGGGCGGAAAAGAAGCTGGAACTAACGAGGACTTATGCTCGAGGCACTTAACTCCATCAATCAGATCATCCATTCGACCAATAACTTTGATAAAATAATGAAGAAGGCTATTTCAGAAGCATCCAAAGCAATCGGATGCGAAACAGGTGCAATTTCTTTTAGAAAGGATAATCGTTGGACCGTCCAGTATGTACATGGTTTTCCAGATCGCGTGATTGGATCGGAGATGAACGATAAGGAAGAACCGCACGCTGCTCTTGCTATCAAAACTAAAAAGCCTGTAGCTATCAAAGACGCCTTCAAAGATGAACGAGTTAATCGAAACCACATGAAAAAGTGGAGAGTTCGTTCCGTACTTGTTGTCCCTCTTATCACCAAGGATGAAGTTATCGGGGTTATTTTTTTCAATTATCATAGGTCTAATTTTGCATTTGATGACAGTCACATTGATTTTGCAACCAAGCTTGCATCGTCGATATCGTTGGCTTTGGAAAACTCTAGCCTTTTTGAAAATCTTGAAATGGAACTAACTGAGCACAAGTTGGCAGAAGAGAGAAATAAACAGCTTCTTCTGGATATAGATCAGCAGCGTGCTCGCCTTCAAGCCATCATTGACTCCCTACCTATAGGCTTGTGGATTGTAGATGCGATTGGAAAGATGGTCTTTATCAATGATATTGCACACAAAATATGGGGTGGTATAGTTCCCTGCTCTAAGAGTGTTGAAGATTATCATTCATACAAGGCTTGGTGGACGGCAACCGGGGAACTTATTACTGCTGAAGATATGCCCTTGGCCCGTGCGATCCGGGGTGAAACACTTATCGATGATGTTATAGATTTTGAGCGTTTTGATGAAACACGGGGTACTTAGCTTGTTTAATCATCACCGATAAAGATTTCTGATGGCACTATAGTTGACGGTATAGCACTAGTCCAGGATATTACCGAGCTCAAACAGGCAGAAAATGAACGAGTGCAGCTACTAAGCACTATTCAACAGGAGAGAGACAAACTGTCTGCATTGATTGGCAGCATTACTGATGAAGTCTGGTTTGTAGATTCTCAAGAAAACTTCACCTTGATCAATCCTGCGGGACGAAGTAAGTTCACCATCAACAAAGATGAAGAAATCGAAGCAAAAAAATTTTACTCGAACCTAGAAGTCTACCATCCTGACGGTACTACCCAGTAGAGGAAGCTCCTGCTCTGCGCGCCCTACGGGGTGAAATCGTGAAGGGGTATGAACAAATTGTTCGCATCCCTGTCAATGAGGAATTGAGCTATCGCCAGGTGAATGCATCCCCGGTGCGAGATCCAGAAGGCAACATTATTGGATCTGTGTCCGTGGTTCGGGACATTACAGAAAGCAAGAAAGCAGAGAAAACTCTGCGTGAGAGTGAGGCAAAGTATCGTGACCTTTTCGAGACAGTGCAGGAGGTCTTCTACATCGATCGGCTCATCTACGATGAACAGGGTAATGTCATCGACTGGATTTTCGAGGATCTCAACCCTGCTGGATTCGAGCTCCTTGGGCTGAAAGATAATGATGAGGCCAAAGGAAAAAGGGGATCAGAAGTACTCGGCCGCGAAGTAGCTTCATTCTATTTTCCCATGATCGAGAAAGCTCGGCGGTCGAGCAAAGCGGTTACGTTCCAGTACCACACCCTTATGTGAACAAGGAATTCCTTACCTCGTATATTGTTCGTGGTGATCGTCTCATCTCCGCTCAAATGGATATCACAGAACAAAAAAAGCAGAAGCTAAGTTAAAAGAAACACTCGACAATTTAGAAAATTTAGTTAAAGAACGTACAGATGAACTTGAAACAGCTTTTAATTTGTTGAAGGAAAGCGAAAAAAGGTCTTGCTGACGCTCAAAGGATAGCTCACATTGGAAGCTGGGATTGGAATATTGTAACTAATGAAGTCTATTGGTCTGATGAGACATATCGTATTTGTGAGCTTGATCCTCAAGAATTCGGCGCTACTTACAACGCATTTTTAAGTCTTGTTCACCCAGAAGAGCAAGATTATGTTGATGATGCCGTTAAAAAAGCTTTGAACGGAGAGCCCCTTAGCATTGACTATCTGATCATCTTATCTAATGGAAAAGAGAAAAAAGTCCATATAGAATCTACAGTTATTTTCGATGAGAATAATATACCTACTCAAATGAAAGGAACGGTTCAGGATATCACTGAGCGCAAGCGTTTGGAGATGGAACTAGAGTCTATAGCACGTCTGCCACAGGAAAACCCCAATCCTGTGATACGCCTGAGCAAAGGTTTTATCGTAAACTATGCCAACTCCGCCGCCCAAATATTATTAACATGTTGGGGTATTACCATTAATCAAAAAGCACCACCCGAAATCACCGATGTAGCCGTTGCAGCCTTGAATGACGGCATCCAGCGTGAATTAGAGTACAACTACGCCAATAACACATACTGTATAAATATCACTCCGTTCCCACAAGCTGATTACGTAAATCTTTATGTCTGTGACATCACAGAGCTGAAAAAGCAGAAGAAACTTTAAAGTTAAAATTAGAAGAACTTACCCGTTCAAATGAGGAATTATAACAACTCACTTACATTTCATCGCACGACATGAAAGAACTATTGAGGATGATAACAATTTATTTGCAGCTTTTACAAAGGAGATATCAGGGCAGACTTGATGATAAGGCGGACAAATACATCCACTTTGCTGTTGACGGAGCTGTACGTATGCAAAACCTGATAAATGATCTTTTAGAATTCTCTCGAGTGACTACAAGAAGCGAGGAACCTGAAGCTAGGAATTGCGAATTTCTTTTGAATCAAGTAATATCTAATTTAAGATTATTTATAAAGGAAAATAATGCTACTGTATTACATGGATCTTTACCTGATGTAATGGTAGATTCTACTCAGCTGGTTCAGGTATTTCAGAATCTGATACTCAATGGAATAAAATTCCACAGTGAATTATCACCCAAAATTCATATTTCTGCAGAGAAAAAAGACAGTGAATGGGTATTTTCAGTGCAGGACAATGGAATTGGAATTGATCCGCAATATTCGGAAAGAATTTTTGAAATTTTTAAAAGATTGCATACCAGTGAAAAATATTCTGGAACAGGAATAGGACTCGCAATCTGTAAGAGAATCGTAGAAGGGTATGGTGGACGTATATGGGTTGAATCTGAACTAGGCAAAGGTTCAACTTTCTATTTCACGTTACCAATCAACCCCACAGAAGTTCAAAAACTAACTTTTAACGCTAAGAAAAACACTTTCAAGTTTTAATCTAACTTTATCTATTAAAGAAGTCTGGTAAATGAGAATATAATTTTTCTGACTCAAGAATACTACTCTTGGCATCCAAAAAAATCTCATATTTAGTATTTTGAAAATACTTTATAGTATAAAAATTATAAAAATGGACCCTTATAATTCTTCTGAAGCATAATTTTTAATAAGTTGAGATCTATTAACTGCATGATTTAAACTTCACCATGAGCTTCTAATGAGCTTACAACGTTTATGTTTAGTTCCCGCTCCCTGTCTGGAACTTTACAACATGCCATTAAATGACTTTTCTGATCGACTCCGAGCTCATATATATTCACTTTTAAACAAGCTGAATCTCTTTCAAATGCAGGGACAAGTTAAAGGATGGTGAAACTTTAATCAACCATGGCTTATATTAGGGAAAAGTGAAGATTCCTTTAGTTTTCGCTCACCTGGAGATAAAAATGAAATCGATCCTATAGTTTTGCTATAGAAACCGCAACCAGACTTAACCAGTTACATACGGTCAAGCAGAAATTCATAACTTGGAGATATATTAAATGGGTATATTCTATTTGCTGTCTTGTAAGTCCCAGAATAAATATATGATTATTATCTTACTAAAGAGATATTATTTAATTTCCAATTAATAATAAACAAAGGCTGTAAACAATACAGGTATTTATGGTAGTTAATAGTATACTATTTGATATTGTGCCTGTCGAATAAAAAGTAAGTGGAAACCAAAATTAGTGAAAAAAATAGATTTTTAAGTTAAAATTCTATTGGCTGAATTTTATAATACACCTTGGAAATGAAATCAAAACTTTAGAGATAAAAATTTTCAACTATGCTTAGTGAAACATAAAATCGAGATGGAAAATTTAATATCGTTTCCAGAAATTGGGAAATTAGTGCAGGAACTCTAATTACTGAAATAGGCAGTTTCAAGAAATTTTATTAAGGAGCTAATCTTGCTTCATGGATTGGAGTTAGAAAGTATATGGATCTGCAAATAAATTTTACAACTGGAGAATCACAAGAAAGCATCAATGATAGCAAAGTGGATTCTAACGCATATTACTCAGAAAGCAGCAAGAAAGAAAAATCGCAAATTAAAAAAAAAATTTAAACGGAAGAAGAAATTAATTGGACATGCAAAAGCAATTTTTGCCAAAGCAAGGGAAATTGCCACAATTATATGACCCCTGATTACAGATAACTGGTATACAAGATGGAAACAGGATGTCAAAAGGGAGAAATTCAAAAGAGAAAGATTGTTGAGACTGAAATATTTTCAGTTGATATTGTATAAAAATATTAGTGGAATGTTCACAATTTTAAAAAATGAGGATTTTAAGAGTACGTGAGTAAACAGTTCCTTTACGTACTTTCATGCCAAATTAGAGTGAATTATTTATAGAGTGAAACATTTGTACTATTTATGTTCAAATATACAAATTATGTTCAAATATACAAATTAACGTTCTGTTTTCTATGGTTATACTTTTGCTTTTTTGTGCTTTAGTTTTTCTGCGATATCAATCCCAAGTCTTTTGCACTCCTCAACATCCTTATCTGTGGGTTTGTGAAGAATCCGAAGTACTGGATCTATCACATTCATACCCATCTCACGCATCTTTTCGGCTATCATTACAGGCGCTTCTCCACTCCATCCGTAAGATCCAAAAGCAGCTCCTATTTTACCTTTTGGGTCTGAGGAAGCAAGAGTCTCATTTATGAATTTTTCCATGGGAGGCAGCATCCTGTAATAGAAAGTCGAAGAACCAATTGCAATTGCTTCTGCGTCATTAAGATCTCCGGGTTTTACGTCATAAAAGCTAACAGCCTTTACATCTATATTCCTTGATTCTATTCCATCAGCTATAGCCTCGGCCATAGATTTTGTATTCCCTGAAGTACTGAGATATATTACTATCGCTTTCAAACTTATCCCCATCCAATTTAAGACATAATATTAATGATATAGCTGGACAAAAAGTGAGCAAATTCACCAATATTGTATAGAACCAAATACCAGGAACATAAAAAACGAAACCTGATGTAATCTCACTTTCTAACCATGTACTAATTATAAAAATTATTTTAAATAAGGATTTCGTCCCACATTAAGTTGATTTAAGATATCAGAGAAAAACTCCTGATGTCGAATATGCCAAAATATGAGTAAGGCCATGTAAATCACTATTTCCAGGTCTATGCTCTAAGAAAGATGTGTACATTCTAGAAGATCTAATCCATATTTTGGGGAGAAAAGTTTAGGACTCGCATGATTTTCCTCGATGTATTATAGGAATCAACGCGACAGTAATAATCTTTGTATTCACTTATTAAATCTATCATATACTCTGAGAAAATTTAGCTCGTACACGGGTTTTTCATTTTAACTGCTTATAGTTTTATATTCATTATATGCGTTCAAGTGCAAGAGCCCCAAGAAATGCCATTGTTTCAAATATTTCTTTATTCTCTGGAGTTAGAGCTACCTCAGGTTTTTCAAAGGCAAATGCCATGAGGCCAAAAATCATTCTGTGAGTTTTTAGCGGAATATAGTATCCTCTGCCTGCAGGAAGATTATCTGTTCCGTAGCCAGCTGCCTGACCGTTATCATAAGCCCATCGAGCAATGTCACTCTCTTTATCCTTGAGTGGGTAGGTCAGTATCGCCTTCTTCGATTTGAAGCCCGGAGGAGCTGGATGAGAGTATTGCAAAGGTACCTGGCGCAAAGTTATGCATTTGATCGGAGAGAATCTTTAAAACCTCTTGCCGTGTTTTTGCTTTCACAAGTTCACAGAAAGACCTGCTGTTGCTTCCACTTGAGCTTCACTCTGCCATATCTGAGGCAAAATATGTCGCAGCCGAGTTGCAAGGCTGCTGATTATAAGAGCAATAGTGACATATCCTACAAAAGCGATGAAGTATTGCAAGTCGTCAATACCAATTGAGTAGTAAGGCTTGATAAAGAAAAAATCAAAGAGTACAATACTCACAAATGCTGTAAACATAGCTACTCTGCGTCTGAAAAAGAACGCAGATACAAGAACTGGTAAGAGCTGAATAATCAGTAGGTTCGTAGGTCCGATACGATCTCTAAGAATTAAATTGAAGCTCACTATAGCTGTAATCAGGATGAGACTAATTGCGTATTCAGCTGTAAAAAATAATGGAATTTGTCGCTGAAGAGATATGTGCAAGCCGTCTCCTTTTGGCTCGTAAAGGTGGATATCAATACCATGCGAATTCCTTATGACCCTGTATACCGGAGAAAAGAGCACATCTATGCCGTGAGGTTTGCCAAGCATAATCATGTTGACATTGCTCCGCCGAGCATAGCGTATAATTTCATCAGCTATATCGTTTCCACGGTAACGAACTATCCTTCCACCCAGCCGCCGACATATTTCTAGAGCTTGATTGAGCCAGACGCGTTCCATAGAAGATAAAGCTCTATTATCACCGAATCTACTGAAAGTACAATAAAATCAGCATCGAATCTGGTCACAAGTCTGTATGCCGCCCTTACCATGGCTTCAGCTGTGGGACCGGGCCGAACACAGACCAGAAATCTTCCCACTGCAGGCCATGGACCCTGAATAGCACGGCTTCTCGTATAACCGATCATCATTTGGTCAGTATATACCGCCATATATCGCAGTTCAAGTTGCCTTAGTTCAAGGAGATTTCCTGTTCTGAAAAAAACTCTGTATAGCAGCTTCAGCAATATTTTTTACATAGACTTTCCCGGCTTTGAGACGAATATTTAGCTCTTCTGGAGTGATATCAATTAACCGAATTTTATCGGCATTGGAAAAGAAAGCATCTGGTACAATTTCAGAAACTCGGATTTCAATGATTTGGGCAACGGCGTCGTTCTGGCTCTCGACATGCTGGATATTGACTGTCGTATAAACTGATATTCCTGCTTGCAGGATCTCTTCGACATCTTGGTATCGCTTCACATGTCTGCTGCTGGGTGGGTTGGTATGAGCTAACTCATCTACCAGGACTATTTGAGGATGACGTCGGATAATTGCATCGAGATCCATCTCTTTCAGAGAGAGACCATGATGTTCGATGGAGACTCTTGGAATAACCTCAAAATTACTTACTAGTACATTTGTCTCAGGCCGATCATGGATCTCAATATAGCCGATTACAACATCTTTTCCTTCCCGTAGCCGCTGAAGTGCATCTTGAAGCATTGAGTATGTCTTCCCAACACCTGCAGAATAACCCAAGTAAACTGTCAACCTTCCTTCATGAGCTTTTTTCTCATCACGGCGAGCAATGTAGAGCAAGTCTTCAGCCAGTGGTCTTCCTTCAACTTCATGACGACCTATTGCCATAATTTCCTCTTAGGTGCGACCCTTCTCATCAAACGCTCAGTTGAGTGAATGAGCATTTAAATAAAGAAGGTGATAATTTAAAAATCCACCTCACCCTTTGATGGATAACATTGGCAAATCGGCAAATAAATTATACATCTGTGTAAATCTTTAGAATATCGGATGAACTTTCAATTGGAATGAAGAAATAAACTCATTAATGCAAAGATCAAGTTAAAGATTAGATTTTGAGCAAATTGAAGAATTGAACGAAAGATTCAATTTTGTAGTCATGAAAGAAATTGAAGAAAATCAACCTTCTCTAAACCTTCAAAAACAAGAAAAGTTAGATAATGGGAGATGTTTGTCCTGCCGATCGAAAAGGTGACACAGATATGAAAGGATTAGGTTTGAAAATAAGTTTTAGATGAAAACGCCCCCTATATAAAGGATTTACTCTTTTTTAAGCATATCTCGGCCTCTGTTCTTCGGTTAATATTACTTTCAAAGTATACTTAATGATTTATTCTTGCTTTTTGTTCAAAATTTCAGTATAGATTGATCCAATCCTCTTTAGCATACAAAAACATAGGAATTTATCCAACTAAAAAATCATTATGAAACGTTAACAATTATATGGTTGACAACCGATTCATATGTGACTTTACTTTAATAGTGCTGCATAATATATGCAACTAATAAAATTAATGATATCAATACCAAGAATGCAATGGAAAGCAGGATAGTTCCTACCCATATTTGACGATCAGTTAACACACTAGTTGATTTCAGTTCTGGATCCTTGGGGAATTGCGATAAGTCGATATCTGCAAAATGCTTCAAATCATTCAGGAGTTCACTAGCAAACTGATATCGCTCATCAGGATTACGGCGTATTGACTTAAATATTATAGCTTCAATTTCAAGAGGGATGGATGGTTGAAGCTTACGAGGAGGGTTAGGAATTGCCGTTAGATGTTGGTTCATTACAGAAAGAGCATTGTCTCCATGAAATGGCACCGTTCCGGTTAGAAGCTCATATAAAATAATTCCAAGTGCGTAAACATCAGTACGCACATCTCCACGTTTCCCCTGTATTTGCTCAGGTGCCATATAATCAGGTGTTCCAAAGGTATCTGAACCGAATCTCCATGTCACACGCCAGCTACCTTCAAGTAGAGAACTGCCAAAGTCAATAATATGGAGTCTACCATTCTGTCCCATAGTGATATTCTCTGGTTTCAAATCACGATGACAAACTCTATGAGTATGAAGATAATCGACTGCCTCAACAAGTTGGTCGGCTATAGAGAGTGCTTCGTTAAGAGGCAATGGAGCATTGTCGCTGATAAAGGCACGGATGATTTACCTTCTATATAGTTTAAAACAAGAAATAAACCATCAGAGCTTTCTACAAGGTTGATCGCTCTAGGAATCGCAGGATGATTCAACTTTTGTCCAATAGCAAATTCTCGCCGAAATCGCTCGTATGTAGACGGGTCGCTAATTAAAGAAAGATCTGGGAATTTAAGTATAACAGGTTTACCATCTTGGTCACTAGCCTTGTAGATCTGGCTAAATCCCCCCTTACCAAGACACTCTAATATATTATATCCGCAGACTATTTCGCTTTCTTTAAACATCATAAGCATCTCATTGCTCTATAAATATCCATTGCTCGGCCAGCGTAAAATATTTATGAGCTGATCCAGAGATTTAGTTTCAAGACCAAGTTATTGCAGCTAATGTAGTATTCCTTTGTAAAATTTAAATTTTTATAAATATAAAATAACATTACTGTATTAACAATGACGATAACTATAAGTTTTATTCTCAATAATTTTCCTTGATGACCCACTCAGACCCTTGGTAGTTCGTATACACTGACTCTACAGATTTGATGCTCAAAAATCTGCTATACAACAATTTCAAAATATACTCCCTCACCTATCTCATTTTTTAGATTGTCAAGTACTTTCTTCTATTTAGGCTTCCAAGATGTATTCTGGTGGGGTCTACTTTCTGGTTTCATCCTAATAAGAAGAAATTTCGTTCTCACGGTTGTAAGGATCAGTCAAATTTTGCATGGTAGTGATTTTCCAATACCAACTTTTCCATAAATTGCTATTTGTTCCGTATTGTTTCTTCCTCCTTTACGTGCTTCCATCTATTAGGAAAGAGGTATCCTTTTTCTATGTTACTTGTATATATAACTTTATATTGATATAGAATTAAAATACCTAGAGCATTTCGATAAACCTGAATTTTTGGATGGTTATTCATAAAGTCTAAATAAGTAATTTGTTTAAATCTTCGATTTAAACAAATTACTTTATAAGATTGAACAATACTTTTTTATAGTAATATATCAGAAAAAGGAAGTATTTATCCTAATTTTTAATATATAAAGATAAGTAATATATGATAGCGCTGATAAATATGACTAAAATCAAATTTTATGTGGACACCAAGCTCTAAAGATGAGGTATACTCCAGTCCACATGCTTAGTTTCTCATAAAAAATCACGTCTACATAGTCAGATGCACTTAAACTATGCGATTGAAAGTTACCTTCGACGTATCCTGCGATCTCTAAATAATTACTTCCAAACTGATTGATAGAACTAAATAAAAGTTGGATAGGATTTACTTCACCCCCAACCTAAAGGATATAGGTATTCATGACCTACCATGCTCCCAAATTAATAACCAATAAATTAGGCACGTCTGTAAAACAGAATCAAGAAACCATCTCATCTTCTTTGATGTGTAATAACATCTTTACTTATTTCTATGGTATAAGAAACCCAATTTGATTTTCCCAGGTGAATGGTAATTCATTTTATCGAGGTGTGCAGATTGAAAAAAATAAATGTCGATATAAAAGAGTTCAAAAAGCTTCATGCTGAAGGCATGACCAACAAGGAAATCGGCAATTATCTCGGCATTTCTCAAGAAACTGCACGCAAAATACGCTGCAATTTAGGGCTCCAATCACTCGCAGTGGGTCGAAAATCCGTAGTATCCGCAGTTATAGATAACGATGAACTCAAAAGGCTTTTTGCAAAAGGTCTTAGCGACAAACAGATTGGTTCAGTCTTTGGCGTAAGTAATAAAACGATCTTAAACCACCGCAAAAGTCTTGGTTTATCCAGATGTAAAAAGTGGAAACGTTCAGCTTCTAACATCGAAAAATTCAAAAAGCTTCATTCTGAAGGCTTGAACGATAGAAAAATTGCAAATGCTCTTGGTATATGTCGTGACACAGCACGTAAAATACGTCATGATCTAGGGCTGCCACCACATACATTAGGTATGAAGCACTTTGACATTGATAAATTAAAACATCTCTTTGCCGAAGGGCTTACAGATGAAGAAATTGGAACCGTTTTCGGCGTCAGTGCTTATACAGTTTATGAAAGACGCCGTGATTTAGGTTTATCTCGACGCCAACTGCATACCAGTTTAGACAACATAAATGTGAATGAATTCAAAAAGCTTTATTCAGAAGGAATGACTGATAAAAAGATCAGCAAAGCAATTGGAGTACCTTGTGAGAAGGTCAAAGAAATACGCTGGCATCTTGGGCTCGCACCGAATAATCAGGTACGTTTCCACAAGAAAAAGCGAGAACTATATGATGCAGGGATGTCTGACGGACAAATTGCACGAATAATTAAAGGAAGCAAACAAAAAGTTACTGCATGGCGTCTAAACCATGGACTCCTTCCAAATAATAAAGATGATACACTCATTGATGAACTTGATGTCGAGTTGGTAAAACCTGATGAAAATGAGCCGATTCAACCGGACTCTGAGTCTCTTTTTTGTGATACGAAATTTTTGGAAAGCCTTGTCGGAAAAGCGCTCATGAAAAAAAACGTTGTGTTGGGGCACACATTACAAAAAATAAATGTAGATGAGCTTAAACAGCTCTTCGCTGAAGGTCTTAGCGATGCTGAGATCGGCAAAGTTTTTGGTGTTTGTGACAGAACAATCTCTAACCGCCGTCGCTGTCTTGGGCTATACAAGCAGAAGCAGATGCCTAGACAAAACAGGCGAAAAGACGTTGACATTGATGAGTTAAAACAGCTCTACCACTCGGGCATGAGCGATGCCATGATTGGTAAAGTTATCAACATTTCCCAATCAGCTGTCTTTAGAATACGCCACCATCTAGGGCTTGCGCCGAATCGTGGAAAACGACACTGGGAGATGCGTGAACTATATGACTTGGGACTGTCAGATGGTAGAGTTGCAGAAATACTCAAAGTGAGAAAACACAGTGTCACTAAATGGCGTCAAAGTCACGAATTACCTGCGAATGACTCTGAAGATGCTAGTCTTGATGTGCTCGATGCCGAGTTGTCAAAATCCGAAAGAAAGGAACCAATTCAGAAAGACTCAGAATCGCTTTTTTGTGATACTGAATTTCTTGAGAAATATCTCGGGAAATATATAAACGGGAAATCTGTGTAAACTACTTTTCGATACATTTCAATATTACTCTTTCATTAAAACCGTAGATAAAATAGTTGAAACATTTATTAGTAGAAAACTAAAACAAACTTTTGGTCTCGAATTAATTGCTAATATTCAAAGTATCTTGAATTGAACTTTCCATTAAACATAGCAACAATTTATCGTAATACGCGGAATTACAACAAAACTACTTTATTTAAAATTTTTTTCAATCATGTTAAAGTATTATGTAAGGTGGTAAATATGACAATAGTTTGCAAAATATTATTGGAGAAGCCAATTTTTAACTTAACTGCAGCTCAGATGATCTATTTTTAGTTTATAAACAGCCCAAATGCAAATTTGATTTTAACCGAGTTAGATTCGATATAGATTTCTAGATCAAAGTGATATCGGATCTTTGCAGAGTAATATAGTGATTTTGGACGAAGCTTAAACTGAAGGCTTACTGAGACAGTATTTAATTATACCGAAAAATCTGTAAAAAGAGATATATTAGCTTTTTTGGTCAGACGTTAGAGCAATTCTTTTTTCACAATTTCCAGTAACTGACTTTCACAACCTGAAATCTAATTTCAAAATAATTCTTAGAGTGTATGGGTTCGGCGAAAGACCAAATCATTATAAAAAAGACTGGAAAAAATTTGGAATAATAAACCCTCTTTCCTCAAATGTGCAAAAGAATGCCATCGATTTTTTTAATATGACAGTAGCTTCAAAATAAATCTAACTTTCAATGGATATTAGTTAGCAAATAGATGAATAAATTCTAAATAGTGTACACTGAAGAAAATCGGATTGACAAAAAAAATGTATTAATTTTATGGAGATGATTATTTTCGACCCATGATTGAAATTCTCACAGAAGTATTCTATGTTTTTATTTTTAGTTTGAGTACTATTAATACTTTCTGACCAAGCATAATGCTATATAACCAGCATAGACTGATTGCACAGGATACATAAAATTCACAAAAATACAGGTAAAAGGTTTACCTGTAATCAAATATTATATGCGACCTCACCATGCTGTGTCTGGTCAAGCCCGATATTTTCTTCACTTTCACTAACTTTGAGTCCCATCGTCTTATTGATCACAAATCCGATAATAAGTGTACAGACAGATGCATATACAGCTGAGGCAACGACGCCTTCAAGCTGAGTCAACAACTGGCTGGAATTCCCTAGAAGGAGACCTGTAGCTCCAATGCTTGCAAATATACCAGTCAGAAGCGCCCCTGTCATTCCGCCGACTCCATGGACCCCGAAAACATCCAGTGAATCATCATATCCAAACTTTCCTTTGAGTTCCACAGCTGTATAGCATATGATGCCAGCTATAACACCTATTGGAATCGCTGCCATAGGTGTGACAAAACCAGCAGCTGGAGTGATTGCGACCAATCCAGCCAGAACTCCTGTTGAAAAACCAAGAGACGTAGGATGTCCTAAATGATGCCATTCCAGAGCCATCCAGCAAAGCCCTGCGGCTGCGGGTGCCACCAGTGTTGTCAGAAATGCAACCGCCGCGATCTCATTTGCAGCAAGAGCAGAGCCGGCATTAAACCCAAACCATCCAAACCAGAGAAGTCCAGCACCAATAAGTGTGAGAGTAACATTGTGAGGTTTGATTGAATCAATCCCGTATCCTCTTCTCTTGCCAAGATAAGTCAAGATTGCAAGGGAGGAAATGCCTGATGAGATATGGACAACAGTGCCTCCTGCAAAATCGAGGGCTTTTCCTGTGAGAAATCCACCACCCCAAACCCAGTGACAGATAGGTGCATATACAATGATGCCCCATAATAGGATGAATGCAATATATGACTTGAATTTGATGCGGCCAACAATCGCACCTGAAATAAGGGCAGGAGTAATTATTGCAAACATACCCTGAAACGCAATAAATGCATATGTGGGAATGGTACCTGTTACTGAGTAAGCATTGATGTCTCTCAAAAATACGTGTTCAAGACTGCCTATAAACCAATTCCCTGTTCCAAAAGCAAGTGAATAACCTATTATAACCCATTCAACGGCTATGACACCCATTGCAACAAATGAATGCATCATGCTGCTCAAGACATTTTTGCGCTGGACCAGCCCACCATAGAATAATGCAAGTCCTGGAAGCATTAACAATACAAGTGCTGATGAAATCAGCATCCAGCCAGTATCTGCTGCTACAATAGTCATTTTTGATCACAACTTAAATAGTATAAGGTCCGTTTTCGTTAGTGCAGATCCTTGAGATATCCTCAAGCGGCAGCATTAAGATTTTGCCGTTCCCAACATTTCCTTCGTTCTTACTTACTGATTCTCTTTTTATTGCTTCAATTGTTGGTTGCAGAAAATCATCGTTTGCTGTGACTTCAAGCCTGATTTTTTTGAAGCAGCTTTGCTTCATAGTTCATCGCTTTAGTTTCTAGATGCCCTCCTTGAACATCATAACCAGAACGTAGAATACTGTAAATCTATTAACTTCGATCCTCTGAAGCTCTCGCTTTACCGAATCAAGTCTTTCAGCCGTAATCATTGTACTTAAGTATTTCTTGGAATCTAACAATAGGTACCCTATATCCTAATATACTATATTTAAACTTTTCCATTAAGACTAAAATATTTAGCAGATTATATGACCATACTGAATGGTAATAGATACAGTTTATTCTTGCTCTGATGATGTCAATGAAAGAGCAAATTTACTTCGGAAAGAGAGACTAATAATAGTACTAGCATAATATTTTTAGAGTAGCAAATTTTAAATAGAATAAAATATCCAATAATTTACCGGTAATACAGATGATTATGAAAACAAAAGACAAATACTTAAATAATATTACGTCACCAATTAATTGCCTTTCATGCATAAAAAAAATGATGATAAAAACAAATAATTAAATATAATGAAGTCTCCAATAATTTTCCTTCACTAAAGATTACATATAAAGAAAGGTAATTTTCAAATATTTATATGTGTCAGAAGTTTACCATTTCACTATTTATTAATTGTATTGATGGCAAAAATTTGAAAACAGCTTCTAATTATAGAAAGCCGATAAATATTGCTTTTATTGAGTTTTTATAGGAAAATAAATGAAATACAAAATTTTAATAAAAATACAATAGAAGAAAATTGAATGAATGCGGCCTTGATGCAAATATTTAAATACTTTTAAGTCACCAATATACTGCCGGTAAGTTGGACGGTTTTTGAGCCTTAGATAAAAAAAGCTAAATACAAAATGATCACCAAAATATTACCGGTTATAGAAATGATATTCAACAAAGAATCTCGACTTTCGTTGCTTTGCATATATTTAATAAAATAAACAAAAAGCTGAAATTTATTCTGGATAAATGAGTACTAAAAGGAGAATCTAACCAAATGAATCATACGCAGGATAGTGACCAAACAGAAGATGGCAAATTGACCATAAAAATGAAGCGTACGCTGAACCTGACATCTCTTTTGGTAAATGCCATGGCACTCATCGCCCCGGGTGCGTTCTTGTGGACCACTTTTCAGGTACAGGCAGCTCAGATGAATGGTTCTGTAACAACCGCATCTGAGATGTGGACCGGATTGGTTGCTGCTCTTATTCTAGCCTTATTAACTGCAATCTCATATGCCGAGCTCTCAAACATCTATCCAAAAGCAGGTAGTGGTTCCTCATATTATTTTGCTGAAGCCGCTTTTTTAGAGAAGGAAAAAACCAGTCACCGTAAGTGGGCGCGAATTGCAAAGTTTCTAACAGGCTGGATATCGCATCTCTATTACTGGATTTATCCAGGTATAATGATCGCATTTTCAGCTACTTTGATTGTATACATCGTTGGCTTGTTCGGAATCATATTACCGGTGTGGGAGCAAATTCTCGTAGCGGCGTTATTTGCCTTCTTAAATGGCTACATAGCTTATCGTGGGATTAGCGGCTCAACTTTCACAGCGATGATTATTAATGCAATCCAGCTAGCTTCACTAATTGGTTTCTCAGTGCTGGCAATCCTGTACCGGCATGCACACCCGGAACTAGTTTATACACAATCCGTCTCCTCTATAATAGTTCCGCATAACTTCACAAATGTGCTATTCCAGTCGACTATAGCCATTTTGTTATTGGTAGGTTTCGAATCGATTACTGCACTAGGTGCAGAGGCAATCAAGCCAAAGCATGATATTAAGAGAGCAATCATTTTGTCTTTGCTTATTCAAGGATTATTCGCCTACCTAATCGAATATTTCGCTGCGAACTATTTTATAGGTCCTCAATTGATTGGAGTAGATACAACTGGAGCTACAGTTACAGGTTATGCTGCAGCTGGGGCATCTGGAGCTCCGATTGGTGATATGATACGGATTATAGGCGACCAGATGCTGGGTGGTACCGGATTAGTTTTAGTTCTGATTATGGCTGCAACTGTAGTGTTGGCATTGGTCGGTACCACTCTAGCTTGTCTTAACACCGGAGTCCGTATCACATATTCCATGGGTCGTGATAGCGAGATGCCTTCACTACTGGGTATCTTGCATGGCCGTTTCCTCACACCACACTGGGGTATTTGGTTGCTAGTGTTATTTTCTGCAGCCTTTGGCGCATACGGAGTCCTAAATGTAGATAATCTGACTCAAATCACTTTAGCATCTAATACGGGTACCTTCATACTCTATGGATTGACCAATATTATTTGCTTCTGGGCATTTCTACATCGTTCTGATGCCAGTTTCTTTAAACACCGTATTGTGCCACTACTTGGTTTCTTAGCTAATTTGCTAATGCTAGGTGCAGTGGTATATCTTGCCATTAGCGCTGGTGGAACTTCAGCAAATGATGCATTGATTGCTTTAGTTATTGTAGCAGTATGGATTGTTATCGGAGTGGCGTGGTTTATTATTAACACACGAAAGCAAGGTGGAATACTGGTAAAGGAATCTTCTAAATTGACTGCATCAGAACTTGCCCTCGATGAATAAGCAGAAATTAATATAGAATCCAGGAACAATGCGAGTAGAGAAGCTTGAGAATAAGTTAAAGGGAAAAAAACCTCTTAAGCAGTAGGTCTTTTCTCTTTTTTTCAATCAATGAATATAGCATGTACATACACTGGGAGATAACACCGTAATGAAATCAATGGATAAGACTCAAATACCGATTGCGGTCACTGTGAAATGGCGAGTTGTAACACACAAAGGTTTGGTGCGTTCACAGAATGAGGATGCCCATTATATCGCCCATAATGTCGAGGCAAAAACGGAGGGTAAATCTATTTCACGTTATCTTTTCGCTATTGCTGATGGACTCGGCGGACATAAAGGTGGAGCTATTGCCAGTAGAATAGCCTTGAAAGCCATTAAAGACGAATTCGCTACTTGGCATGGGGAAGAAGCGAACCACTTTGTAAGTCGGGCTTTAAAGCATGCGAATCAGGAAGTATTCATTGCGGGCAATTCACAGCCTACATTATTTGAGAATATGCAGACCACATTAACTGCTATAACACTAGAGCGCGGTTCATTGACAATCGGTCACGTGGGTGACTGTCGATTTTATAGAATAAGAAATGGCAGCATCAAATTATTGACCCGGGATCATACAATGGCTAATGACTTGCTCTATTTACACCTAATCTCACATAAACAGGTTCAACAGCACCCTGGACGCCATCAACTTACTCGTTCATTGGGTGGCGAGCCAGTTCTAAATGTAGATATAATACGTGAACAAATCCTACCTGATGATACTTATCTACTCTGCAGTGATGGCTTATGGTCCGAGATTAGTGATGAAGAAATAGAAATCGTTATGCAAGAAAAAAATATCGATACTGCCTGTGAAAAATTGGTTGGACTGGCGTTGAAGGCAGGGGCTCCTGATAACATTACTGCCATTATATTTCGCGTTGAAACTGTCGGAAAACAAGATGCTTCGCCATTTTCCTGGCGGACAATTCTGGATCGTGTTCCCGAGTTATTGAACAAGAACTCTGAACCTTGATAATTTCTTTTGACCCATTTTTCGCAGATGCACACAAAAATGCCATCTATTTCATCAATATAACAGTAGCTTAAAAATTAATCGAACTTCAAATGAATCAATAGTAAGCAAATTGGTAAATAAATTGTATATCTGTGTTGATCGGCGAAGAATCATGACATTTTATAAAATGATATTTATATGAAGTAACAAAAATCAAAAACCTTCGATATTTTCTAGAATAGATTACTAAGAAACAAAGTTCAGGATAATGGTCTACTTCATTTGTGTTCAGTTAAGGAATACTTTAAGATTAAAATGGTGCTAAATCTTTCATCTCTATTTACAGTTATAATTTGCAGGAAAAGCAATTAAAATGAATACATTTCTTTTATAGATTGTTTCTCACCTGAATCCAAATTGTAGTTTTCATAGTGTAAAAATTAACACTTTAAGATATTAGAAACATATATTTGTCGTCAAATAAATTCATTTTCCGGATCTTAAATTCAATATTTAATCACTGAAAGCGCTTAAAGACATGGAAAAAATGTTTTAGTAATTCCTTTATTTTGCTTCTTCAATGCTATCTATGGTTATGAAATATTTTAGTAATTTAACATAAGCATTTACATTGAAAGTGTTAATTATTTTTTTTAGTGTGGTTAATTTGCGAATTTACTATAATAATAATTATATTTTAGAGGTTGTAAATATATGGTAAAAATGAACCAATTTTCGAGGCAAAATAATTTCGGGATAAAACAATATTTGACCTATGCGAAAATTAATCTTGAATCTAGATGCGGATCCAGAAAAAGGTGCTTTGTATACACAATTCTTCTGTTTATCCTTGCAGGCATTTTTGAAATTGGCGGAGGATATTTTATCTGGTTATGGTTGCGGGAAGGAAGAGGACTGACATTTGCATTTTTAGGAGCAATCATTTTGTTTCTTTATGGGATCGTACCGACATTCCAGCCTTCGTATTTTCACAGAATATATGCAACTTATGGGGGTATTTTTGTTGTTATGTCCATTTTGTGGGGCTGGATATTCGATAAAACCTTACCGGATACATATGATTTCATAGGCGCCTTGATTATTCTCATCGGAGTCTCAATTATATATTACTGGCCAAGGAAGGGTGAAGCACATGATTGATTCGGGAATTTCTCTCGCTCTGTTCTTTCTAGCTGCTTTATTCGAAATCGGAGGAGGTTATCTTGTATGGTTGTGGTTAAGGGAAAATAAAGGAATAACTTATGGACTTCTTGGAGGTTTAACATTAGCTGTTTACGGAATCATCCCAACCTTCCAGCCTGCACATTTTGGCAGGGTATACGCTGCATACGGAGGAATCTTCATTGTGTCATCTCTTATATGGGGCGCATTCGTCGATAAGGTAAGACCTGATAAATATGAAATAATAGGGGCTTTAATTGCTCTAGTAGGGGTTTTTATTATGTTTTATATCCCACGCTGATGAACTCTATTCATTATTCATTTGTATCCAGCAAGTAATTTGGGTAGCAACCGTAAGGTATTGACAAATTCTGAAAAATGAGTACTGCACTTAAATTTAAAGAAAATGCAAAGAGATCCTTTTACTCACGTTTTCCAGTGATTGCAGATATGACGGGAATTTGGATTCTATAGAAATCCTTAATTCAATCCAAATCAATTTGACCTAATGACCTAAACATATCTTTACTTATTTATTTTGAATCCCTTGCAGCTGATTTAAGCAGTTTTTTTACAGAACCACCTATCTATCAGTTCAAAATTATCTCAATTAACTGATTTTGGGAAGGCTGAATAGCTATGATTGAATATAGTCGAGTCAGGAAATAGTTACATATATCGAACTTACTCAACTGAAAAATCAATAGCATTAAACCTTCAATCGTCGAAAGTGTAACTTTAATCACAAAGTCTATTATTCTTGATTTAAAATCATAATCTTTAGAATTTATCATAATTTGTCAATAAGTTTCTTACGATTTATTTACATTTTACTGAGCATGTAATCGGTAGAAACTTGTATATTTCTATATGAATAATCGAGTTATCAAAAAAAATAAAGATCAAAATATATTAACAAATTTTAAACAATAAGGTCATTACTTATCAGCTGGCTGGTACGGTTGAATGCTCTCAATATTTTATGATAAAACACACCATAGTTATAGGAAATCACTGAAAAAAATTAAGAATAACAAATATGATGAAAATGACTAATTTTATGAAGTGAGTAATATGCAAAAATACAGGAAATTCATTGAGATGGCTGTCAAACTAGGTGCCAACGATGCCAAAATTATAAAAAAGGATGTATAATCACAGCGGCGTGGATCGGCTGGAAGTGCAGGTATGGATGTGATGGATATGGCAGCAGCCTTTGCTGCCCGCCGAACTCACCCACATATAGCGAGACCAGGGAGCTGGTAGATTGCTATAAATACGCGCTCCTTGTGCATTTTACAGAAGATGTCGACAACACAACAGAAGACCCGATAGATCCTACGAGGGTCATCACCATGCTTGAACGAGATATCTTCCTTGCAGGATATTATAAGGCTTTTGCACTGGGCGCTGGTCCCTGTAGGCTTTGCACTGAATGTACAATGAAGGATTGCAGGCATGTAGAGAGTGCCAGGCCATCAATGGAAAGCTGCGGCATAGACGTTTTCAGCACGGTGAAAAATAACGGCTATCGTATTGAAGTATTGAAGGACAGATTCTACAAGATGAATCGTTTCTGTCTCGTACTGATCGAATAACCGGGTTATCCAGCATCATTTATCCATCTTGGACTTTTCATTAAAAGAAGATATTTTGGCTCTGTAGAAATCCTTTGAAATTTCTCTCAGAGAAATAAATCACACCGAAGGCTACAAACAGGATTGGGGGAGCAACGTTATCATCTTTCCGTTTAATGCTCATAATACTTTGAACCTGAGAATTTTAACAACGAATTTAATAATAAATCGGCAGATTCCCCTTTTACTATAAGTACTGCTTTTCTCGAGTGTCTGATCACATTTTCGGCTACACTTCCAACCAGGAATTTCTTGAGTTCAGTTTTTTAGTGTGTGCCCACAACGACAAGGTCGATGTCATTTTTTTCTGCAAAATCGATAATCTCATTTGCAGGGTTTCCTTCAAGAATTACAAATTCTATCTCAATATTTACAGCTTTTCCAACATTCTCGACATAAGCTGTTGCTTTTTCACCCTTTATTGTGAGTTGTTTTTTCATTTTCTTTTCCATTCCTCATCTAAGGAATGAATTATCGAATAACTCCCCAGTGCGATCACGTGTGCAGCATATAGTTTTGCCTCACTTAATTTTGCAATTTCAACTGCTGACTTAACTGCTTGTTTAACCAATTCCGAACCGTCGGTTGCAACCATTATCTTCCTGAAAATAGCACTTTTCAGTTATGATTCCACGTTTCCATTTTGTTCTTCATATCAATATAGGATGATACTCACTTATATAATATCATCAAGAGGGATGGACAAAACTAAAGTCATATGCTTCTTTATTTATATCGATTCGAAATTTTATTTTCACACAAAATATTTTCAAATGTTATTTACGTGATATCATATTTAAAAGGTAATTTTAAATTGCTCAATCCAAATAACAAGGAACTTTATTTATTTTGATCAGAATCTCTGCAAAATCCTTGGTTGACGCAGAACTACTTATCTATTGCATAGTCACCAATTTCCGTGAGAATCTTGAGATTCGTCGCAAAGTTCAATCCAAAAAGCTACTTTTGAAACAGATGTTTATATCACGAAAGTAATATATAGTATTATAAGGAAATGGGATATTGCTTGCTTATGAATCTACTCTTATTTGAATCTAAACCTATTCATCCCACAAAAAGAATAGGTAACACAATAAGTGATAAGATACTTACAAGCAAGCGAATCCTCCTTAAACCATTCTTCGCCTAATCCTAAAAACTTTCCGATTTGTTTTCATGATTAGATTTGATCGATTATTCGAAATATAATATCCAAGAAGTAAATTTTGAGTTATGGTATCAGCTCATTGAGAGTAAAATAAGTTTTGATATTAACTATACATTCAAAATTCAGAAAATTTTAACTGATAATATGTTACACTTGAAAACTTCCTGAACCTAGTTTATAAAATGTAAATACCAAAAAATTTCATTCCAATGTTTATATTCTTTCATACTGACTTACAGCTTTCTTTGCGCAGTCTATAGATATATACATATACAGAATTCATTTACCTATTGCTGTTCATTAGGAATAGGATAAAATTTTGAACTAATACGATACTATGCACTATGGTTTCGAATTAAAAATTTGTACTTGACTCAACAGATTAGAGTTGAAAGTATGGACGAGTTGGATTTTAACATAGACCCTGAACTTGACGAATTCACAGGACAAATAAAACGGGATACTGATCTCATAAAAGAGATAGAACCGGCAATCTCTACAGCTCTTGTGCTCTTAGATATTGAATGTATAGACAAAAATATACACCGCAGAATTGTCAACATATGCTTGAAGGACGAAAAGCTCACAACAGGGTGCTATGATCACGTATATTTGCAGAATCTTATAGAAAATGAGCTAAAGAAGATGTTGAAAAATGGTAGATGAAGAGTCTTTATGACAATATTGCATATGGGCTGTGTATTATGATGTCTGATAAAAAAGATGGATCATACGGCTACTCGATGATAATTTTGATGGAGCTAATTTCATGATGGCTAACTTTGAAGAAGCTCATCTTAAGAAGCTCAACAATTAACAATTGAACAGCTATCTAAAGTGAAAACATTCTCTAATGCGAAATTAGACGAAGAGCTTCTCAATTAATTTAGAAAAAAACACGCTTGTCCTTTTAAAAGCTAAAATATCTTCACCTTTTTAGAAACCCAAAATTTCCGGTAAAATTACAAATATCAATAAGTTATTGAGTAGAAAATTTTCACATCAGAAGACCCAATTACACGAAGTAAACAAAAACATGACTTCAAATTTACATCAAATTCACAATACTGCACATCCTTGTGTACATTTCCAGACAGTGGTTTAAGATAATGAATAACAATGACATGTCGTTAACTGTTAATTTTTTTTTACCTTACCAAATAGAAATCCATGTGCTGAGGTTTAAAAAATGAAAAAAATGAGCTGGAATAAAATACACCACGGGCATACCCCTATAAAAGTATTCGGAATAACATTGCTGGTATTTCTAATGCAAATGAGTGTCTCAGGAGCAGTTCCATTTGCATATATTACGAACTTAGGCAGCAACAATGTCTCTGTAATTGACACTGCCACAAACAAAATTACAGCTACTGTAAATTTAGAATCTACTCACTTTCCTTTCGAAGTTGCAATCATACCTGATGGATCAAAGGTATATTTTACAAACCCCATCGACAACGTCGTCTCTGTAATTAACACATCTACAAACAGCATTGCAGCCAATGTGCCTGTAGGAGCCCATCCTAGAGGAGTTGCAGTCACTCCTGAGGGAAAAAATGTATATATAGCGAACAGCGGCGAAAACACTTTAGATGTGATTGATGCAAACACAAACAAGGTTACAGCTACTGTGAATGTAGGAGTATGGCCTCGTGGAGTTTCGGTCAACCCAGCAGGAACAAAGGTATATGTCGTAAACCATGGTAGCAACAATGTATCTATAATTGATACAGGCACAAACAAAATTACAGCCACTGTGAATGTTGGCCAAAAACCCTCGGGAGTTGTAGTCACCCCTGATGGAAAAAAGGTATATGTGGTGAATTCAGACAGCCACAATGCTCCTGGCACTGTTTCTGTAATTGATACAAACACAAACGAGGTTATATCCACGATGGAGGTAGGGAACAAACCTGAGGGAATTGCAATTAATCCAAATGGAACGAAAGTATTTGTGACTAACTTCTTCAGCCAAAATGTCTCTGTAATTGATACTGCAACAAACAAGGTTACATCAACGGTGAAGGTAGGAATCTATCCTCTTGGAGTTGCAGTGGGTCCAGATGGAAAAAAGGTATATGTGGTGAACTTGTGGAGCAGCGATGTCTCTGTAATTGATACAGCAACAAACACAATTACAACCACAGTGAAGGTAGGAAAAAGACCGGCAGGAGTTGTAGTCACCCCACAATAGAAAAAAGTATATGTGGAGAACTATGACAGTGACAATGTTTCCTGTCTGAATCTTATAGAATATTTTGATTATGAAATCGAAACTTTATGGAAATAAATTTTTAATTATGCTTATGGAAAGAATAGAAGTTATATGAAAATTTTAATGTCAGTTCCTGGTATTGGGGCAGATAGACATGAAATTAAAAAAAACAGTTGATTTTGGAACTTAGCCTACCATTTAGTAATACTATCAAAATAATACTTAAAAGATTGTGTATTATGGAAATGATATATAAAATATTCTTTTTATTAATCAGCATAGTTTTATTGTCGGCGACTGCGCTTGCAACATCTACACCATTGAAATCTACTGCACAGCCATATTACATTGATCCACAGCATAATTTATGGCTTAACGTCAACATGAATGGCAGCGCACAACATTTCAATGTATACAATACACCTGGCTATTCTCCCAATGGAGATACAGTCATGTGGGCATACGATAACTTTAGCTCAGGCAGCTTAAATACATCAAAGTGAACAGCTTACAAAGAAGGAAGCAATAACGAAACAGTAGACGTGCAAAATGGACATTTGGTGTTGTCAGGCTCTGGTAACACATCTTCTGCGAATGTTGTGCTGAATAAGCCATTCACAAATGGCATTGAATTAGCGGTCAATGAAACACTAGCAGAGGGTACTCATGACGTGGGTACATTTTCTGATGTTTCTTTTGGTTCCGGAGCACTTGTAGGTGGGATCAGAGGAACAGATTGGTGGCATACACATTTCAAAGCTGGTGGTGGATCATTCCAAAATCAAGGAATAGACAAAGCAATAATTTGGGTAAACTCAAACAGCTCGGATATTAAGACGCCCACCCCTGGAATTACGCTAAGCGATTACATCGAAGA
>Ga0326728_10002607_pt1 | contig 59279 bp, 48 predicted proteins | sample MB3enrmetagenome_FD_207602 | JGI IMG/M metagenome (GOLD analysis project Ga0326728, IMG submission 207602) | Lab enriched peat soil microbial communities from McLean, Ithaca, NY, United States - MB31MN | ecosystem: Environmental > Terrestrial > Soil > Wetlands > Peat | place: USA: New York... | reverse complement strand
GGCCACCACCCGCAAGTTCCAGAAACGCTTCCTCCACCGCAAGGGCGGTCCTGCTCGCTTACAGGCGCTCATCTTCTCCAAATCCCCCGATGCCTGGCGCCTACCAAAATGAAAAGGTGCGTCCTACCGCTCGCCCTGCCACGCATCTTTGGCAGTGACTTCCGTAACGCATTGGCGCACATTCGCGATGAGCGAAGCGCATGAAAAAGACTTCTCCTGTCTCCCGCAGCGGACGGTTCACCGGCGGCCCGGCGGCGGACGCGGCCCGGTTTACGGAATCCATTTCGTTCGACCGGCGGCTCTGGCGGCAGGACATCGCCGGGTCCATGGCCCACGCGACGATGCTCCGGCAGGTTGGATGCCTGACTCAGCGGGAACAACGCGCGATTATCCGGGGGCTGGATGCGATCGGGAAGGAAATCGAGGCGGGCAGGTTCCGGTGGCAACCCGAGCTGGAAGACGTGCACATGAACATCGAAGCGGCGCTGACGGACCGCGTGCCGGCGGGGGCCAAGCTGCACACGGGCCGCTCGCGTAATGACCAAGTGGCGCTGGATCTGCGGCTTTGGCTGCGAGAACAGATTACGGAGCTGCAAGGAGAGATCCGGCGGCTGCAGCGGGCACTCGTGCGGTTGGGCGAAAGGGAGCGGGAAGTGATCATCCCAGGTTACACACATTTGCAGCGAGCGCAGCCAGTCTATCTGGCGCATCACCTATTGGCCTACGTGGAGATGCTGGCGCGCGACAGGCAGCGGCTCCAGGAATCCTTCGCGCGCGTGAACGTCTGCCCCCTCGGCAGCGGCGCGTTGGCCGGCTCGACGCTGCCGCTCGACCGCGAGCTGGTAGCCGAGTTGCTTGGCTTTGTGGATGCGCGCGGAAGGCCGCAATTGACACAGAACTCGATGGACGCTGTGAGCGACCGGGATTTCGCGGTGGAGTTCTGCGGCAGCGCGGCGCTCCTCGGGGTGCACTTGTCGCGGCTGGCGGAAGACCTGGTCCTCTGGGCGACCAGCGAATTCAACTTCATCCGGATCGCTGATGCCTATGCCACTGGCTCGTCCCTGATGCCGCAGAAGAAGAACGCCGACGTGGCGGAGCTGATCCGGGGCAAGAGCGGCCGGCTGATCGGCAACCTGGTGGCGCTGCTGACGCTGCTTAAGGGCCTGCCGATGACTTACAATCGCGACTTGCAGGAGGACAAAGAGCGGCTATTCGACACGGCCGATACGGTGCGCGCGGCGGTGCGCCTGTTCGCCGCGATGCTCGAGCACACTCAGGCCAACCACGAAACGTGCCGGGCGGCAGCCAGCGATCCGGCGCTGCTGGCGACCGACTTGGCTGATTACCTCGTCTGCAAGGGCCTGCCCTTCCGGCAGGCCCATCACGCAGTGGGCGCCCTGGTGGCGCTGGCCGAACGCCTGGGCAAGCCGCTGAACCAACTCACGCTCGCCGAACTGCGGTCCGTGGAAAAGAAGTTCGACGCGGACGCCCTGAAAGCGTTTGACCTCGAGCAGGCGATGGCTCGGCGCCGGCTCACAGGGGCGCCAGGGACTCAGGAAGTCGGAAAGCAATTGGCGAGGTGGAAGAAACGGATAGACTAACCGAGGCGCCGCCGGAGGCGTTGGCGGCGGCGGAACGGCAATTCATTCGCGCAGACACCATGGCGCAAGCGCCTGAACAGTTGTTGTCCGGCATGTTGAGGGACGTGTCACGTTCGTTCTACCTCACTCTGCGCGTGCTGCCAGGAGCGGTTCGTTCACCTATCGGCCTGGCTTACTTGCTCGCCCGCACGACAGACACAATCGCCGACACGGAGCTCGTTGCCCCGGCGCAACGGCTGGAAGCCCTGCAAGCGCTGCGCGAGCGGATACAGGGGCAGCGCCAAGTGCCTTTGGATTTCGGCGCCCTGGCACGGCAGCAGGGTTCCGGCGCTGAAAACGTGCTGCTCGAGCAATGCGAGGCGAGCCTGGCGCTGCTCCGCGGGCTGCCCTCCGCCGACGCCCAACTGGTGCGGGCTGTGCTCAATACCATCACCAGCGGGCAGGAACTGGACTTGCGACGGTTTGCTGGCGCTTCGGCCCGATCCCTTGTCGCGCTGCGCACCGATGAGGAGCTGGACGATTACACCTATCGTGTCGCCGGCTGCGTTGGCGAGTTCTGGACCAAGATATGCCGCGCGCACCTTTTCCCGCAGGCGCCACTGGATGACGCGTTTCTGCTTACAAATGGCGTGCGGTTCGGCAAAGGGTTGCAACTGGTGAATATCCTGCGCGATGTTGCCGCGGACTTGCGCCACGGGCGCTGCTATTTGCCGGCGGAGAGACTGGCCGCTTCGAACCTCAAGCCCGAGAACCTGCTCCAGCCGGCGAGTGAGCCGCGCCTGCGTCCGCTCTACCATGCGTATCTCGACCGTGCCGAAGCCCACCTGCTGGCGGGCTGGGCTTACACCAACTCCCTGCCCCGCGGCAACGTGCGCGTGCGGCTGGCCTGCGCCTGGCCCATCTTAATCGGCTGTGAAACCTTGAACCGCTTGCGCGTCGCCAACGCGCTCGATGCGGCGCGGCGAGTTAAGGTCAGTCGTACGCAGGTCCGCCAGCTCATGCTGCGTTCGGTGCTGCTTTATCCCTGGCGGCGGGCATGGGAACGTATGGTCCCTGCCGGGAAAGCTGTTGCGTCGCCCGCCGTTTTGCCGTAAAAGAGTCCTCATGCAGTTTTCAAAATGCTTCCTGGTAGTCTGCGCGGCGGCGTCTTGCATGGTCGTCCTGCCGGTTCGTGCGGCCGACGCCGACACCGACACCAAGCCGCGCGAGGCCTTGGAGAAGAAACCCAACGAGCTGCAAATGCGGCCCGGCGGGAGGCCCACGCCGCCGGGGCAATGGACGCCTCCGCCTGTTGTGGGGCCGGCGCTGCACGTCGCGCAGCCGAGGATGCCAGCTCCCTCAGCCCAGCCTCGGACAACCCTAGCGCAAGCGGCCCCGGCAACTGCTGTGCAGCCAACGCCGCAAGCCCCGGTCGCCGTCCCACCGCCAGTGTCAGAGGAGAGCGTAGCCAAGGCGCGCGAAGACTTGCGGCAGAAAATGAACCAACTGGAAGCGCAGCCGCCTGCGCTTACGAATGCGCTCGCCTCGGCTCCCATTCCCGCGCCCAAGGCAGCAACCTCCACACCGACGCAAAAGCGCGTCCCGGCCAAACTGCAGGGGACCAACGCCATACCTGCCGAGGCACAGCCGAAGGCCCAGAAGCTCTCGCAAAAGCCGGCCAAAGCTCCGCAAGCCTTCCCCCCCGTCCAGGCCCCGCCCCCGGCCATTTCTGCGAGCAAGGAGACGCGCCTGGCAGAATTGCTGCGAAAGTACAAGGCAGACGAGATTACGCCCGAGGAATATCATCAGCAGCGCGCCAAAATCATGAGTGAGCCTTAAGGGCTTTGGAGTAAGCCGCGTTATTGAGCTCGCTCTGCGACCGACCTCGTGTCGGCTCTACGAGTTCGCCCTCTGGTCGTTCGCTCATGTTCTGTTTTGCTACAGCATCACTCCATTACTCCACCGCTCCGTTTCCCTCGCAGCCAATTTAGCGTTGGAAACAAGTCTGATTTCCTGTAAGTGACAGATCATGCGTGAGCGTTTTTACTCGATCTACTCGCACGGGTTCATCCGCGCCGCCGTCTGTATCCCGTCGCTCCGCGTGGCGGACCCGGTGTTTAACCTCGAACGGACCCTTGCATTAGCGCATCAGGCGTCCAAGGCTCGGGCCGCACTGGCGCTCTTTCCCGAACTGGGCCTGTCGGCTTACACGAATGACGATTTGTTCCACCAGTACGCCCTGCTGGACGCGAGCAAGACAGCCGTCGCACGCCTGGCCGAGTCGAGCCAGGGGCTGGCGCCGGTGCTGGTAGTCGGGGCGCCGCTCGTGTTCGAGGCAAAACTGTTCGACTGCGCCGTGGTGATCTATCGCGGGCGGGTGTTGGGGATTGTGCCCAAGACGTATCTGCCGAACTACCGTGAATATTACGAGAAGCGGCAATTCGCCTCCGGCCGTGATGCCGTCAGCCGCGAGGTGCCCTTCCTGGGCGAGCGTGTGCCGTTTGGGAATGATCTGGTATTCGAGGCGGGCAACGTCGAAGGATTCAAGCTCCATGCCGAGATTTGCGAGGACGTCTGGACGCCCATTCCGCCAAGCACTTACGCCGCGCTGGCGGGGGCCACCGTGCTGGTAAATCTCTCGGCCAGCAACATCACAATCGGCAAAGCCGAATACCGGCGCAACCTCTGCGCCTCCCAGTCAGGCAAGTGCATCGCCGCCTACCTCTATTCGTGCGCGGGTCCCGGCGAATCTACGACGGACATCGCTTGGGATGGACATGCCTTGATTTGCGAAAACGCCGACTTGCTGGCGGAGTCAGAGCGGTTCTCGGACCAGGAGCAAATGATCACCGCGGACATTGACCTCGAACGCCTGGTGCAGGACCGGATGCGGATGACCAGCTTCAGCGACTCGGTCGGCGACTGCCGTGAGCGGTTGCAAGCGGTGCGGCGCATCCCGTTCGAGTTCCGTGTGCCGGAAGGCAGGGTCCCCTTGCAGCGCCAGATTGCCCGCTTCCCCTACGTGCCGAGCGATCCGCGCGAGCGCGACCAGCGCTGCTTCGAGGCCTACAACATCCAGGTGCACGGCCTCCTCAAGCGGCTGTCGAGCTTGGGCAGCAAGCGCGTTGTCATCGGCATCTCGGGCGGCCTGGACTCGACGCAAGCACTGATTGTCGCTGCCCGGACGATGGACCGGATGAAGTTGCCCCGGAAGAACATCCTGGCTTACACCATGCCCGGCTATGCCACGAGCAAACTGACGCTTGCCAACGCGCGCAAGCTCATGAAAGCGCTGGGCGTCACCGCGGGCGAGATTGACATCCGGCCGGCCTGCAAGCAGATGTTCCGCGACATCGGGCATCCGTTTGCGGAAGGGAAACCGGTGTACGACGTGACCTTTGAGAACGTGCAGGCCGGCGAGCGGACCTCGCACCTGTTCCGCCTGGCCAATCTGCACGATGCGTTGGTCGTGGGCACCGGGGATCTGAGTGAAATTGCGCTCGGCTGGATGACTTATGGCGTCGGCGACCACATGTCGCACTATAATGTGAACTGCTCGGTGAGCAAGACACTCATTCAGCATCTAATCCGCTGGGTGGTTTCGTCGGGCCAGTTCGACGCCGCGACCAAGGCCACGCTCGAAGCGATACTCGCGACGGAGATTTCTCCCGAACTGGTGCCGCACATAGGCGGGGCTTCAGCTCGGCCTGCACAGAAGACCGCTGACAAGATTGGCCCGTATGAGCTGCAGGATTTCAATCTCTACTTCATCACCCGGCATGGCTTCCGGCCCAGCAAAGTCGCTTTCCTGGCCTGGCATGCCTGGGCCGATAAGAACCGCGGCGCCTGGCCGGACTTGCTGCCGCCTGCAAAGCGCAATGAGTATGACCTGCGCACCATCAAGAAGTGGCTCGAGGTGTTCCTCTATCGCTTCTTCAAGCTCAGCCAGTTCAAGCGCTCGGCCCTCCCCAACGGGCCAAAAGTCGGCTCCGGCGGCTCGCTCTCGCCGCGCGGAGATTGGCGGGCCCCGAGCGACGCCGAGGCCGAAGTCTGGTTGACCGAGTTGCGGGAGAACGTGCCGGCGTAGGGTTTGTCATGGCTGAATGGGGGTTGGATGGTGTAACTTATTGCAATCGCTTCACTTGCGTCCCCTGCCGCCCGCTCGCACCTCTATAATCCCACCGGAGCCCCACCGGAGCCCCACCGGAGTCTCGCCGTAGCACCTCTGATTTCGAATCAGAGGTGCTACGGCGAGACTCCGGTGGGGCTCGCGGGACGGTCTGGTCTGCCGTTGGAGGAATAGGGGGCCAGAGGTCCAGCTATTCGGGGTGCCGAGCTGGGTTCGGAGGGGTCTGAGTGCCATTCCCGTCAGAGCTCCTTGAGGCGGCGCGAGCGCCAGAGGTAGAAGATGGCGGGATAGACGGTCAACTCCATGACGGTGGAGGTGACAACTCCGCCCACCATGGGGGTGGCGATGCGTTTCATGACATCGGCGCCCGCGCCGTGGCTCCACAGAATGGGCATCAGGCCGGCGATGATAACACACGCAGTCATCGCTTTCGGGCGCACGCGCTTAACGGCCCCGTGGTAAATCGCATCGCGCAGATCGGCGACGTTGCGCATCTTGCCATCCCTGATCCACTGGGCATAAGCCAGGTCGAGGTAGAGGAGCATGACGACGCCGGTTTCGGCGTCCAGACCGGCTAAAGCGATGATGCCCACCCAGACGGCCACGCTCAGGTTGTAGTGCAGGAGCGCGAGAATACCGATAGCTCCCACTAGCGAGAACGGCACAGCGAGCATGACAATGGCGGTCTTGATGGCCGAGCGCGTGTTGAGGTAGATGATCAGGAGGATGATGAGCAGGGTCAGGGGCACGACGATGAGCAGGCGCTGCCTGGCCTTGAGCATGTACTCGTATTCGCCGCTCCAGAAGATGTTGTAGTCGGTTGGCAACCTGATCTCGCCCTTCGCGACGGCCTCATTGACGGCACGCATGGCCGTCTGGACATAGGTGCCGATATCTGTGTCTTTCACGTCCACGTAAATCCAGGCATTGGGCACCGCGGCTTCGCTCTTGATCCCCATAGGCGCGCGAACAGTCTCGATCTTCGCCAGTTGACCGAGAGGAACCTGCGCACCGGTGGGCGTGGGGACGACGATCTCGCGCAGGGCGCCCAGGTTCTCGCGGAAATCACGGCTGTAACGAAGGGTCACCCCGTAACGCTCCAGGCCTTCAACGGTCGTGGTCAACGGCATGCCACCCAGGGCCACTTCCAGCACATCCTGCACGTCGCCGATATTGAGGCCGTAGCGGGCAATGGCATCCCGGTCAATGTTGAATTGGATGTAATTGCCGCCCATCGTGCGCTCGGCAAAGGCGCTCGACGTGTGACGCACGCCTTTGACCACCGCTTCGACCTCGGCGGCGACCCGTTCGAGTTCCGCCAGGTCCGGCCCGGCTATCTTGATGCCGACGGGCGTCTTAATGCCCGTTGCCAGCATGTCAATCCGCGTCTTGATCGGCATGGTCCAGGCGTTATTCAGCCCGGGAAACTGGATGGCGGCGTTCATCGCGTCGGTCAATTCGCCTGGCGTGCGCCGGCGATGGGCGATGACCTTGCCCTCCGCGTCCTTGACGTCCGCCGCCGGCCATTCTTCTTCGGGCTTAAGCATGATCGTCGTTTCGATCATGTCCATCGGCGCAGGGTCGGTGGCCGTCTCGGCACGGCCGATCTTGCCGAAGACGTGGTGCACCTCGGGGAAGGTCTTTATGATCTTGTCGGTCTGCTGAATGATGGCGCGCGCCTCCGTCACACCCAGACCGGGGAAAGTTGTAGGCATGTAGAGCAGGTCCCCTTCATAGAGCGGCGGCATGAACTCGGAGCCGATGTACTGGTAAGGGAAAATCTTGCCGACCTTGAAGGCCCATTGCTTGACCGCCCCGTCCGGCAGCAGGCGCGCCGCCAGCTTGTTCCAGGGCAGAAAGACCCACACCACGAGCGCGCCGGCGACAATCACCACCATCCAGCGCCAGTTGATGACGAAATCAATGACCGGATGATACAGCCAGATCAGAAGGCGGTTGATGGGGTTCTTCTCCTCCGCCGGGATTCTGCCGCGGATGAAGAAGCCCATCAGGATCGGCGCTAGCGTGATGGAGAGGATGGCCGCCGCACCCATGGAATAGGTCTTGGTGAAGGCAAGCGGCTTGAACAGCCGACCGGATTGCTCGGTCAGCATAAAGATCGGGAGAAAGGAGACGGTGATGACCAGGAGCGAGTAGAACAATGTCGGCCCAACCTCGACCGAGGCATCCCGGATGATGTCCCAGTGGGGTTTCCTGCCCTGGTCGCGCTCCATGTGTTTGTGCGCGTTCTCGATCATGATGATAACCGCGTCCACCATGGCGCCGATCGCGATGGCAATGCCGCCCAGCGACATGATGTTCGAGCTGATCCCCTGCCCGAACATAATCAGGAACGAGATGAGCACCGCGACCGGCAAAATGATGATGGCCACGAACGCGCTGCGCAGGTGCATCAGGAACGCGATGCACACCAGCGCCACAACGATGCTCTCCTCCAGCAGCTTCTCTTCCAGCGTCTTGACCGCGCGGTCAATCAAGGCGGTGCGGTCGTAGGCGATGGAATAGGTCACGTCTGGTGGCAGCCCCTTCATCGCCGCATCCAGCTTCCGCTTCACCTCCATGATGACCTGCCGCGCGTTGGCGCCATAGCGCACCACCACGATGCCCCCGACGGTCTCACCCTGGCCATTCAACTCGGCAATGCCGCGCCTCATATCCGGGCCGAGTTCCACGTTGGCCACCTGCCCCAGGAGAATCGGCACCCCCTTGTCGCCCACCCCAACTGTTACTTTGCGCAAGTCGTCCAGCTTCTCGATATACCCGCGCACGCGGAGGATGAACTCCTTTTCCGCCAACTCGATGGAGCGACCACCCACCTCGCCATTGCTGCGTTTGACGGCCATCGCCACGTCGGAAATCGAGAGGTGGTAGGCGCGCAGCTTCGTTGGGTCCACCGTCACCTGGTATTGCTTCACGAAGCCGCCCACGGAGGCGACTTCGGCGACGCCTTCTACCGAGGCCAATTGGTAGCGCAGATACCAATCCTGCATGGACCGGAGTTCCGCCAAGTCGCGGTTGGTGGAGTTGATGGAATACATGAACGCCCAACCAACGCCGGTCGCATCCGGTCCAAGAGCTGGCGAAACGCCTTTGGGCAAACGGTCGCTTAGGCCGCTGAGATACTCCAGGACGCGGCTGCGTGCCCAATAAGGATCGGTGCCGTCCGCAAAGATGACATAGACAAAGGAAAAGCCGTAGAACGAATAGCCCCGTACGACCTTGGCCTTGGGGACCGAGAGCATCTTGGTCGTGATGGGATAGGTGACCTGGTCCTGGACGATTTGCGGCGCCTGGCCCGGCCATTCCGTGTAGATGATGACCTGCACGTCCGACAGGTCCGGGATGGCGTCGAGCGGGATGTTCCGCACCGCGTACGCGCCACCCAGGACCAGCGCCATTGTCCCCAACAGGACGATGAACTTGTTCTTGAGCGAAAAGTCTATGATGCCTTTGAGCATAGGGCTCCTCGGGCTCAGTGCGGCCGTTCGGGCATGATCTCTTCGGGCATCGTTTCGCTGCCTGGCCGGGTTTGCGCGGCGGGTTTCGGCAGCGCCGGCGCTTCCATCACTGGAATGAGCGTCATGCCGCACTTGGGGCACTTGCCCGGTTTGCTCTCGCGCACTTCGCTGTGCTCCGGCATGGGACAAGTGTAATAGAGCAGCTTGCCGCCGGGTTGAAGCTTGTGCAGCGTCGCCGCCGATACCGGCACCAGGGTCATCCCGCAGATGGGGCACTTGCCCGGGTGGTCGTATTCGATGGAAACGTGTTCGGGCATCGGGCAGATGTATTTCACGATGTTCGTTTGCGCGGCGGCTGCACCCGCTCCGACGCCCTGAAGGTTCGTCGTTGTGACCTCTGCTACTTCGTGACCGCCGGGGGCGGTGGCCGCGGCTTCATTCGGTGCCACCATCTTCTGGATTGCCTCGCGCAGTTGGCTCTCCGAATCGAGGAGGAACTGGCCTGAGGCGACGATCTGCTCGCCCTCCCTCAGTCCGCCGAGCACCTGATACGTGTCGTGCTCAGCCTGGGGTCCAAGCGCGACCATCCGGGGCTCGAACTTACCTTCCCCTAGCGCCACAAATACAGTGTTCTTCTCCCCGCTGCGCAGGATCGCCATGTCCGGTATCAGAAGCGCCGAAGGCTCCAACTCCGAGTTTACCTCGACCGTGGCAAACATGCCGGGCTTGAGGAAATAACCCGGGTTGTGGAACTCCATCCGCACTCGGGCTGTGCGGGTCTTTTCATCCACGTTGGGATAGACATAGGTCACACGCCCGCGGAACTCACGGTCGGGCAGATACGAAAGCGTCATGGTCGCCTCCTGGCCTAACTTGATGTAATCCAGGTCCTGTTCGTAAATCTGCGCTTGCACCCACACTAGCCCCAAGTCGGCCAGGCGGTAGATCTTCATGCCCGGCTCAACCATTTGGCCTTCCACCACCATCTTCTCGACCACGAAACCGTCCTGCGGCGCGACGATGCTCAGCGTCTTCCGCGGTTGCCCGGTGCGTTCCAGCTCGGCAATTTGCTCGTCGGAGATGTCGAAGAACTTCAGTTTGGTGCGGGCGCTGGCTTTGAGCAGACCCGCGCCGGGCGCATTGGTTCCCTGTTCCAGCGATAGCAAATACTCCCTCTGGGCGCTGTAAAGCTCCGGCGAGTAAATCTCAAACAGGGCCTCACCCCGATGCACCTGCTGCCCGGTGGCGTCCACGTAGAGCTTCTCAATCCAGCCCTTGAACTTGGTCGTCACGTCCGCCAGTGCTGTTTCATTGTAATCAATGACGCCGACTGTGCGGATAATGCGCCGCAGCGGGCCGCGCGTCACCCGCGCAGTGTGAATGTTCATGTTCTGAATCGTCACCGGGTCAATCGCCGGGAGCAGCGAGGCGGCCGCCTCTTCATATACCGGCTCCATGTCCATTCCCATGCTATCCTTGGCGGGGACGGGGCTGACTTCGCCCGCGTTCATGGTGGACTTGTAGTACTTCACCTTGCGCTGGGCTGGGGCAGGCGTCGCGGCCGCCTGCTTGCGGACGCGCTCGAGCGCCATGCCGCAGACGGGGCAGTTGCCCGGCTTGTGCAGGGTGACCCACGGGTGCATGCCGCAGGTGTAAACCTGTTCCTCCTTGGCCTCGGCGGTCGAGCCCTGCTTGCCGCCGCAAGAGGTCAGGAAAAGCGCCGCGCCGCCAGCGATGGTCAGCACCAGCACGAATGATGCAATAAACCTGCCGCGTCTCCACAACGGTTCAGGTAGGGACGCGTTCCACAGCGTCTCGGATATCTTCGCCAAGTAGCGGAACGCGATGGAACGCGTCCCTGTCAGATTACAATGCCGCCTCATAAGTCACATTCCTCCCTTGGTTTTCCTGGACGCAGCCGAGCTGCCGGGGAGCATTCCCCCTCCGCTTCCTCCCATACCCTGCGCCGGCGCGGCGGCTGACATGCCACTCGTGCCCGCTTCCTCCACCCCGCCCGGCGGCATCCCCTGAACAATGAGCGATAGCTCGGCCAGCGCGAGCTCGCGCTGGGTGAGGGCCTCAACCTCGTCGAGGCCAAAGCGCAACAAGGTCTGCTCAGTATCCGTCAGGTTGAAGAAGTCAATCTCGCCGGCGATATAGCCGGAGCGGGCCAGCTCCAGCGACTGGCGCAGCCGCGGGAGCAACTGTTGCTGCAGGAGTCCCAGGTTGCGGCTCGCCTCGCGGTACAGGAAGGCTTTCTCGGCGACCGCCACCGCCAGTGCAATCTGCTCCGCCGAAAGCCGCGCTTCGCCGGCGCGCTTGGTGGCCTGCGCCTGCGCGACTTCCGCCGCCACCTTGTCCCGCCAGATAGGAACGGTGAGCGTCCCCCACGGACGGTAGAGGATCGGGTTCATCTTCACATCCCCCATAAAGCCCAGGCTGACATCGGGCATTCGCGCCTTGTAAGCCAGGTTGAGGGAAGCCTCCGCTGCCCTTACTTCGACCTCCAGGCCCTTGAGCTGGGTGTTGCGCGCCAGAGCCGCCTCGAACACTTGCTCTGAGGTAAAATCCAGCGGCGTGGATTCAAAGCGTTGCGGGATGGGCGGCGCGGGCTCATCGACTCGGAGCCCGAGCGCCGCCTTAAACTGGGCTAGCAGCGGGCCGCGGGAGTCTTCGAGGTTGGCAATATCGGTTTCCACCCTGCTTTGCTCGTTCTGGGCGCGCAGCACGTCTTGCAAGGTTGCCTTGCCGACCTCGTTCTGCGCCCGGGCGAGCTTGGCTAACTCGCCCAGCAGGCTCAGGTTCTCCCGGTTGACGCGGAGCTTGTCCTCCAGGAAGTAAAGCTGGTAGTAGGCGCGCTCGACGGCGTAGGCGCTCTGCAGCGATGCGGTCTGAAACGCGTAATACTTGCCCTGGCTTTCGGCAGCCGCCACGGCCCCGGCGGCGCGCAGCTTGCCCAGGCCCGGGAAACTCATCATCAAGCCCGGCATGAGCGAGGTGACGACCTGCTGAATGTCCATCTGGAAGGTCAGTTGCGGGTCCGGCAGCGAGCGCGCCACCGTGATGCCCTCGACGGATGCCAGCCAGTCGAAATACGCCGCCTCGACCTGCGGCTGGTTCAGCAGTGCATAGCTGAGGAAATTGCTGAGACTGGACTGGCTGGTCAGCACCGGCAGCTCCGGTTTGCGGCCCTCCGACCGGTACGAGCCGGCGACCGCCTGGACCTGACGCCGGGCTTCCTTCTCGCCCTGGGTGGGCGTGCCCTTGCAGCCGGCCAGCAGCACGAGCAAAACACAAATCACATAAGTCTTCATAGCTAAGGAAAATCATTGAGTGCAGTGACGGCAGAAGGCGTCCGTAGTGCGCCTGCACGGTACACACCACGGGCGTAGAAGCTAGAGGATCAGATCAGAAACGTGCAGTTCTGCTGATAGAGGGGGACCGACGCCGCGCGGTGCAGCGATGACGTCGGAAAAGAAAATACAGAACTCGCGGCCGGCGGCAGCACGAATGCCACGATCCCGGGGGGGAGCAGTAGCAATTGGCCCGGCTGCGAAGCCCTGGGAGTGGGCGCGGCCGGAAGGGGCTGCGGCTGCGGCGCCGTCTTGTTCATGCAGCAGCTCGCCGTGCCGCAATGACAGCACGAGCAGGCCGATCGGCCTGCCGCCGCGGGGGCCACTTGCGCGCAAACGGCTGGGGCGCTTTGCGCCCAAACCAGCACCGCGCTGAACAGAATGCCCAACAGCCGTTTCACACTTGTCATGCAGCAGTTCCCGCGCCGGCCAGAGCCTAACTCTTGGCCTTCTTGGCCTTGGCTTCGGCCTCTTCAATCATCTTGATATACTTGCCCGGGTCCTTATTGAAATCCTTAACGCACCCTTTGCAGCAGAACTTGATCTCGCGCCCTTTGTATTCATAGACGTAGGGGTCGCCCATTTCGCCCAGTTTATCCCCGGACACGATACAGGTCTTGAGCGTGTAGGGCTTGAGCTTGTCGCTCTTCTTGTCATCAGCCAGGCCGCACACTGGAATGAGGAACGACGCCACGAGAATCGCCGCAACGAGAGGTCTTAGTGCTTTCATAATCTGTTCAAGTTCGCATCCATTATACCCCAACCAGGGCCATTTTGCTCAAGAGAATTCTCTAATTACTGCCAACAGCAGTTCAGGACACTGTGTCCGGCGGCGGTTCGGCTCCAAGCGATGGCCTGCGTGATGTATTCCTTGGCCCGCTGCACCGCCCGCGGCAACGCGCACCCCCGCGCCAGATACCCGGCGATCGCGGCGGAATACGTGCATCCGGTGCCGTGCGTGCTCACGCCCCGGATGAACGGCGCGCTGAGGAGCAGCTCTTGCCGGCCGTCGTAGAAAATGTCCACCGCCTCCTTCAGCCCGCGCAAGTGCCCCCCTTTGGCCAGCACCGCACACCCGAAGCGCCCATACAACACACGAGCCGCCGCGCGAAGGTCAGTCACGGCGCTCAGCCTCTTCCCGATCAAAATCTCCGCCTCGTGCAAGTTGGGCGTTATCAGCGTCGCCAAGGGCAGAAGGTCCTCGCACAGGGCCTTGACCCCCCCTGCGTTCAGCAACTCCGCGCCGTTCGTCGAAACCATCACCGGATCAACCACCAGCGGCACGCCCTTGCAGCGACGGAAAAACTCCTCCACCACCCGAATGGTCCCTGCCGAATAGAGCATCCCGGTCTTCACCGCCGCCGGACGCAACTCATCAAACACAGCCTCGATCTGGCGCCGCACTATTTCCACCCTGCATGCCTGGATGCCATACACGCCCTTCGGATTCTGCGCCGTAATGCACGTAACCGCGCTCGTACCATGCACCCCCAGCGCCGCGAACGTCTTCAGGTCAGCTTGGATGCCCGCCCCGCCGCCGCTGTCCGAACCGGCAATCGTGAGCGCCACGGGAAGCGATGGTCGTTTCGACATGGGGCGATTCTAGCCCGGGGGAGTGAAACGTGAAACGTGAAACGTGAGACGTGAAGCGGCGGCGGCGCGCTCGGGTTGGGGTTAATCTTCTGGGCACTGGTTCAATGAGGCCTCCTGGGGTCCGCGGTTTCACTCCCGTGTTTCAACCTCTTGACCCTTCCGCTCACGACCCATTGGTCCGCGTGGTATGTCGCAGCACGTACAACGGCGTTGCCTGGGCTTGTCCCGATCAAGGTCCTCGCTCGCGCTGAACAGCGTCCGGACGAGCGAACTCGGTCTGGTCCTCCCAAGTCCCGCCGTACGGGGGGGTGGTGCAAGCGACCCAGCCATCGTGATAAATAGCGCGGAGGGCGAAGACTTCGAAATACTGCGTGTGGCGTGTCGAGGGGGCGTCAGGATGGTCGAAAGTGTAGGCCATGCTCACGCCCTCGATGGGTTTTTGCGCTACCCCATTGACGACGGAAGGTTGTTCGATACCGCCTGCTTCCAGGAGCGTCGGCACGACGTCGATTACGTGGTGCCACCGGGTCCGGATGCCGCCGCCGTCCTTTATTCCCTTGCGAAATTGGCGGCGCGCTCCATGGTTTTAAGTTTCTGCTGGTCGGCCGCGGAGAGCTTGATTGGCGCGGTATCAATCGTCACTTTCTTGATCGTGCCGGCGAAGCGATTTGGTGACGCGTAGGCGGCACTGACGGGTGACCCGGTGTCTTCGCCAAACGGTCGAGGCCGGGTGTAGGAACCTGGCCGCCGAAGGTGCCCCACTGGCCATATCCGCAGTCGTCAATCAGGATGACCAAAACATTCGGAGCGCCCTCCGGCGCCCTGGTGATCGGAATCTTATCAGGCTGCGATTCTTTGTAGGTGCGCCCGATCTTGCCCTTGAACGGCGGCTCGGGCTTGGGCAGCACTTCCTGCGCGGACACGCCGCTGGTGAATAATGTTCCTGCCGCCAGCACCGAGCCAATCGCAGCCCAAGCGCCTGCACGGCGGATTCTTGTTGTTTGCTGTCTCGTGTTGATCTTCTCTCTGTTCGTTCGTTTTCTCCTTATTGGTCGGTTTGCTTCTGGTTTGAACGCAGGCAATCCTCCAATCATCGTCGGATGCCTCCACCTCGGAACCCCGGACGATTCATTTGGAAGCTTTGCTGGCGCTGCGCGCCCAATTGACGCGCGTTGAACTCGTTGTCCAATTGCTGGAAGCGCGGTTGGTTGGCGGCGGAAGGCTGGGCCTTCCTCCATTGGTCCTGGGCATTCAAATCCTGCCGGGTGCCGGAGCCGCCCGCGCCGGGGGCATTCCTGCCGGTCGGGGGTTTGATGATCTGCTCCCAACCGCCCTGACCATCCGGGCGATAATAATTCCCGTCTTTCCCAACGATGACATGATCGTTGACCTTGATGAAACCGCCAGAGTCACCTTTGGCGCCGCTGATGTGAGTGACCTGGCCGGAGTTGGGATTGTAGATGGTAGCGCGGCCAGCGGTTCCCTGGATGCCGGTGCGGTCATTGCCCCAGGTTACCTTGCGGCCCGCACCGGCAGCTCCCGTCTGGTCGTTGTAGAACGCTCCGCGCGCGCCGAAAGCGTAGTTGCCCGTGTAAACATTCTCCACCGCGCCGCGCTGGCCGACAACGCGTGTGCCGGTGGTCGAGTTGTAAGCGCGGCCATACGAAGTGGCCCATTCGTTGCCCGTCCAGGCGTTGTAGCCCGCCGCGGCTCGGCTGACACCGGTCCACGGGCCAATCTGGTGATAAATGTAGCCGAAAGTGCCGGCCCAACCATACGGTCCCCACGCAGTGATCCCGCCATACGCGTTGTAGTAGGCGCCGTAGCACGGATACCAATAAGGTCCCCAATACGGCGCGGGCGGACACCCGTACCACCAGTACCAGTCATCGTCCGACGGCCAAGCCACGGCGAAGCCATACGACCAGCCCACCCAGGGCGTCCAGCACGGGTTGCATCCGTATCCGTAGGTCACCGGGTAGCACACATAGAGAGTCGGGCCGACGTAAGGCGGATAGACATATCCGGTGCCATACACGACCGTGCCGTCCTGCCCTACCACGGTCCCGTAGTAGCCGGGTGTGGTGCCAACCCACACATAGTCCGCGTCGTAACGGTAAGTCCGCGCATACACTACGTAGTGCAGCGGCGAACTGGGGGGAATCGAATAGATCACAGCGGGCACACTGGTCGCTGCCAACCACGGTCCGTCAGCCTCGGCAGCAGCGAACCAGACCCCATTCTGGCACGCGTACCAGCTCTTGGCGTTCACCCTGATGACCGGTGTCTGGCAATTCATCACGTAACACAGCGGGGTGCCGGTGATTGGCTCCAGTCGCGGCGCTCCGTCGTATTGTGGCGGTGGGTCCATCACCGCCTTCGCTCGATCAACTTTCACCGTGCTCGGTATGGCGTTGGCGATGGCGGCTTCGACCGCCTGGGGTGTGCCGAGCACTGAAGCCTTCACGTTTTCCTGGGGACTGTCGTCCGGGATGCCGGCAAAATCCCTCGGCAAGGCCGCGCCGGGAACATATTCCCACGGCCCGTTGAAAGACGCTGAGCGGAACCAGCGTCCGGAGATCAGCACATAGATTTTCTCACGGGTCAGTTCTTTGAAGACGTGGGCCACCGTATTAGTGACGTACAGGAGCTTCGTCCGAGGTATGGGCGCCCACTGCGGCTCTCCCTCAATGACGATCAATTCCGTCGGCAGGGACGTTACGTAAAGGGTGGGCACCGGCATGGACTTGAGTGACGGCTTTTCTTTTGTCTGGGGATTACCCTGCCCCGCCAGCAGGTCCACTTGCCTGGCCTTGACCGCCTGGTCCTCGGCCTGGTTGACATCAGCCGGGACGTCGCGCGCCGTGGTCCACGGCCCGCCCAGCCCGGGGGCTTGCACGTAGCCGTCGAAGAGGTGCAGGAAGTGTTCCCCCGACCGGTCGCGCAGGATGAGGGCGCGCGTGTTGAACACCCGCTCCAGGTCGGTGTTCTCCACCGGACGGTACACCGGCGGGCCGTCCACGGGCACAAGCATGGCCGGTTTCGTTGAGAAGATGATCGCTGGCGGGTTGTTTTTCAGTGGTTGCGATGCCGCTCGCCGGCGGGCTGCGAAGATCGCCAGGCTGGCTTCCATGCGGTCGAGGGAGATGCTCGGCACCTCCCGGGGCAGAAGGGAACGCAGCGTGGCCAGATACGCTTCCGCCTGTGCTCTCGCCGAGGGGAAATTGCCCCCTGTGATTTCAGGCTGTTCCAGAAACACTGTGCGCTCGGCACGGTCCACGCGCGTTTTCGCCGTGATCTGAATCGTGCCAAACGCCGGCTGCCCCACGCCACTCGGCTGAACAGCGACGGCGGCTACCGCCTTGAGCGTGAGGTAATCCCACGATAGAAGCTGCGGCTGGAAGACCGTGTTGGTAACGCCGTCGCGGACCATCACGCGCGGCCATTCCATCTGCAATTCCGGCGCGCCGTGGGTTATCGTGCCGGCGCTGAGGCACGCGATGAGGCACAGCAGCCTTTCAACCGTGGCTGCGAGGCGGCGATGTGGGTTCATGAGATGTTCCTTTGGTTATTCAGTTATGCGTCTCTATTTGTGTTCGGGCGTGAAGATGGTCTTCCAGTCGTCCTTCATGCTGGCGACCGTCCACCCGCGGCGATACGCTCGCAGCACGCTTAGCAGGAACGGCACTTCGATAAGATAGTAAACCGCTGCTACCTCGGCAAAGTCAATTCGATTCAGGAGCGATAGCGCAGTGGCCCCGGCCCGGGGCGATGAGGCGAACGATGTATTGGGGGTCGTCGGGTCGGTTGGGGTCGGCGGTGGAGGCGCATGGTGCCCGAGAAAGGCCAGGACCTGCTCGCGCGCTTGGCTTGCGCGCGGCCCGACCCAGATCAAATGGCCGCAATCCTCGATCGCGAGCAGTTGCACTTTTGGCACCGTGCGCGCGACGAACTGGGCGTGCGTGAACGGCACATTTCCATCGGCGCGGCTATGCAACACCAGCGTTGGACAGGTGATCTGTTCCAGCATTTAGACCGGCAAATGGGCATACTGGTGCAGATCATTCCATAGGCTCGTTTGCCTCGCGCTCAGCGACACGTCGGCCTTAACCGTCTCGACGACCTTCCCAGCGTCGCCGAACTCGGCGAAGAGGCGCTGCACCATTGGCTCGACCTGCGCCAGGATGGCTTGCCGCTCGCGCCGCGCCTGCTCCGGCTGGGAAGCCTGACCTACGCGACTTCCCCGCGCGCGCCCTGCTCGCGCGCAGCGTGGCTAGACGGCGGCGCTCCGGTGACACCCCGGAGGCGCCCCGGCGAGGCTCCCATGAAGTGCGCTTAGGTTTCTGCGGTTGAGGCACTTGTGGTCCAATTGCTGGTTTTATGGCGTTGCCATGTGCTTTCTGGAGCACGTACTGCCTGCGAATCGAGCAATGCTGGCCGGTCAGCGCGCCGGACTGGCCCAGGCGCGGACGGCTCAGCAGCCTGGCGCCGGCGGCGATGCAGGCGTTTCGCTGTTTCTCGGTCAGGGAGTGGCTGTACTTTCTGGAGGCGGCACCGAGCCGGGCTCGGGAGCGCAGTTGCGCGGGTGTGCGGGGGTCGTGGGGACGGAGGTAACGCCGGCGAATCTGTTTGCCGTGGCGCACAAACCAGATCCAATCGCCGCAGTGGCCGCTTTTGATGGTGCGGTCAAGACATCGTCCTGAAGGCGCGCAAAACGGGCCTCGGCGGCATCGGCGCATTTTTGTGGCAGCTCGTCTCATAACAGGCACTACGCGAGAGGTGCCTTGATTTAAGCTGGGGCAAGGGGCCTGGTTTTTCAAGAAGAACGTGGCGGCAAATTTGCCAGGCTCTTAGGCTGTTGCGCCAACCCCGTGGAGCTTATCGCAGCCGATGAAACCGGCCTGAGGGAAGAGGAACGCGTGGCACTGAAAGCCGCGAGAGCGCAGGCGACGGAGGCAGGCAGGGTAAGTGCTTGGCACGAGGTGACTGCGCTTGTCGGGCATGCTTTGGAGCCTGCGGGCATGTTGTCATGCGTTTGAAGGTTGCCCATGGGTTCATTTCACAGGCTGCGTGAGCAGCGGCGCTCCACGGCATAGGCGACCCACCCTAAGACGCCAAGAACCCCATAGGCCAGAGCGCTTTGGGGCGCGTCGCGCAGCATCCACCAGGTCTTGTCTTGATCGAGGTCCTCGCTCGCGTTGAGCACCGTCCGGACGAGCAAACTCGAACTGAGCGCCAAGGGCTGGTCGTAACCGGTCGCTCCGCCGTGCAATTGGAGGATGACAGGTCCTGTCCCCCCGCGCGCGAATTCGACCCTGCGCCAGGGCCAGGTACGCCGGAAAAACTTGCCGCTTGACAGATGGGCACCCGTCTGGCAGCATTGGAGCATGACGAGTGGGGCCCAAGAAAGCAATTCGCCCCCACCCGCGCAAAAAGCAAATTCCTATCAGTTATCAGTTATGAAAAAAAGCTACTCACTAATGCTCGTCGGAGTGATAGCCCTCGTGCCAGTCACCCGCGCCGCTACTAACACCGTAACCACCGACGCCGCCACGGGTGCGGGCAGCTTGACCGCTGCCATCAACGCACTGAACGATGGCGACACGATTGCCTTCAACATTCCCCCCGGGGCAGGGGAGGTGCATTACATCCAGACGCCCTTTGACGGATATCCGCTCATTACCAAGAACAACATCACCATTGACGGCTACACCCAGCCGGGTGCCTCGCCCAATACGAACTCGATCCATGCGGCGAACAACGCGCAACTCACGATCTGCCTCACTTCGACAAACGGGAACGCTTTGTCTATGTACACGGCGTGCTCCACGTTCGCAGGAATCGCTTACCCCAACTTCGGTTTTGGGGATGGGGAACAGGCCCTCCTTGGCTTCTTCCGGGCCAGCAACGTTTGGGTCAAGGGCCTGGCGTTTCTTTCTTCGTACCAAACCTCAACTAGCCAGCAGGCTGGTGGCGACTCCAAGACCATCTGCTTTGCGGTGGATGCCCCGGACGTAAGCGACCAGAGATGCCAGGGTTTTCACGTCAGTGGGTGCTGGTTTGGTGTGGATCCGGTGACGAGGCAAGTGGCTTACATGCCCGATGGCGTCACCTTGGCGACGCCCACGATTTGCATCGCAACCTACGGTACCGGCACAAATGGAACTATAGCGGGGTTTCCGAACATTGAGAACTGGCCGGGGCCCGGCACGGTTGGCGTCGCGGCTGGTTCGGCAAACCCTCGTGCTGAATTCAACGTCTTCGTCACCGGTTACGGGTTCGACTCCCAAGGAGGTCCCCTTCGGGTTTGCGGAAATTTCTGGGGCGTGCTCCCTGACGGGGTCACTGCAGCGGACATGTCAGTTCTCAGTCCAGGTCAGCAGGGAGATGGATTCACTGAATTCGGTGATGCTCACGACATCCTCATCGGCACGGATGGGGATGGCGTCAATGATGCCGATGAAGGCAACATTTTCGGCCCCTGGGCGAATGGCGGTTCCGTTAGTATTGATTTCTATAGTCCACCGCAAGCCAACATGGTGATTGCCGGCAATTTTTTCAACGCGGACATCCACAGCAACTCCTTCGGCGCCAACCTGGGCGAGATCATCCATTCAATAGGTAACACGGCGACGGTGCGGTTCGGCAGCGATTTCAACGGAGTCAGCGATGCCTTGGAAGGAAACCTCGCTTTCAACGAGATTCTCTTTGATTTTGATAACAACTGGCAGACTAATCTGGCCTGGATTTCGATGCGCGGCAATTCGATGACCAACTGCTCCACCCCGGCTGGCTCCATGCCGCCGCTCGGCGACGGTTATGACGGACCAAGTGCCGGCCTGAATACCTACTCCCAATTCATTGATACGTCCGGCCCCAACGGCGCCGTGGATATCCTGCCAATAATCGGCGCTGGAACAATCGCGACCTCTCTCTCCGGCACTTGTGGCCTACCGCTCGGTGCTCCTTACACGAATCTGGTTGTGGATCTTTATCAGGCAGATCCGACTCCGGGTGGAGCGCCGCAGGGGATGAAGTGGCTCGCCAGCTTCACGGATAACTCGGCGGCTGATTCCAACCCGGCGGTGGGGGCCTTTACCTTCAACACTACCGGATTGGGTCTCACGTCGGGCGAACAGGTGACGATTACGGTCACGTACACAAGTGATCCTCGGCCGATAATCGGGTCCATCGCCCGAGCCGGCAACCAGACGACGATCAGCATCGAGAACGGCCCCACCACTTACGCCATTCAGAAGTCAGCCACCGTGAATGGCACGTACACCAACACACTCTCAATGTTCGGCACTGCGACGTTTACTGACAATAATAACCCAGCTTCGTTCTATCGCGCCGCGGGCGGTGGCACGGCTAACGGCCAAACCTCACCGTTCTCGGCGGTGTACACAATTCCCTGATCGGCCTGAGCGGGCTTAGAACAAGGTTTTCAGAACCTTGCTCCTCTCCGTTTCGCCAGCGGGGCAGGCAGGCAAGGGCCTCCAGTGACTCCTCGCTGAGCTAATGCTCGAAGGCCAGTTTTCGATAGTTGATGCGTTTCATGTGCGGCCGAATGGCCCTCAGGGGCTTCGATAACTCAGTCGGTTTGAAGGGGCGGCATAGCCTTGACGATCTTCACGGTTTCGAGGCTGACGGTGACGACCTGCCCAATCAGGCGGACGATGTATTGGGGGTCGTCGGGGCGGTTGGGGTCGTTGGTGATGCCGCTGCGTTTGTCGGTGCAAACCGCGTGGAGCGCCCATGCGCAACTGAGCTCTTAGCTTCCGAGCCGTCCAGCCCACTGATTCTGCACAGGCCCGGCCGACTTGGACACGTAGAATAAGCTGCTCTGGGTGACCCCTTTTCGGTCGCTAACCTCCGTGGCAGGCTCAGTGAGCGACAAATCCGATTGCAAGCTCGTGCCGGGTGGTGTTGAATCCGGCACGGAAACCTGACGAAACAATGCCTGAGAGCTACGAGCAGCGCCTCGCTACACTGAGGATGCCGCGCGCTGACGCGCGGGGTGGTGGCCTCGTCAGCACCGAGCGCCGCAGCGGACAATGGCCTGCTTGGCTCACTGTTGAGGAGACGGCCGTTCTTGATCGGGCTCGGAAGCACCTTGCCAGCCATGTCTTCTTCCGCCGTTTCCCCGAGTCCAAACGCCCCAGCATCCCGCAGGCCTACGTTTTCAATAACACCACTGCGCACTGGACCCATGAGACTCTGACCCAGTTGCAGTGGCAACTTTGGAACAGCCACGAAGTGCCACTATGCTTCATCTTCCAACGGGACAAGATCGATGTGCTGAGCTGCTGGACGAAGCCAGAGTTTTTTGACGCAAAGACCGGGCAGAAAACATACACCCCTAACGACGTCATCGCATTGGGAGCCGACATCCAGGTCGAACTTGACCGATTTTCCGGCGAGGCATTGGAGAACGGCTCCTTCTGGGATGATCCCAGGAACTCGAATCTCGCTGATCATTCGGGCGCTGCACATGACTCGTTGATCAGAGCGATCACCGAACTCGACGACGAGTTGAAGGAGAAGCGGATCCTCCCGGAGACTCTACGCCAGAAACTGCTCGTGATATGCCTGATGCTGAAATACCTTGAGGATCGCGGCGTGCTAGATGCCAAGGACTTCAGGAGGTTCAAAGTGGGTGCAACTCAGCTCTTTGAAGTCCTCGGTTCCGCCGCGTCATTTGTCGCCCTGTTGGATGCGCAAGCAAGACGCTTCAACGGTGACGTGTTCCAGCTTTCCCACGAAGAGAGGCAGTTGCTGCGAGACCGCGACGCAGAATTAGGGCGTTTTGCCGGAGTGCTTGATGGGAGAACGAGCCATCGGCAAATCCATCTTTGGCAACTTTACTCTTTCGAGCATCTCCCGGTTGAGGTCATCAGCTACATCTACCAGCGTTTTGTGAACGGCGCCGTGGGAGCGGTGTACACGCCCCCCTTCCTCGTGGAGTTCCTGCTCGGCGAAGCGATGCCTTACTCTCAGATCTCTAATGGGTTTCGGGTTCTCGATCCTGCCTGCGGATCAGGTGTCTTCCTGGTTGGAGCCTTCAAGCGACTGGTGAATTCGTGGCGGCACGGCCGTGGTTGGCGGCGGGCGGGAGAGACTGTTCTGAAGCGCCACCTCAAGGAGTTGGTGCGGAATGTGCACGGCGTTGATGCCGACCCGTTCGCGGTGGAATTGACCGTCTTCAGTTTGTCCCTCGCTCTGTGCGATCAATTGGAGCCGAAACAAATCCGTAAGCGCTTCCAATTCGATACCCTCCGAGGGGTCACAATCCACGAGCAAGACTTCTTTGAGTTCCTGCCCGATGCGGAAAAGCGAAACGACCGGTGGCAGGTGGTTATCGGCAATCCCCCTTTCGAAACGTCGCACCTTACGCCTGCTGCAAAGGCGATCGAGGCGAAGGCTCGGTTCGACCGTGCGGCTGAACCCGGCAAACCAGTCGACACCCCGTACCACCAATCCGCTTTCCTATTCCTCGAGCAGTCCTTACGGCTGACGGTCGAAGGTGGCACCGCGTGCCTGCTCGTTCCTTCGACTTTCCTTTACGGCGTTAACTCAGCGGCTTTCCGAGGGAGCATGCTCCGGCGCTGGCGTGTGCCTCAAGTCGTTGACTTCACATCCATCCGCAATCTGTTCCCAGAGGGAGATACAAAGTCCTGTGCTGTATTCGTTGAGTGCAGGGAGCCTGCTCCGGGTGAAAACCTGCTACACGTCACTCCAAGACGGACTACGGCGACCAAGGAAGGGCTTTTCTTTGAGATTGACGCTTACGATTTTCATTCAGTCGGGTACGATCTGGCGTTGTTGGACAATTCCATCTGGAAGGCCAATCTCCTGGGAGGCGGGCGGGTGCATTCGATTTGTCAGCGACTCTTGGCCCCTAATGAGACTTTGAGCAGCTTCGTTGAGAAGCGCCGAGAGCGAGGCTGGATCTCCCACGTTGGGTTTATCGAGGGCAAGACAACGGCGTACCGGACTGCAAAACATCTGACCGGCAAACCCTACCTGCCAACCAAGGCCTTCACAGAGGAAGGGATCGATGAAACTCAAATCACACCGCTCGCGGCGAAGCTGTTCAAAGACCCTGGCAACCCAAGGCAGTTCGAACCCCCTGCCATGTTGGTGCGTCTCCTGGACACGCTGCCGACAGCCCTAAGACGCGATTATCTCACCTATCGCGATGACATCGTCGGCATCAAGGCGCCACCAGAGGGCCTCGGCGAACTTGAGAGGCTCCGGTCGGACCTGATTCGGCTGAACAACCTTCACCGATTCTTTCTTTACGCGACTGCGCCGCAGATGTTCGTCGGCAAGGCGACGGTTCCGCAGAAATACGATCTGGATCGGCTGCCTTTATTCTCCAAGAAGGAGCTTGCAGAGCCGCTGTTTTCGGATGCGGACTTGGCTGTTGTTAATGACGTCGTGAGACATTTCGGTGAATTTGTCCGCGTAGGGCAGGACTCTCCTCTCCTGCGACAAGCCGCTCGCGAAGAGGATCTCGATCTCTTCTGCATCCAGTTCCTGACGCTGATCAACGCTGTCTACCATAAGTTCCGGAGTAATCGGCCTGTCCGAACCACTGCATATATTTGTCTTCAGTTTTCGTATGGCGGGCCACCGCGCGATGAGGTTCGGCAGGACGAGTCTCTCGAACAGTCGTTGCGACGATTACTGCACCAGCGGCGAGGCAGCGTGCAGGTGCAGAGGATACTCAGACTCTATTCTGGAAACACGGTTTATCTGATCAAGCCGAATCGCCTTCGCTACTGGATTCCATCTGTTGCTGTGCGCGACGCGGATGAGACCGTGGTCGAATTGGCCTCTCAGGAGGGATTTTCCGGAGGGCACCGCCGGACCTGAAAGTGAACCGACCTGCAACCAGCCAGGGACGCCTGTCTTCCCACATACCGACCAGGCGGATTGCGACTGAAGCCCTTGTGAGGTTCTTAGTCCAGCATCTGGAGGACTTTCCAAACTGGCGTGGAACTCACCCGGACCAGAACGAAGATTATTACAACCAGCGAATCGAGCGGTTGCTAAATGTCCGCGCCCGGCAGCACATGGACGTTCTTCAGTTCAGCCGCGAAACGATCCACGAGACGCCCGGCAGGCACGACCTCGGTGTATTCCCTGCGCAGGAAGAGGGAATTGCGGTGCGAGGCCGGGCGTTTGGCCCCGAGGAACCCGTTTATACAATCGAATGCAAACGGCTTCCCCAGCCGCATGATCGGCGCCGAGAGTATCTGACCTCTGAGAAGGGCGAGAAACCACGAGGAGCGGTTCAGCGCTATAAATTAGGCATCCATGGTGCCGGCCTTGATGCAGCCGGCATCATTGCGTATGTGCAGAAAGGCGACTTGGAATCGTGGCGACTGAATATCAACACCTGGGTGAAGGAGCTCATCGCGAAGCCGGTTGATGATGCGCGTTGGACAGAAGATGACTGCCTGAAGCCTTACCCGAAGTTCAAAACGCGGGGGAAAGTGCTCGTCAGCCGCTCGGTAAGCAGCCGCGTTCAGGGCCGCCGCATCGAACTCACCCATTTCTCGGTGGATGTGCGCACCCCTCCGCAGCCCCAATTTGACTTTTCGCAGGAAGAAAACTGAACTGCTTCATCGGATGGCTCGAGGCTCCTGGGCAAACCCTCCAAGCCGAACGGCATCATCAAGCACGACATCAAGTACGTCCTCATGCAGCGCAAGCCGGGCGGCTAACGGTGGACGCGCCAGAAGGCGTCGCGGAGGGCGGCATCCACGACGATGCGGTGGCCGCGGCTGCCCTGCATGGGGAATTCGGGTTCGACGGACCAGCCGTGGTGGCCGGCGGCGGCGCGGAGGAGGTCGAGGAAGGGCTGGCGGACGGCGGTTTCGCGGGTGACGTGGTGCTGGTCGAACTGGGCGAGGGCGGCGTAGTAGGCCTGGACGAGCTTGTGAGTTGGCCTGAGGCCGGTTTGCTGGGCACGCGGCATGGAGGGGTTTTACAGGAAAGAGGCGGGGAGCGCCAGATGAATGAGGAGGGGCGAGGGGCGTGAAACGTGAAACATGAAGAGTGAAACGTGAAACGTGAAACGTGAAACGTGGAAGGTGGAGGGAAGGGCACCAAAAGCCACATCAAAGCGTGTTGATAGCCAAGCGATAGGCACCCCAAGGCCACCCCAAAGCTACCCCAAAGCCACCCACAAGCCACCTGCATGCGACCCCCATGCGACCCTCAAGCCACCCTCAAGCCACCTACAATCCTGCTGCTAGCCAACTGGTAGGCACCCACGAGCCACCCCCATGCGACCCACATGCGACCCACAAGCCATCTACATGCGCCCTTCAAGCCGCACGGAAGCCTGTTGATCCAAGGGGGTTACCGGGGGCGGGAATTGATGTTGGCGTAGGGCCGAATAAAGGATTAGATTATGCGTCGAAGTACTTGTTGGAGTATGAAGAGGCTGATTTTGATCGTTTTGGCGAGCAGCGGGCTGGCGGGCGCGCAGGCGCAGTCGGTGATTCCCGATGCGCTGGGGGGTGCGCTGGTGGGCACGGTGATCGGGGGGATAGCCGGGGGCAATTGCCATAACGGGTTTTCGGGGAATGGCGCGGCGATCGGGGCGGGGGTTGGGCTGGCGGCGGGGGCTATCCTGGGCGTGGCGCAGCAGCAGAGTTCCTACCCGTCCCAACCTTATGTCTATTACCCGGCGCCGGTGGTCTATGCGCAGCCGGGCTACGGTTATGCATACACGCCGGCATATACGTATGCTCCGGCTGCCGTGGCTCCACCGCCGCGCCCGAACTACGCGGTGGGGGGCACGCTGGTGGGGGCTTTGGCGGGCGGGTTGATTGGCGCGGGCTACCACCAGGGCTGGGAGGGCGCTGGCATCGGCGCTGCCTCCGGGCTGGTTCTGGGCAGCGTGGCAGAAGTCGCGGCGGAGAAGAAGGAACAGAAATGGGCGGCGGGCCAAACCGCGCCTCCGTCGGCGCCTGCAGCCGCTCCAGGCGATCCGCCTGGGCAGGCGACCGCGGTCCCGGCCCGGCCAGCACCACAAGTTTATTGGGCGGGGGCCGGCCCGGCGCAGGTTCACCAGATTGCGGACGCGCCTCGCGTGCCCGATGCCCCGACGTTTTGATCACTGAACGCTTAACTTACACCATTATGAATTCACTGCTTACGAAACTGACTGTTCCTGCTTGCGGCGCGGCGGTGCTCGCGCTGTTGTCCGGTTGCGCCTCCGGCGGCGTCAAGAATCCTTCCGGCGTCCCGGTAACGCACATGAACGCCGATGAGCAAGGCTTCGTGGCGGGGACCGGCATGGAGTCACAGGACCTGGTGATGGTGACCGATAATATGTCGCGGAGCATCCTGGGCATTCCGCAGATTGCCAACGCGCCGACGCCGCCGACTATCGTGCTGGAGCCGGTGGACAACCAGACGCGGTTTCCGATCAACAAGGAGATTTTCCTGACGCGGATTCGGGCGCAACTGAACTCGAAGGCGCGCGGCAAGGTGACGTTCCTGGCACGCAGCCAGATGGAGGCGCTGGAAAAGGAGCGCAATCGGAAGCGCGAGGGGACGGTGACGGCAAGCTCGGACCCGAATCTCCAGGAATTCAAAGGGGCGGATTACTTCCTGACGGGCTCATTGCAAGGGCTGTCCACCCGGACCAAGGCGGGCACCAGCGATTACATCCTGTATGATTTCCACCTGATTGACGCCCGGACGAGCGCGATCGTGTGGGAGGATTCGGCGGAGATGAAGAAGCAGGGCCTGGAAGACGCGGCCTATCGCTAAACTTCATCGTGGGGCGACGTGATGAAATTATTCTGGCAGCCGACGCTGCTGGCGGTCTTGCTGACTGTAGCCGGCTGCGCCACGACGGCGAAACACCAGGTCGCGCTGACCGGCAACATCATGGTGGATGCGCCGAACGCCATCGCGAACGGCCCGCCGCGGGACCGGGTGCTGTGGGAGTACCGGCTGGCCGCGGCAGCGATGCGGCAGGGCAAGTTCGACCTCGCCAAGCAGAACCTGGACGACGTGCTACTGACGCTGGGGGGGATTTACGGCAAGGACAAGGACGCGCAGAAGGCGCGGAGCTATTTCCACGCGGAGGCCAGCAAGACGTTCATCGGCGAGCCCTACGAGCGGTGCATGGCCTACATCTACCGGGGCATTATTTACTGGATGGACGGAGAACCGGACAACGCGCGGGCGTGCTTCCGCAGCGCGGAGTTCGAGGACAGCGACGCCGAGCAGCACCAATACGCTGGCGATTGGGTGCTGCCGGATTACCTGGATGGCCTCATCACCACGAAACTGGGGGGCGACGGCTTGGACGCTTTCAAACGGGCGCAAGCCGATGTGAAAGGGGTGAAGCTGCCGCCTTACAACCTCAAGGCCAATGCGATCTTCTTCATTGAGTTCGGCCCGGGCCCGACCAAGTATGCAACGGGCCGGTACAAGGAGGAGCTTCGATTCCGCACGACGCCGTCGCCGGTGATGTCGGCGGAACTGAGGGTGGATTCATTGCAGATTCCCATCGCGCCGACGGATGACGTGGCTTTCCAGGCGACGACCCGGGGCGGGCGCGTGATGGACCACATCCTGGGCAACAAAGCGGTTTTCAAGTCAACTACTGACACGGTCGGGAATGTGGCGCTGATTGGCGGGCTGGCGACGGCCGCGGCCAGCAATAATCGCACGGCCCAGGAGGTGGGTTTGGGCGTGGCGCTCGCGGGGTTGGTGAGCAAGGTGGTTTCGGCAGCGGCGGTGCCGGCGGCGGACACGCGGTCCTGGGATAACCTGCCGCGTTACCTGAGTTTCGTGAGCGTGCCGCTGCCGGCGGGGCAGCACGTGGCCACGATTCAATTTCTTGATGCCTCAGGCCGGGCGGTCCCGTACCTGACGAAGACTATCACTGTCAACATCACAACGACCGACCGTGACAAGGTCGTGTTCGTCAGCGACACGTCAATAACACCGCAAACGTTATGAAGAGAACACTCGTATCCATGCTCGCGGCCGGCGGGGCGGTCCTGCTGGTGGCTGGTTGCAGCAGCACACACGACAAAGGCCCTTATCTGCCGCAGAACCCCAAGACCCCGGCGTTTGAAGCCCGGGAACCGGTGGTCCTGCTGGATCCCGGCGTGCAGTACTCGGTTACTTGCAGCGGGATACAGGAGCAGGTCCTGCCGGATGGGCGGCTGGAGGTGATCGCCCACCTGCGCAACCGCGAGAACCGCCGCATCGAGGTACAGGCCAACTGCGTGTTCAAGGACCAGAACGGCTTTACCACCGGCGACGAGACACCCTTCACGATGGTCATCCTGACGGAGAATGCCACGGAAGACGTGCGCTTCGTCTCGATGAACACCCTCGCGAGGAAATATACCATCCGCGTGCGGCAGGCGCGCTAAGTCTGTCGCGGCGGTTGCCAACCGCGGCGGCCTCGGGCCGCCGCAGGGATGCACCGCTCTCGCAGCGGAGCCGAGGCCCCTGTGGTCCAGAGGGCGCCCCCTGTTTGGATCCCGGCCCCGGCGAGGCTAGAATGTTCTGGCGCCCGGGCCCTTGCTGGGGCAGCATTCCCCCCGGCCTGGCAGTTGGGATTCCCTTTCGACCATGAGAGCCAAAATTGTTATTACGCCGAAGAAAGCGGTGGTTGATCCGCAAGGCAAGACGGTGCAGAACGCCCTCGCCCACATGGGCTACACGGGCGTCGGCGCTGTGCACGTGGGCAAGTACCTGGAAATCGAACTCGCGGGCGCGGACCGGGAAACGGCACAGAGACAAATAGATGAGGCCTGCCTCAAGTTCCTGAGCAATCCGGTGATCGAAGACTACCGGTTCGAGATAGAATGAGACGGCAACTAACGATTCGCGAGCTGCGATTGACGCGCCCGATGGTGATGGGGCGCGGGGGCTTCGAGACACCTCGCGTATGTCTGGAATCGTGAATCGGCTATGAACTTCGCCGTCCTCCAGTTTCCCGGTTCGAATTGCGACCAAGACGTGGTCCATGTCCTGCGAAGCGTGCTCGGCCATTCGGCCAGGCTGCTTTGGCACAAGGAGCCGTCGCTGGGTGAGACAGACGCCGTGATCGTTCCCGGCGGATTCAGCTACGGTGACTATCTCCGCACCGGGGCGATTGCGCGGTTCAGCCCGGTGATGGAAGCGGTTCAGCGCTTCGCCGCCGACGGCGGGTTGGTGCTGGGAATCTGCAACGGGTTCCAGATTCTCTGCGAGGCCGGGCTGCTGCCCGGGGCGCTGATTCGCAATCGCTCGCTTCAATTCCGGTGCGAGCACATTTACCTGAAGACAGCCACCCCCGACTCGCCGTTTACGAATCGGATTGCGGCCGACAAACTCCTGCGCCTGCCGATTGCCCACGGCGAGGGCTGCTATTTCGCGGACGAGGAAACGCTGGCCAGTCTTAAGGCGAACAACCAGATTCTCTGGCGTTACGTGGCCGCCGGGGGCGAACCGACTGAGGGCGCCAACCCAAACGGCTCGCTCGACAGCATCGCCGGCATCTGCAACGAAACGCGAAACGTGGCCGGCCTCATGCCGCACCCGGAACGGGCGAGCGAGCCGGTGCTGGGAAGCGCCGACGGGCGGCTGGTGTTCGAGAGCATGATCCACGCCCTGGCGAGCAAGCCGGTGGCGATGGCAACGTGAGCTTTGCGGGTCGGGCCAGCCTTAACTTTACGGACTTTGCTTTGACATCCTCATGACCGAGCCAGCGATTACACCGGAGCTAGTGCAGAAACACAACCTCACGCCCGAAGAGTACGAGAAGCTCAAGGCCACCCTGGGGCGTGAGCCCACTTACACCGAGCTGGGCATCTTCTCCGTGATGTGGAGCGAGCATTGTTCCTACAAGAACACCCGCCCCTTGCTGAAGACCTTCCCCACCAAATCGCCGAAGATCCTCGTCGGCGCGGGCGAAGAAAACGCGGGCATCATTGATATCGGGGACGGGCTGGCCGTTGCGTTTAAGATCGAGTCGCACAACCACCCGAGTGCGGTCGAGCCTTTTCAGGGCGCGGCGACGGGCGTCGGGGGCATCATCCGCGACATTTTCACCATGGGCGCGCGGCCCGTCTGCTCGGTGAACTCGCTGCGTTTTGGGCCAATCATTGACGATTCCGGCGGCGCTGTTTCACGCGCCAGCGACCATCAGTCAGCCATTCTCAATAACCGGAGGCTGTTTGCCGGGGTGGTGGCAGGCATCGCGCATTACGGCAATTGCTTCGGCATTCCGACAGTTGCGGGCGAAGTCTATTTCGACAAATCCTACGAGGGGAACCCATTGGTCAACGCCTTTTGCCTTGGGGTGCTGCGCCACGAAGACATTGTGCGCGGGCGGGCCAGCGGTGTTGGGAACCCGGTGTTCTACGTCGGCCCGGCGACCGGGCGCGACGGCTTGGCGGGGGCTGCATTCGCATCGCAAGACTTGACCGAGGAATCGGCGGACCAGCAGCGCGGCGCGGTGCAGGTGGGCGATCCGTTCATGGAGAAACTGGTCTGCGAAGCCTGCCTCGAATTGCTGGCCACGGGCGCCGTGGCCGGCATTCAGGACATGGGGGCCGCGGGGCTGACGTGCTCGACCTGTGAAACAGCCGCGCGCGCCGGGACGGGCATCGAGATCGAGCTCGACCAAGTTCCCCAGCGCGCACCGGGCATGAGCAGCTATGAGATCATGCTCAGCGAATCGCAGGAGCGGATGCTCATTATCGTCCATAAGGGCCGCGAAGCGGAAGTGAAGCGCATCTTCGACAAGTGGGACCTGCCCTGGTCGGAGATCGGCGTGGTCACCGATACTGGCCGCATGGTCGTCAGGCACCACGGCAAGGTCGTGGCCGACATCCCCGCCCGCAAGATTGCCGACGAATCCCCGGTCTATCAGCGTGAGGCGAAGGAACCCGAGTACCTGACAGAGGTCCGGGCCTTCAACCTCAGCGGCGTGCCGGACACGCAAGACCCGCTGGCGGACCTGAAAGCCTTGTTGAGCTGGCCAACCATTGCTTCCAAGAACTGGGTGTATCGCCAATACGATCACATGGTGCGCGATAACACGGCTGTTTGTCCTGGCAGCGATGCCGCGGTGCTGCGAATCAAGGAGGACTCCCTGCCGCCGGCGCACGAAAGTGGGGCAGGCGTCTCGCCTGCGCCCACCAAGATGCCAGGGCCAGACGCCGCGGATGGCGGTCGTGGCGCCTGCCCTGCCAAGTTCATCGCGCTCTCAGTTGATGGCAATGGCGCCTACGTTTATCTCGATCCTTACGAGGGAGGCAAGATCGTCGTTGCCGAGGCGGCGCGCAACCTTGCCTGTTCCGGGGCGGTCCCGCTAGGTGTGACCGACAACCTCAACTACGGCAACCCGCACAATCCCGAGCTGTTCTGGCAACTTAAGGAGAGCGTGCGCGGCCTGGCGGATGCCTGCCGTGCATTCAATGCCCCGGTCACGGGCGGCAACTGCTCCCTCTACAACCAGCATCCCGCCGGCCCGATTGATCCCACCCCCACCGTGGCTATGGTGGGCCTGATCGAGAAACCGGAGCACATTACTACGCAATGGTTCAAGGACGAGGGCGATGCGATCATTCTGCTGGGCGACATTGCAGATCCGAGTGACCTGCTGTGCGGGCTGGGCGGCTCTGCCTATCTGCAGCGCATCCATGGGCTGAAGGACGGGACACCGCCGCGGTGCGACCTGGAAAAGGAAAAGGAGCTGCACCTGGCCTTGCGGGCGTTCATCCACGCTGGCCTGGTGAAGAGCGCCCATGATTGCAGCGAAGGGGGCCTCACCGTCGCGCTCGCCGAGAGTTGCCTCAGCCAGCAAGTCGCGCGCGAAACGCCGCGCTTGATTGGAGCACAAGTTGATCTCACCGCGGTGGCGGGTTTGCTTGGGGGCACGCCTGAAAGAACAGCGGGGGCGCCGCAACCTGAGTCCGCGCTGCGTCAGGACGCCCTGCTGTTCGGCGAGGCCCAAGGACGCGTAATCATTTCAGTCGCCGCGCTCGATGCCGTCAAGGTGCTGGCCCGGGCGAGGATCCTAGGGGTGGCGGCGGCGCGGATCGGCACCGTCGGTGGCGGGGCGTTGCAAATCACAACCTCTGGGGCCACTTTGAGTTGTGCCCTGGGCGAACTGCATGACTCCTGGTGGAATGCCATCGCCCGAGCCATGCGTTAACGGGAAGCAGACCTGCTTAATGAATTACTATCCCAAACACTACTGCGGCATCTTCGGCGTCTATGGCCATCCCAACGCCGCGGAACTGACCTATTACGGCCTTTACGCGCTGCAGCATCGCGGCCAGGAGAGCGCTGGCATTGTCACCTCGGACGGCAAACAGTTCCACGTCCATAAAGGCATGGGCCTGGTTCCTCAGGTCTTCAAAGGGGATGTCCTGCATGACATGGTCGGCCCCATTGCCGTCGGCCACACGCGCTACTCGACCACCGGCTCGTCGCACCTGCGGAACGCCCAGCCGCTCACCGTGGATTGCGCCCGCGGCCAGATCGCCATCGCGCACAACGGCAACCTGACCAACGCCGCCCAACTGCGCGAGGAGCTGGAGGCCAGAGGTTCGATCTTCGCAACCACCGTTGATAGCGAGATTATTCTGCATCTGCTGGCGCAGCCGACTCAGCGCGGCGAGAAGAACAATCTGGTGCAAAGCCTGCACCGCATTGAGGGGGCCTACTCGCTGGTCATCATGACCGAAAACGAGCTGATCGGCGTGCGCGACCCGCATGGGTTTCGGCCCTTGTGCCTGGGCCGAATTGATGACGCCTGGGTGCTGGCGAGCGAAACCTGCGCGCTGGACTTGATTCACGCCCGGTTTGTGCGCGACGTCGAGCCGGGGGAGATTGTGGCCATCAACGCGGATGGACTCACCAGCATGCAGGCCTTCCCGGAGCACGAACGCCGCGCGTTCTGCATCTTTGAATACGTCTATTTCGCCCGGCCCGACAGCACCATCGCCAAGCGCAACGTCTATAAGGTACGGGTGGAGATGGGCCGCCAGCTTGCGCGCGAATACCCCCTTGCGGCGGACGTCGTGGTGCCCGTGCCGGACAGCGGCAACTGCGCCGCGCTCGGCTACTCGCTCGAATCGGGCATCCCGTTCGAGATGGCCTTCGTGCGCAATCACTATGTGGGGCGCAGCTTTCTCCAGCCCTCCCAGCTCATCCGCGACTTCGACGTGCGCGTGAAGCTCAATCTGATCGAAGAGCTGGTCAACGGCAAGCGGGTGATCGTGGTGGACGATTCGATCGTGCGGGGGACGACCTGTAAGACCCGGGTGAATAATCTCAAGGAAGCCGGCGCCAAAGAGGTGCACGTGCTGGTAAGCTGTCCGCCGCACATGAACCCCTGTGTGTACGGCATAGACTTTCCCGACCGCAATAAGCTGATGGCGGCGAGCCACTCGCGGGAGGAAATTCGCAAGTATCTCAACGCCGACTCGCTCTGCTACCTTTCCCAGGCGGGCATGGTGAAAGCGACCGGTTTGCCGGCCAGCTCCTTTTGCATGGCCTGTTATGACGGCAATTACCCGGTTCCCTTCGATCCGGCAATGAACAAGCACATCATTGAGCGGCGCAACGGCCGGCGGCCCGGCTTGGCCGAGGCATTGGCCTGCGAGAAGGCGCAGTTCAAGCTGCTTTAACAGGGCTCCCGCTGGCGGCCCGCCATGGTAGAGAAGCCCCGGACGGTCGATCTACTCTGGCTGGTTCAGGGCGGCATCTTAGTCCCGGAGTTAAACAGGTAACGCTGTGGCGGACCAGCCGGTCGAGGGTTCCCGGTCTCAACTAGTGCTTGTTTCGCATGCCAAAAGCCGCCTTCAACTGTCGCCCGATACGCTACCCGCCGAGCGATTCACGAGTGAAGGTTAACGCGATGTGCCGTCTGCCCAACTCACGAGCTACGCAGCTAATTGCCGGAGGGGCTTACAACAACGATTATGAACGAGCCATATTTGGGAGGTTCCGGGCTGGCCCGGGTCAATCGGCGCTGGCCTCCAACCAATCCGGGTTGGTCTCGGCGTGCTCAGCAATCTCAGTCCATATCGCCTCTAGCGGAGTCTGCGGCTTCCAGTCCCAAATCTCGTGCGCTCGGCTCGAATCCAGCACCAGCCACGGCACATCAAACGGCCGCTCCTTGACCTCCCCGGTCACCACATGAGGCCCGAAGCGTTCGGAGCACCACTTGCTCAACTGGCACAACGAGGCGCTCTGGCCCAAACCGCCGCTTACGTTGAGCACACGCGGCGGTTCCGAACGCGGTGCGATGATCTGTTGGGCAATCAACGGCACCAGGTCGCGCGCGTGCAAACAATCGCGCACCTGGCAGCCCATGCCATCAAAGCCGATGTACCTCAGAGGGCGCCGACGGCACCAGCAGTGAATCCAAAAGGAAAATATGCCCTGGTCAATCTTGCCAAACTGGCCCGCGCCGGCCAGCACCCCGCAGCGTAGAATAGACACGGGCAGATCAAAACTCTCGGCATATTCGCAAGCAAGTAGCTCCGAGGCGCGCTTGGAACTGCCGTAAAGTGACAGCGGCGGCTCGGTCGAGAATTCCTCGGCAACCCCCTTCGCGCTGCAGGCCGGAACCGCGGCATCGGAGCGAGGAACGAACCGGCGGCCCTGAATTTCTACGGGAATGGCGGCCAGCGCGCGGATCGAATAGACGCGGCTCGTGCTTAGCATGGTAAACCCGCAACGCCAATGCTTCTGCAATTCCAGCACGTTGATCGTCCCCACCAGGTTGTGCTCGATCAACTGCCGGCTGCTGGTCTTGCCATCCACCCCGGCCAGGACGCTGGGGTTGGCGGCGGCTTCGATGATCCAATCGCAGGGAGGCAGAGTTTCCAGGTCGCTGGGGTTGCGCACATCACCGTGGTAGAGCCTCACGCCGCTTTCGCGCACGCTGCGGCGGTTCCTTTCACTGCCGGCCCGCACCAGGTTGTCCAGGCCCACAATCTCCCACTCCGGCCAGCCCTCCCTCAGGCCGCGGACCAGGGTGCTGCCGACGAAGCCGCAAATGCCCGTGATCAGGATGCGCATGGGTCTCCTGCCCTCATTTTGAAACCAGCCGTTCTCGCCAGGAGTCGACGATCTCTGCGAAGATCTGCGCCAGGCTGCGAGTCAGTCGCCACTTGGGATAGTGCGCCTTCATCTTGCGCAGGTCACTGTAGTAACAAACGTGGTCCCCACTGCGGGCCTGCTCCACATAGGTATGGACTTGTTCCTTGCCGGTGCAGGTCCGGGCCATTTCAAAGGCTTCGAGAATGGAGCAGGCGTTCTCCTTGCCGCCGCCCAGATTATAGACCTCCCCCGCCCGGGGCGCCTGGTAGAACTCGAACATAAAGCCCGCCACATCAACTGAGTGGATATTGTCCCGCACCTGCTTGCCCTTGTAGCCGTAAATCTTGTATTCGCGGCCTTCGAGGTTGCACTTGACCAGATAGCTCAGGAATCCATGCAGTTCGACGCCGGAATGATTCGGCCCCGTCAGGCACCCACCGCGCAGGCAACAAGTGGGCAGGCCAAAGTAACGGCCATACTCCTGCACCATGACGTCGGCGGCAGCTTTGGAGGCGCCAAAGAGCGAGTGCTTGGACTGGTCTATGGAAAGGCTCTCGGGTATGCCGTTCGCGAACTGCGGGTCGGCGTAGTCCCAACGGCGGTCCAGTTCCTTGAGCGCGATGGTGTTGGGCCGGTCCCCATAGACCTTGTTGGTGGACATGTGAATGAAGGGCGACTCCGGGCAATGGCGGCGGGCGGCCTCCAGCAGGTTCAGGGTGCCCCCGGCGTTCACGTCAAAATCATCAAAGGGAATACTGGCCGCCAGGTCATGCGAGGGCTGGGCCGCCGTGTGAATGATGACGGCAGGCTTTAGGGTCTGCACCAGTTTCAGCACCGCCGGACGGTCCCGGATGTCCAGCTCGTGATGCGTGAAGCCCGGCAGAGCCCGGCAGAGCCGCTCCTGGTTCCAGCGTGTGTTGCCTTGCGGACCGAAGAACACCTCGCGCTGGTTGTTATCCACGCCATGAACAGTAAACCCGCGCGCATGGAAGAAGGCGGTGACTTCCGAGCCGATCAAGCCGGACGAACCCGTCACAAGACAAATCTCGCTCATCAGCCCATGTAAACAGGAAAAGGCCCAATCCTGCAAATAGCAAATACCTCCAGCCCTACCCTCCCCAAATATCCTTGCCAGCAGCCACTCCTATCCGCCAGCCTCCACGGGCGTTTTTCAAAGCCAGCATGAAAGCCACGATTAACAAGCTTAAAGGGGCGATCAAACCCCCCATCCAGAACGTCGCCCGCAAGATCTTCCGCATGGACCCAGGGTATGCCTTCATCCCCTCCTCCTGCATTGAACAGCAGTCCATGGCGTTCCGGTTCGCGAACCAGCCGCTGTCCATCACTAGCGACTTCACCACGCCGCTCTATGACACCGTCGCCGAAATCGCCGGCCACGACTGCTATCAATTGGACCAAATTGACTTCACGGACTCGGCTGACAGCCTCGTTCTGGACGTTGGCGCCCACATTGGGACGGCCACCCTGGTATTTTCCCGGCTGCATCGCGGAAAGATTCTCTGCTTTGAGCCTATCCCCGACAACTGCCGCTGGCTCAAAGCGAACTTGGAAGCCAACCACGTCAACAACGCAGTCATCGTGCCCGCCGCCGTCACCGACCGCGATGGCTTTGCTGAATTCGACGTTGATCCCACCTCCAGTGTCGCTGGCCGGGCCACCGGCATTATGGCCACCGACCCGCGGGTGTTCTCGCGCTCCTTGAAGGTCAAGTCCGTTACCCTGCGGACCGCCCTGGCCGATTACCACAACCAGAGGATTCATTTGATCAAGATGGATTGCGAAGGCGGGGAATACGGCATTGTCGAGCAACTCACGCCCGATCTCTTGGCTCGCATCCGCTACCTGACCTTCGAGGTGCACGATCTCGACCGCACCCACAACGTGAAGCGCCTAATGGCCAGGTTGCAGGGCCTTGGCTTTCGTGTCCTGTACAAGACAGAAATGCACAACCGCTTTGCGCTTCACCACTTGCTGGCCACCCGCACTCCCACTGAAACCTCTGCTGCCCGACATCTAGCCGGCAATTCCTGTCGCTCAGCGGCCTCGCCTGCAAGCGGAGGTTCGATTTGCCCAAAGGAATGCCGCTTACGATTGGCTCAGCGGGGGGTTGCCGGAAAAGAGCCCCCGACTGAAGCCTTTTACGTCGGCGCCGTAAACATCAGCCAGCGCGTGCTGGCGTGACAGCCGGTATTGGACATACTTCGCCACTAATTGCGTCAGCCGGCCGGAACAGAGACAGAACATTCTCGGGTTCAGATTTGACCGCATGAAAGCCGCCGTGCCCAGGCTGTAGGCGTAGCGGGCACGGCTGACCTGCTCGGTCGTAATGTGTGGGTGGCAATGCACCGCCAGCGCGCCGGGTTCGTACACAATCCGCCCTTTGGCCCGCAATACCCGGTAGAACATTTCGATGTCCTCGGACGCTCTCCAGAAAGCCTCGTTGAACCGGCCCAGTTGCTCCAATCGGTCTCTGCGAAAAGCGACGTTGCCGCCGTGGCCAATGCCGTAAGGCGCCGGTGCGCTGGCCTTGAGTTGCCCGTGAAACACCTTGGCCACACTGCCGAAAAGCTCTGACCAGCGAAAAGCTATGTCCTCAGGGCCGAACACCCGCTTTTCTAAACCCAGATCCTGGCACGCCACCCGGTCAAAGAGCAGGGAAGGGTCAAACGAAATAATCCGCCCTGTCACGGCCCATACTCGGTCGTCTTTGAAGTTGGCAAGCAACTGCGGCAGCCAATCCTTCTGCGGGACACAATCATCGTCGAGAAATGCGACAATGTCGCAGGTCAATTGGGCCAAGGCTGCGTTCCTCGAAACGGCCAGGCCCTGATGCTCCCGGTGCAGGTAAGTCCCGCCCACCCGCTCCACCCGGCGCCGGACCTCGTCCCGCTGCGTTTCGTCGCTCGTGTCCACGACCAGCAGATCAAACGTCCGCGGCTCATAGCGCGCAATCGGATCCAATGTCGCGGATAGCGGGTCGGGCCGGTTGCGGGTGCAGATAACAATGGCGGTCTTCATCTTGCTACCCCACAGGCTAACCAACGGACCCTCGCATGTCCATCAGCGTCTGCACCCGCACTGGCCCAGCCCAGCAGCCCGTGCCCCGCGCCAAGCCTCGGTTCTATAGACCCGTTGGATGATCCAAGAAGCTCCAAGGCAGTTTGAACCGGGCAGAAAGATGGGCCGCCAGCGCCTTCACACCGAAAGTTTCCGTCGCATAATGTCCGCCGTACAGCACATTCAAACCCAGCTCCTCAGCCAGGCCATAAGTCCAATGCGGCCCTTCGCCGGTGACGAACGTGTCCACCCCCTCTTCCGCCGCCTTCTTCAAATCGCCGCCCGCGCCCCCGCTCACCACTCCGATGCGCCGGCAGATTTGCGGGCCTCCCGGAATCACCCGCGCCTCCGTCCCCGTCGCTCGCTGCAAACGCTTGGCCAGTTCCGTGCGTGCGACTCTGGCGTGCGCCTTAAAACCGATAAACAGACCATGATCGTGAAAGAAGGGACGCAGCTTCTTCAAAGCCAGTGCGGCACAAAGCAGGGCGTTGTTGCCCAGGCGGGGGTGAGCATCCAGCGGCAGGTGCGAGCTGTAAACCGCGAGGTTATTCTCGATTAGGCAGCGCATCAGCTCGTGGCGTTTCCCGGTCCACGGGTGGGCCGGGCCCCAGAAAAGCCCGTGATGCACCAGCAGCAAGTCCGCCTTGGCAGCCGCAGCCAACCGGACGGTCGCAAGGGTCGCGTCCACCGTCGCGGCGATACGGGTCACCGTGCCACGATTCTCCACCTGGAGGCCGTTCGCGGCCCGGTCATAGTCCTGCACTTGCGCCGTGTGCAGCAACCGGTCGCAGTAGCGGACAATCACCGCCAGTGAGGCTCTTGACATGCGCCGATGAAAACAGAACCGTCCCCGCCTGCAAAGGGGGAAGTGAAACGTGAATGGTGAAACGTGAAACGTGAAAGATGAAACGGGTTCATCGCCGTTTGCCGGTCTCACGCATCACGCATCACGCATCACGCATGACGCATCACCTTTCTCGTTTCACGTCTCACGCCTCACGTTTCATCCCTCCCGCCCCGTGAAATTATTTCCAAACGCCTATTGAATTCCAGCGGCAGAGCCCTATAGTGCGCATCGTTCTGAAGTAATGGAAATGAACAACTCGACCGACCGCAGCGAGCCTTGGAACATCCAGACCGCGCGTAGCCTATACAACATTCAAGGTTGGGGTGCCGAGTATTTTGACATCAACGAAGCCGGGCATGTCGTAGCCCGGCCGCTGCGCGATGCCGGCGCCTCCGTGGACCTGACGGATGTAATTGAAGAGGCGAAAGCGCGCGGGCTGAAGTTCCCGCTGTTGATTCGGTTCCAGGACATCCTGCGCCACCGGGTGGAGTCCATTAACCTGGCATTCCGGAACTCGATCGCTGAGTTCAACTACCGCGGCAAGTATCGCGGCGTTTTCCCGATCAAAGTGAACCAATTGCGGGAGGTGGTGGAGGAAATCCTGGATGCCGGCAAGCCGTTCGACTTCGGCCTGGAGGTCGGCAGCAAACCCGAGCTGTTCGCTGGCCTTGCCCTGCAAAGCCAACTGGGCAGTTTGATTGTCTGTAACGGGTACAAGGACGCCAATTTCATTCGCATGGCAATGCTCGGCACCAAGCTGAACAAGAAGGTCATCATGGTCGTCGAGAAGCTCGAAGAACTGCGCCAGATCATCGCGCTTTCCCGGCAACTCGGCGTAGAACCCCTGATTGGCATTCGCACACGACTGCTCAGCCGGGGTGCCGGCAAATGGGCCGAGAGCGCAGGCGAAAACGCCAAGTTCGGCTTGACAACTAGCGAGTTGCTGGCCGCCACTGAAATGCTCAAGGCGGAGAACCTCGCCCATTGCTTCAAGCTGCTCCATTTCCATATCGGTTCGCAGGTGCCGGACATCCTCATCGTCAAGAAAGCAGTCCAGGAGGCCGGGCGGTTTTACGCCAAACTATATAAGATGGGGTTCCAGGTCGAATTCCTCGACGTCGGCGGCGGCTTGGGCGTGGATTATGACGGAAGCCGGTCTGCCTTTGACAGTTCGACCAACTACACTCTCCAGGAATATGCCAACGACATCATCTATTACGTTGCCGATGTCTGTGACACGGAGAAGGTACCCCACCCGGACATTATCAGTGAGAGCGGTCGGGCGATCGTCGCCCATCACAGCGTGCTGATCGTGGAAGTCTTTGGCGCCATCGAGAAAGTCCGGCAGGCGCAATTGGCACAATACGGGGAGAACGAGCTCCCGCTGGTGAAGGAGTTGCTCGACATCCGGAAGAACCTCCCGAAGCTGAACAAACTGGAGGCGTATCACGACGCGCTCGAGCGCAAAGAGGATGCGCAGCACATGTTCACGCTCGGCATGATGGATTTGCCGGAGAAGGCCAAGATCGAGGAGCTTTATTGGGAAATCGGGCGGCAGGTCGTCGAGAGCTACCAAGGCCAGGCCTACGTGCCCGAGGAGATTCGCAAACTCGAAGACAGCCTCGGCGACCAATACCTTTGCAATTTCTCGGTTTTCCAGTCACTGCTCGACCACTGGGCGCTCGGCCAATTGTTCCCCATCATGCCGGTCAGCCGCCTCAACGAGCGCCCCACCCGCGAAGCCACACTGGTGGATATCACCTGCGATTCCGAGGGGCAGGTCAACAAGTTCATTGACCTCCGCGACGTTCGCGACACGCTCCCTCTGCACCACCTCAACACCAACGGCAACGGTCAGCTAGAGCCTTACTATATCGGCTTCTTCCTGATGGGCGCGTACCAGGACATCATGGGGGACTTGCATAACCTCTTCGGACGCGTCAACGAGGTGCATGTCTTCCTCGAACCCGACGAGCCGGCGGGCTACTATATCGAAGAGATCATCGAGGGCAGCACGATCGTCCAGTGCCTGGCGTCGGTCCAATACGATGAGAATGAGCTCAAGCGCCAGATGAAAGCGCAAATTGACGAGGCCATCAAGTCCGACCGCATGAAGCCCTCCGAAGCCATGCGCTTGCTGGATGATTACGAGCGCGGGCTGAAGGAATATACGTATCTGAGTTTTTAGCCGCACTGCCCGATCAACCTGAAACATGCCTGACCCCGCACCCAACGCAGAACTCCTGCGGTCGCTCGGTCGGCTGGTGCGCGGCTTATCGGCCCTGTTCTGGGGACTTCCCATCACGCTGATCGTGTGCTTCTACACGGCCAAAGCCGACTCGCTGAGGACGTTTGGCATCGTGCCGCCGCTGGTGACCACCGGCTTGCTGGCCTTTGGCCTTTGGCAACTGGGTGATTTCCAGAAGCAGGAGCGCGTGTGGCGGACGGCCCTTGACCGCGCCAGGTTGCTCAGCCTCTTCAACTTTGGTCTTAGCCCCTTCCTCTACTGGTGGAACAAGATCCCGGCCAACACCTTCTTCCTGGTCATGGTGACCCTGCTGGCCATGTCTGCCCTCCTGTTTCTGGGCAGCGTCAACCTGGTCTTGCGACGCCTCGGTGCCATGCTGCCCGATGAGGCGTTGCGGCTCGAAACCAGACAATTCACCACTCTCAACCTCAACCTGTTGTTGGCGACTTTCCTGCTCGCTCTGGTCTATGTCGGGCTAGGGCAGTTTCACGCGCTGCCGCTCTGGTTGGGTACCGTTGTGAGCGTGATGGAACGTAGCAGCCTCTGGTTCCTGATCGTGCTGATACTGCTGCCCCTGGCCATGACCATGGCCTTGCTCTGGAAGACCAAAGAGGTAATCCTCGACAACGTATTCGGCGCAAGCCGGTGACGGCGGATCGCTAAGGCTAATTGATCCGCTCGGCAACCTGGTAGCGGAACATCCGCTTCTTCATCCAGCGCACCGCCAGCAAGTCATAGAACGAAGCGAAGAGCCGGTTCCACACACCGTAATGGCTTTGGCCGGCAAATCGCGGCTGGTTCGTCACCGCGATCTCGGTCACCGTGAAGCCCTCGATCTGGAACAACGTTGGCAGGAAGCGGTGCATGCCTTTGAAGAACTTCAGGTTCTCGATGCACTCGCGCTTGAAGGCGCGATACGTGCAGCCGGCGTCGCTGATCTGCTCGCCCGATAGTTTGTTCCGCACCCAGTTGGCAATGCGCGACGAGGCGATGCGGATGAAGTTGTCCCCCTTCCCGCGCGTCTCGACTCGCGTGCCGCAGACGCAATCAAAGTGCTGAAGCGCCTCCAGAAACCGCAGCAAGTCCTTGGGGTCGTTCTGCAGGTCGGCGTCCAGCGTGACCAGATACTGGCCGAGCGCGGCTTTTAGCCCAGCCCAACTGGCCGCCGACTCGCCACAATTGAAGGCGAAGCGCTGCGCCCGAATCCGCGCGTCGCTGGCGGCCAACTCCTTCAGAATCTCCCACGACTTGTCGGTGCTGCAGTCGTCGGTGATGACGACCTCATACGGCAACTTGAGCGGGTCAACCGCTGCCTGAATCGCCGCAACGAGGGGGCGGAGGTTGTCCTGCTCGTTGTAGCAAGGAACAACGAGGCTCAACGTCGGCACAGTAGCCATCACTTCTTGCCGTAGAATCCGGCGATGGCGTCGCAGACCTGGTCGGCGGCGTCCAGCCCCATCTCGCCGTGGATCGGCAGCGAGAGAATCTCCTTCACGAGCTGCTCGGTGCGCGGCAGCCTCGGGATGAAAGGGAATCTGCCCGTCACTGCCGGCTGCAGATGGGTCGGTTTCGGGTAATGAATGCCGGTCTCGATATTGCGCTCCTTTAGAAACTTCTGGAGTTCGTCTCGGCGCTCGCAGCGCACCACGTACATGTGATACACCGCTCTGGCCCACTCACGCTCGGGCGGCGTCTGCACAATGCCTTTGAGGCGCTCGTTGTAATGCGCGGCGATCCGGCGCCGGTTGTCGTTGAAGGCATCAAGGTGCTTCAGCATCACCCGGCCAATCGCGGCGTTGATCTCATTGAAGCGCACGTTGTAGCCGGGGAACTCATGGTCGTATTTGCCCTGGCGGCCGTGGTTGCGCATCATGCGCAGGCGTTCAGCCATCCGGGTGTTGTTGGTGGCCACGCAGCCGCCGTCGCCGAGCACCGTGAGGTTCTTCGAAGGGAAGAAGCTGAATGCGCCGTATTCGCCCAGGCCGCCGACTGTCTTGCCTTTGTACTTCGCCCCTTGCGCTTGCGCGCAATCTTCGATCACCCACAGGTGATGCTTCACGGCAATGGCCTTCGCCCGGTCCACATCTGCCGGATGCCCGTAGAGATAAACCGGAATGATCCCGACGGTGCGCGGGGTGATGGCAGCCTCGACCTGGTCGAGGTCCATGACGTATGTATCATCCACATCCACGAACACTGGCCGCGCGCCGAGATGGATCAGCGGTTCCATCGTAGGGAAGGCGGTATGGCTGGGGACGATAATCTCGTCACCCGGCCCAACCCCTTGAATCCGGTGCAGCAGATAAACAATCAGCGTCCACGAAGACCCGAGGACGCATTGCTCGACACCGGTGTAGGCGGCCAGTTCGGCTTCGAAGGCCTGGCATTCCTTGCCGAGAATGTACTGCCCGGAACGCAGGGCGCGCAGCGCAGCCTCTTCGACCTCTGAGTTCACAAAGCATCTGGACAGTGGAATCTTTTGCATAAAGGTGTGCCGCAGCGCTTTGGCGCCTGAGCACCACGAGTAGTGGATGGTCACGGCAAACAACCGCACCGGGCAAGCCAAAACAGGGGAAGCAGGCTCAGGAGGGACGGCTCGGCTCTGCCACCGGCGCGCGAACATTCTTGTCCGCAGCAAGCCCCGAAAGGCCCCGCGCTCGGCCCGTCCCCAGACCATTCCGCCATCGGGTAATGCTGCGGACAGAAATGTCCGCGCGCCCACCCGGTCGCGGTGCCCCGCTGCGCTCGGCTCAACGCTTGGTCGCGCCACCGGTGTCCGGGGGGTCCTGCGCAAACGCCTTCAGGAAATCGTCCACCTGGCGCCCCCCTTCGCTGAGCACCCGCACCGGGGTCCAATCCTTCCCCGGAACACCCTGGCACACTTCGCGAAACGAGTCGGCGAAGGCTTTGCGCGATTCGGGCCACGGCCAGGTCGCGTTTTGCTCCCGGCATTCCCGCCGCAACGACTCCCAGCGGCTCAGACAGGCGTAACGCATCGGCAAGTGCCCCAGGCGGACACGAATAAGCTTCTCAGGGTCCGGCTCGCGGCTGGCGGCCTCTTCAGCCTGCTGCCAGAGCCGTTCCGCGGCGGCCAGCGCCTGGAAGCGCAGATGCGGTGGGTTCGGGCCCAGGTAACAGCGCAGCACGAAGCCCTTGGAAGCGTCGTGCATCAACTCCAGGTAGCGCTCGATGATGTCTCCTGCGCTCGCCCCATAATAACCCCGCAGGAATTCCTTGATCAGCGCCCGGTCGTCCTGTTGCGGGTTCCACAACAGTTGCGCCAGCACCCACGCCCGCAACTCGGCCATCTCCTCACCCGGACCGGCATAGGCGCCTTCCTCGAACACACCCCTCACACCATATTGTCGGAACAGGCGGGCATTCGGCCCCAGCACGAACCAGTTCGGATGCGGCAGCACGTAGTTGGCGAAGTCGGTGACATAGTCCCACACATAAAGGCGGTGGCAGATCTTCGACCACGTTGTCATATCACTCAGAAACGCGGCATTGGACGGATCGTCCAGCGGCTCGCGGAAGTTGCACTCAATCGAGCACAGCCGCACGATGACGTTCGGCCGCGGGTGGATTGTCTTGGGCGGGTGCCGTGTGTATTGGTAGGCAAACGTATCCACGGCCACGTCCGGGAATTCCGGCTCGATCTTCTCCGCGATATAATTCACAAACGTCAGCAAGCTCCCGGAAGGGCCGCCCTCGGCGTCGTCAATCGCCTTGCACTCCGGGCACTGGCACGCGCCGGCGCAGTCATTTTGGGTCACCGAGATGATCTTCGCATCCGGCGACTCGCGCAGCCACTCCTTCACCCGCTGGACGACGAAGTCGCGCAGTTCCGGGTTGGAGAGGCAAAGCTGGGCGTTCTCGTGCGTGCGTTTGCCTTTGATGAGGCTGTACCATTCAGGGTGCGGCCCGAAATACTTGTCCGGCGGCACCAGCGGATAAAAGGTGTGGGCGAACCCCTTATACTTGATGCAACCGCCCAGCGCCTCAGGAATGGATTGGTGTTCGCCGTTGGCGCCGTTGTGGGCCTTCCACTGCGGGTCGAACCCGGCCCACCAAAACGGCTCACGATATTCAAACGCCGGCCGGCTCCGGACATCCAGCACGGGAACGCGCAAGCTCGGACTCTGGGGAATAGTCGTGGCCCACGGCACCCACCAGCGCACGCCGCATTGCTCCTGCAAGAAGTGATACACCGCGTAGGTCGTCCCGCGTGGTCGCCCCCCAGCGAGCAAGAGCCGCCCGCCCTTCACCCGCATCACCAGCTCCTCGGAGCCCAGCTTGTCCAGTCCCACCTCCGGGAACAGCGCACGCGCAGCCGCGCCCGGACCAACGACAATTGCGTGCCTCGGCACCTTGGCATCCCCCGTCTCCTGAACCTGGAAGCTCGCGCCGGTAATCTTCCCGAGCGTCTCCGCCAGCTCGTGGACCGCGTTGGACTCGGCCAGGGTCGCCCCCGGCTGCTGCACGATAACGCAACGCGCCTTCCCTCCTTTGGCGATCGTGAAATCCGCCCGGGCGGACAGGTTCACTGCCAGCAGGAGAATCCAGACAAGAGCGGGCGATGTGAGGCGTGCGACAATGGCTTTCTGCGGAAGCATTTTCACGCCGCACAGACTCGCATTCCGTGCTAAACCTGCAACTCAAATCACCACGACACTAAAGACTTTGAATACCGGTCAAACCAAGGCAGTCAAACACAGACTGGCGCTCGGTGGAGCCGCAGGGATGCTCCCGGGTCCCGGATGGGATTAGACGCGCAGAACAAGAGGAGAATAAGAGGAGAACAAGAGGAACACAAGAGCAACACAAGAGAGCGCCTCCCAAGCTCCTGGCTTGCACCTGGCTTGTAGCTGGCTTGCACCTGGCTTGATGGTCAGTCTGCTGCTGCGCCCGTTGGCGTAACTCGTTCACGTCACCGTGTTCAGGGTCGCACGCACTACGCGTCAGTCGCGCGTGAGATGGACCCGGCAATCCCTTCCCTGGTCCGTTCTCTCGGCCAGGAAGATCTTCATCACCAGGCTTTGGTCATACTTGTGAAACCAGGGCCGCTCCGGCTTGCCGGTCTTCTCCCAGTTGTAGCAGGCCCCGGATGGCTGGTAATCCGCCGGCCGCAGAGCCGGGTCGTCCGACGCAGGCCGTGGTGCGTCCGGTGGGGCTGAGAGCGAGGTGCCCACCGTGGCGACGCACGCGGCGGCAAGGACACAGGTGGCGGTTCTTAAGAGCGTTCTTATCCATGACAGAAGGCGATGGTGTCTTCGACGGGGCAGCACGTTTGGATTATGCGCTCGTTCCGCCCAGCGCCTGGCAGGCTGGCGTCGGGATTGCGGGCTTCGTGCGTATCCTGTCATGTATCCAGATTCAGCTCTTCAGGCCGGTGAGGTCCAGCTCAAGGCGCCGATTCTCCTTCAGCAGCATATCCATAGTAAGCTGCGTCCGGCGCATCGTAGCCTCGCGGCTCAGCACGGTCGTCAGGACGCCGTCCACAGCTCGGGGCACCGTTGGGTTGTTAAACCTGCCTTCCGCGATGCAGCGGTGGAACTCAGCGATGTTGCGAACGGCGCCTGCCTCATAAAGATTCGTGACGTCACCGGAGTAAGCGCTCTCCGGTCCCTTGAGGCGGGCGCGGCCGGTATAGCTCAGTTCGGCGAATCCCGTGCTGCCGTGGATGAGGGCACCCGACTCAAACGGGTAGAGGTTGTTGAGGTGCCGCCCGCAATGGTCCCACACCGCCCCGTCGGCGAAGGCGTAGCTCACGGCGAGCACGTCATGGCTGTCGCCGTGAGGATCGTCACGGGCAATATGGGAGTACCCGGCGGCGCTGATGGGTCTTTGGCCGAGCGCCCACAGGACGGCGTCAATGGTATGGATGCAGGCATTGACGTGGTGGCTGCCGCCGAGGGCGATGTCATTGCACCAGATCAGGTGCTGGAAACGGCTTTCCTGGGTGGCCGTGCGCGGCGGATCAGGCCATCCGCCGCCGAAGTAGCGGCTGGTGATCACAGCAGGCTTGCCGATCTGGCCGGCCGCAATTTGCCTGGCCACCTCGATGTTGTGCGGGTCGGTCGGCACCTGGTAGTCCACCAGGAAGCAGAGCTTTTTCTCAGTCGCTCGTTTGCCAGCGGCCAATATGGCCATTGCTCCGGGCACGTCCACCGCCACTGGCTTGGCCAGATAGAGGTGCAGGCCCGCCTCCACCGCCGCGCTCGCATGCTCCGGGAAGAAATAGGGCGGAGTCTCGAGGGCAACGGCTTCGACGCCGCTCTCGAACAGCCGCTTGTAGCCGGAGAGGGTCGAAAAGCGCCGCGATTTGTCCACGCCGAGCTTGTCGCCGCATTGGTCGGCGACCTCCTGGAAATAGTCCGCGACGGCCCACAGCTCATAGCCGCCGTGCTTCTGAAACAGCCCGGCGATCCACGAACCCCGCCCGCCGTTGCCGATGACGCCGAGCTTGATCTTGCGCGGGAACTGAGCCGGCTTGGCTTCGGGCGGCGGGGTATCGGCGGCCAGTGTCGAGAGGGTGGCCAACGATACGGCTGAGGTTGCCACACCCAACGCGCCACCGATGAACTGGCGGCGGTTCAATGTCTCCTGCTGGCTCAAGTGTCGGCTGCTTTCACTTTGCATGGGGCTATCTAAGTGCCAACAGAGGGCGAGGCCAAGGGGATTCTTGAGACAGCCGAAATTGGGCCTACGTGTAGTTCGCCCAAGGGCTTTGCCGTCAACTCACAAAGCCAGCCAGCGCCCCCCGCACGGCTACCCTTGGAGATGCAACAGACTGATGAGAACCTCACCGGCGCTTGGTCTGGGAGTCCTGTGCCTCCAAGGCGTCGAGCATCAGGAGGTGCTCGTCCGCGCGCCGGTCGCAATCCGCCAGCGTCTGGGCATCGGCTTCGATGTCAAACAGCGCTGGGGCAATCTCGCGCCGCTCGCGGTGGTCCAGCCGGGGCAACTCGGCCAGGATTTCCGTCTTGCTCATGAAGTAACCTGCGGGCCTCCGCCAAGTCCTCCGCAGCCTCCGCGAGAACGACCACCCGTGTCATGAAGGTGGCTTCTGCAAGCGCTCCTTCAACTGCGGTATGCTCAGAAACTCACCTTCGCCGCGCTCAATCTCAGCCATCCGTTCGGCAAGAATGTCTCCATGCCAATCCGGAGACGGAACCGCGTTCGGCCTGCGCGACAGCGAATCCCACAGCAACTCCATTGCCTGGAGCTGCTCCTCGAGACTCATCTGCTCAATGTCAGCGGCCTGAATCATGCCCAAACGCTACTCCTCCCTGTACCGCGGTGCGAGCTTCCTCCTAAACCACCGTCGCCAAGCGCCCCCTCCTCTAGCCCGAACCGTTCACACCGCGCACGGGATGCCGGCAACGCGCCCCACCCTCAACTCTCAACCCTCAACCCGGTCCAGCGGTGACTTCTCGCCCCTGTCGTCGGGCCTGAACGCAGCCGGCTGGAGGGAAATTTCGGCAGCCCGGCTCACAGAGGATTTAGCGACACGCTTGTCCGGTTTGAGACGACCAACTCGGTCCAGTTGGCTGGAGAAACTTTGTTCTGCCCCCGCTACGAGTTCCCCAAGAAGATGACCAAGGGCGACTACAAGATCCAGAAGCTCTACGACCCTCCCACTTACGCCCGGCAATTCACCTATCGCTACAACACCGCCCGGAACCACATTCTGAAGGCCTTCTCCGAAAACTGGTCCCCATGACCCTCACGCCGATGCAGGACAAGCCTCATGATTTGCGGCGTTGCTGTATGTGCGAATCCAGGTCTCGCAAGGTCATCGCCTGAGTAGGATCGGCGTCCAACTCCGCGTGGCGCCGCAACGCCTCCGCCACGCCCTCGTCGTCATCGAACGCAACCGGCGGCAGGGACCGCAGCAGACGCGAGGCGAGGCTGGCACTCTCCTTCTCTGGTAGGCGCAATGCCTCGCTGGCGATTTGATCAACGCTCATAGGGACGAGGCTAATGCCGCACCTCTAGCCTGTCAATTGCCACCAGCAGTGTCAAAAGGAGGACCGACCACGGCAAGACCAGCGCGGGCAGCCCGCACAAGGGACCGAGCGCCGCCCCTGGTCAACCGCAAGAAAACGAATACGCGGGGCTCGACGCGCCACGTCACAATAGTCCTCCCCCTCTCCCGTCGGCCGCCGCCGTTTGTGTCTGGTGGGCAGGCGGTCTCCCTCCAGCAATCGGCTCCTGGACCATGAACTACAGGTCCTGGAACGCAGTGTGGAACGCGGCCAAGCCGTTCTTGGAGCGAGCGTCGTCGCCGCTGATGCATTGCAAAGGACCGGTTCGGGTGCGCAATGTAGTTGCGCTCGGCTGGCCCACTTTCTAGAGTTGCGAGCGGAAAGGGTGATGCATTATGAGCCTAACGAATCTTGGAGAACACAGCCGACACTGGCCTTGGATTAAAGCCATTGCTAACCTACTGACCATACCCGGTACCAAGATCGGTCTCGAAACCCTCACCACGCTTCAAGACGATCTTACCCAAGACGAGTTCCGGGAGAAGGTCAAGGCCATGCTAGAGGTCATGTATCACCGCACAGCGGAAATCCTCCAGCGCCTAGAGAAGGAGGAGCAACTTGCTCTTGAAGCCGGTGTCCTCCTCGCCGCCGGCGAAGATTTAGCCGAGGAACTCTACCTCCAGCACCTTGCAGACAAGTTCTTCTACGCGGATTTCAAAGGGATCGAACAACAAAGCCGCTTCGTCTCTTTGCCGCTCGATGATATTTTCGTAGACCTCAAAGCTACTGCGGAAGACCCTGAGACCGTTGTGCGAGAAAGAGAGCGGGAGCTTCGCGCCCAGCTCCAAGATGCCAGTGACGACCAACGCGCTGGTCTACTGCACGTTCTGGAGGAACTCGATGTCATGGGAGGCGACACGAAATCCAGAGGAGAAAGACGCCCGATTGACGAATTGCTCAAACCGAGAGGCCCCGTGGTGCTTCTCGGCGGCCCCGGTAGCGGCAAGACCACCCTCATAAAACGGCTGGCCCGCACTTGCGCCCTTGGGCCTGAAGTTCTCGGGCAGCGTTACCCGCAGATGCCGTGGTGTTTTCCCGTCGTCTTGCCGATAACGCAATTTGCCACTGAACGCGCGGGACGAACACTTCTCGACTATGTCGAGATCGTGCTTCGCGAGCGTGGTGGGGACGCACTCGTTACCCGCTACCGCCAGCACTGGCAGGCCGGCCGCATCCTGCTTCTGCTGGACGGGTTGGACGAAGTGGCGGAAGCCGGCCAGCGCATTGGCTCCGCACGCGCAGTCGACGAGGCACTGGGGGGCGTGGGAAACAATCGCGTGCTCATTACCTCGCGCCGTGTGGGTTACGCCATTTGCCGACTGGTCACACCAGCAGGGCATTTCCTCCTCGCGCCTTTTTCGCCAAAAGACATCACGCTTTTCGTTACCCAGTGGCATATGGCCTACGAAAAGGCAATCCACGGAGACAAATCCGATTCGGTCGGCGCCCAGAAAGCCGCGGAGGCCCTGAACAGCGAGATTCAGAAGAACCCTAGCGTGGCGGCCTTGGCTACCAACCCGCTGATGCTCACCATTATTGCACTCATTAAACACCAGAACGTGGTGTTGCCGCATCGGCGAGTCGAGCTGTATGAGGTGGCCCTCAATACTCTGCTGCGAAGTTGGAATCTGGCCCGCAGCCTAGTCCCGCGTCCAGCCGGCGAGGAACCGCGCATCGAGCAAACGCGAGCGGTGTGGTCCCATATTGCATTCTGGATGCACGCGGAGGCAAATCGAGCCGTAAGACGGGACAAGCTCCACACGAAGCTGGTGCAAGTTCTGACCCAGGAGTATGAAAAGTCGGAATACGATGCCCTTTGCCATCGCTGAGAGCTACCTGGCCAGCGCGGCGGAAACTAGCGGCTTGCTCGAAACTCGCGGTCCGGACACCTTCGCCTTCGTTCACCAATCGTTCCAGGAATATCTGGCAGCCCTCTTCCTTGTGCGGCCTGTGAGCAAAGCGGCTAAGAAGATCCTGGACCTGTCTTATGACCCACGTTGGAGCGAGGTCATTCAGCTCGCAGTTGGGCATCTCAGCATCGCTTTGGGCGAACGGGAAACTGTGGGTAAAATCGTGGATGGCCTTTTGGCTGCCACTGACCCCCTGGAGCCATTTCTCTGTAACTCCCTCCGGCTTGCCTTGGGTTGCTTAGCTGATCAAGTAGACCTGCGCATGGCGCAAGTAGATGCCATATTGAGTTCCACCGCCGAGCGCCTTCTCAAAACCCCCTATCTGAAGACCGTGGTGAATCTCACGGAGGCCCTGGAGTCAGTGGAATCCGCCCCCGGCATCAAGTCGCAGAAGAGATTGCTGGAGCTCTTTTCAAAGGAAAGATGGCAGACGCGCATGGAAGCCGTTCGCCTCATCGGACTTTCGCCGCGCCTTAGTCCAGACATCCTGGACCGGCTTGAGGGCATGCCTGCTAACGACACTGATAAGGATGTTCAGGCCCATGCCGCGTGGGTGCTGTGGCGGGAAGGCCGAAGAACTGAGAAAGTCGCAGCAGCCATTGCCTATGGACTGACCAGAAGCATCACCCGTATGAGGAAATTGCCAGATGATACTTTTCTCACTGTATTAGTCGGGCTGTTGGACAATCCTGTTGCTGAGGTGCGCCTTCGGGCAGCCGTTGTGTTGAGTGATCAAGGCCAGAGGGAGATCGCGGTGCCCGCGCTGGTCAAGCTGCTGCAAGATCCAGTGGCCGATATGCGCCTTCGGGCAGCTAAGATGCTGGGGAACTGGGGCCAGAGGGAGACGGTACTGCCCGTATTGGTCGAGTTGCTAGGAGACCTGGACGCTGCCGCGCGCCGTCAGACGGCGAAGGTTTTAGGCACTTTGGGACCGCAGGAAACAGCAGTGCCTGGACTACTCAACCTCTTGGAAGCCCCGGACCCCAACGTGCGCCGCCGGGCGGCAGCAGTTTTGGGTAACTGGCAACCACAGGAGACTGCGGTGCCCGCTCTAGTTAAGCTGGTGCAAGACCAAGACTCTGACGTGCGCCGCCGGGCGGCGCTGGTTTTGAGCAGCTGGGGACGACAGGGAGAGGCGATGTCCGCATTGGTCGAGTGGCTAGGAAACCCAGACGCTGACGTGCGCCGTCAGACGGCTAAGGCACTAGGCGGCTTGGGACCGCAGGAGGCGGCAGTGCCAGTTGTGGCCAAGCTGCTACAGGACCCGGATGCCTTTGTGCGCTGTGAAGCGGCGAAGGTTTTAGGCAACTGGGGCCAGAGGGATACGGCGACGCCCGTACTGCTCAATCTGTTACAAGACCAAAACGTTGTTGTGCGCTGTGAGGCAGCGAAGGTCCTGGGCAACTGGGGCCAGAACGACGCACCGGTGGCAGCGTTGGTTGATCTGTTAGGGTTCCCGGACTCTGACGCGCGCCGGCAGGCGGCGGTGGTTCTGGGCAACTGGGAACCTCAGGAAGCGGCAATGGCAGCCGTGGTTAAGCTGCTGCAAGATCAAGACGCCCTTGTGCGTTATGAAGCAGCGAAGGTTTTGGGCAAGTGGGGCAAGAGGGAGTTAGCCGCACCCGCGCTGGCTAAGCTGCTAGGCGACTCGGACGACAAACCGCGGCGATGGGCAGCTATGGTTTTAGGGGACTGGGGAGCACAGAAGGAGGCGATGCCCACATTGGTCAAATGCCTAGGAAACCCAGAAGCTGAAGTGCGCCGTCAGGCGGTGAAGGTATTGGGCAACTGGGCGCCACAGGAAAGAGCAGTGCCCGCATTTCTCAAGTTGCTCGGAGACCCAGACGAGCGAGTGCGTCGATGGACAAGGACGATCCTCGTCACCTGGGGCCAGAAGCATGCGGGCGTCAGAGAGGCCATCGTTGAGGACCTGGCCGGGCGGACAGAGCCAGCCATAGCCGCCCTGTTCCGGCAACTTGGACATGCGGCCAGCAAGCAAACGAGCACGAGAGCGAGGAATAGCCTGGCAAAGTTACTCCAGCAAAAAAACACCGATGCGCCTGAAAAGGGGCGGCTGCGGACTATCCTCCTTGATCTGACTTGGCGGACTTTCGCAACCGCCGGCTGACCTCTTGCCTTGTGGACTTCGTTATCATCGGTTCTCCAAAAAGAGCAGCCGTCGCTAGAGCAATGACGTGACGGAGCGGAAGAGAGGGGAAACTATTCTCACGCCGTACACCCAGGGAGGGGCGCGGGGACAGGAACGGCCGGTGGGTGGCCTGCTTCAGAATCAGGGCGGGAACCATCTCGGCCCGGAAAGAGTAGTTCACACCAGGTACCCGCGTTTCGTGTTTCTCGCACACTGCGCTGGAAACAGCGCTTTAATGTGTTAGAGCCCTCTTGAATACCCCTCGGCTGCTACTCCTCAGACAGACTCCCAAGGCCACCCGCTATGCCAACAAGGCCCCCGCTCCTGCCCGTCGCTGCTCCATCCCATTCACTCTGACATCAGCTCTGTGCCGTGCGAAACTGAAGGAACGACAGGTCAGGTCTCGGCATTGAGGATCTTGAGATACCGGCCGTAAGCGTGGAGCCGGCCATACTTGCCGCCGGTGGTCTCGCGCACGATGCCGAGCTTCGCAAGATGGTTAAAGGAGGCCGTGACCGTCGGGAAGGTAAGGTTCAGTTGCTTGCTGGCGTTGGCGATGGAAATGAGGGGCCGAACCTGAAGCGCGCGGTGGACCCGCAAGGCAGAACCCGACGCTTTACCGATCCCCTGAATGCGCTTCTCGTCCGCCGCCGCCAGATCCATGAGGACGCGCGCAGCAGGCCCTCCTGCACCGCAGCGGTTGAGGGTTGAGGGCTGAGAGTTGAGAGCTGCGGGGTGTCTGGCTGCGGCCTCCGTCGCGTAGCCTTGCCCACAAAACCGTTCGTGCAGCAGAAACGACAGCTCAGCCGAGGCATGCGCGGTCGTAGCAGCCGAGGTAACGAGGCTCTGATTTACCCGACAAATCGCGGATTTCAGAGCCTCGTTACCTCGGCTGCTACGAGTATGGAGGGCGACGAATGTAGCCGGCGTCGGGGTTCTGCTCGTCCATCAGAGACTCCGCACGTCGTCTCCTACACGTCTTGGCACGCTTGACGGCGCTTGCCCCAAGTCAGTCGGTCCGATTCCAGCGATGTTTGGTCAGCGCAGCGAGGGTGCCCAGGCCGAAGAGCAGGAAACTGCCGATGACGGCCATGAGTCCCACAGGAACCGAATGGAGACTGCCGGTGGTTGAACCGGTTGGACCCGAGAGCATCGCCAGCAGCGCGGCGGCGAGCACGACCGGGGAACCCCAGTGGCCGGTAAGCCAGCGACTCAGCAGATAAAACCCAAGCACCGGTCCGGCCACGGCAAAGGTCGCCCACGCGGCGCCGCCCGTCTGTAACCAGACGACTGCCTCGACGGCCCAGACCAGCCCGGCGATGATACGCAACGTGCCGGCGCCTGCATGCTGGCTATCAACCCACCGCAAACTGTGCAGCAGCAGGAAAGCCATAGCCGTCCGGACGGCCCAATGCATCCCATTGGTGTTTTGTCCCGAAAGAGCAGCGGCCATGACGGCGGCAGCCAACGCGCCCAACAACCCGAGCTTCGGATTGCGGGAAGAGGCGGCGCAGAGGAGGCAGTAAGCCGCCGTGGTACTTGGTTCGATGCAGGATTCGATACACCACCAGCAGCGCCGCGTTCGCCGCCAACATCACCAGGCCAATCGCCGCCAGGCGCCTGGGGAAATTGAGCTCCCGAATGCCTCGTCGCAGCCCACCGAAGCGAGCCACTGCGACCACCCCGGCCCCCAGGCACATCCCCTAGCATCCCCTGCCCGGTCAGCGCGGCTTCGCTCAGCAAAATGAAAGGCGCCAGCACCAGCAGGTTTTCCAGCCCGACCAGCAATGTGGAGTCATACCAGATCCGCCGCCGCGCCAGCAAAATGGCCGTGAGCACCAGGACGACTTCATAGCACTGAAGCGAGCCGAAGTTGAACCACAGTTGGGCAAGCTCGCCGCGCAGGAAAATAGCGTCCATCGAAACGCGGTAAAAGCCGTAGAGCAAGAGCGCCGCGCTGACCAGGTAGAACGGATTACAAGCCAGAAAACGCTTTACCCAGTATTTGATGGGCCAGTTTGGCAGCCCAAGGTTCTGGATCGGGGCGTCGCCTGCCGTTAAGGGTTGGGGGATCTTGGGTGGAATCAGTGGTTCATCCATAAGCGTCTCCACGTCTATGTGAGTTCACAATCTGCGATCATACAGTTTGCGCGTTGACGATCAGTTACAGGCATAAACTGAGCCAAATGCCTTTAGCGGGTCTGCCTTAGCCATTTCTTAGGGTCTTCGCGCAGAAGAGCCACCCTTCCGGTAGTCAGCCTGGCCGCGGAGAGGGATTTTCACGCGTTATGCGTGAATCCAGCCAACCGGCTCTGAATGTCGTACTCTGACGGCTCAGCTTCCTAAATGAATATTCGCAACAGGCTCTTAGGCGGGTTCCGCACCTCAGAATCGGCAGGTCATGCCGGTGTCGGCCCTCACTATCGACACTTCCTTTGGGGATTTTCCCGTGTGATTGCCCATTGCGGCTTCGCTTGGACCAGTTGCTGCGGTCGGAAGTGGCGAGGCGCCTCGGCTCGCGCCGAAACGACGTTGTTCCAAGTCCGGGCACCTGTTCCATTCAGTTCTTCTTCCGGACACGGTAACGGACGGCGTCTCCTTTGACATGGAAGCCAATTTCGGGTTTGGGAGGCTCTGGAGGCGGTTCCAGCAGGGGACGGAGCTTTTGGAGGATTTCCCGCAGCGTCACGTCGTGAACCAGCAGCGTTTTGTCTATTTCCGCGAGGCGTCTGAGTATGGCAGCATTGGCGGCGACCTCCTCGTGCATTTTGGCGAAGGCGCGGATGACATAGACGCTCATGGCGACGGCGCGGGGCCTGTTGAGGATATTGGCGGCCATGAGCGCGCCGTGTTCGGTGAAGACCGCCGGTACATACCGGTGGCCGCCATGCCCACTTGAGGTCGCATTTTGCGACCTGAAGTATTCGCTCGTAAGTCCGCCTACAATTTCCATTTGGATGCCGACGCGCCGCTGCGAAATTCCTCGACTGACCAGAAGGAAGAACAGAGGTTCTTGGCATGGCAGAAAGCGGCGGTTGGAAGAAGATAACGATCCACACCGACGGCGGATGTGATGGAAACCCCGGCCCCGGCGGTTGGGCTGCGCTGCTTCGATATGGCGATCACGTGCGCGAGTTGACTGGTGGGGAGCCTGCCACCACCAACAACCGCATGGAGCTGCAAGCCGCCATCTCTGGGCTTATGTGAAGCTTCGGCGCAACTATACGCCGGAAAAGCTTGCCTCCCTGCGTGAAGCCTTTATTGCCAGCCGAGTAGAGGCGCTCTCGGGCACGTCCGGGTAGTCCAAAGTAGCGCAGGCGTCTCGCCTGCGGGTGTGCGAGGGCGTCCCGCCCCGCAGGTCATTACGATTCTGGCGGCGGGACGCCGCCAGAACCCGCAGGCGAGACGCCTGCGCTACTCTGTCGCTGCCCTGTCGGGTCCCACCTCCGCCCGCGCCCTTTGGCGGTTTCCGGCATCCCAGTGCCCCCTTCGAACCCGGTTTGGCCCCCCGGAAAACCAAGCCAATTGTCCCGCAGGGCTGGCCAGACTGGCCGTCCTTTCCCGCTCATGCCCTCGTAGCCTCGCCGTAGCCTCGCCGTAGTACCCTCGTTAGCCAACGAGGGTACTACGGCCAGGCTCCGGTGTGGTTCCCGTGTGGTCCCGGTGCGGTGGGGCTATGGGGGTATCGGCATGCGGCAGGGAGGGGTGGGCGAGGGTTGCTTTGGCGCCAAAATCCCTGTCAGCCCAGTTGGCTGTGGCCCGTTTGACTCCGGCGACAACGTCCAGGAATACATGTCGTTATTGGCGAACAGCTTCAATCCCGCCACGGTCGAGAGCTTGATGTGTCGCACGACCCTGAGCGTGGGCTGGATGGGGGAGGTGTACGACTGCGACTTCAACCAGATGCTGGGGATGCAAGTGCGGAATGGCAGACCACTCTATTCCAGCCGCTTGAGGAAGCTGGCCAGCGCCTTGCGGTCGATGTGGGGCTGGCCGGTGAGCGCGACCTTGCGCTGGATCGTCTGCCGGTCGGTCAGGTCAACGTGGTCAGGAATGTCCATCAGGACGGCCACAGCCCCCACCATCGGCAGCAGGTGCGACGGGTTGCCCGCGAGCAGCGCCTGGAACAGAAACCGGACCACCGCGCCGTTGAGGAGAAGGGAGGGGATGAAGGCCGGAAGCACGGCTGGACGGCAGAGTAGGGGGTCTTCAACAGGCGCGAGGCGGCGCTCCCCTGGCAGAGGGATTCACCGCCGACAGTACCTCCCTTCTGATTGTTGTCCTGACCTTGGGGTTTTTTTGATCTTGCATGATGACGTAAAAGGGATGAAGGTGTCGCCTTGCAATAGTCGCGAAAGACCTATGAAATCAGGCGATTTTGAACGGTCATCCGGCAGCGATGCGCGCTTAGCTCAGTGGAAGAGCACTTCCTTCACACGGAAGGGGTCGCAGGTTCAAGTCCTGCAGCGCGCACCATTTCATTGCTCCAGCGACGGAAGGGTGGCTGAGTGGTTAAAGGCACCTGGCTCGAAATCATCATAAGCCCCTTGGTCTCAAGCGGAATTGCTTGGACAGCAACGGACTTATGTTCCCCACCGAATTCTTGAAAAGGACCGATTGGGACTGTTTTGGCCCCTTTTTCGGTTCATCCCCGAGGTTTGTTCTTTTGGGTGGGGCGGGTAGGCTGGGAGAGTGAGTCAAAGTCTGCTTTATCATGCCTTCGGGGTGCGGGAAGGCTACGACTATGTCCGCACGGAGTATCGC
>Ga0326728_10002606_pt1 | contig 59284 bp, 56 predicted proteins | sample MB3enrmetagenome_FD_207602 | JGI IMG/M metagenome (GOLD analysis project Ga0326728, IMG submission 207602) | Lab enriched peat soil microbial communities from McLean, Ithaca, NY, United States - MB31MN | ecosystem: Environmental > Terrestrial > Soil > Wetlands > Peat | place: USA: New York... | reverse complement strand
CTTTTTCCGGCATGAACATTGGTATGGCGCTTCATGTCGAGGCAAAGACCGCAAACCTCGTCGGCGCGCTTGCTGCCGGCGGGGCGAGGGTCTATATCACCGGCTGTAATCCGCTCTCGACGCAGGACGATGTGGCCGAAGCGCTCAACGGGGTAAAAAACGTCCACTGTTTCGCGAAACGGGGCTGTACGGTCGAAGAATATTATGCGGCGATCAACCAGGTGATGGATGCCGCACCGTCAATCACCATCGATGATGGTATGGATCTCATCCACTACCTCCATACCAAAAGGCGGGAACTCCTTGACAACGTGATCGGGGGATGCGAGGAGACCACAACGGGAATCCACCGGCTCCGTGCGATGGCAGCGGAGAAGAAACTTGAATTCCCGGTGATCGCTGTGAATGACACGCCGATGAAACGGTTTTTTGACAATGTCCACGGCACCGGCGAGAGCGCACTCTCAGCGATCATGATCACCACCAACACGCTTATTGCAGGTAAATACGTCGTCATCGCCGGCTACGGATTCTGTGGGGGGGGCCTCGCACGGAAGGTGCATGGTCTTGGCGGGAAGGTAGTGGTAACAGAGATCGACCCGCGGCGTGCCCTTGAGGCGCACATGGATGGCTACCTGGTGATGGGGATGGGGCCGGCGGCAGCGATCGGGGACATCTTCATTACGACCACCGGGAACACCGGTGTCATCACCAAAGAACATTTTGCGAAGATGAAAAGCGGGGCGATCCTCGCCAATGCCGGGCATTTCAATGTCGAGATCGATGTGAACTGGCTGGAGAAGCATGCGGACGCGATAACAAGGCGTGACGGCATCGCCAGCTATAAGCTGAAGGAAAAGTCCATTCACGTCCTTGCAGAGGGGCGGCTGGTAAACCTGGCGACGCCAAAGGGCATGGGGCACCCGATAGAAGTGATGGATCTGAGTTTTGCCCTGCAGGCGCTCTGCACACGGTACATCGCAGAACATGGGGGGGAGCTCAGGGGAGGCGTCTACGAAGTCCCCCAGGAGATCGACGAACAGGTCGCCCGTCTCAAGCTTGCCTCACTCGGCCTCGCGATCGATGAATTAACCAATGACCAGAAAAACTACCTCTGCAGCTGGGATATCGGGACATAAGACGATCGAACCTGTGATTCTCCGCACATCCCGGCCGCAGAAAACCGCTCTTTGAATCCATGCTGATGTCGGGTAGATTTCATTGATTTACCCTTCCCGCGCAGCATAGAGGTATTCCTGCGCAAAACCGCAGTACTCCCCGAACTGCTGCCGGGCGAAGCGCCGGATAGTATCATACTCCCTTGTAGTGAGTGCCGGGCTGGTATCCGGTGTCCTGATAAAGTGCTCCCGCATGATCCGGCGTATCCAGACATCGACCGGGAACGCCTCGTATTTCTGGAACGCAAAGAGGAGGATGCAGTCAGCAGCTTTTGGCCCGATACCGGATAAGTTCATCAGTTCCCTTCGGGCCTCCTCGTACGGCAGCGATGCAAGGGTCTTCTCCCACCGGGGTGTTCTGGCGATCCTGCACGCAGTCTCAAAGATATATGCAGTCCGGTACCCAAGCCGGCATGCCGCGAGCGCATGACCCGCGGTGGTACATGAGATGGCAGCAGGACCCGGAAAAGCATAATATTCCCTTCCCTCAGACGTGAGCCTTCTGCCGAACTGTTCCGCAATGGCCGCGATCCTCCGGCGGATCAGGGGGATGTTGGAGTTGGTGGCGCAGATGTAGGAGCAAAGGCATTCCCATGCCGGCTGCCGCACGATGCGGAGCCCACTGCACTGCACAATTGCGGCATGGATTGCCGGATCGGTGTCGATGGATGCAAGAATGGCTGCAAGATCGAGATCGAGCGCGAAGTAGTGCCGGATGAACCGTTCCCCGGCACCATGCCACCTGAAGACGCTCCCCTCCTGCCGGCACCGGATCAGCCGGTCTCCGACGACCCCGTACCACCAGCCGTCATCAGACCGGTTCCAGCGGAAGACCTGCCCACACCCAAGGGTATGGTCGAGAGAGAACGGCTCGTGAGGCTGGAGGTCGATCCGCGGCATAGGAGGGTGTGGTTAATAGCTGTCAGCTCTCCAACCCATTAGAATGTATCAGCATGCGTACCGGCAGCCGGCGCAAGAAACATTCTGCGAAAGATACTACCGGACGGGACAGCGCACAGAAAAAACAGAACAAATAGCCTTTTAATATATAAATCAAAAGTTAATCACATGGAACTGACGGATACGCTCAGAGTATTTATTGAAGAAGGCAAGGACTGGGAACGCAAACAGACCTCGGTGAAAGGTGTCTCCCTCATACGGCTCCCCGCGACAAAAAACCGGGCTGCATCGCTTGCAATTGATATCAACCCGCTCGGTGAGAACGGGCTGCCCATGAAGAAAAAAGGAATCATGATCATGAATGGCGCAGAGCTGTCCGCGTTCAGGACGATATTCACCAATGAAAAGATCGACAGTCTCGTAAAAGCACTTGAAGATGTGCTCCCGGAGCGGAAGGTTTCGCCGAAATCTGCAAAGCCGGATGTCGTTCAGATCTGACTGCAGAGCGGTTAAGCCATTCTTTCACGTGGAGATATGCCGATAAGACTCAGGCCGGCAGTATGTGCCGTTGTTATCATAACGGTGATTATCGTCTCCGGGTGCATCAGCACAAAGGTAACTGAAGTTGCACAACAGCAGCCCCCGGCCGTATTTGTCGATTATCACCGGACCGGAGGTACCTTTGGCACTGACGATCGCCTGGTCATATTCGACAACGGGATAGCTGCGATATCGAGCCGGTCTTCCAGTACCGAACTCGGACTGAACCTAAGCGAGATGGACCGCATATCAGCACTCCTTGGCAAGGCGCAGTTCGAGCAGCTCCAGTCGAACTATCCGGCGCCGCATGCCGACTCCCGGCTGATGAACTATTCCATCACCTACCACCGAAAGATCGTAACCGTGCAGGACACTGCGATCCCGCCCGGGCTGCAGCCGGTTATAGACGAACTGAACCTCATTATCACCAATGCCATCTCGCAAAAAAACGCGTTCCCTTCAGTCAGTGTGAATACCTGATCTCTTTTTTATCCAACAACTTCCCGGATAATTTTATCACATCGGGCGGTTGCACGCGGACACTCCAGAGAACCCTTGTCCACGGATTCCTCAAAGGAAAAAGAACCGGTCCGGATGCTCTGGGAGAAATAAAAGATTATTTCTGGTAGATGCAGGACTGCACATCGTGCCCGAGCCTGCCGATCGCGTCCGCCCGGCAACGCTGGCAGTGCCGCATCTGCCGGACATATTTCGAGCAGGCATCCTGCATCTTCCGTTTCATCTCCGGGGTGGGCGGGGTGATATCGGCAAACTTGTACTGGGCGATCAAGGGGATCAGGTTGAAGGTATAGACCCCCATCTCACCGACTTTTTTGGCAATCTCGGGGATATGATCGTCGTTGATGCCCGGGATGTACACGGTATTGATCTTCACGATCATGTGCCGTTCGACGGCCATCCGGATCCCTTTCATCTGCTGGTCGAGAAGGATCTTTGCCCCCTCGATGCCGGTATAACGTTTTCCCTTGTAATCGATGAACTGGTAGATCTTTGCCCCGATCGCCGGATCGATCGCGTTGAGCGTGACGGTGATATTGCCCACATCATATTTCTGGAGCAGGTCGATCTTGTCGGGAAGGAGGAGCCCGTTGGTGCTGATGCACTTGATCACGTTCGGGTACTGCTCGTGCAGGCGACGGAGTGTCTCAAAGGTCTCCTCGTTTGCGAGAGGTTCCCCAGGCCCTGCAATGCCGATGACCTTGATGTAATCGTACTTCTCCATCACCTTCTTTACCATCTCCATGGACTCGTCAGGATTGAGGACCCGGGTGGTTACGCCAGGGCGACTCTCGTTCACACAGTCAAAGTCCCGGATACAGTAATTGCACTGGATATTGCACTTCGGGGCGACGGGAATATGGCAACGCCCGAACGCGTGGCATGCCTTCTCGGAAAAACAGGGATGCTCCTGGATCTTGCGCATCTGTGCGGGGTCCCACTGGACCTTTTTCCCCGCAACATCTGCAACTTTGATTTCGTCAGCCATAGGTACTTACTGTTCATTGGGCGGTTAAGGTATAAATAGGGTTCAATCTGGGTAGTCAGTGCCGGTATCGTCGGTGCGAGAGGCCCCGCTCTTTCTTCCGTTCAGTCTTTTTTCATGTCCCCTGGGCAAGCGGTAAGCGGGCTTCCTGTCCGGCCTTCAAGGATCACCGACAGATCGGGGTTGACAATGTAAACCGGGAAGATCCCGAATATCGTCTTTCTCTCGATCCGGTAGATCTTCGATCCCTGGAGGAAGACAGGTACTTCATGGAATTCGTCACAAGGGAGGACCGGAAGGAGTTCTTCAACCGGCTCTGGTACCTGCATAAGCGGCGAATTTTCATCCAATCCTGACGGATGCAGTGCCGCATGTGGGGCGAACCTGGCCAGCAGGTCCTGGCTCGTGATCCCATGGATATACCTGAATATGAAGTACTGGCAGACCAGCAGGATACCAATCGAGAGAAAGAGCGCCCTGAGCTGTTCAAGTTTCGAGAGCGAGAGGACGCTGCTGACGGTAAACCCCGGGAGCATGATGATAACAAGAAATACGCTGATCAGGGCCAGTGCTGCCCCCAGCCAGAAAAGGACGGAGACAACCGCTTCCGGGAACCGTCGCCGGATCAGGTGCTTCATGACACCTTTGACTTCTTCGAGAAATCCCATCGAGTATGGTTCCAGTTTCCAGACAAGGAAATAGAAGACGATGATGGCTACGGACTGGAAAAGGACAATACCAGCGGCCGGCAAAGGGAATGAGCCTCCGGCGAGTTTGAGAAGAACGATAAGGATATCGATGGAGAAAAACAGGGCAAACCCGGCAAAGAGGGTACGGCAGTTCATGAAAAAGGCATCGAGCAGTACCCGGCTGAACAGTTTCGTGGATTGGACAACCCCGCCGTCCCGGTAACGGGAGATGAAGCCCGCGATCTGGGAGGAGGGGATTTTCCGACGTGCCGCATCGAGCGGCAGGATCAGGGTGATGAAATAGCCCATGAAGATGAGGAAACTGGCGATGATGAAAGGGTTCGGGTTCAATCCCCCCGGTAGCATGAGGACGCCTATGACAATGATGCTTGCAAGGAAGATAAGGAGTGTAAGCCAGCCCCGGGCACCGCCTGCAAGTAAGAGCCGGTGACGTTCGTGCGTGTTCGCGCTCATCGGCTGAATACCGGACATTGCCGGTACTGTTGTGTCAGGGCGTTCTGTTTTCATGTCCCCACCGCAGGAGATCCCAGAGACGGAACTGGCCGGGCAGTATCTGGTAACAGTTCAAAGACAATTAGTATAACCTTTACCGGATTATTGTAATAAAGAGCGCCATGAAAAAATCTGAAAAGGCAAAGGGAAAAGAGAAAGCCGCAGCGCGCCGGCGACAGTACTTGATCGCCGGCATTGCCATTGCCATCGCCATTGGGGTCATCGCTGTCATCGTTGTATTTCTGGTCCTTCCCAGCATGTATACCGCACGGGCCGGCGATATGGTCGGGGTCTATTATACCGGGACACTTGACAACGGCACGGTCTTTGATTCCAATATCAACGGAACGCTGCTCTCATTCACGCTCGGCAAAGGGATGGTCGTCGCGGGATTTGACAAGGCCGTCACCGGAATGGCTGTCGGCCAGACAAAGACCGTGACCATTCCGGTCGCTCAGGCATACGGCCCGTACGACCCGGCACTCATCCAGACGGTCCCCCTGAGCCTGTTCCCGGCAAACACCACCCTTGTTCCTAGGGAGAGGTTAATCCATACATCTTCAGATGGCACCGTCAGGCCGGTGACGGTTCTCAGTGTCAATGCTTCCGCTGTGACCGTTGATGCGAATTACCCGCTCGCCGGCCAGAACCTCACGTTCACGATAAAGCTCGCCAGTATCCAGAAGGGCACAACAGGCAGCAGCTCGGAAAGTAATTCCTGAACTTCATTTTTTTTTTACTCTTTTACGGCAGCAGTCAGGGCACGGGATGCCCTGGTATTTGCCTGACTCATAAAAACGATGGGCCCGGCCGGATTCGAACCGGCGGCCTCCGCCGTGTAAGGGCGACGTCATACCGCTAGACCACGAGCCCAGTAACCTACTAATGTCGGCGTTTTATGGTGATAAAAACGTTGGTAATCTCTCCATCTTGAATCAGACCTCCGCCCCAATGAGAATCCTGACAGGGTTATGCATGAGAGAACGGGGGGTGTATTTTGAGCGGGATGAAGATCTATTCATGTCATACACCGGCAACCAAACAGAATTATTTATTGTACGATGATGCGCAGTCCGGTACTATGGTAACGGATGATAAACCAACAGAGAAGCGACATCACGGGCATCATGCTGCGTTCATTCCCGCCGGCATCCTGATTGGTCTTGGTGTAGGACTTCTCCTGAACAATCCCGGGGCCGGCGTGCTCATCGGTCTTGGGCTTGGATTCATTGCAACGTCATTTGTGCACCATGAGGTCCCTGATCCAGCCACAGCTGCCCCGCCGTGTTGCGTTTTAAAGGGGGGCCACGGGATCATGTTCCTCATTGGAATCGTCCTGATACTGATAGGTATCGGGTTTGTCTGGAAACCTCTCCTGATCTGGCCGTATCTCATTGCCATTATCCTCATACTTCTCGGGATCGGTTTTGCAGTGCGGGGTTTTCGGAAGTAAAATTTTCTATCTCGTTTTTGGTTCCGGGTCTCTTTTTGAGAGGAAGATCGCGATATTCTTATCGAACATTTCTGAAAAATTTCAACAAGGTTCCCGGACATTTTCAAAAAAATCCGGCAACCGGAACAAAGATTTTTTAGAAATGTCCCGCGCAATTCCCAAAAACAGTACATTATTTTTAACCTCCCGCAATCCCCACTTTGTGATTCGATCCCGGGAGCACTGCCAAGATTAGCGACCGTCCAGATATCTCCTTATCTCCACCATTCCGGCCGGTGTATTGCCGGGTGGAACCAGACTTGGTAGCCTGAGTTTCCTGACTTATGGAGAGATTGATCTCCACTATTGTCTCTACGTTTCGTTGTCTCACTCCACCAGGTTCGGTTATCCTTTTTCCATCCTCCCCGGATTAAGGCCGGATGTGGGCACCTGAAGACATGTGGAAAAATAACCCCTTAAAACGCCCGGATTGGCAAACGGACGATCCTCATTTCCGGCTGGAGTGGAAGCGATGTCCACGCCCATAGAAAAGTCTTTGGAAATCGCCTCTTTTGCAGGAAGCTCAAATTTGCGGGGGATCCAGCCCTGCAATATAGAAGCGTTCTAAGGCCACCTGTTTTTTGGATGGGGTTTAGATCGATCTGAGGAGAGATCGGCCGTTCCAGGCCCATTGGCGGTTGTTTGTACAAGGGCATTAAAAAACACGTTTTAATCGGTTATATTTGCGAACAGACCGATTATAACCGTTTTTATCCTGACGCCATGGTTAGCCGTCAACATGAAACCACAATCTCACCAGGAACCGGGGCCGATCCTCTCCCGTCCCTCTGCTCCCCAAATTCACATAAAGCCGTACCGGAAATTTTAATAAAAAAAGTTCGCAAGGATTTCCTGAAATTTTGAGAAAATCCGGCCGCGGAGCCAAAAATTATTCTTTCTTCGGAATCTTGATATCGATCCCGAACTTCTCCGCGTTCCGGTCCGCAAGCGCTTGGATCGTGGCAATCTCGGCGTCCTGCCGTTTGGGCTTGAAGAGGTGCCGGAACCGCTTCTGGGTCTTGAGGTACTCTTCGACGGGTTTCCGTACGACCTTCCGAACCTTTGTCACCTTGCCATCGACCATCTCGTAGTTGACCCAGAGACCGGTCTCGATCGCAAGCTTGGCGATCGCGAGCGTCTGGTTCCCCTCGAACCCCCAGCCGGTGCAGCAGGGGGCATGGAGCTGGACATAGCAGGGGCCCGGCGTGTTCACTGCCTTCTCGATCTTCTGCATGAGGTCGGCCGGGTAGGCAATCGAGCCGGTGGCGACATAGGGGGCGCCATGCGCCGCGAGGATCTGGGGCATGTCCTTCTTGGGCCGTTTGTTCCCGAAGGAATGCGAACCTGCGGGGCTCGTGGTGGTACTCGCATCGTAAGGCGTGGCGCCGGAGCGCTGGATGCCCGTGTTCATGTACGCCTCGTTGTCGTAACAGATGTATGTGAAGTTGTGTCCGCGCTCGAACGCACCACTGATGCAGAGCATCCCGATATCGAAGGTCGCCCCGTCGCCCGCCATGACCACCACCTTCTCCGGGCGCCCCTGTTTTTTCAGGGCGGCATCGATCCCGGAAGCGACGGCCGAGGCGTTCTCGAAGAGCGAATGGATCCACGGCACCTTCCACGCGGTCTCCGGGTAGGGTGTGGAGAAGACCTCCATGCAGCCGGTCGAGGAGACCACGATCGCGTTCTTTCCCGCACCTTTCAGCACCAGCCGTGCAGCGAGTGCCGCCCCGCAACCCCCGCAGGCCCGGTGGCCGCAGTCGAAGAGTTCAAGGTCCTTGTCCACCATCTCAGAGCACCTCCTTCCGCAGGCCATAGAAAATGTCGCCGGAACCTTTTTCGGCAAGGGTCACGATCTCCCGGATGTCTTTCTTGCGTACATCCCGTCCACCCAGCCCGAGGATATAATCGAGGACCGGGACGCCCGAACAGTAGAGGGCGTTTCTCACCTCAAGCGCGACCGCGCCGGTGGCGCCCAGCGAGACGTTCTTGTCGAGGACAGCAACCCGTTTTGCCTTCGACAAGGCTTGTCGTATCTCCTCACCGGGGAACGGCCGGAAGACGCGGACCTTTAGCAGGCCGACGTTCTTTCCTTCCGCCCGCATCTCATCGATCGCGTCCTTTATCGTCCCGCAGATGGAGCCCATCGCAACGATCACGGTCCCGGCATCCTCCAGCCGGTACCCCTCGACCATCGCGCGGTAGTCGCGCCCGAACATCGCTTTGAACTCTTCACCGGCTTTTTTGATCACGGACCGGGCGTCCTTGAGCGCCTTATCGGTCGCGTACCGGAACTCGAGGTAATATTCCGGCGTCGCGTACATGCCGAAACTGATCGGGTCGTTCGCATCGAGCCGCTCCGGGGGTAAAAATTTCGGGAGGAACCGGTCCGCATCCTCCTGCGAGAGCATCTCAACAGGCTCGTACGTGTGCGAGAGGATGAATCCATCGAAGCAGACCATCGCCGGGAGGAGCACCGCAGGATCCTCCGCGACGCGGTACGCGATGTAATGGAGGTCGGTCGCCTCCTGGTTGTCCTCTGCGTAAAACTGGAGCCAGCCGGAGTCGCGCAGGGAGATTGAGTCCTGCTGGTCGTTCCAGATAGAGAGGGGGGCGCCCAGCGCACGGTTTGCGATGGACATCACGATGGGCAGGCGCATACCGGCGACGTTGAAGCAGACCTCGAACATCAGGGCGAGGCCCTGCGAGGTGGTCGCGGAGTAGGCGCGGGACCCGGCTGCGCTTGCGCCGAGGCAGGCGGAAAGTGCGGAGAACTCGCTCTCCACGGTAATGTAATCGGCGTCCAGCCGGCCGTTTGCTACCATATCAGCGAGCGCCTCAACAATGTGGGTCTGCGGGGTGATCGGGTATGCGGCAACAACCTGCGGGCGGCAGAGCCGGACAGCATCCGCGACGGCATGAGAGCCTTCTGTGATCTCGAGCATCTACTTCTCCTCCTGTTTCATTTCGATGGCCTCCTTGGGGCACTCCTCGGCGCACAGGCCGCATCCCTTGCAATACGCGTAATCCGGGTCGAAGAAACCCTCCTCGTCTTCAAGGATGCAGCCTTCAGGGCAGATGAGGCTGCATGTCCCGCATTTCGAACACTTTTCATGATCGAAGGCCGGCCGGAACACCCGCCATGAACCGGTCCTGTTGTCTGCCGCCTTGCCCGGCCGGGCACGGCACCCGATAGCAAGTGCCATTATGCAGCCCCCTTTACGGTATTGTATGCCTGCCGGGCCGCCGCGATGTTTTTCTCCGCGAGTTCCGTTGGGAACCGGTGCCGAAGTGCGTTCTCGAGTGCCGGAAGTTTGATCTCGCCCGTCGCCGCGGCAAAAGCGCCCATCAGGGACGTGTTGGTGATCGGGACACCGATCACGTTGAGCGCAATTGACGTGGCGTCGATCGTGATCAGTTTCACGCCGTCGGGGACCGTATAATCCGGTGCTTTTTCCGTGTTGACGATAACGATACCTCCTTTTTTTACACCCTGAAAGACATTGACATCCTTGATGAGGGTGCTGTCCTGCACGATGATGTAATCCGGTTCATAGACCTGACTTCGGAGCCGGATCTTCTTGTCATCGAACCGGACGAATGCCTGGACCGGCGCACCGCGCCGTTCGACGCCGAATGCCGGAAATGCCTGCGAATACACGCCCCCTTCAAAAGCGGCAACAGCGATCAGTTCCGCAGCGGTGACCGAACCCTGGCCCCCCCTGCCATGGATACGTAACTCTCTCAAGAAAAAATCCCCTTATAATCTTACATGATAAATCAATATAAATCTAAAGATCCACTCTGATGCCGAGGACCTCCCGTGATCCGGAAAAGACATCGCTGGCGATCCTCGAAAGGCCGCGGGACGCGCACCATTCGTCATAAACAGCTACATCGAGATCCAAGAGCGCCCTGACTTCCGGCGCCACGGCCGGTGCAAGCGTTCCGGCAAGCGCGACCCGCGCGTGGGTATTGAGCAGGAGGAGCGCCGCGCACTCCATCGCTGAGAACATCGCAATGGTCCGGATGCGCTGGTCCTCCGGCAGGGTAAAGTCCACACCCGCGTGCTCGAAAGCCTTGTTTGCCGTACACGTTCCGGCGTCGATATTCCGGATGGCCGCTACATCGAGAGCGCCGTGCCGAGAGCCCGGGGCAAAGATGCAGGCATCGAGCGCGCCCACCACCCTCCCGGCAGTGACCAGAAGGGTAACGGTGTTGGAGCTGACATCGGAGACCACAAGGTCATCACCGAGATCATGGCAGATCTCATAGGCGATCCCGATCTTCTCCGGGCTGGACTGGTGGGAGTACGCCTTGAACCGCGGGTCGGTCGGCGAACCACGGTGGAGGCCGGGAACCGCAACCGCCGGTATCCCGCTTCCCGCGATCGCATCAAAAACGCGGGTTCCACCGCCGACATGTTTTCCCGCGCCATCGCGGCTGACAATGCCCCGGTCCTTAACCTGCCTGATATCCGTGATCGCGGAGAAGTTGTCGCCCATCGAGTATGAGAGGGCGATCCCTTCTATCTCTTCAAGGGGGCAGATCCGCGAAAGATCGGCCACGGTGAAATCCCGCGCCTCTTCGCGCGTGAGCTTGAACTGCCCGGTCTCACCGGCAAACCGCATCGCCGTGGTGCCGTGATCGATCCCGATGAACATAGCAGTAATCCTATAGCATGGATGACATATAAGGTATTGATGTTCAGCATAGTGACCGGCGGAGCCGGTTTCATCGGCTCCCACCTTGTCGATGCCCTTGTTACGAGAGGCGATGAGGTGCTGGTCATCGATTCGCTCACCGCCGGGAAGAAGGAGTATATCTCCCGGCACCTGAAAGAGGGAAACGTCCGGCTCCTCGTCCACGACCTCTGTTCGGATGGCTGGCAGGAGTCAATGGCCGGGGCAGTACGGGTCTATCACCTTGCCGCTGATCCCGATGTCCGTCAGAGTGCGATCGATCCTGGGCCGGTCATCCGGAACAATATTATTGCAACCTGCCGCGTACTGGATGCGATGCATGTCGCCGGCGTGCCGGAGATCGTGTTTACCTCGACGTCCACGGTCTATGGCGATGCCACGGTCATTCCTACCCCGGAGGATTACACCCCGCTCGAACCGATCTCCGTGTACGGGGCGTCGAAGCTTGCCTGCGAGGCCCTGATCTCCTCCTACTGCCACTCCTTTGGCATGCGCTCGTGGGCCTTCCGGTTTGCCAATATCGTCGGGGAACGAAGCGGCCACGGGGTCATCACCGATTTTGTCAGGAAACTGAGAGAGGACCCGGCCGAACTGGAGATCCTCGGGGACGGTCGGCAGACCAAGTCCTATCTCGAAGTCCATGAGTGTGTCGCATCGATGCTCTTCGCGGTTGACCATGCACGTAAGCCGGTCAATACCTTCAACATCGGCTCGGAGGACTGGATCGATGTAACATCGATTGCCGGTATCATAGCAGGCGAGATGGGCCTTCCCGCGGTCCGTTACCGCTTCTCCGGCGGCGAACGGGGCTGGGTCGGCGATGTGCCGAGGATGCAGCTTGCGCTCGCAAAGATCAAGGCCCTCGGCTGGAAGCCGCACCTTGGATCGAGGGAGAGCGTGAGGATCGCCACCCGGGCTGTGCTCGGCGGCAGCTGATTTACGGGTAGTCATCATGAAATACATCGTCATTCTTGGGGACGGTATGGCTGACGAACCGCTTGCGGAGCTTGGGGGCCGGACGCCGCTTGAAGCCGCACGGACACCCAGTCTTGACCAGCTGGCCCGTGAGGGAGCCTGCGGCATGCTCCGGACAATTCCCGATGGTTGTGAAGCGGGCAGCGACATTGCCAACATGTCCATCCTCGGCTACGACCCGGCGCAGTACTACACCGGCCGTGGTGCACTGGAGGCAGCGAGCATGGGTATCAATCTCGCTCCGGCTGACGTGGCGTACCGCTGCAATCTTGTTACGGTGAGGGACGGGATTATGGCGGATTTTTCTGCTGGGCATATCACGAGCCCGGAGAGTGCAGCGCTCTTTGCCGCCCTTGCCCCGGAGCTGCCGGACGTGACCGTACAGGCAGGGATCAGCTACCGCAACCTGCTGGTAGTTCCTGATGGCCGGGGGGCGGAGTCAACCCCGCCGCATGACATCGTAGGCCGCAGGATAGCGGACCACCTCCCCCATAACGGCGGAGATGCCTCCCTGCTCCTCTCGTGCATGGAAAAGAGCCGGGAGGTCTTCCTCAATCACCCGGTCAACGCGGCCCGGGCCCGGGCAGGAAAGCCCCCCGCGACCCAGATCTGGCCCTGGAGCGGAGGACACCGCCCGGCACTACCCCTCTTCCGTGAGAAATATGGGAAGAATGGCGGTATGATCTCGGCGGTCGATCTCCTCAATGGGATCGCCCGGTACGCGGGTATGGAAGTGATCAAGGTTCCCGGTGCAACCGGCTACATTGACACGGATTATGAGGCAAAGGCACGTTATGCGCTTGACGCGATCCGGCACCTCGACTTCCTGTACATCCATATCGAGGCCCCGGACGAGGCAGGGCACATGGGCAGCGTGGAAGAGAAGGTCAGGGCAATCGAGCGTATTGACGGAGTGGTGGGCATGATCCGGGACGAGTTCGATGGCGTGCTCGCGGTCCTTCCCGATCACCCGACGCCGATCCGGATCAGGACCCACGCTCGGGAACCGGTGCCGTTTGTTGTCGTGGGGAAAGGGAGGGATTTAACCGAGCGTTTCACGGAACGCGAGGCAGAAAAGGGGATGTTCGGGATGAAAAACGGGCCGGACTTCCTCCCGTTTCTCTTCTCCTGAAGAAGTGTGGCATCAGTCCCCTGCATCATCACGGGAGATCAGTGGGGGTAACTTTCATCATCTGCCACGTGTTCTTGTGCGTTCTCGGATCTTAAAAGAAATATCCCCCGAGTTGTTCACATGCCTGTGCAGGTAAATGGCCTTTCATTGCAACAGAGTCCAAAAAAAAGTGCCCCTGCTGTTTCTGTTCACGGGTTACAGCGCTGAAGCACCGGTATTACTACTCACGAAATCCGTTGCGTCGCTCATACCCGCAGCAGAGGTTCCGGTTGAGGCCTGCACATAATGGTCGCGTACGGCCGTCCGCATCTCCTGCAGGTACTGCTTCCAGAGGGTGAGCAGCTGGGAGTTGACGGTCATGAGTGCGCTCCGGTCCTGGCTGGCAAAGGCTGACTGGAGAGCTGAACGTTCATCACTGATTGACGAAAGCGTGGCCTGCATCTGCGTGGTATCGATCCCGTACTGGCCAAGGATACTGATGACCTCGTTTGCATGCTGGACATTGGCATCAAACGTCTGCATCCGGTACTGCATCTGCGAGTTCCAGAGATCGTTTTTCAGGCCCTGATCAATAGTGCTGGCCGTCCCCTGTCCTGACGAGGCAGCTGCGGCCGGGAGAACAAGCACGCCGACAAGACAGCAGGCAAGCAGTATAACTTTCATCATCGTTTCCTGTTTCATCTCATTCCTCCTTCAGGGTGCGGTACTGATCCGCACTCCGGTCAATTGTCCGGCCTGCCGGTTTATGTATTGGTAAAATAGACCGGGTGCAGAGAGTAAAACGATTCGGGGAACCATTCAACGGCAGAGTTTAACGTTTATATTTACGAGTTTTACGTTGGGATAAGAACGATAACTGATACACTATACAAGAGCCATCTAAGCCGTAAAAATGGTTCCTGCGGGAATTTCCCTGTTCCCGGGCACTGGTGATAACGCCAATACTTTTTATCCTCCGCACCGATTCGTACGTATGAAACCCGGATCGCCGGATCCTGATCCCGCTATGGAGTACGGTAATGACCGATAAAAAGACTGTTTCAATTTCGTCAGACCAGGAATTTATCCGGGAACTGTCGGAATATCTTGAAGTGCTCTCCAACCCGGTGCGGCTCAAAATTCTCCAGTTCATCGCAAGGGAACCCCAGGAAACGACCGAGATCGCCAGACACATCGGCACGACCTACCAGAACGCTAAAAAACATCTCGATCGGCTGATCACGACAGGCCTCGTGAAAAGGGAGGCCGGATTCGGTCGGGAGACCGAGCGGGGAATTGCGCCGGTCTGGAAATTCTCAATAGCACCCGGAGGGCTTGAAACGCTCGTGAGGACACTGGGAATCTTTTACAGCGTTACCATCCCTCAGGAGTTCAAGGATATTGACCAGCGGATTAAGGCCGTGCAGTCAGCCGTGATGGGAAAGGGTGAAGGGGGCTGGCCGGTGCTGTACCTGATCAACGGTCCGGCGGAAGGATATGCATATATCCTGAAAAAGGACCGAATGATTATCGGGCGGGGAGACCCGGCTTTGGCTGATCCGGTGCATGATACCAGCGTCGTCCTGCCAGATGCGTACAGCGCCGTAACCCGCATCACCAAACCCCATGCCGTCATCACCCGCACTGGTACCGGCTGGCAGATTGAAGACCGGGGAAGCACGGGCGGGACGTTTGTGAATGCACAGCGCCTTGTCCAGGGGAAGGAGATGCTGCTCTCAACCGGTGACGTGATCGATCTCTCGTTGGGTTCTCATGGTGCACGACTGCTGTTTGTCTCGCCGGAATAACCTCTGTGGAAGAGGGAACCCGGGGCAGGTCCGCTCTGCGCCGCCTATATCTCCGGTGCTGTGCATCTGCCTGTTCCTGCTCCTTTTTGCAAGTGCTCTGGTTCCGGCATCGGCGCTCGCCTCCGGCCTGCATGGTACGGGGAATAGAGCTTCGGTCACGCCAGCCGGTGAAATCGGGATCACGCTACTTGCTATCGCTTCATCGAGTCAGTCGCCTGTGGCAACGCATACCACTGCTGCATTTTCGGCAGCATCAGTGTCATCTGCAGGTGCGGCGCTCCACCTTGTCTCGGTCAACAACCAGAGTTCCATTACTCCCACACGGACGAATCGGATCAACGAGCTCCGGCAGGAACTTGTGCAGGCCGAGAACCGCCGGGCGATACCATTTCCCATCTTCCGGGTTGCAATCATTCTGGTCGCTGCGTTTGCTGCTGTCGCTGCGCTGGTGTATATTCTTTACCATAGGCGTTCTGTTCCAAAGAAAAAATCTGCCAACGGTCCGGCGGCACCGGTCTTGAAGGCTACCATTGTTGAACCGTTACCATCGGACAGCCCAAGCGCGAACATCCCCGCAACTGTTCCAGCAGTCCCGTTCCCGCCATCGCTCGAACAGAAGTACCGGGAGATCGAATTCATCGATGAGGGGGGCCTCGCCCGTGTCTTCCGGGCGAAGCGGGCAAAAGATGGCACTCTTGTTGCCGTGAAGGTCCCGATCCGGTATGACGAACTCACCGGCACGCATTTTATCCGGGACATCACCCTCTGGCAGGGACTTCACCATCCCAACATTATCGAGATCTATGCGGCAAATGTCCTTCCTGTTCCGTATATTGAGATGGAATACGCCCGGTCATCGCTTGCGGCCGTGAAATTCCCCATCAGCGAGAACGAAGCGCTGGCGATCATCCGGCAGATCGCACGCGGGCTCGCTTACGCCCATGCGCATGGCATCGTACACCGTGACATCAAGCCGGAGAACATCCTGATCACGGATGATGGAACACCCAAGATCACGGACTGGGGCCTCGCAAGGCCGGTGACGGATACCCGGCAGTCGAGCGTGATCAGCTTCTCTCCGGCCTATGCGGCGCCGGAGCAGCTTGCCCCGGGACGGTACGGGAAGCCGGGACCCCGGACCGATATCTATCAGCTCGGCGTCCTCCTGTACGAAATGCTGACCGGAACCGTACCGTTCCGGAACGAGGGACTGCTTGAGTTGAACCACGCGATTCAGGACAAAGCACCACCCACCCCGGTGTGGGCAGGAGTCCATGTCGATCGGATCCATCAGATTATGATGAAATGCCTGGCAAAAAATCCCGCTGACCGGTACGAGTCAGTCGCCGCGCTCATTGTGGATCTCGACAGCATGGGTTAGACGGTTCCTGCAGGTACGTAGTGGCGGTACGGGGGATGCCCGCCGCGGCTGTCAGGGAAGTTGGAACAAGAGAAGGGTTCAGGGGAATTCTTTGGAATGCGACATAAGAGTACGGAGAAACGATTCGGACGAGTTTCTTTCAAATCGCGACACAGGAGCATGGGGAGATTTCTGTCAGGAAATCTTCGGGACTGGCACTATCCCCTCTGTTTGAACTCATTTTCAGCCAGCAGAGGTTCGGGATTCTCTCTCAAGCGGGTCAGTTCATTTCCCTTCCGCAGCCCGGCTCAGGGCCGTCTGCCTGACCGGTACGCGCCTTTTGGTACGGTGATCTCGAACCGCGCTCCCTTGCCGTGACTGCCCGTCTCAAAGATGGCGATACCGGTGATCGCGAGAATCTCGCGTGCTAAAAAAAGCCCGAAGCCGGTGTGCCGGCCGTACCCTTTCTCGAAGATTTTCTGCTTCTCATCGAGCGGGATCCCGATACCGTTATCGGCAAACGTGATGACCATCTCGTCATTTACCTCTTCACACCCGACCGTCACGGTCGTCACATGCTCTCCGTACTTTACCGCATTGTCGAAGAGGTTAAAAAACACCTTCGTGATCATCGGATCGACAAAGATCTCGCTGGTACCGCAGGTGCAGACAAGCGAGATTTCAGTCGGCCTGACACTCCGGATCACATCGCATACCCGGAACCAGGCCGGTGCCTGTACGCCAAGTTCCTGGTAACTCCGGGTAAATTCGATCTGGTGCTGGATCGTCCCAACTGCCGAGGAGATCTTGGCGAGGAAATCCCCAACGATCGGGTCAGGGGTTTTGAGCGCGGCAAGCTGCGTATATCCCAGCACGGCAAGGAGCTGGTTGTTGATGTCATGCCGGGTGATGCTGGAAAGGAGGTTCAGCTTCCGGTTACTCTCCCTGAGTGCAGATTCTGCTGCCTTCCGCTCCGTGATGTCAATAAAGGATTCCACAAGGACTTTTCTTGCCCCGATCTGTGTAGTGACTACGGTCTTTAGGATGGGCAGCTTCGTCCCGTCCTTGGTAAGAAGGACCCGCTCCGATGAGTTGACTGCCTCACCGAAATCGGTCACCGGGCACTTTCCTTTTTCTGACGGGCAGATGAATTTATGGCAGATAACGTTGGTTATATCGTTGTTTGATCCCCCGATAAGTGCCAGTGCCTTGGGATTTGCCCCAAGGATCCTGTGCGACTCCGCATCCACGAGAACAATGCCAACCTGTGCCGCATTGAGGATGACACTGAACCACTCCTCGCTCTCCCTTAGCGCCTCATCTGCCTGTTTTCGTTCGGTGATATCCCTGCCCACCGACTGGTATTCCCGGATCTTCCCGTCCTTGTCGAAGATCGCACGGTCACTCCACCGCTGCCACCGGATGGTGCCGTCCGGCATCATGATCCGGTGCTCGATGTTATCTACGGGGTGGTCCGGTTTCAGGGATTCAAAAAACTTTTTCGCGCCCTCCTGGTCTTCAGGAGGGATCTTTGGCCGGAACCTGTGCCCGAGGATCTCGTCCCGTTTCAGGCCGAAATACCGGCAGTAGGCTTCATTGACAAAGACATGGGTGCCGTCCGGCAAAAACCGGGAGATGAACTCGGTCTGGTCCTCGACCACGTTCCTGTACCGTTCCTCGCTGTCCCTGAGCGAGGCCTCCGTCTCCCTCTGCGCCGTTACATCCCGGAGGATCCCGACGACCCCGATAATATCCCCCTGAGCATTGTAATGGGGGGAGTATATCCCTTTCATCCATCTCTTTTTCCCGTGATAATTGACCGCAGGCTGGGTATCAGGAGATTCGACGGTCTCACCGGATAATGCCCGCTGCAGCAGCAGGTGAATCCCCAGCTCTTCGAGATGGGGGAATACCTCGACCGCTTTTTTACCCATGAGATCCGCTGCCGGTATGCCGGATATATTTTCCATGAACCGGTTCCAGATAACGTACCGCAGCTCGCGGTCATAGACGATGATGCCTTCCTTTGCACTGGTGATCACTTCGCGGATGAACCTCTCGGATCCCAAGATCCTCTCTTCCGCCTGCTTGCGTTCGGTGATGTTCCTGACGATACCGATCACGCCGATGATGACACCATGGGCGTTGTAGTTGGGGGAGTATATCCCCTTCACCCAGCCTTTTTTGCCCGTGGACTGAATGAAGAATTCGAAATCGGGAGATTCGGTGGAGACCCCTGCCAGCGCCTTATTCATCAGGGCCTCGATCCCTTTCTCCCTGACAAATGGAAAAACCTCGACCGCTTTTTTTCCCTGGACCTCCGCTGCCGCAAGGCCGGTCATCTCCTCCATGAACCGGTTCCAGAGCAGGATCCGGAGGTCCCGGTCATACACGATGAACCCCTCTTTTGCGCCGGTGATCACTGTCCGCAGGAACTCTTCGGAGTCCCGGATCCTCTCCTCGGTCTGCTGGAGGTCAGCCTCGGCCTTTTTCCGTTCGGTAATATCGCGGGCAAACGAGAGCGCTACCTTCCGGCCCTTCAGCTTGAAAAGGATAATGCTGTTCTCCACGGGAAACTCGGAACCGTCCTTTCTCCGGTGGGTCGCTTCAAAGGTAATGTGCCCTTCACGCTCCAACCTCTCCGAGATCTCCCTCATGCCCGGGCTGCGGCCGGGTGAGACAACATCACCGGCCGACATCCGGAGCATCTCGTCACGGGAATACCCGAGCCGCCGGCAGGCAATCTCATTGACCATGAGGTAGCGGCCCGGCCTCCCGTCCGGGTGCATCTCGTGGAGGAAGATCGCATCGTTGGCATTCTCGACAAGGAGGCGGTACTGCTCCTCGCTCTCGCGCAGGGCCTCCATCAGTTCCCTGCTCTCGGTGATATCCCGGATCGCCTCGATTGCACCCGTGATATTACCGTTCCGGTTGTAGAGGGGGCTTGCTTTTGCAAGGATCCAGATATGCCGGCCCTTCGGCCGTGGGAGGTGGCTCTCTGCAGATAACGTCTTGCCGTCCCGCTGGATATTGGTATAAAATTCTGCTATCTTCTCATCCGGTTGGAAGATCATGTCGACCAGTATGGGCTGACGTTTCCCGTAGAATGGCAGTGCGTACTCAAAGTCCCCTTTCCCGAGCATATCCGCGGCCGGAATGCCGGTCATCTCTTCGATTGCGCGGTTCCACGCAATCACCTTCCCGCCGGTATCGATAGCAAATGTCGCATCCGGGAGGAAGTTGATGAGATCAGCAAGCCGTTGCTCAGAATCCGAGAGGGCAATCTCTGCCTTCCGCCTGCTGACGGCCTGGAGGATCTTATGCGAGAGCTCGGCAAACTGCGACATGGGCTCTCCTCCTTTCTGGAGATAGAAATCGGCCCCTTCGTTCAGGGCCTGGATGACAATCTCTTCACGTCCACGGCCGGTGAAGAGGATGAACGGGATGGTATTGCCTGACCCCCGGACCCGTTGTAAGAACCCGATGCCATCCATGCCCGGCATCTGGTAGTCAGAGATGACGGCATCATACTCTCTTTCAGCCATCAAGGAGAGTGCGGCAGAAGCGGAGGTGGTGGTGTCGACACTGAACTGCCCGTTCTGCTCAAGGAAGAGTTTGCCCAGCTCAAGCATGTCAGGTTCATCATCGACATAAAGAACAGTGTACACGGTTCGACATCCGGTAATAGTAATGGGAAACTTCACTTTATGATGGTATTGAAAGATTTTATTTCCCGGTCCGGAAACGCCTGCACCCTCCTTCCCTGAAGCAGGGGACACGACCTGCGGGAACATCTATCTTTTACGCCACAAAATACTTCAATGCAGTTAAGGCTGGTGCAGGAGAGATATACCGGGATGAGAAAGAACCTGCTGATGTGGGACGAGACACTTTTCAGGGACCCCGAAGTCTTTGAGATCGATTACGTCCCGGAGCAGTTCGAGTTCCGCGATACCCAGATGCGCGAGCTGGCATTCCAGATCCGCCCCGGCCTGCGGGGCGCCCGGCCGCTGAACACCATCTGCAAGGGTCTGCCCGGCACGGGAAAGACCACGAGCGTCCGGAAGCTCTTTGCCGAGATTGAGGAGTCGACAAAAAAACTGGTGCCCGTTTATATCAACTGCCAGATTGACAACACAAAGTTTGCCATCCTCTCGCAGATCTACCGGAAACTTTCCGGGCATCTCCCTCCCGCCTCCGGCACGTCGTTCAAGCAGCTCTTCGATGCAGTCGCCCGCCTGCTCATAAAAGAGGAGACCGTGCTCCTGGTGGCGCTGGACGATGCCAACTATCTCCTGTACGAGAACGAGATCAACAAGGTGCTCTATACGCTCCTCCGATCCCACGAGGCCTACGAGGGCACCCGGATCGGGGTGATTGTGATCATCAGCGACATGGACGTCGACCTTTCGGCTGCCGTTGATGCACGCGTGGCCTCCGTCTTCCGGCCAACCGAGATCTACTTTCCCCCGTACGGGAACGAGGAGGTGGAGGAGATCCTCAAAGCGCGGGTCATGCAGGGGTTCTTCTCCGGTGTCATTAGTGACGAGATGCTCGCGCTCGTGGCCGGGCAGACGCTCAAGAGCGGCGACCTCAGGGTGGGGATCGATCTGCTGAAGCGGGCGGCTCTCGCCGCGGAGCGCGACGCCCGGCGGAGCATCACGCGGGAGGACATCTGCGGGGCATACGAGGTCTCGCAGTACCTTCACCTCGCGTACACGGTAAAGACCCTCCGTGACGAGGAACGGCAGATCCTCCGGATCCTTGCAGAGCTCAGCGGGCAGGGCACCGACATGAACGCGGGCGAGGTGTATGCATCCGTGAAGGATCGGGTGGCAATCGGGTATACCCGGTTCTACGAGATCATCAAGAAGATGGATGCGATGCGCCTTGTGGATCTTGAGTACCGTGAAGGAAAGGGGAGGACCCGGGTGATCACCCTCCGGTACGACCCGGCAAAGGTGCTCGGGTACTTGTCCTGACGCCGGATATTATTTCAAAAATATTATCTGTTCGGCAACCCTCTCTTATGATGCAGGGGTTTTTCAGATATGTTAAGCGTAAATGAACTGGCACTCGAAATATTTGATAATCTGGCCGACCTCGCCGAGGAATTCAACGCGGCCTTTCACGAGCTTGACAATGGCGCACGTATTGTGGACTGTGGCGTGAGCACCCGTGGTGGGTACGCGGCAGGACGGGCATTTACCGAAATCTGCATGGGGGGCCTCGGGGAGGTCAACTTCCGGAACGGGCAGATCGGCGGCATCCCGATGCCGTTCATCGATGTGAATACAGACTTCCCGTCCATATCGTGCCTCGGTTCCCAGAAGGCCGGCTGGACGATCAAGGTAGGGAATTACTTCGCGATGGGGAGCGGTCCTGCCCGGGCCCTCTCGCTCAAGCCCAAGCACACCTTCGAAGTGATCGAGTACGAGGATGACTGGGACAGCGCCGTCATATGCCTCGAGAGCGACCACCTCCCGAACGGGGAGGTCATGACAAAGATCGCGGACGAGTGCCACGTGGACGTGGCCAATATCTGTGCGGTTGTCGCCCCGACCTCTTCCATCGTCGGCTCAATCCAGGTCGCCGGCCGGTGCGTCGAGACCGCGATCTACAAGCTGAACGAGCTCGGGTTTGACACCAGGAAGATCAGTTCTGCCATCGGCACGGCACCGGTTCCACCGGTCCGGGGGCCGAAGCTCGCGATGGGGGTCACGAACGACGCGACCATTTACCACGGGCAGATCACTCTCGCGATGAAGGCACCGGAGATCAAAGACTATCTCGAGAAGATCCCGAGCAACAAGTCCAAGGGATACGGCAAGCCATTCAACGAGATCTTCAAGGAGGCCGGCTACGATTTCTACAAGATCGATACCTCGCTCTTCTCGCCAGCCGAGGTCATCATCAACGAGCTCTCAGAGGGAAAGGTCTATCACGTTGGCGCCGTCAACCCCGACGTGGTGTTGAAGTCGTTTGGCCTGCAATAAATTTTTTAAAATCTCCGGTAAGGTTGCCGGATTTTTTTTAAAAACCAAAACTATTTTCCTGATCTTTTTCATAAACCCGGCAGGATTTCCGGAAATATTCGAAGAAAATAATTTTTAGGCGTTCAATCTGAAGGAGATAATCATCGATCCGGCCACACAAGGAAAGTACGTGCGATACCCTGCCATCGTATATTTCCTTGCCTGAACCCCCTGGCGGCCTCCCCCTTCCTCCCCAAAGATTTACCTGGAATCCGGGGCCGTATCGGCCCCTGATTCCCGGATCCGGTCTCCGGAAAAGCCCGTAAAACGCCCGGATTTTTCCCGCAAAATAAGATCTGATAAAATGGCTCCGATTGCTCTGAAACGCAAGCAAAATGGCGGAAAAAAGACCCCCAAGATCTGGGTGAGTTTTCATTCCGGCATACTTTAGTACGATTTTCCTGAGAATCGCCAAGGGAAGGGCCCTGGCGGCCCCTTAATAAAGTCAGGGATATTTGGGCTTATTTTCAGAAAAAAGCGAAGATTTAGGCGGGGATTTGGGATGGTTATACTTCACAGTCGTGAAACTAGGGTGGGACTAGGGGACGGGCGGGCTTTTAAGTGCTGACCTGTTTAATTCAGCACGAAGCAATGGCGGCGGTTTTTAAAAAAATTCTTGTAACGTTTTGGAAAATTTCAAAAAAATTGATAAAAGTTACCGGAAATTCTGGAGAAAAATCTGAAAAAGTTTTCAAGAATTTTAAAATTTTCCCGTGGAAAATATCACTCCCTTTTCACCACTACCTGATGATTTATCAGAATAAACGGCAGGGACCGGGCTTTCTCACGTATGGATAGGAGTCACCGGAGATCTGCCTGTTGCGGGTGCTTCACAGACAACAAGAGAACCAACTGAGGCGGAAGCATTTCCGTCATGTGAGGGAGCAATGATATCCCGTGCGCCGGTATCCTGTTAAAGAAAATACGGGTTGGGTTTTACTGAACAATGACGGTCAGCGAGAACGTGGTCTCATTACCGGTAACCGGTTCCCACGGGCGGATGTAGGTCGCATTGATTGCCTGCGGGCCGCTCTGGATCGCATTCATCTCCCAAGTACGGATCCCCCCGGATCCGATCAGTTTTCCGCTGATATCTGAAGGCACATACGTATTGTTCATGATAGTAATACCCGGAGATGTCGTCAGGTTCCATGAATAGCCGGTCGTCGGGTTCTCCATCAGCATGAGCGAGATCGTGTCGTTCCGGTCTACAGAGATGGTCGCACCGTTCAGGGTCTCATTCACGACAACATGATGTACGGGAGCGGGCGTCGCACTGGGATTCTGTGGGTTTGCCCCACCTGCCGGGCCCTGCCCGCTGCTGTTCAGGCAGCCAGCAGCGACACCGATAGCAATCAGCAGAAGGATGATCCCAAAAGGAGCAAAGGTGTGTTTCATGGTATCACCAAGGTATGATGTTCTTCACTTCATGTATGACACAAAATTATTTATTATTTGATATAACTTCGAAAATTTTTGCAGTCTTCCAAATCCGGGTCGTATTGAAGAGAGAATAACGATGAATCAATCCGGTATCACTCTCCCACCATTCCTGGTGTGAGAAGGAAGGTCGACCTACCACTTCGTAATGAGACGTGATACAACCAGAAGTGCACCGATCCAGATCCCGTACGCCCCACCAAGGCTGGTGAGGAGACCGAACCGGTACGTCAGGAAATAGAATGTCAGCAGGAACAGGAGACTGGGAATCGCGAACCAGAATGCCGAAATGACCAGAAGCTGGGTTGTCTGCCGGCCTGCCTCTGAATAGGTAAAGAGAAATGCGAGGGTTGTGATGATCGGAGCTGCTGCAAGCATGCCGCCATACTTAGGATCCACATGCTCGGCAAGAAATGTCACTCCGACAATGACACTTCCACCGATAACGAATTTCAGGAGTGTGTATAGATAATCCATACCTGACCGGATCATGGATCGTGCATACGGATAATCGCTCGGGTGGATGTGTTCCGATGGCTCATACCGGATGAAAACAGGAAATCCCTCAGGGTGCGGTAATCCATCCAGAAACTGGCATCCGGAAGTACGCTCTCAGGATCATCAATATGCTTATCTCTTTCATCGTCAGATTCACATCCGTAGGAAGTGACGACCATGAAAATTATCGGATTGATTGCCAGTCCAAAAGGAAAAGAAAGCAATACGCTCAAACTTGTCAATGGCATCCTCGCAGGTGCCAAGAAAGAGGGAGCGGAGACCGAACTCGTCGATATCTACAAGATGCATATCGAGTTTTGTACTGCCTGTGGCACCTGTTACGCGACGGGTGAGTGCACGTTGATCGATGATTTCCCCGACCTCTTTGACAGGATGATGAATGCAGATGGTATCGTGCTTGGCGCCCCCAATTATATCGATTCGGTGCCGGCGGCCATGAAAGCGGTTTTTGACCGTATGGCTGACGCCATCCATTGCCAGATGTTTTATGAGAAGTACGGGTGCTCGGTCTGTACGGCAGGTGGCGCCAATTATACCGAAGTGATGGATTACATGAACCGTATCCTCACCACCCTTGGTGCGACCGTTGTTGGCGGGTTAGGGGCATCGGTCGGGATGGACCCCTCGTCACTGGGAAAGGCGGAGAAACAGGCAGAGGAACTGGGAAGAAAACTCGCAAAATCGATCAAGGGTAAGATAAAATATCCCGAACAGGACGCAATCCATCAGCAGAAACGCGAGTATTTCTGCCAGCTTGTGAAGTTCAATAAAGACAAATTTGCGCATGAATACGAATGGTACGAGCAGATGGGATGGATGAAGAAATAAGAGAGAGGAAATTGCCAGATCTTCCAGCTCATTTTTCTGTTCATCAATGGTGTCAATTCAGGCTATGATATCCTGAACCGGTGTTTTCAATATCATGATCCTGTCCACAACAAAAGAGTTCGTGCGGGTGTCATGATGGCGGAATACTAACAAAACGCCGGATATCTGCAACTCTTTCTTTCTGCGCCCGTCACGGAACGACCAGAAGAGCAGTTGCTGCTTTTTCTGCATCCATTCGACAGGTACATTAAGCGGCTCCAGCAATCTTTCATGAGATTCCTGATGGACACAAAACAGAAGATCATCATAGCTGTCCTCATGCTTGGCACGCTGATGGGGTCGATCGACTCTACCATTGTTATTCTTGCGTTCCCCACCATTTCCGACTCGCTGCATGCCGACTTTATCATCACGCTCTGGGTGATCCTGATCTACCTGCTGGTCGTCGCAGTCTGCACCACCCAGCTCGGCCGGATCGGGGATATTTATGGCAGGAGCCGGATGTTCAACGCCGGCTTCGGGATCTTCACGCTCGGCTCGCTTTTCTGCGGCCTTTCCCACACCATCAACCTGCTGATCGTCTCCCGTGGGATCCAAGCAGTCGGCGGGGCGCTCATGCAGGCGAACAGCGGTGCGATCATCGCCGACACGTTCCCGCCCAACGAGCGGGGAACGGCATTCGGGTACCTCTCGCTGGGCTGGACAAGCGGCGCCGTGCTTGGTATTGTGCTGGGCGGTATCATCACGACCTATGTCGGCTGGGAATACATATTCTTCATCAACATCCCGATCGGCATTATAGCTACTATCCTCGGTTTCCGTTACGTGACGGACAATCCCCGGGTGAATGCCAGCCTCGACATCCCCGGTATGATCCTGCTCGGAGCTGCCCTCACGCTGATCTCATTCAGCGGGGTGGACTTCGCAACGGAGGGGTCGGCGCTGCCCAACATCGTCGCGTTCTGCCTGAGCATGATCTTTATCGTGCTTTTCGTGGTCTTCGAACTGAGGACAAAACGGCCCATCCTCGATCTCTCGGCACTGAGCAGCCGGATTCTCAAATACTCCATTATGGCGGCATTCTTCCTCAGTCTCGGCTACTTGTCAGTGATGTTTCTTATCACGATGTACCTGCAGGGCATCCGTGCCTTATCGCCTCTCGATGCCGCACTCCTCCTCACTCCGGGATATATCGTGGGCAGCCTGCTTTCGCCGCATATGGGCCGGCTTTCCGACCGGTACGGGGCGCGGGTGCTCGCGAGCTCCGGCACCTTTGTGCTTATCCTCGCCACCCTGATATATCTGACCCTCAAGACCGAAACCCCCCTCTGGGTGGTGCTGCTCGCCTCCGGTATCTCCGGCCTGGGGACGGCGATGTTCTTCCCATCAAACAACAGTGCTGTCATGGCAAACGCCCCCCAGGGCTCCTATGGCGGGATATCCGGTATCCTGAGAACCGTTCAGAATATCGGGGTCCTGGGCAGCTTCGTGATTGCTATTGCCGTTTCTGCTGCCACAATACCACGGGATGTGGCATTCCAGGTCTTCATCGGCACCACCAATCTCGTAGGTGGAGTGTCGGACGGATTTATCAGGGGGATCGATGCCGCGTTCTGGGCATCGGTCATCTTCATCGGGGTCGCCGGTATTCTCTCGTGGATGCGTGGTCACGAGACCCGGGGGATGGCACCGCAGGTGTGAAAACACTCCCCCGTAACGCTTTGCCCAAACAGATAGCCCCAGAAAGATCGTGTACCTGTACCTTTTCATAAGGGAAAACCACAAGAGAGTTCCCCACGGTCGCCCTCACTCGTTGAACTTCTTATACAAACGGTTGGCCACGAACTGGAAGATCAGGATGAAGATGATAAGAGCAGCAATATCCAGCAGCGGCGAGAACATCGAAGTGCCGGTATAGGCAAACTCGATCATGTCATTTCCATAGGTGAGCGGGGATATAAAGGCGATCTCCTGCCCGACCAATGGCATCGCCGCAATAGGGATGAATACCCCGGAGATAAAGATGAGCGGCAGGCGTACAGTATTGAGCATCGACATGACCTCTCCCACGTTCTCTGTCGGGTACGCGGCAAAGAGCGTCCCGAGCGTTGCAAAACAGAAACCGGTCAGTACCATGGCAAGGAGCAGGACCGGTGCATAGACAATTTTGGTGCTGTAGACGGTCACCCCTACGATGAGGGGAAGACAGGCAATGCCGAGACTGTAGAGAAAACCGCTCAGGCTCTCACCGAATACCAGCGAGTGGAGAGAGATTGGTGCCGCCAGCAGCCGGTCGAACGTTTTTACCCGGCGCTCGATGGGGATCGATACCGGCTCAATTGAGGAGGCAGAGAAGAGGAGGGTGATCGCGATCAGCCCGGGGATCAGGGTACCGGGCGGGGCATTCTTCCCGATGGCAAAGGCAAGGAACATGAAGAGCGGGAAGAGGATACCCATGACGATGATGTTGGGCTTGAGATAATAGATCCGCATGTCTTTCTTGGCGATAGCCCATGCGGCAGACATCTCCCGGGAGAGTCGTACCGTCCATCCCTCGTGATCAATCGATGGCATGGATGGTTCCCCCGGCTCGCTGCAACCCGGTCAACCGGATGAATACGTCCTCGAGACTCGGCCCAAGCGTCGTGATGCTGGTCACCTTAAGATTGTGGGAACGGGCGTACGACATAACGCCATCGATGACAGTTGATGGATCCGCGGTATATAGCTTGAATTTGTCTCCTGCTTTACGCGCATCGTTCACGGTCGGGAGTCCGCGGAGATCATCCAGCTGGTCGGCAGAACTTCGGTCAAACGAGAACTCGATCGACTGTACACTCTGAATGGTCTTTTTCAGCCGTTCCGGAGCATCGATAGCAGCAATGTGGCCCTTATTGATGATTGCCACCCGATCGCACATCACATTTGCCTCCTCGATATTGTGCGTTGTCAAAAAAACCGTCACGCCTTCGCGGATGAGATCTGTGATCACGTCCCGGATGATGAGATTGCTCTCGACATCGAGCCCTGATGTGGGTTCATCAAGGAAGAGCAGGCGCGGGCTGTTGACCAGTCCCATCGCGAGCGTCAGCCGTCTCTTCATCCCTTTGGAATACCCGTGAGCAAGGTCATTGCGCCGGTCGTATAACCCAAAGAGCGTCAGCAGCTCGGCGGATTTTTTCTCACGCTCACTTCTTCCCACATGATAGAGTTCTGCCGAGAACATCATGTTCTGCCACGCCGTCAGGTCATCGTACACATTCGATGTCTCTGATACGATGCCCATGGATTGCCGTGCGGCGATGATATCGTGCTCGATATCATGGCCGAAGATCGTTGCCATCCCCGATGTCGGGGCGGATATGCCTGTCAGAATACGGATGGTGGTGGTCTTTCCTGCACCATTGGGGCCTAAAAAACCAAAGGTTTCACCCATACTCACCGAAAAACTGATATCATCGAGCGCGGTGAGAGGACCGAACCGTTTGATGATATGAGAGACTTCGATAGCGTTCATGCGATCCAAGAAGATGTTATCGGGAAATGTTAAATATTCTTTCCATTTGTCAGATACAACCTCTCGCAGGTCATCATGAATCGATCAATAATTTCCAAAAACACGTGTCAGGAAAACACCTCTGATTATGGCCGTCTTTGGTTTGTCTGGTTTGCTGAAATATTCCCAAGATCTTTACAAAAAAAGCGGGGATATCCGAACGAATTCATTCCTTGAGAATAGAGGACCCCTCAGGGTTTTTCAGGAGGAAAATAATACGCTCGATCACTTCCGGGTTCCGGGGAAGCCGTATATGGCAGTACTGGTCGTGGCAGGTTATCAGTGCTGCCGGGTTGGCAGGAACGATGGTTAAACCGGCACCGGGAAGGACAGAGTCCGAGTGTGGAACGATGCCGTCACCGGCACAGGTCATCCGCCATCTCCCATCCTCCAGTAGTTCATAGGTCATGCCGTCAAAACTGGGAAAAAAATGCGGCGTGCCGGTACGGTTTGCTGCGCAGATGATATGGTAGGAGATGTCAAGACGGAGCCCGGCCATCCTGAGCGTTGACATGGTAGTGCTCCCAGGGCGGAACTCCTGGACAATTCTGTCAGCTGACGGATCGAAGCCGCGGGGAACAAATATCCCGGAAAGGCGTTCGATAATCGCCGGGCCGATCTCCGGGCGGTTGAAAAGCTCCGCAAGGGCAGACCCATTGTTCGGCGGTCCGATGCCGATGAGCTTGCGCACCAGTTCGTGACGTAACTTCCCGTCATTCACTTCAAAGAGGTACCGTGCGATGCATGTACCCATCGAATGGCACACCAGATCGATCTGCCCGGCATAGTGGTACCTCTCCCGCATCCCTGCGATGTAGTCCTGCAGGCAGCCGGCGATCTCGCCAACGGATGAGCTGGACATGGCCGCGTGATCAAAATTCCAGAAAGGTATCCTTTCCTGTTCAAGGGAAGGTACAAGGCGGTTCCAGATACCCGGATGGCTCCGCCAGCCATGGACAAGTACCACCGGAACGCCCTGCGGAGACATGGATACAATATATGAATCAAAATGCCATAGAGATTTGGAACGTGTCCTGCTGCAGCAGTATCAGTGCAGACAGGTAACCGGGTAAGACACCGGTTCGGGCAACGCAAGTTTTTTTAGTAATGCTTCGCCACGGGATCAGCCAGCCATCTGGCCGGACATTTACGATAATGTCGTAGTACACCGTAGGGTTCAGTACAAGGAACCAGTTGATGAAAAAGAAGATTATTTTTCGTTTATTTTTTGTTATTTTACATCTTCCCCAAGGGCTTCCCGGCTCCGCATCTGGTATAGGACCATCGGATCCATCTCCCGGTACTCGTTGGGAGCGGTCCGCAGGATTACATTGGTGATCCCGCTGTTGACGATCATCTTCGAGCAGAGAAAACACGGCCAGATCTGGGTCAGCGCATCGGTATTCACATCGAACCCGGCAAGATAGAGCGTACATCCCCTCGCCAGCTTCCCTGCCTGAAGGAGCGCGTTCATCTCTGCATGGACGCTTCTGCACCGCTCATAGTTCGATCCTGACGGGATATTATGTTCCTTTCTCCAGCACTGGTTGAGTTCCGTGCAGTCCATCTGCTTGCGTGGCGCACCGGTATAACCGGTGGACACAATCGTATGGTATTCATCGACAATGATCGCACCAAAGTTCCGGCGAAGGCATGTGCCCTGATGGGCACACCGGAGTGCGAGGTCAAGGAAATAGTGGTGTCGGTTTGTCCGCATTCATGAAAATATTGCAGAACCCGGTATTAAAGAAGCACGGTCAGAACTCTTCAGTACTTATTCCTGTCAGTCTAGTATCGTCCAGATGATTTATTAGGATGTACAAAAGGACTTCGGGAAAATGATATACGTACCAAGAGTGTGGGATTCCCAAGTCAGTATGAACGAGCAATAGTTAACCGGAATTCCAAAGCCAAAACCAAAATCAGCGGGAGATGCCGGATACGAATAGGCGCAATTTCATTCCACGATTATTCCGGTTCCTTCCTGATGGTAAAACGCCACGTGCAGAACATATCCGGCGGATGAGGATCCGGAGGTGCAAAGAGGCATTCCACCCGGATACGCGGATCGACCTCGCGGCAGAAACCGGAAAACTCCGCCTGGTGCATCCACCGGCAGACATATTCCCCCAGCCCCCGCCGCAACCGTGCCTCCTGCGTCGGGCATGAAGGAACTTTTATTATCACTTCATCCGGGAATTCTTCAATAACATATCCGACGATCATCGCCCAGGGAAAGTAACGTAATGCCCGGACAAAACCTTTCAGGCCTTTTTCGGTGATATGGAACCGTTCAATGATGTCTTTTGCTGCCATGGATGCGACCCGTCCCCAGACCAGTTCGTTGATCTTTTCCGCGGTTTCCTGACTGAACTGGTCTGCAATGTGGATAAACCAGAATGCATCAACCACGCGATAGTGCCAGAGAAGGAATTCGAGATACCGGTGTTTATCCTCGTCCGTCATTGCGTCAAAAACTTCAAGGTTCATGCCATCTGCACTTCTCCACGGTCACGGTCCCTGCATTACCTTGGGGTAGCAGATTTGAAGAATTTAGTGTTCAGGCAAAATCCATCGAAATAGCGGGGTATTGTCGTCATGATGATTTTTACAAAAATGGCAGAAACCACATTGCTTAATGTCCACATCTTCCCACGGTTTTTGTGCATATACTTGTTACTTTCATGGAGATACGGAACAAACAGGAAACTCCCATGGTACGTAAAGAGCCCCATACAATGTAGTCTGCCGGTTGTCGAACTTCATCAGAGTAGACAGGACATGACCGGGCAGCCGGATCTTCCTGCTGCCTGATGAGGGGTCCTCACGAAAATGGGAGGTCATCCTTTTTCATTGGCCGGATCCATTACAACGGCGATCCGGTAAAATCACTCATGGTACATTGCCGTTCCCGGATACTCTCCCGGAGCAGGGCGGTCTCCTGAATAAACCGTGGCATCGGGAGTGTGAATCGGGAGGAGAGATACAACAGAGCAGAACGGATATCCTCAAATTCAGTGCCCGGAATTTGCATCGCATTTCTCACGTTCTCCCGGACATTGAATACTCCCATAGGCACGTAGCCGGGCAGGGCCTCCCGCAGGATGATGGCACCTGCCTGAAGGTGTTCGCGTGCAAGTGCTTCGAGCACCGCCATTTTGCATGAGTAGTAGCACCCGCCGAGGGGTGAATAGCCGGTCTTTTTCCGGTGACCTTCATAATCGGAGAAGACATATTCCTCGTCTCCCAGTACATGGAGAAATGCCTCTGTCCATTCATACTGCCAGCCGGTCGGCATCAGGAGGACCGCATAGTTGTTGTGCAGGCTCGAGAATTCATGGAGCCGCCAGCGATCAAGAACCGGATTTTTTTTCACTTCGGCGAGGAACTTGTCAGCTATCATAGTGTCGCAGGCAGTGATCGACCAGCGCGTCGGAACCAAGTGCCGGTTCCGCTCCATTCCCATGGTTCCGGCTGATAGTGCTCTCTGGATGCTGGAAATGGGCAGTCCACCTGCATGCAGGCTGACAACTGCATCACGCGCAGGAAGATCGGTATCATAAAACACCCTCTCGAGCCGGTGGTCCCATCTCCTGCTCTCGATCTCGAAGTGTTTGAGAGAGGCACTCGGGCCGAAGGGGGTGTGCTCCTCAGAAAACGATGTGCCGGCCGGAGTGCTCATGAATGTTGCCCGGCTCTCGACCGACCCCGCAGAAAGTGCTATATCCTGAATCTTGCCTACGAAGCGGTTGTCGAGAGCGCCTGCATTCACCCGGTGCATCCCACGGACAAGATTTAACCGGTACCCGATGATCTCTTCCTGTGTTCTTTTCTCCCCTATCCACGACTCAGGCCGATCCATGACTGTGGTGTCACCGTGAACCGGCGGGATCATCGGGCCGGCATATACGTCGGGATAATTCCAGCTCCCGATGAAAACAGAGGGGGGCGAACTTCCCGTAATCTCCTTTCCGACAGCAACGGATCTCATCTGCATCGCCGATGATGTCAGCTGCCGGAGATATGCACCCTTGCCGATGATCATTATCCGGTGAAAAATCAGCCGGATATATTAAAGAGATTGACCGTGCAGGGAGAAAGTGATGGAATGGGATGGAATCTCTTTCTCTTTCCCGATCCCAAGTAAAATTCTCCTCATTATCCCAGCCGGATGCGGGCCGTAATGAATCGGATCTGTGCCCCTGCGGCTATTTATATTCCATAACGCCCAATCACGATAGAGACATTGTATGAGTGCCGGACTATTTCCTGTATTGATGGTAGTGACGATCGGGCTCATTGCCGGTGCAGGTATCGGGCTCGGGATCGGTTACTTGGCTGGAAAACAGAAGCCGACATGGGCAGAGATGACCGGGAATGAGCGGAGGATCTCTGTTGCGCTTGTGGTCATCTGCTCAGTAATTGCCATTAGCGGGCTAACCTGGCAATTTCTTTTGCAATAACCTGCCGGGAAATTTCCAGCAGGAGCATTTCCACAAGTATCTGAAACGCAGACTATGGAGCATCCATGACGGAGAGGACATTTTTTTACCTGAATAGAAATGGCAATTCTTTTGAGATACCAAAGGCTATAGCGGCCAGACTATCAGATGTGACTATCTCACGTATCTCAAAAAAGACGTTCAGAAATACGGGCAGGACGTGCACTAGGATCACTATTACGATCTTTCATGGTTATTCTGGGGGACAGGACAGGGTACGTCAGTTTGCAGAAACATCAGTGCTGAAGAGATGGCAAATATTTTCAGCGTTGCTATATACCATGGAATGCCAGGTTGTCGTGATCCTGTACGGGAGCAGGCAACAGAAAAGGGAAAGGTAATATTATCCTGGCATCAGCGTAAAAGAACTCTATCAGGAAAAAGATACAAGATAGTAACAAAATGCACGGTGCTCTGTGGAAACTGAAGTATTAATACAGGGAATGATCATCGGTATTGTCCTTGCCGCCCCAGTAGGCCCCATCGCCCTCATATGCATCCAGCGGACGCTTGCAGAAGGCCGGCTTCATGGCATTATTTCTGGTATCGGGGTTGCAACTGCCGATATTTGCTATGCTGCTGTTGCAGCATTCGGTCTCGCCCTCATCTCGGATTTTCTTCTCGCCCGACAATGGTTTTTCCGCTTGTTTGGGGGTATCGCACTCATTGCTATCGGCATACGGATCTTTTTGTCCACACCACCGGATGCTACAGTAAAACCTGAGTGTGAATCATTCTTCCGGGATTATTACACGATGTTTGCCCTGACAATCGCAAATCCCCTCACAATCCTGTTCTTTACCATCATTATCCCCGGATTCGGGGTGGTGATTGCCGGGAATTCGTTCGTTTCCCCGGGGGGATTTGTAATCGGCGTCTTTACCGGTGAGGTTTTGTGGTGGGCATTTCTCTGCGGAACCCTCGGCTCCATACGCTCATACCTGAACCGGGCGCACCTTCACCTGATCAACCGGCTGGCCGGGCTCTTCATCGCAGGCTTTGGCGCGGTGATGATCGCATCCGCCCTCATTTCCGGTAATATCTGATAACTGCCCGACCCTTCCGTGCTAGCGACGGATTCCGACCAAAACCCCACAGGTCCTGAAATTTTAGGCCGTGGGATAGTGGATACCCATATCATCCGCCAGAGTTTACCGAAGCTTTTGCGGAAGTATTGCTGCACGTGTTCAATCTGAAGGTGGCCGGCAACGGATCACTATTCATTTTTAAAATAGTTCACAGATAATACTATTAAGGGAAAGAACAAATACCGGGTCAGAAGGTTCCTATGCCAACAGATAAAAGAGACCGGGCAGCAGATGCGCTGCTGGTCCTTATCCCGCTCTACTATAAAAATGTGATGAGAGCCAGGCACACGTTTTCCGGTCTGCAGATTGCACAGTACCATGTGCTCGGGGTGCTCATGAAAGACGGTAAGCTGCCCATGTCGGAGATAGGGCAACGGCTCTATATATCCCGGCCCTATATGACCGCTCTTGCCGATTCGCTGATTGCCGCGGGGCTTGTGGAGCGATTGCCCGATCCCTCCGACCGCCGCGTCATTAATATTGCTATTACAGAAAAAGGTAAAAAACACCTCCATCATTCCGTCACCGTCTACAAACATGATCTCAAAGAGCGCCTTGCCGAGCTTGACAAGTACGATATCGATATACTCTGTACTGCAGCGGAAGATCTGCAGCGTATCCTTGTCAAGATCCCTTGAGGATATGATGATGAACCTGACTCCGTTTACGAACAAAAAGAGGTTTTTTCATCAAAAGGAGCGATAGGGGCATGAACGGAGAGTCCGGATTCGACCCGGCAGCAGATGCCTGCAGCTCAAATGGCAGCGGGAATATCATCCATATCGACCATATCACAAAAATCTTTTCTGAGAAGAAGCGGAAGGTTGTCGCAGTCAATGATATCTCATTTGATGTCCACCAAGGGGAGATTTTCGGTCTCCTTGGGCCAAACGGCGCAGGAAAGAGTACTCTCATCCGCATCCTGACCACGCTGCTCCGGGCGACATCAGGGACTGCCTGCGTGGGTACTTACAATATCGCAACTGATCCCGAAAAGATACGCTCGATCATCGGGGTCTGCCCGCAGAACAGCACACTCGATATCGAGCTCTCCGCGTACGACAACCTCGAGTTCTACGGAAAACTGGAGAACGTCCCGGACGAGATCCTTCAAGATCGGATCTGGGAACTCTTAAATATGAGTGAGCTCTCCGATCGGGCGAACATGAAAGTCCAGACATTCTCTGGCGGTATGAGACGGAAGCTCGAGATCGTCCGGGCGTTCATCCATAAACCGCTTATCCTCTTCCTTGACGAGCCGACCATCGGGCTCGATCCCGAGGCCCGCCATGAAGTCTGGCAGCAGATTGCAAAACTGAACGCGGCGAATACGACAATCATCCTGACTACGCACTACATGGATGAGGCAGAGAAGCTCTGCGGAAGGATTGCATTTGTTGATCGAGGCCGGCTCATCGCACTGGATACCATGGAGAACCTGCGGAAACTGATCCCCGCAGGTGACCTGATTGAGATCGGGGTGGAGAAAATTGACGATCGTGTTGTTCAGGCAATCCGGGAAAACAGCCTCGTCAACGCTGTCAGTGTCCTTGAACAAAAAGTGACCATCTCGGCGACCAATGGCAGCAGCCTGCTCCCGGGACTCCTCGCAATCTTCAACCGGTTCTCTCTGCCTATCATCTCCATCTCGATCCGCACCCCATCGCTTGAGGATGTCTTCATCTATCTCACCGGCAAGAAACTTGACAGCGGGAGCGAAGGGGCGCCGGCACCCGGGCCACGCGGGAGGAGACCATCGTGATACGTGGTGCGGTTGCGATCTTCAAACGGGATTTCAAAAAATTCCTGAGTAACCCGTTTGTGGTCGTCATGACCCTCCTGATGCCTGTCATGTATCTGGTGATCTTCGGGAACGCTTTTGGTGGAACGATCAGTTACATCCCCATCGGCGTCGTTCAGGAGGGACCGCCGTATAACTATACTCCCCTCTTTCTTAACTCTGTCCCTATGCTCAGCCATTACAGCCAGCCGGACAACTATCCGCGGCTGTTTGACGTAACGGTCTATCCTTCAGAATCGGGCGCCAAAAACGATCTCGCTCTCGGGAAACTTGAGGGGGTGGTGGTCTTTCCCTCAGAGGTATCCAGCGATCATGCAGTCCGTCTCTATCTTGACAGTTCGGATAACATCATGCCCCCGCTGATCGAATCGGGCGTGAGTTCTGTTCTCATTCAGCAGGGTGCGCAGAACCCCATTCTGGTTGATAAGATTTATGGGGATATCAAGTACCTCCAGTTCTTCGGTGTTGGGGTCATCATGATGGCGATTTTCACGTCCACCATGTTTGGGGGCGGCATCGCGCTCATCAAGGACCGTGAGAACGGGATCCACGAAGGTTATTTGGTCACGCCGGTCCAGCGATCGAGTATAATTCTGGGAATCATCTCCAGCGGCACCGTCCGGGCATTCTTTGCTGGCTTTACTATTTTCTGGATCGATATCCTCATCACCGGCATCATTATCCAGAATATCCAGGACTTCCTGCTGGTTATCCTAGTGATCCTCATTGCATGTGTAGGAGTGACCAGCCTCGTGGTCTCCTTTGCCTCACGGTTCTCCGCCCAGCAAGAGTACGCTTCAACGGTCGCCTTCCTCAACCTTATCCTGTTCATGACATCGGGGGCGTTCTACCCGGTTCTTGGTATGCCAAATTGGCTGCGCTGGATCACTGTAATCAATCCGGAGTATTACGGTGTGCATGCGTTGAGAAGCATAATCCTCCGTGGACAGGGACTCAATGTGATCGGCATAGATCTCGTTGCACTCCTGATATTTTCCACGGCAATGATCATCCTTGGTATCGTTACGTACCGGCGTACGCTTGAATAAAAAAGAGGTCTGCAATGCATTGCACAACTGTTTCGAGGGTCTGCATGAACAGCGATATTTCCCAGGCGACTTCAGCCATCCCACAACGCACACCGGGCCAGGTATCCGGTGGTCGTCCGGACCGGCACCGTGTGGCGACCCTGCTCTGGTGCGCGGTCGTTTTCGCGTGCGTCTTTCTTGTCATCGCGCCGGTGGCGGCCGACGCCGAGTCCGCAGGAGTGAAATACATGGCAGGGAGCCCGGCGCTCAGCGCGTCGGTCTCCGGCACGAATGAATTCAACCCGGGGGATGACGTCAATCTTCCCGTTGTCATCCAGAACACCGGCCTGAACCAGTTCAAATTTGTGGAGTCGGGGATCGTCAATACTGAGGATCTCTCCAACACCGCAAAACAGCTGACGGTGAGCCTGTATGCCGCTGACGCCCCGCTCACCGTCAAGTCAGACCCCCAGATGGTGGGCGATCTCTTGGCCGGTACCAGCGCAACGGCAACCTTCCATATCAAGATCAACCAGAATGCCCCGGCGGGCACCTACGTCCTTCCAGTCAACCTGAACTACACCTATCTGTACCAGGCTGAACAGTACGGGAGCCAGACCATCCAGTACTATTACCGGACGGTCAATACGTCGGTGAGCCTTCCCATCAGGATAAAATCCGAAGTCCAGATCACTATCCTTTCGGTGGCAACGGACCACCTGAACGCGGGAACTGAGGGATACATCACCCTCAACGTGCAGAACACCGGGTACGAAGAAGGCCAGAATGCGGTTATCATGATCCAGCAGAACGGCCAGAGCCCTGTCACCCCAACGGAAGGTAGCGTATACATCGGTGATTACCCGGTCGGTGCCGTCGCCCAGTGCCGGTTCCGGGCGATGGTCGCCAGCACGGCCGAGCCGAAGACCTACCCGCTCAACGTGCTGGTCTATTACAAGAACACCGAAGGGGATTATGTGTATTCAGAGACCGAGACGGTCGGCGTTCCGGTCGGAGAAAAGGTCAGCTTTAACGTCACGTCCGTCCAGACCGAGATAGCACCGGGACAGGAAGCGGTAATCCGGGTCGAATACCAGAATACCGGGGGAACCACGGCCTATAACGCACAGGCACGGATCAGTGCCGTTGACCCGTTCACCAGCAACGACGATACCGCATACCTGGGCACCATGGCACCGGGGGATAGAAAAGTCGCAGCCTTCGACGTATCCCTCGATAAAAGCGCTACCGTCAAGGTCTACGGGCTCGACTCCGAAGTCCAGTACCGCGATGTGCTCGATAACTCCGTGACCTCCGATCCCGTCAAGGTCCAGGTCCAGGTCGTCCCGGCACCGGGTGTCCTCGGCCTGCTCGGGCTGCCGGGCATCATTGCCATCATCCTCGCCCTGCTCGCTGCCGCCGGTTACCTGCTCTACACCAAACGGCTCAAACACCGGTAATTCTCTGCCGCGGGATACCCCCTTCCCTGATGTACCGGAGATCCGGTTTATTTACTTTTTACGAGAAACAGGATCCATTATGGCATGGGATACAAAGCAATGACAGTCGTAATTGAAGCACGGGATCTTACCAAAGCGTTTGGGGGTACGACCGCAGTGAACAATGTTACGCTCTCGGTGAAAGAGCGTGAGCTCTTCGGCCTCCTCGGCCCAAACGGTTCCGGAAAGACGACGATGATCAAGATCTTGACCGGGCAGATCCGGCCGACCAGCGGTTCGGCTACAGTCCTTGGGCTTGACGCAGCAAAAGACCCGATCGGTGTCCGGGAGCGCGTAGGAATCATCCCGGAACAGGAGACCCCTCCCAGTTTCTTAACCGCACAGGAATACCTTGATTTTGTCGGTGCCGTACGGAGGATCCCGGATACCGATGAGCGGGCAGCGTGGTGGTTTGAATTTCTGGACTTTTCGGATAAAAAGAATGTGCTCTGCAAGGATCTCTCCCGCGGCACCCGCCAGAAACTGATGTTTGCGCAGGCATTCATGCATGAGCCGGCGCTTGCCCTCATCGACGAACCGCTGATCAACTTCGATCCGATCATGCAGCAGGTTATCAAAGATTACCTGATGGAGTACGTCAGGAAGGGCAGGACCATTTTCATCTCGACCCATATCCTTGAGATCGCTGAAGAGATCTGTTCGGAGTTCGCGATCCTGCACAAGGGCAAATTGCTGCATGCCGGCTCTGTTGCTGACCTGGCCGAAAGAAAGGAGCACCTGCCCGGGTTCTTCCTCTCACTTGTCCAGAAGGAACGCCATGCTTGAACTGTTTGGAAACATGGTAAAAGAGGAGTGGCGGGTCCATTCGACAATGTTCGGGAGTGTCTCCTTTGCCCTCTTCCCGGTGATGATCTTCGGGATTGCATTCATGGGCTCATTCCTCCTCCCGCTCATGCGGGCCACGCTCCCTGCCGGCAACCTCGCACTTCTCACCCACGCGAACTTCCTGTTGCTCGGGTTTATGGTCGGTGCATTCGGCCTGCTGGGTAACGAGATAATGAACCGCCGTTTCGGGCAGGCAAGCCTGCTCGCCTATTCTGCACGAAGCCTCCCTTTTTCCGAACGGTTCATTTTTACGAATTTTGTCATCAAGGATATTGTCTACTATTTCTTTCTCTGGGTCTTTCCCTTCGGGTTCGGTTATATGGCAGCCGCACCATTCACCGGCATATCTTTTGCGCATTCGCTGCTCCTCCTCCTTACCCTTACCCTCGCGTTCCTTTTCGGTCTCTGCGTGGTCTTTCTGCTTTCGACACTCTATGCCCGGTCAAAGCTGGCTCTCTGGCTGGCCATCCTGATCCTTGGAACCACAGGGGGAGTGCTGGTGGTCTTCACCGGCATGAACCCGGCCCTCTTCTTTCCACCACTCCTCATCTATTTCTCGTTCTCGTGGATCAACCTCCTCGTCGCCTGCGCCATTCTCGTTATCCTTTTCGGTACCTCGATAGTACTTTTCAGTACCGAATTCACGGGAACGTCAAAGGAATTCAAGGATGCCTTCGTACCCCTGGCCAGAAGGATCTCATTTTTCCCGAACCCGCCCCTTGCCGCAAAAGATCTGATCGACCTTTATCGCAGCGGGAGCGTTATCGGCCAGATCCTCTTTTCGTTCCTGATCCCGCTTGTAATAATCTGGTTTTTTCTCTCCCTGCTGGGCACGTACCTTCCGCCCCATGGCCTGCTGTTTATGTTTGCCATTCTCACCGGCGTCATCGCATCGACCATGTACACATGGGTCACGATGTTCGATGCCGTCGGGGCGTATTCCTGCCTGCCGGTTGCGGTCAGTACGCTGATCAAAAGCAAGATTACCACATTTTCCGTGCTTCAGGCAGTCCCGGCCGTCTTTATCGCTGTCACCGCGATCCTTCATGGTGAATTCCTGTACATGATTCCGGCCGTCGTGCTCTGCCTAGCAGTTTCATTCTATGCGGTTGCGGTAACGGTCTGGCTCACCGGACTCTCTCCCAATGTGCTTGTCTACGATGTAAAAGTGCTGTTCGCTTACCTCGTCCTCATCGGGATCGTATTGACCATACTGACTGCGATCGCTTTTGCAAACCCGTACTATTCGCTCATATCCGTGATACTTGCCTTCCCGGCATGGCTGCTCACAGGAAAAGCGATGATCCGGTGGGATGCAGTTGATATAACTGGTTTCTGAAACCCTTAGAATTTTTTGCGGGGGCAGATACCAGAAAGCGGGCTGGTAACGGAATCGCATACCTGTTGTCACCTGTTTGGATACCCTGATATCCCCGGACATATAAACGCGTATACCACACGATATTATGGGACAGACCACCGTCACTATCGGGCTTATCCAAATGGAGATCGGGACGGATTGGGAGGAGAATTTACATAAAGCCCTCCTAAAAGCCGAAGCGGCAGCACAGGCTGGTGCCCGGATCGTCTGCTTGCCAGAACTCTTCCGTACGCGGTACTTCCCTCAGCATATCGGTGCCGATACCGCTCAATTTGCCGAAACGGTTCCCGGAGAAACCACGGAAGCATTTGCCGGGCTTGCACGCCGTTTTGGGATCGTGCTCATCGTCCCACTCTATGAAAAATCAGCAAATGATCTCTTTTACAACACCGCGGCCATCATTGATGCAGACGGGAGTCTCCACGAGCCCTACCACAAGATCCACATCCCGCAGGACCCCGGATTTTTCGAGAAGAACTACTTTTATCCCGGTGATCACTACGCGGTGCATACGACCCGGTATGGCCGTATTGCAGTCCTCATCTGTTACGATCAATGGTTTCCCGAAGCTGCACGTTGTGTCGCGCTGGAGGGAGCGGACATAATATTCTACCCGACCGCCATTGGCAATTTGTGCGCAAATCAACCCCCGGAAGGCGACTGGCAAGAGGCGTGGAAACTGATCCAGCGGAGCCACGCGATAGCAAATAGTGTCCATGTCGCAGCAGTAAACCGGGTCGGAACGGAGGGAGAGATCCGGTTCTTTGGCGGATCGTTTGTCTGCGATGCTTTCGGGAACATCATTGCCGGTGCCGGTAGTGGTGAAGAGATTGTTATTGCACAGGTAGATACCGGGCTTAACCGTTCAATCCGCGAGTCCTGGGGGTTCTTTCGGAACCGGCGTCCGGACACCTACGCACCTGTCTGCCGGCGCCCGTCAGGAACTGACATCATATTCCCTGACCTGCAACAGGGCGATACGCCGCGGAATCGCGGTTTTTTTATGCCAGCCGAATGGGAGCCACATGACGCCGTCTGGCTCTCGTGGCCGCACAACGACCGTACCTTTCCCCGGCTCAGGGAGGTCGAGGATTCCTACGTCCGCTTTATCGCCGCCATTGCCCTGTCGGAGCGGATCGAGCTCCTTGTTCCAGGCAAGAAAACTGAACGGATAATTCGGGAACGCCTTCGGAATGCCAGTGTCGATCTCTCCCGCATCGCGATCAGGATTATCACATATGCTGATGTCTGGATCCGCGATTATGGCCCGACCATCGTGGTCAACCGCGCCCTGAAGCGTTTGGCAATGGTCAGATGGCAGTTCAATGCCTGGGGGGGAAAATATCCCAATCTTGTAGCCGATGGTAACGTCCCGGTTGATATGAACCGTTTGCTCGGCCTTCCCGTATTCCTGGCGGGAATCGTGCTTGAAGGCGGATCCATCGATACAAATGGCAGGGGAGTTGTACTGACGACCCGCTCCTGTCTTCTCAATCCGAACCGGAATCCTGATCGTTCACAGGATGAGATCGAAGAGATTCTCAAGCAATATCTCGGTGCAGTGAAGGTAATCTGGCTGGGCGGGGGAGTTGTAGGAGATGATACTGACGGTCATGTCGATGATGTTGCACGATTTGTATCGCCATCAACGATCGTTTGCGCGTACGAGACCAATCCAGCTGACGAGAACTATACCGCTCTTAAGGAGAACTATGAAATTCTGGCCCGGGCGACCGACCAAGGGGGAAATCCGTTCACTGTCGTGAAACTGCCGATGCCAACAGCAGTTACCCGCGGGGGTGAGAGGTACCCGGCGAGTTATACGAATTTTTTCATCGGAAACGGCGTGGTGGTAGTTCCGGTATTCGATGACCCGCATGACGCAGAAGCCATCAGTATCCTAAGGAAACTTTTTCCGGAACGGCAGGTTGTCGGGATCAATGCCCGAGCAATGGTGGAGGGATTTGGTACCTTCCACTGCGCTACCCAGCAGCAGCCGACGCCCTGATTCATTTGAACGAGGATGAGAATGAGCGAAAAATGCAATGCAAAGGAATTATAGGGTGTATCGTTCTTTGGTAATACCCCGGAAAAGGATGGCAGGTGCCGGGATTCCCGGTCGGCTTTTTTCCCTTTTCTGACCAGTGTCACTGGTAAATATCCTGCACCTGTCCTATTTTTCTGGTGTTTTTCAAGCAGAAGGGCAGCTGAGTTCATACAGTACCGTCTGCCGGTCGGTGGCGGGCCATCATCGAACACATGCCCAAGATGTGCCCCGCACCGGGCACATTGAACCTCGGTACGGACCGTTCCATGTGAAGTATCGGTGACCGTACTGATATTGAACAGTGAGACGGGTACGGAGAAACTAGGCCAGCCGGTACCGGAATCGAATTTGGTTTCCGATAAGAAGAGATCAGTACCGCAACAGACGCACCAGTAGATCCCGTGCTCCTTGCAATCATGGTATTTCCCGGTGAACGCGTATTCGGTGCCCTGGTTCCGTGCAACGTCAAACTGCTCTGGCGTAAGCAGGCTCTGCCACTCTTCATCGCTTTTGACTACCAGGAATTCCTTTTCGACCTTTTTTGTGCGTGCATTATAGATCGGTATCGTACCTGTAATCGGCGCATCCGGTTTATTTTTCACAGACCTCCCCGGTAAACTGCTGGTGATATGAGGGTATAGAGATTTGGATCCGGGAGATCCGGCTGTTCCGGGCAAATGTACTGGCGGCAGGTGCGATCCTTTTCTTTAACCTAATATGGGTGTGTTTTACTGCGTCTCCAATCCCTAAAAGTGGGGGTAATGCAAACTGGTATCAGGGAACCGCCGCCGCGTTTTTTTGCACCCACGGGCTTTTATGACGGAGAGCTGATTGCCAGCAGAACTGCTTCGCCAAATTCCCGCGTTCCGGCAGTACCGCCGATGTCGCGGGTTCGGATACCGGCTGCACAAACCTGCCGGACAGCTGCCTCAATCCGGTGGGCGCCTGCCAGATCACCAATGTGGGCCAAGAGCATTGCCGCACTCCGGATCGCGGCGATCGGGTTTGCAATATTTTTCCCGGCAATATCCGGCGCACTTCCGTGTACCGGCTCGAAGAGCGCGTAGCGGTCACCGAGATTGGCACTTGGCACGAGCCCCAGACCTCCAACCAGAAAAGAAGCTGCATCCGAAAGGATGTCCCCGAAGATATTGGTTGTCACTATCACATCATATGCACCTGGATGCTGGAGGAGATCCAGCGACAGGGCATCAATATACTTTTCACTGCACGGGAGTGCGGCCGACCGGATCCTCGCACAGCAAATGTCCCTGAAAAGGACGTCTGATTTCAGCACGTTTGCCTTATGCCCAACCGTGATCTGTCTCCGGCGTCCGCGTGCGCACCGGATCGCCATATCCGCAATCCGTTCAGTACCCTTCCGTGTCACGACACGCAGCGTTGTCGCGCGGTCAGGACTCATCTCTTCGATGCCGGAATACAGGCCCTCGGTGTTTTCCCGGACGATCATGATGTCAAAGCCCTCGCCCCGGATTGGGCGCAGGTTTGCATATAAGTCGAGTGCTTTCCTGATGCGAAGAACGACGCTCTGGTAATCCTTCATCGGGGGTGTTGTAATCGCCCCGAACAGGACTGCATCGGCGGTCTTCAGTTCTGCGATATCCGGGTCCGTGCAAGGGCAGCCGGTCCGCTCCCACCGCCCGTAACCCACATCGACAGGAAAGTAATCATACTCTGGATGGAGCTCCTCAAGAATGCGGACGGCCACCGGGATCACCTCGCGTCCGATCCCGTCACCTTCAACAACAGCAATCCGGGTCATCGTGCTCTCCACTGATGTACCAGTTCGGTGACGCTACGGGCAATCTGTGCCGGGCTTGCACCCCAGTGCACCACCGCCCCGAATTTACCATTCCGGGTGCCGATCCCTTCGCGCTCGCCCCGGCAGCAGCGCGCGATGAACGGTTCGCTGTCGACAGATTCCAGCGGGCAGATATTCTCGATGCTGAAATCCTTTCCATAACATTCAGTATACAGCTGCGAACCGGTCAGACATGCCGCAAGCCGTTCGCCTCCGGTCATCCTGTCAGCATCCAGCGTGCGGGTAAACCCCGCTGCCCGGCAGGGATACACATCAGCGGCGATCTGCGTGATGTCGTGCACATGGTGACAGAAGACCACAGAGAGCTCACCAAAAAGGCCGGCTTCCTCCAGCTCACGGACCGAGGAGGAGAGGCTCGGGGCCGGTGGCATCGCATCATACACATGCACCGGTAAGAAACCGGAGAGATCCGGATCCAGTACAAACGTCAGGTGCTCATCAATACCGGTAAAGAGCGTGCACCGGTAACCGGTTGTAAGCGCCAGACGGACGAGACGAGCCCGATCATGGATCTGCACCTTTTCCGGGTACCGGCAGACCTCCGATGGGCCTGCAAGAATCTGCGATGAGATGAGATGCCGCATCATACCTTTTTCCCCGGGATCAACGACGACCTCCAGCACTTCGTACCCATCGCGTGTTTCATGGACGAGATACCGGCTCAGGAAATAGACGCGATCACCGCACGGTTTTGTCGATGCCAGACCTACAAATTTGCAGTGCTCCGGGAATATCATCGGTGCCCCTTCCAGTACCTGACAAGCCCACCGGCACGGAGGATCTCCTGCATCCGGGGAGAGAGCGGGCGGACCGGATACCGTTTTCCGCCAGACTCAACCCAGCCGTTAGCAAGATCAAAACGAACGGCATCGCCAGCCTCGCAGGGAAGGTGACATTCGACCAGCGGCAGCCCAACGTTAATCCCGTTCCGGAAGAAGATCCGTCCAAACGATGGTGCGACCACCGCGATGACTCCTGCCTCTTTCAGTGCGACAGCGGCCTGTTCTCTTGAGGAGCCGCACCCGAAGTTTTTCCCCGCCACGATCACGGCACCCCTCATCCGTCCGGCGAGCCCGGAATCGAGATCCTCAAACACATGCTCCGCCCAGATGCCCCGGTCCTTTGTCCTGAGGTACCTCCCGGCAATGATCATATCGGTATCAACATCAGTACCGAGGCAGATCGCTGTACCTGACCCCTGCATTACGGTACCTCCGGTTCGGTGATCTCTCCTGATAATGCGCTCGCCGCAGCCGTTGCGACAGAAGCAAGGTAGATCTCCCCGCCGACACCCATCCTGTTTTTGAAGTTCCGGTTCGCTGTCGACAGGCAGATCTCTCCCTCACCGATTACTCCCATGTGGGCACCCAGACAGGGACCGCAGCCCGGGCTCCCGATGGTGCACCCGGCCTCAACGAGATCTGCAAGAACACCGGTACGGATTGCCTCCGCAAGCACGGCACGCGAAGCCGGGACGATGAGCGTGCGAACCGCCACTTTCCTGCCCCGGACCACCCGGGCAAACCGTGCGAGATCTGAATATCTGCCATTTGTGCAGGTGCCGACAAAAACCTGATCCAGCGGCAACCCTGCCAGATCCCGCACCATTTTTATGGTATCCACGCGTGGTGGTACGGCAACAACCGGTACCACATCGGCCAGATCAAGATACAGTTCCCGGCTGTAATCGCAACATTCCGGCACCTGCGGGTACACATCGTGTCCCCTGCCGGCCAGATACTTCACCGTCACGCTGTCCGCGTAGAACATCCCGGTCTTGGCGCCGGTTTCCACAGCGAGGTTACAGAGTACAAGCCGTTCATCCATTCCCAGAACTGCCGCACTCTCGCCAATGAACTCCAGCGCTTGGTAGGTCCCCCCATCCATGCCCAGCTTCCCGACATAGGTCAGGGCAAGATCCTTTGCTTCCGCTGCACCACCCAGCGTCCCGTTCAGGTGGACACCGATCGTTGCCGGAACCCGGAACCACGTCTCCCCGGTCATCCAGATCGCCGCCATATCGGTCGCGCCGACCCCTGTCGCAAATGCACCGAATGCTCCCATTGTACAGCTGTGCGAGTCTGCCCCAACAACCACCTCGCCAGGTAACACGATGCCTTCGCTCATCAGCTGGTGGCAGATGCCGTTCCCGATATCCGAGAACTGCAAAAAGGAACTGCGGGCAAATTCCCGCAATTCATGCTGGAGTGTCGCCGTCGTGGAATTGTTTGCCGGCGTGATGTGATCGAAGAGAACATAGAGATGTGACGCGTCAGCGAGCCGGTCTCCCCCCATACTCTTCCACGATTCGAGCGTGAGCACCCCGGTCCCATCGTGCACGTATGCCCGGTTTACCTTCCGGTCCACGTACTCTCCGGCACTGGCGCCCAGGATCCGTTCGGACAAGGTGCTCATTGCGGTTCTTCCTTCTGTGCCTTCCGGATCAGTTTTTTCAGCACTTCCGGTGTAATGCTGCACTTCTCCTCAGAGCGTTGCTTGACCATGTCAAGAACCCGGCAGATCTGGGGTTCCGTCAGGTTGCACCCGAGAGCGGTCACTACATGTTCGAGCGCTTTTTTCCCCGTATGCTTGCCGAGGATGAAATGCCGTGTTCCACCTACCATTTCAGGAGGAAAGTTTTCGTAGGTGAGGGGATCTTCAAGGATTGCAGCGATATGGATGCCGCTTTCATGCGAAAATGCCAGTTCACCGGTGACCGGTTTGTTCTTGGGGAGCTTTATCCCGGAATACTCTTCGACCATATGCGACAGGCCTGTGAGGTGGGAGAGGTCGTACCGGTCGATGCCCCCTTTCATGCGGAGGGCGACGAGCACTTCTTCAAGCGACGCGTTCCCTGCGCGCTCCCCGATTCCGTTGACCGTGGTATGGAGTTGGAACGCACCGGCTTCGGCAGCGGTAATCGTGTTTGCTACTGCACAGCCCATATCATTGTGACAGTGAGCACAGAGCGGACGGTTCACAGATCCGACGAGCTCGGACATGATGCGGTACATCTCCATAGGAATGAGATGGCCTACCGTATCGGCAAAACTGAGCAGGTCTGCTCCCCGCTCGGCCCCTTGCCGGTATACCTCTTTGAGAAACGGCAGATCCGTACGGGAAGCATCTTCTGCAGCAAATCGCACCGGCAGTCCGTGGTCCTTTATATAATCGACCATGCCAAGTGCCTCCTCCACGACCTGATCGCGGGGTTTTTTGAATTTGAGCCGGATGTGCAGGTCGCTTGTCGGGATAAAGATACTGACCATGTCCACGTCACAGTCAATGGCCGCGTCGATATCTGCCTGTTTCGCCCGGGCAAAGCCGCAAATACGGGCGGTAAGTCCGAGCCGGGCGATGGCAGCCACGCACTCCTTCTCGTTAGGCGATACTGCCGGGAACCCCGCCTCGATCATCTCGACCCCTACTGCATCGAGCATCCGGGAGATCCGGATCTTTTCCTCGCAGGAGAAAGAGACCCCGGGGGTCTGCTCTCCATCCCTCAATGTCACATCACAGATCTCAACATTCCACGGTTTCATATTCCGAACCCTCCGGGCATTCCCCATCAACAATAAGTGTCACCGGCTTTTCCGGGCGGCGGACAATCTCGCGGAGCCTTTTCGACTCCTCTGCACCACATAACACCGGGTCTGCCCATGCGATATACGGGAGAGGATCGTATACCGGCTGTTTCCCGGTCATGGCAGTGCACCGGTTTTTCATCACGATACAGAGAAGGGGGAGCTTTTTTTCATACACATCAATAAGCGCATTCAGGCCGGAATGGAGCAATGCGTAATCGCCGATCAGGGCAACACCGGTGCTGCGTGCCGCGACCGCGATACTCGACCCCATGCCATAGCTGGCAATGCCTACCTCGTACGGCAGTGTCATGCTGAGCACGGAACACCCCGCGTCGCAGATGATCTTCAGGCCGGACTCTTTGATGGTATTCATCAGGGTCTTGAACGGGCACGCACTGCAGAACGTCCGGTAATACCCCCGGTCATCTCTCGACTCGGGTCGTTTCTGAAGTGTTGATGGCACAAGTCCGCGGTGGTCACGGACAAATGGCCGCCCGTATTCCCGGATATCATGCATTATGGCCAACTGTCGGGGAGGGGGATGCACCGTCACGAGCCGGGATCTTCCCGGTGCAGCACCGGCGCCAACCGGTTCACCGTCCCACCGGTTCAGGGCGGATCGGTCTGCCCAATCAAACATTGTCCTGTACAGGTCTTCTGCGGCCGTCACCCGGCCATGCATCGTCCATGTCCGGAGCGAGAGCCGGCCCTTCTGGTCATTCCTCCTGAAGGTTTCCTGTTCCACCTCCGCTTCCAGCAGCTGCGGCGTGAGCCGGAGCATGGCGACCCGAGAGAACTGCTCCGATGCCTGGAGCGCTGCCTCTACGCCAGAGAAGCAAGTCGTTATCCCGGGTTCGATGGCAGGAAGTTCTGCCAGTTCACTGTAGTACCGCGAGTCCTGTGCAGTCTGAGATCCCTTCGTTTCGGGGTCGTCGCCCACCACGAGGATGACTCCCCCGACGAGCCCCTGTGCCGTTGCCTGCAGAAGCGGATCGGCACATGCGTTGACACCGACATTCTTGATGATCACCGCTGCCCTCCGTCCGGACAGCGAGTCCCCCAGCGCATATTCGAGCGCAGTCTTCTCGTTGACCACCATCTCGGCCCCGGTCAGCGTTCCAAGCTCGGTGACCGGGAATCCCGGGACGGTGTACTGACGGTCAGTACAGGTGCGGATCGCTTCGGCGATCGCCACGGCGCCTTTCATGCGTCTTTCCCCGGCACGAGATCGCACCCGGCACAGTTCGTGCACATCGTCTGGGCCTCCATCGTATCGAGCCCTGCCACTGCAAGGGCCCGCTCGTGTATCCCAAATATCTTTTTCAGTCGTTCAGCAGACGGGCGTGGCATACCAGCGAGTCCTGCAACCGGGTTGAGCGGACGCAGGACCGGGATGACGCCATGAGCCGTGAGTCTTTTGATGCAGGCCTCCATCTCCCCATCCGTCTCGCCAAGGCCGATGATCACGTTGGAAAAAACCCGGTTCTTCCCGAACAGTTCAACAGAACGGTCGAGGACGCGCCAGAGCAGGTCGTAATCGAGACCGGGACACATCCCGGCAAATATTCTTGGCGTCGCCGCCTCAACGTTGAACTTCACCTCAACCACGCCGAGCTCCTTAAGCAGGTCCGGTGTCTGGTCTGTCGGGTAGATGGAGACTCCAATAGGCAGGCCAAAGAAGAGGAGGTGGCGGATCACGTCAAGCACGTACACCTCCTCCTCTTCGACACTCTCGAGGACACCGCTCGTGATCGCAATGGAGGTAACCCGGTGCCGGGCCGATTCAACAAGATCCATGATCTCCTGAATGGTCTTGCGCCGCCCTGAATGCAGGGGTACCGAACAGTAGCGACACCGGAAGATGCAACCTTCCGTGACAGTGATAAATGCCTGACCGGGACAGTGAAGGCCCGGTTCGAGGAGCCTGCCATGGATGAGATCTCCCTCATAATAGAGGTCTGCATTGCCGCCCCCCCGGTGCACAATCTCAATATTACTCTGGGGATTGAGCGCGAACTTGACCCGATGGCTGCCCATCGCAAAGAAGACTGCCCCCTTCCCGCCGGCACCCGGGCCCGCGGTTGAACGGGCGAGAAACCGGTCCGCAGGTTCACCGCTCAATCGGGCTGAACCTGCTGCAAGGAGCCGGGCTTTCAGGTCGTTCCATCGCATAGCATGACCGCCTCCTCGTAGCGGGTAGCAAACGGCAAAGCAGCTACCGCCCCGGTGATTCCTCTCCCCTCCATGATGATCCTGAGATTTTCATCATTGAGTTTCCGGTAAAGTCCGGCATCCACCTCCCCCCGTTTTACCTTCCGGCCGTACGAAAGCAGAGCTTCCGACGGGGAAAAACCGGTATAGGCCGCCATCCCGGTCTTTGTGGACAGGGTATAGCGCTCGACAAGTTGGTGGAGGCGATCGATGAGTCCATCCGGATTATCCGTCGCAAACTCCGCGACCAGACTCACGCAGTTCTTTGTCCGGTACGGAACCGGAAAGAGCTGCACGATTGTGTGCGACAGGTAGGCGGTATGGTTATCCTCGACCGCCTTGGCGATATTGTGGACGAGCGTCCATGTCGCTCCTTCCTCCGCAGTGTCCGTGTCATCCACTCCGATGAGCACCCGTTGTCTTCTGGAAAGCCAGAGGGTTGCCCCGGCAATCCTGCCCCCCCCTGCAGGATCGGTACGGCTCCGCAGAACACCGTCCGCATCTGCACGGCATGCAGCAGCACCGACTCCCCCGCCTCCCATACCGATGTACGTGACCGTGATTTCATGGTCGGAAACTGCTAACCCGGAGATACCGGCAGCGAAACGGGAACCTTCCAGTGCCAGATCGACCGAACCGGGATGGATCAAGTACCGGGTTGTCGACCCCACGCAGCGGATATCATCAACGATCGGGCTTTTGGCATAGTGGTGCTGCGTCCACATTGCGCCGCCTACACAGTCAAAGAACTCGATAAGTTCTACGCGGCTCCCGGTCTGATCCGCCACAGCAACGATCTTCGGGTAGTGAATGACGTAAGGTTCGGGAATACGCGTGATCATCTATTATCGCCGAAAATTTCGTTAACAGGATAATCGGCAATAAATCTATAAATATGGATCGGTTCGTACCGGGAATTTTTTTAATAAAAATTAGAGAATTTTTGCGAGTTCGATCTTATAGGGGCCAAGTGTGCCGCCAAAATTGCCGGCTGATATGAACTTCACACCCGGCACCTTTACGGCCGCTTTGATGCCGGCACTCATTGCTGCCGCCACGCTCTTCTCATCGATCCCGTCAATGACGATCTCGTAGACAGCCTTGATGCCGGCAGGGATCCTGCTGTCCGGAACTTTTTCACGAAGCGTCGGGCAGTATTTCTCATTCGTGGATGCGACCATAAACTTGTATTTCAGGCTTCCGACCTTGGAGCCGCTCGCAACGATGCCCCCGGGGAAGCTCGTGACCACACCCTTTATTTCAGCAATTGCGTCGGATGCTGCCTGGGCACCCATGAGAGCTGCCATCTGGTTCTCTCCCATGACAAAGAAGTTACCACCGGCAACTCCCTTGACGATGCCGAACTCTTCTTCACCGACGTATTCCCCGTTCATGATGGGGATAACCCAGCACTTCCGCCCCCCGACTTCTTTCTGGTATTCGTAGCCGTCGCCAAAGAAATGTAGCTTTACCGGTATCTTCTCTTCCGCGCTTGTAAGGCCGTTGAATACAGCCGTGGTGGGTGCCGTGAGGACACATTCGGCAAGCCTCTCGACAACCTGCTCTTTCAGTTTCTTCTTGCCGGCACAGATGAGAATGGCAACTCCCGGCCGTCCGTCCGGTGTCTCGCTCCCGGAAAGGATGCTCTCAATGCCGGCCTCGCACGGGCACCCGATTGCTGAAGTCGCAAATCCTGTTGCCTCGGTTGCCGCTTTCAGTGCCCATTCCTTCGTAACTGCCGTAATGATCACGCGGCAGACCCATGTCGGGAATGCCTCGGCATATGTAGTGTCAATAGTAACGCCGTTGATTTCCATGAAATAACCTCCGGTATAACAACAGTACGAGGATTTGGAATGAATAAATTTTCCCATTTTCATTTCGCAGAATAATTTTCCTGAAGAGATTTTACAGCGCAGAAAAATTATCAGAGAAAGTACACTAATATATTTTAACTTTCTTCAATAGTATTTAAACGCAGACCGATGATGAATAAAATAAATACCGGTATATGATTAATACTTTAACACATATTTCAGAACCTTTATCTATTTTCTTTCACCACTCTTTGGTAATCGATTTTGTAATCGATCATAGCTGGTGCGTGAAATCATGGCATTTGCAGTGCATATCAACATGGAAATTTGTACCGGCTGTAATAATTGTGTTGTCACGTGCCCTGGGATTCCAGAGCAGAGGTAATGGTACAATAGATGAACAACGTGAGGGTTAGTTCATGGCATTGTTTCCAAAGTTTTCCAAAAAGAGAGATGGTGTAAACGTTGTGATGGAGCAGCGTCTCCTTCAGAGCGTGAACAACCTGATCCTGAATTCAGAGACCTGCACGGGTTGCGGTGTCTGCGTCGAAGCATGTCCTGAAGAGGCGATTGTTCTCGGACTTGTCGGTGCAACACGGCGGGGCGCCATAAATTACGCTGCCCCGATTGACGTAGACGAGGCCAAGTGCTCGTATTGCGGCGTCTGCGTGATTATGTGCCCGTTCAATGCGTTGACTCTGAAGGTAGACGGTCAGGAGCGGCTCCCCATTATCGAGAAAGAGGGATTCCCGCAGTATGACATGAAAGCAGAGATTGATGATGAAAAGTGTGTCCGGTGTACGATCTGCGAAGAGGTCTGCCCGCGTGACGCTATCGACCGGAATGTCCCCGCGTATGAAGGAACCTACAAGGGACCGGTTGCCGGCGCCAGAGACCGCCAGACAGCACTGAAGACCAAGACAACGTTCACGGTCGATAAGGAGAAGTGTACGCTCTGTGGTCTGTGCGGTGCCCTCTGTCCCGCCATTGTCGTGAAACACAAGGAATTCTCGCCAGAAACGGGGAAAGTCGAGGGTGATGTCATCTGGGACGAGACCAAATGCGACGCGTGCAAGGTATGTGTCGAAGTGTGCCCGGAGGAGTGTATCACTGTCGAGCGTGAAGTCATATCTGATAAGGTTGACGGCAAAGTCAGCATTGTCCAGGACAACTGTTGCACCTGCACCTGGTGTTCACGCAACTGCCCGACAGAAGCAATCACGGTCGAGAAGATTTTTGAAGGCGACATCGAGTTCCACGCTGAAAAATGCCCCGGCGGCTGCTCGACCTGTGCTGAGATCTGCCCGGCAAATGCGATATACCTGCCCACTGCAAAGCCGGCGGCTGAGATGAAACATGAGATTGAGTCGACGATTGCAGTCAACAAGGATTATTGCATCCTCTGTGGTGCCTGCGTCAATGCCTGTCCCGGCGAAGACATCATCGTTCTCCAGCGCACCGGTATCCGCATGAAGGGGACAGAGACGGACCTGTTCAAGAAGATTAAGGAGAAACTCTTCAGCCGGAGAACATCCAAGGTGAAAGAGGATGTGCCCGGACAGGTTGGACTTAAAGCAATGGAGAACGCGTGAGGGAATACCATGGCAAGAGTAAAAGGTTACCCGGAAGCGCTGGAGAAGAAACTCCGCGACCAGCGATATTACCGCGATGATTCAAATCCTGAATTTACCAAGAATGTGAAGGCGATCTCACGCACCATCGCCCACATGTGCTATCAGTGTGGTACCTGTACCGGCTCCTGCCCGTCCGCACCTCGCAGCACCTACCGCATCCGCAAGTTTATGAGGCGGGCGGTACTGGGCCTCGAGAATGAGGCGCTGACGGATCCGGATCTCTGGCTCTGTACAACCTGCTACAGCTGCACCGACCGGTGCCCCCGGGACATCGCACCAACCGATGTCATAATGTCCATGAGAAACCTCGCTTTCAAGAGGGATATTGTCCCGGTGAACTTCCTCAAGACCGTTCAGGCAATATACAGTTCAGGACATGGCGTACCGAATAATGATGTGAATCGTGCAGCCCGGGAGAAGCTCGGTCTCACCCGTGACCCTCCGACGACCCATATGTATCCGGAATATATCAAGGGAATCCAGAAGATCCTTGACCATTATAAATTGAAAGCAAATGCCGACCGGATTGTGAAGGAAAGGGAGGGCTGAAATGTCAGCAGAAGCCAGATACACATTCGCATTATATCTTGGATGTATCGCCCCGAACCGGTATCCTGGTGTTGAATCCGCCACCATCAAGGCATTCAAGAAATTCGGCATTGATTTAGTTGATCTCAAGGGTGCAAGCTGCTGTCCTGCCCCGGGAGCATTCGGCTCTATCGACCTGAACGTCTTCTATGCAATGGCCGCCCGAAACCTCGTGCTTGCCGAGCAGATGAAAACGGACGTTGCCCTTGTCTGCAATGGGTGTTACAAGTCTATCTGGGAGGTCAACCACAAGCTCAAGCACAACCAGGATCTCCGTGATGGCGTGAACGAAGTGCTCAAGGAGATCGACATGGAGTTCAAGGGCACGATCAATGTCTACCATGTCGCCGAGCTGTTATACAACAACAAATTTGTCGGTGTTGACAAAGTTCGCGATAGCGTGACAAACCCCCTGAAAGGTGCACGGATCGCCGTCCACTACGGTTGCCATCTCACCAAGCCCCACAAGGACCGGGAGTTCGAGAACGAGGTCATGCTCAATACCGAACACCCAAGCTGGATGGAAGAACTGGTCGCCGCACTCGGCGCGACACCGGTCGAGTACCGGAACAAGATGCAATGCTGTGGCGCCGGTGGTGGTGTCCGCGGGTACGATATCGTCCATTCGCTGGACATTACCAACGAGAAGATGATCAACCTGAAAGAGGTAAAAGTGGACGCCCTTACGGACATCTGCCCGTTCTGCCAGCTGCAGTTTGATCGCGGCCAGATCGAGATTAAGGAGAAGTTTGGTGTCTCCTACGGTTTGCCCGTGTTGCACTTCTCTGAACTCCTCGGGTTGGCACAGGGAATGAGTCCTCAGTCGCTCGGGCTGGATCTCCATGGGATCAGCTGTGAACCGTTCCTGCAGAAGGTGCTGTGAGGTGGTCATGATGGCAGAAAAGAAGAAAGCAACCACCAAGAAGACCGAATCCAAGAAAGATGACACCAAGAAGGTAACTCCCGTGAAACAGGAAGATAAGAAGCAGGCAGCAGCACCTGCAGCAATGCCCAAGGCAGCAGCTGCTCCGACAAAGGCAACGGTCGGCAGCACTACAAAGCAGGAAGCCCGTATCGGCGTATTTATCTGCCACTGCGGTACTAACATCGCCGGATCAATGGATATCCCTGCCGTGCAGGAATATGCAAAGACCCTCCCGAATGTGGCCTATGTTGACAACTACAAGTACATGTGCTCGATGCCCGGGCAGGCTGTGATTAACAAGGCAATCAAGGAACAGAAACTCACCGGTGTCGTCGTCGCTGCATGCTCACCGCGCCTTCACGAGCCGACGTTCAGAACCGCAACAAAAGAGGGAGGTATAAACCCGTTCCGGTTCGAAATGGCCAACATTCGTGAACAGAACTCATGGGTGCACATGCATGACAATCAAGGGTCAACCGACAAAGCAAAGGATGCAATCAAGATGGCAGTTGCAAAAGCCGCGCTGCTCCAGGATCTCTTCCCCAAGACGGTCTCGGTTGAAAAAGCAGCGCTGGTCGTCGGCGCAGGAGTCGCCGGCATGCAGGCATCCCTCGACCTTGCTGCCGCAGGTATCAAGACGTACCTTGTCGAGTCCGATACCAGTATTGGCGGGCGCATGTCCCAGCTGGACAAGACGTTCCCGACGCTGGACTGTTCCCAGTGCATCCTGACACCCAAGATGGTGGATGTCGGCAGGGCTTCGAATATCGAGCTGATGACCTACTCGGAGATCGATGCAGTTGAAGGCTACATTGGTAACTTTGATGTCACGATCCGCAAGAAGGCACGCGGTGTCCTTTCGATGGCAGAAGGAGAGGCACGGGGAATTGTCGGAGGCGGCTGCAACGGCTGTGGTGACTGTGAGGTTGTCTGCCCGGTCGTCAAGCCCAATGAGTTCGAAGTCGGCATGAAGCCGCGGAAAGCGATCTATATCAACCACCCGCAGGTTGTGCCCCTGCTCTACACCATCGATTTCAACTCCTGCATCAAGTGCGGGTTGTGCGTGACCGCATGCGGTGAGAAGAAAGCAATCGACCTTGAGGCCAAGGACGAACTCGTCAAGGTCAAGGTCGGAACCGCAATCCTCGCAACCGGTTTTGATATCTTCCCGATCGAGAACAAGAAAGAGTGGGGATACAAGCGGTACGAGAATGTAGTTACCAGCTTGGAGTTCGAGCGGCTTATCTGTGCTTCGGGCCCGACCGGCGGTCACCTCGTGCGCCCCAGCGACGGGGAAACGCCCAAGCGGGTGGCATTCGTCCTCTGTGCGGGATCCCGTGAAAACACCGGTGTCGGCAAGCCGTACTGTTCCCGGTTCTGTTGCATGTATTCCCTGAAACATGCGCACCAGATCATTGAAAAGATACCCGGATGTGTCCCCTATCTCTTCTACATGGATATCCGTTCCTTCGGCAAGATGTACGAGGAATTCTACTACCGTATCCAGGATGAAGGCGGGAAGTTCATCCGGGGGCGGGTCGCCAATATTCTTGAAGACCCGGCCACCAAGAACCTCCATGTCTATGCGGACGACACCCTGCTCGACCGGCCGGTTGACATGGAAGTCGACCTTGTCGTGCTCGCGGCAGCGGTGCAGCCCAAGGAAGACACCAACCGGACAAGGAAGCTCTTTGGTGTATCCTGTTCGATGGATGGATGGCTCCTTGAGGCCCACCCGAAGCTGAACCCTTGCGGTACGACAACGGCCGGCGTGTTCCTTGCAGGTGTCTGCCAGGGGCCAAAGGATATCCCGGACACGGTCGCATCTGCGGAAGGCGCAGCCTCTGCGGCCAGCATCCCGATCCACAAAGGAGAGGTTGAACTCGAGCCGTACTTTGCCACCTGCATCGAAGAGAGATGTGCCGGCTGCGGCATGTGCGTGAACCTCTGCCCCTACAGTGCACTCTCACTGGTTGAAAAAGACGGGCGCAAGGTCATGCAGGTCACCGAGGCGAAATGCAAAGGCTGCGGTACCTGCGGCGGCTTCTGCCCCGGCGGTGCCATCTGGATGAACCACTTTGCCACACCGCAGATTGTTGCCCAGATCGATGCATTCCTGCTCGGAGGTGAGCAGTAAATGGCTGAAGAGTGGAAACCAAAGATCCTCGGTATGGTCTGTAACTGGTGCTCCTATGCCGGCGCCGATCTTGCCGGCGGTGGCCGTATCCAGTACCCCCCGGACATCCGGATCGTACGGACGATGTGTACCGGGCGTCTCGACGCGCTGTTCGTGCTCAAGGCATTTGCTGATGGCGCTGACGGGGTTCTTGTCTCGGGATGCCACTTCGGCGACTGCCACTACCTCGAAGGTAACTTCAAGGCAGCAAAGCGGATGTTCATGGTCAAGAGGCTGATGAAGAGTATCGGGCTTGATGACCGCAGGTTCAGGATGACCTTTGTATCTGCATCCGAAGGTGCGAAGTGGGCAACCGTCGTCACAAACGTGGTCAATACCATCAAAGAACTCGGGCCAAGCCCCATCAAGGAATTTGCCAAATAACACCCTCACCCTTGGCAACACAAAAATCCCAAAATATCTTTTTTATCGGCACAGCAGTGTCTTGTTATAATTTTGGGCAATATAAAATGACAATTGGATATTATCGTTTTCCTCTCCGTTCAAGATACGAAGGAAAATAGCTATGGCAACGATACTATTGAAGATGATTTCAGGTCTCCTGCTATTACTGAATGGGCGGGGGAAGGCAGCTGCCATGACCTCATACTTTAATAGAGAATAGAGAGCGCACCGGAAAGTGATATTTTTTTATTTAGGCAGTAGGCTTGTGTGCTATTTTTTTCTCAATTCTTAATACTGTATAAAACTAAGAAATGGAAGATATATGTAGTATTTGAACATTGCTCAAATTTGAGCTAATATTTTTTATTTACTATATAATCTCCTTCCGGTATAAAATAGGAATGCTTATATGGCGAAGCTGGATAGTATTCAATGTCCCAATTTAGGGGACGTGCAATAGTGTCTTTCATTCATTACCAGTATTCCCGATAGTAACTACCATCGCTCAGTGACTGTACTGTATAGACGTAAAATAGAATTTGGAGGAATTTTCATGGCAAAATACAAAGAAACAATTGACCTCTATGATGACGAGGGTAAGCTCCTGAAGAGCGGTGTTGCCCTCGACAAGATCAGCCCACTCACCAACAAGGGTGTACTGAAACTTATTGACCTGACCAAGAGGACAGTCGCGATCAACCTCGGCGGTATCGACGACCAGCTCAAGACCGGAAAGGTCGGCGGCAAGGGCAATC